>Ga0307515_10000845_pt1 | contig 70367 bp, 65 predicted proteins | sample 17_EM_MG_FD_194513 | JGI IMG/M metagenome (GOLD analysis project Ga0307515, IMG submission 194513) | Populus trichocarpa ectomycorrhiza microbial communities from riparian zone in the Pacific Northwest, United States - 17_EM | ecosystem: Host-associated > Plants > Roots > Unclassified | place... | reverse complement strand
AGGCCTACGGGGTAGGCGGGGTTTTCGGCCATGAGGGTGCGGCTCCTCGGACGGGCGTGCGGTGGGCGCTACGGCTCTGGAGCGGCCCTGACGTGCGGATTTTAGAGTGCGTTCAGCGTACGGCGGGGGTGGGGTGGGCGCGACGGAACGCGTGCCCACCCCACCCCCGGTCCGGGTCGGTCTACTTCTCGGTGACGCCGGCCGAGTCGAACGTCGCCACCTCGTGCATCGCCCGCGCCGTGCTCTGCACCAGCGGCAGGGCCAGCAGCGCGCCCGTGCCCTCGCCGAGGCGGAGGTCCAGGTCGACCAAGGGGCGCAGGCCGAGCTTGTTGAGCGCGGCCACGTGACCGGGTTCGGCGCTGCGGTGGCCCGCGATGCAGGCCGCGAGGACCTCGGGCGCGATCGCGCGGGCCACGAGAGCCGCCGCGCCCGCGCTGACGCCGTCCAGGATCACCGGCGTACGCAGGGACGCGCCGCCGAGCAACAGGCCGACCATGGCCGCGTGTTCGAAGCCGCCGACCGCGGCGAGGACGCCGATGGGGTCGGCCGGGTCCGGCTGGTGGAGTTCGATCGCGCGGCGCACGACCTCCGTCTTGCGGGCGAGGGTCTCGTCGTTGATGCCGGTGCCCCTGCCCGTCACCTCCGCCGGGTCGGTGTCCGTGAAGACCGAGATCAGGGCGGCGGACGCCGTCGTGTTCGCGATGCCCATCTCACCTGTCAGCAAAGCCTTGTTGCCGGCCGCCACCAGGTCGCGGGCCGTCTCGATGCCCACCTCGATGGCCTGCTTGGCCTCCTCGCGGGACATCGCCGGACCGGTCGTCATGTCGGACGTGCCGGCACGGATCTTGCGGGGCAACAGGCCTGGCGTTGCCGGGAGTTCGGAGGCCACGCCGACATCCACGACGCACACCTCGGCGCCCACCTGGCTCGCGAAGGCGTTGCAAACCGCCCCGCCGCCAAGGAAGTTGGCGACCATCTGGGCCGTGACCTCCTGCGGCCAGGGGGTGACGCCCTGCGCGTGCACACCGTGGTCGCCGGCGAAGATCGCGACGGCCGCGGGCTCCGGGATCGGCGGCGGGCACTGGCGGGACAGGCCGGACAGCTGCGCGGAGATGATCTCCAGCATGCCGAGCGAGCCCGGCGGCTTCGTCATCCGCTTCTGCCGCTCCCACGCCTCTCCGAGCGCCTTCGCGTCCAGCGGGCGGATACCGGCGACGGTCTCGGCGAGCAGATCGTGCGGGTCCTCGCCGGGCAGCGCCCGACGGCCGTACGTCTCCTCGTGCACGACCCACGACAGCGGACGGCGCTTGGACCAGCCGGCCTGCATCAGCTCGGGCTCGTCCGGGAACTCGTCGACGTAGCCGACGCAGAGGTACGCGATGACCTCCAGGTGCTCCGGCAGGCCGAGCGCGCGGACCATCTCGCGCTCGTCGAAGAAGCTGACCCAGCCGACGCCGAGGCCCTCGGCGCGGGCGGCGAGCCAGAGGTTCTCGACGGCGAGGGCGGCGGAGTACGGCGCCATCTGCGGCTGGGTGTGGCGGCCCAGGGTGTGGCGGCCGCCGCGGGTCGGGTCGGCGGTGACGACGATGTTCACCGGGGTGTCGAGGATGGCCTCGATCTTCAGTTCCTTGAACTGCTTCGCCCTGCCCTTGGGCAGCGACTTCGCGTACGCCTCGCGCTGGCTCTGGGCGAGTTCGTGCATGTTCCGGCGGGTGTCCGCGGAACGGATGACCACGAAGTCCCACGGCTGCGAGTGGCCGACGGACGGCGCGGTGTGCGCCGCCTCCAGGACGCGCAGCAGCACGTCGTGCGGGATCGGGTCGCTGCGGAAGCCGTTGCGGATATCCCGACGCTCGCGCATCACCTTGAGCACGGCCTCGCGCTCGGCGTCGTTGTAGGCGGGTGCGGCAGGGCCGGTGGACTCTCGTACCTCTTCCACTGCGGCCGTGCTCTCTTCTTCCTGGTCGGCGGCCCGGGTGTCCAGGTCGTCCGCGTGCTGTACGAGTTCCGGTTCGAGCTCCGAGCCGGGGTCCGCCTCGCGGGGCGCGGGGACTGCGGCGAAGGCGTCCTCTGTGCCGCCCGGTTGCTGCGCCGGTTGCTCCTCGGCGGGGAGGATCAGCGGGTGCGGCGGGGTCGGTGCGAGGTGCGGGGTGGTGGGCACGGAGCCTTCCACCGGGACGAAACGGCCCAGGGAGTCGTCCGGGTGGGGCTGCGGCTGCAACTCCGGCTGGGGCTGGAGCTGCAACTCCGGCTGGGGCTGCAACTCCGGCTGCGGCTCCGGCTCCGGTGGGGCAGCGGCCGGGAAGGCGGCATCCTCGGGGGCTGTCGGCTCCGTCACATGGAATTCGGCGGCTACGACGGGCTCGGGGGCCGGAGTTGCTTCGGCCTCGGGGACGGCAAGGGGTACGACCTCGGGGGTGAGAGGTGCCTCAACTCCCGGGAAAGCGGCCGGAGTTGGCCCGACTTCCTGAATATCGTCAGCGGTCTCGTCGACCGGGGTGATCTCGTGAGCGTGCGGGGCCTCGAGAACCTGGTCGGGGGCAAGGACGACGGGGACGGGGGCGTACGCGACGTCCTCTGCCTGGACCGGCTCCGGGGCGAGTACCTCTTCGGGGATCTGGTCAGGGATGACTACGGCTTCAGGTGCGGGGTGGAAGGCGGGGGCCGGGTCGACGGCTTGCGGGAGGACGTCTTCGGGAGCCTGGTCGACGCCGTACGCGAGTCCGGTCTCGGGACCCGCCTCGGCGCCGAAGGGCTCAGCGGCCTGAGCGAACGCCGGCTCCGCAACCTGCTCGGCACCGTGGACCGCCACGGCCTCAGCGCCTTGCTCCTCAACAGCGCCCTGCTCGTCAACGGCAGCGGCAGCGAACCCGGCGTCGAAGCCCTCTCCGGTTCCCGCCACGCCAACGGCCTCCGGCAGCACCTGGCCCTCGGAAGCGAACGCTCCCTCGGCACCCGGCACGATCTCGAACTCCGGCGTGGCATCGGCACCCGGCGCGACCTCGGTCCCCGGCGCGGCGGCCTCATCCTCCGGCGCAACCTCCGTACCCGGCACGGCAACCGCAGCGGCGACCTGCTCCGGCTCCTGCCCGGCGTTCACAGCAAACGCGTCCTCGGCCACCGGGTCAGCCACCAGGGCACCCGCGCCCTCCGGCACGTACCCGGCGTCAACACCGTGTCCGTCGCCGCCCGGCGCGAACCCCGCCTCGGGGCCCTGCTCATCCACCGGCGCCTGAACCTGCACCTGAACCTGCGCTGGTGACTGCTCCGGTACCTGCGCCTGGTCCTTCCCGGCGATCAAACCCTCGGCGCCCTCCGGCAGTTGACCCGCCTCGGGAACACCGGCGTTTCCGGAACTCTCCGTGCTCACGTGGGCAAACGCAGCGGCAGGCTCCCCCGCGAACGACTGCCCGTGCCCCTGCCAGGCTCCACCGGCATCGGGAGCCTGCGCCAAGCCGGCACCCGTACCTGTACTTACGCCAACGCTCTTGACCGGATCCGGCTCAGGCACGACAACCCCGGCGTCCAAGGCCATGGCGATGCCACCGCCGACGGACCCACCCGCCGATTCGCCAACCGGAACAACCGTTTCCGCTCCCTGCACCCCTGCGCTCACCGGAACCTGCGCACCCCAGGGAGCCGCGCCCTGCGGGGGCAGGTCGCGGAGTTGGGGTGCGTCGAAGTACTCGGGGCCGGTCGTCGGCGGGCCCTGCTGCCGTACCGGCGCGCCCGCGGGGCCTCGGTCGGCGAGGGAGCGGACCGGGCTCGCGGAGGTGTCGGGGAGGGGCGGGCCGAGGTGCAGCGGACGGCGCGGCGGAACCGGCGCGGGCGACGGCGGAGCGGGCAGCCGTACGCCACCCAGATCGACGGAACCACTGTCACGGCCGGCGGTCTCATGCGGACCGGGCTCGTGCGCGGCGGGCTCCTGTGCGGCGGCCTCGTGCGGAGCGGGCTCCTGGACCGTCTCGACGACGGGCTCGGGGGTGGGGGGCGGGACCTCGTTGCCCCAGGCGCCCTGGGCGCCCGGCAGCAGCAACAGGTCCTCGTCCTCGGCGGGGGTCTCGGAGAGGTAGGTGTACGCGCCGTGCGCGGGAACGCCTGGCTGTTCCACCATGCCTGCGTTCTCCGGCAGCCCCTCGGCCGGGATCTGGCCGGTGTCGGTCATGCGTACCCCTCGCCCATCGGTTAGTGCTTCTACGACCCGCTCACCGGGAACGGCGCACCGACCGCCCCGCAGTGGAGAACGAGCGTGCCTGTCCAGCGGCACGAACGACCCGACGCCAAAAAGCGACAAAGCCATTTAGACGACAAAGCCATTGACTGGCATTGTCGCGGCCGTTGCGCCGTCGCGACAGGTTGACCCGCGACGGCCCGCTGTGGACTGCGCCACGTTGCGCGTCCTCCGGTTCCGCCGTACCACACTCACCCCAAAACGGGCGGGTTTTCCGGACATTGACGAACGAAGTGCCGGGTCACCCGATGCGGTACAACAGTCGGCCAGCCTACCGCGCGCAGTACGACAACAGGATCACGGGGACGGTTCGAGGGGTCAGGAAACGCGCTCCGGAAGGAGGCCGCTGAGCAGGAACGCGACGCTCCGTTCCGTCTCCGTCCAGGCCCTGGTGTCGAGTTCGACGGACTGGAGGAGGGCGCACTCGACGTGGTAGCCGTGCTCCGTGAGGTCGCGGCCGACGAGTTCCGCCTCGTCGCGGGTCGAGGCGTGCGCCACGATGCGCTGCGGGCGCCGGTCGGCGACCGCGGAGACGACGGCCACTCCCCCGCCGCCGACCCGTACTACGTCAGGTTCGGGGAGGTTCTCCAGGATGTGCGGGGCGTCGCCCTGGACGATCTGGAGGTGCACGCCGAAGCTGCGTGCCGCGGAGTCGGTGCGGGTGCAGGCCTGGGTGTCGCGGTCGACGGCGATGACGGCTGCTCCGGCGCGGGCCGCCTCGATGGCGAAGGCGCCGCTGCCGCAGCCGATGTCCCACACCAGGTCTCCGACGCGCGGGCCCAGGCGGGCGAGTTGGGCGGCCCGGAGAAGATCCGTCTCGCCTTCGCCGAGCTCGCCGCCGTAGGCCTCGGCGGGCAGGGTCCAGCCGCGGGCGACGGCGGCCGGGTCGCGGCCGGCGATCCAGCCCTCGCCGCTGGTTTTGGGGACGGCCGGGCCGACCGGGCCGCCCATGACGATGACGACGTTGGGGTCGCGCCAGGTGCGGTCGGCGGCCTTGTCGGAGGTGAGGACGGTGACCTGCTCGTGCTCGGTGCCGAGTTCCTCGCAGATGACGAAGGTGCGGTGGACGCCCTCCATGAGGAGGCCGAGTTCGGCGGGGCCGGCGCCCGGTGAGGTGAGGACGGCGACCTTTGTGTGGGCCCGGCACACGTTCACCGCGCGTCGCAGGGTGCGCCTGTGTGCGACGACCACCTGTGCGTCGTCCCAGGGCATACCCGCCCGGGCGAAGGCGGCGGCCACGGAGGAGACCGCGGGGACGACCTCCACCTCCAGGCCGAACTCGGGGTCGTGCAGGGTCCGTACGACACCGAAGAAGCCCGGATCCCCGTCGGCGAACACCACCGCCGTGCCGCGGTGCCCGGCGATGCGGCGGGCGGCGAGGGCGACGCTGCCGAGGCGGATGCGCTCGGCGCGCTCCGGTACCTCGGGGAGCGACAGATGGTGGGGTGCGCCGGCCACCAGGGTGGCGGCGGCGAGGGCGGAGCGTGCCGCGGCGGTCAGCGGAGAGCCGTCCCAGCCGATCACCGTGACGCGGTCGGCCATCGTCGTCAGTCTCCAGGGGTAATTCGCAGGTCGTCGGGGAAAGCGGCCCGTACGCGGGCACCGTGAGGGTACCTGGTGCGGCTGGGCGGTGCTCCCTGGGCTGTACCCGCCGGTTTCAGTTCCAGTCGGCGAACGACGTGAAACCGTCGACGTCTTCGAGCTGTTCGGCCGTGCCCTCCAGGTCCTCGGGGAGGAGGCTCCACACGATGAAGTCGGTGCGGACGTCGGTCCAGGTGCCGTCGTCGCCGTGGACATGCGCTATGCACGCGCCCCGCAGGACGCCCTCGCTGATGCAGCCGATCTTCTGGGCCACCTGCTGGGAGGCCGTGTTGTCGGCGGCGGTGCGCAGTTCGATGCGCTCCAACTTCTGGTCCCCGAACAGCCATTGGGCGGTGGCGAGCGCGGCCTCGGATGCGTAGCCCTCACCGCGGGCCCAGGGCGCGATGATGTACGACAGCTCGGTGGACCTGATGTGCCAGTCGGTCTTGGTGAGTTGGACGATGCCGACCAGCCGTTGGGTGAGGAACTCGGTGACGGCGAGGTCGAGGCCACGGCCCGAAGTGCGTTCGTCGGGCGCGTACTCGGTGATCCAACGGCGGGCCCGGGCCTCGGTGTAGGGCTGGGGGACGTCGGTCCAGGACCCGACCTGCTCGTCGTTCATCATCTCCGTCAGCGCGGGGATGTCGTCCTCGTCGAGGGGCCGCAGCACCAACCGCTCCGTGCTGATGGAGATGTTGGGGAAGGTGCTCGTCATGCGCCGCTCCGTAACCTTCGGAAAATGTTCCGGGCCTACCTGAACTGCCCAGCATGCAGCATGAAAGCAGGGAACCGCATCACGGGGTCCACTCATCGTGAGGGCGTGGACCCCGTGCGTGGTGATACGCCGTATACGCCCCCGTCAGCCGGAAGTGACCGGCAGGACAGAGCCCTTGTACTTCTCCGCTATGAACTTCTTCACGTCGGAGGAGACGAGAAGCTTCGCGAGCTTCTCGACCCGGGGGTCGTCCTCGTTGCCGCGTTTGACGGCCAGGAGGTTGGCGTAGGGGTTGTCCTTCGCCGACTCCAGGAGGATCGCGTCCTTGGCGGGGCTGAGGCCCGCGTCCTGGGCATAGTTGTTGTTGATGACGGCCACGTCCAAGTCGTCGAGAGAGCGCGGCAGTTGGGCCGGGTCGAGCTCCTTGAACCTCAGGTGCTTCGGGTTGGACGAGATGTCCGCGGGCGACGCGTCCGTGCCCGCGCCCTTCTTGAGGGTGATCAGCCCCTTGGCGGCGAGGAGTTTGAGGGCGCGTCCCTCGTTGGTGGTCTCGTTCGGCACGGCGACGGTGGCGCCGTCGGCGAGCTTCGCGATGTCCTTGATCTTCTTGGAGTACACGCCCATCGGCGGCAGATACGCCTTGACGACCGAGACCAGGTCGGTGTTCTTGGACTTGTTGAACTCGTCCAGGAAGGGCTGGTTCTGGTAGAGGTTCGCGTCCAGCGAGCCCTCCTGGAGCGCGGTGTTCGGCAGGACGTAGTCCGTGAACTCCTTGATCTCCAGCTTCAGTCCGGCCTTCGTGGCCAGGTCGTCCTTGATGTACGTCAGGACCTCGCCGGCCGGTACGGCGGTGGCGCCGACGACGAGAGTGTCGTCGGCCTTGCCACCGCTCTTGCCGGAGTCGGAGCCCGAACCGCAGGCCGTGAGGCCGAAGACGGTCACGGCGAGTCCCGCCGCCGTGATGGCGATGCTCTTGCGCATGGTGATTCCCCCGATGCGGATCAGAAGGACGGAATGACGGAACCGGCGTACTTGTCCTCGATGAACTTCTTCACCTCGGGCGAAGTGAGCAGCTTCGCGAGCTTCTTGACGCGCGGGTCCTTCTCGTTGCCCTTCTTCACGGCGAGGAAGTTTCCGTACGGGTTGTTCGTCGCGGACTCCAGGACGAGGGCGTCCTTGGCGGGCTTCAGGCCCGAGGAGATGGCGTAGTTGCCGTTGATGACGGCCGCGTCGACGTCGTCCAGGGAGCGCGGGGTCTGGGCCGCCTCCAGCTCCTTGAACTTGAGCTTCTTCGGGTTCTTGGTGATGTCCGCGGGGGTCGCCTCGTTGCCCACACCGGACTTGAGGGTGATCAGCCCGTTCGCCGCGAGCAGCTTGAGGGCGCGGGCCTCGTTCACGCTGTCGTTCGGGACGGCGACGGTCGCGCCGCTCTTGAGGGCGTCGGCGCTCTTGACCTTGTGGGAGTAGAGGCCGAGCGGCTCCAGGTGGACCGTGACGACGGGCACGATGTGGGTGCCATTCTTCTTGTTGAAGTCGTCCAGGTACGGCTGGTTCTGGAAGTAGTTGGCGCCCACCGAGCCGTCCTCCGTCGCCGTGTTCGGCGTGACGTAGTCGGTGAACTCCTTGACCTCCAGGTCGAGTCCGGCCTTCTTCGCCAGGTTCTTCTTGACGAAGTTCAGGATCTCGGCGTGCGGGGTCGGGCTCGCGGCGACGACCAACGGTCCGCTGTAGTCGGAGGAGGCCGAGGAGGAACCCTTGTCCGAACCGCAGGCCGAGAGCGCGAAGGTGAGCGCTCCGGCGGCGAGGACGGCGGTGGTGAGCTTTGCGGTGTTACGCACGAAAAGTGCCTTTCCTGAAGGGTGTTGCGTGGTACGACCCCGCGTTGGGTGGTGCGGGGAGCTATGGGGAGGGTGGGACAAGCGCCCCGGCTCAGACGGTCTCGCTCGTCGCGGTGGACGCCTTGAGCAGCCGGAGCCTCGGCCCGGCACCGGACTGTCCGCCGCGCCGGTGCAGCGAGCGGGCCGCGTAGTCGCCGGCGAACTGGATGAGGGAGATGACGACCGCGAGGATCGCCACGGTGATCCACATCAGCTGCGTCTCGAAGCGCTGGTAGCCGTAGCGGATGGCGATGTCGCCGAGGCCGCCCGCGCCGACCGTGCCGGCCATCGCGGAGTAGCCGATGAGCGCGACGATCGTGGTCGTGGTGCTGGAGATCAGCGAGGGCAGGGACTCCGGTACGAGGACCTTGCGTACGACGGTCCAGGTGTTGCCGCCCATCGACTGCACGGCCTCGACGAGCCCGCCGTCCACTTCCCGGACAGCCGTCTCAACAAGGCGCGCGAAGAAGGGGATTGCGCCGATCGCGAGCGGCACGATGGCGGCCTCGCGGCCGATGGTCGTGCCGGTGATGGTCCGCGTGAAGTTCATCAGCGCGACCATGAGGATGATGAACGGCAGCGAGCGGGCGACGTTCACGATCTGCCCGATGACCTTGTTCGCGGCGACGTTCTGGAGCAGTCCGCCGCGGTCGGTCAGGACCAGCAGGATGCCGAGCGGAAGTCCGCCGACGACGGCGATGACCGTGGACCAGCCGACCATGTACAGCGTGTCCCAACACGCCTGGGACAGCAGGGGCTGCATCTCCGACCAGGTCACTTGGCACCTTCCTTCAGCAGTACGGGCTCCTGGCCCAACACGTCGATCTGCAGGCCCTGTTCGCGCAGGAAGCCGATCGGCACGACGTTGTCCTCGTAGCGGCCGGGCAGTTCGATGCGCATACGGCCGACCTGGAGTCCGCCGACGGTGTCGATGGCGGCGCCGAGGATCGAGATGTCGATGTTGTAGGTGCGCGAGAGCTGGGAGATGACGGGCTGGGTGGCGGCCTCGCCGTGGAAGGTGACGTCGACGACGGTGCGGTCCGCGCCGTGCGCCTCGCCGCTGACCGGGAAGAGCGCGGAGGCCAGCTCGGAGCCCGGGGTCGCGAGCAGTTCGCTCACCGTGCCGGACTCGACGATGCGGCCGTTCCGCATCAGGGCGGCCGAGTCGCACACGTTCTTGACGACGTCCATCTCGTGGGTGATGAGCAGGACGGTCAGGCCCAGCTGCCGGTTCAGGTCGCGCAGCAGCTGGAGGATCGAGCGGGTGGTCTCCGGGTCGAGCGCGCTGGTGGCCTCGTCGGAGAGCAGCACCTTGGGGTCGCCGGCCAGCGCGCGGGCGATGCCGACGCGCTGCTTCTGGCCGCCGGAGAGCTGCGCCGGGTAGGACTTCGCCTTGTCGGCGAGCCCGACGAGGTCGAGGAGTTCGAGGGCCTTGGCGGACCGTTCCTTCCCGGACTTGCCAAGGATTTCGAGGGGCAGCTCGATGTTGTCCTGCACGGTCCGCGAGGAGAGCAGGTTGAAGTGCTGGAAGACCATGCCGATACGGCTGCGCGCCTGCCGGAGTTCCCGTCCGGCGCGCGGTCCGCGCCCGGCGAGGGCGGTGAGGTCCTGCCCGGCGACGGTGACCGTGCCTGCGGTGGGCTTCTCCAGCAGGTTGACGCAGCGGATGAGCGAGGACTTGCCGGCGCCGGACTGGCCGATGACGCCGTAGACCTCGCCTTCGCGGACGTGGAGATCGACGCCGTCGAGGGCGGTGACCTCACGGCCGCGTGAGCGGTAGACCTTGGTCAGGCCCGATGTGGTGATCACTGGGGTTCCATGACTGTCGGGTACGCGGGCGTGGGTGTGCCCTGGTACGAGGGGGGAAATGTGCGCGGGGCGGCGTCAGTCACGTACGACATACGAGGTACGGACATGCCACAGCGGCTCGCTTCGGGGCGCGAGGCTCGGGGCGCAAAGCCCGGGGGTGGTGCGGGGGCCCTCTAGAAGGCGCACATTCGACACATACAACGAGCACCGGGCGTCAGGGTCGCCTCGGTCGCAAGGGTGCGGTAGCTCGTCGTGGTCATGGAATCAGTAAAGCAGACGTACGGTCCTGACAAAGGGCCGCTGTCCGCATGCCGGACAGCGGCGGACGCCCGTCAGCCGCGCACGGAGATCTCCACTCCCCCCTCGCTGACCAGTGCGGACAAGGCTGACAGGTCACTCACAACAAGGTCGGCGTCGAGCTCGTGGGCCTGGTGGGTTGTGGCCAATGCCACGGTGATCATCCCGGCCGCGCGGCCCGCCTGGAGTCCCGCCGGGGCGTCCTCGAAGACGACACAGCGGGCCGGGTCGACGCCCAGCTGGCGGGCCGCGAGCAGGTAGGGCTCGGGGTCGGGCTTGCCGCGGGTGACGTCCTCGGCGACCACGAGGGTCTTGGGGAGGATGCCGGCGTGCGCGAGCCGGGCCTCGGCGAGCCGGCGGGTGGCGGAGGTGACGACGGCCCAGCGGTCGGCGGGCAGCGAGTCGAGGAAGTCCCGGGTGCCAGGGAGCAGAACGGCACCCCCGTTGGGCACGTCCTCGACCTCAAGCGCCTCGATCCGGGCGACCGCGGCCGGGACGACATCGGCGGGCAGCAGGTCGGCGGCTATCGCCACGGCGGTCCGCCCGTGCAGCTCGACCCGGGCGAAGTCCTCGGCGGTGATCCCGAACTCCGCCGCCCACCGGGTCCAGCACCGGCGCACGGATTCGAGGGAGGAGACGAGCGTGCCGTCGTTGTCGAACAGGAGGGCTTCAGCGTGGATCTTCATGCACTCGACCCTACGGTCAGCGGCCTTATGGCCCGTAATAGGGTCACTGCATGCTTGATGCCCTGACGCTGGCGACCGGTGTCGCCGCGCTGCTGCTCGCCGCCTGGTGCGGGTGGGCGGCCTACCGTGATCAGCCGACCAAGGACTGGCACTTCATCGGCATGGCCGTCGTCACCCTGCTGACCCTGGTCCAACTGGTGGTCGGCATCGTGCAGTTGGCGCGCGGCGAGAAGGCGGAGCAGGGCACGACGATCTTCGTGGCGTATCTGCTGGGCGCGTTCGCGACCGTCCCGGCGGCGGGCTTCATGTCACTGACGGAGCGCACGCGTTGGGGTTCGATCACGGCCGCGGCCGGCGGTGTGGTCCTCGCCGTGCTCGAAGTGCGGCTCTACGACATCTGGGGAAGCTGAGATGACCACCGTGGAAGAGAACACCGTGGAAGAGAAGCCGAAGCGGCTCATCAGCGGGCCCGGCATGCTGCTCGTCTGGTTCTACGGCGTGATGGTCGTCGGCGCGGTGTCCCGCTCCGTCTACCAGATCGCCACCGAGTTCGACCGGGCCCCGCTCGCCTACTCGCTGTCCGCCGTCGCGGGTGTGGTGTACGGATTCATCACGTGCTCCCTGATCCGCGGCGGCGAAAGGGCCCGCCTGGCGGCACAGGCGTGCTGCGCCGCCGAACTCGCGGGTGTCCTCGTCGTCGGTACGTTGACCGTGATCGACAGCTCGGCCTTCCCGGACGCGACGGTCTGGTCGTACTACGGCGCGGGGTACATCTTCATCCCCGTGCTGCTGCCGCTGTCCGCGCTGTACTGGCTGCGGAAGAACCGCACGGCCGACGCCGGCGACACGGCCGACACCGTCACGCCGTAGCGACGTATGCCTCGACCGGCTTCTCCAGGACGATCATCGGTACGCCGTCGTCGCCCTGGGAGGTGCCTACGGTCTCGTAGCCGACGCGGCGGTACAGGCGGAGGTTGCCCTCGCTGCGGTGGCCGGTGTGCAGGCGGAACTTCTTGGCGCCGCGCTCTCCGGCGAGGGCCGATTCGGCCGCGCGGAGGAGGCGGGCGCCGATGCCGTGGCCCTGGAGGCGCGGGTGGACGCAGAGCTTGCCGATGGCCGCCGCGCCGTCCTCGGTCACCGTGCCGCGGACCGATCCGACCACCTCCTCGCCCAGCCGGGCGACGAAGACACAGTCGGAACCGACCTCGTCCCGGACCGAGTCGAGGCTCTGGACGAGCGGGTCGATGCGGTAGTTGCCGTACAGCGCCGCCTCGCTCTGGAAGCACAGGTACTGCAGCCTGAAGATCTGCTCTGAGTCCTGCTCGGTCGCCACCGAGATGGTCACGCTCATGCCCATGTGCGCACGCCTCCCGCTCACCTGATCGCCATGTGGTTCCTCACTCCTATCCCCGTGCTTCGTGGGCCGCAACCTCCGGCGCCAGCAATCGCCGAAGACATCCCAGACATCTGGAACGTTCCGGGCCGAGACTGCCCTGTGAGATACCCAACTCCCCCGCGATCTCGCGATAGGTGAGGTCCTTGGGCGACAGGAGCGCCTCCATCAGCCGCGGGCAACGGCCCGGCAATCGGCTCACCGCGTCATGCAGCGCGCGATGCCTGGCCGCCGTGAGCGCGGCCTGCTCGGGGCCGCGGTCGCTGTCGTCGACAGGATCATCGTCGTACGACTGTTCTAGGCGGGCGGTACGGCGGGTGCGCTGGGCCTCCGAGCGGACCGCGCGGCGGAGCCAGCGCTGGGGGTCGACCGGGGGGCCGGAGGCGTCCAGGCGTTCCAGGAGGCGGAGCCAGACGGCCTGTTCGAGGTCGCCGGGCTCGGTTCCGGCGGCATATGCCTCGGCGGAGGCCTCGGCGGCGAGCAAGGGGCGCAAGGTGGCGACAAGTTGGTGCGTCATATGCGGCACGACGCGGCCGCCCCGGCGCGAGGTTGCCGGGGCGGCCGTCTGTCACTCCAACGGGGCGGCGGGCTCAGCCGTTGACAAAGTCCGCGCGGGCCAGCAGGCCGGTGTCGGCGTTGTCGGTGAAGACACCGTCGATGCCGGTGGCGAAGTACCGCTTGAAGGCGCCGAACGCGTCGCCGTAGGCGTCCGCGGCGCTGCCCTTGCGGTACTCCAGCGGCAGGAAGGGGTTCTCGTTGCGCATGGTGTAGGGGTGCAGGATGAGGCCCGCCTTGTGCGCGTCGGCGACCAGGGTGGTCTCCTTGTTCAGGCTGCCGTCGGCGTTCTTCGTGATGATCAGGTCGAGCGTCGGGCCCAGGCCGTCCGCGTACTTCGCGATCTCGGCGAGACCCTTGGGCGTGACCAGGTCGTCGACCGTGCGCGGGTCGCCCTGGTCGATGAAGTCGAAGGGCTGGGTGCCCGTGCCGGACAGCAGCACGACCAGCGGGTTGCCTACGAGCTTGTTGATCCTGGCGATGCTGGTCGGCTCAAAGGACTGGATGAGGACCGGCGAGTTCTTACGGTCCTTGCCGTGCCTGCGCAGGATCGCCGAGAGCAGCTTCTCCATCTCGAATCCGCGCTTGCGGAAGTAGGTGGGGTGCTTCATCTCGGGGTAGATCCAGACCTGCTTGCCGCGCTTGCGGGTCTGCTCGTCCTGCCACTTGAGGACCTCCTCAAAAGTGGGGATCTCCCAGCGGCCGTTGTAGAGCATGTTGTGCGGGCGGTTGACCGGAATGCGCTCGATCGCGCGCAGGGTCTTCAGCTCGGCGAGCGTGAAGTCCTCGGTGAACCAGCCGGTCGTGGAGACGCCGTCCAGCAGCTTGGTGGTCTTGCGGGAGGCGAACTCGGGGTGGTCGGCGACGTTCGTCGTGCCGCCGATCTCCGGCTCGTGCCGGCAGACCAGGTGACCGTCCTTGGTGGGGACGAGGTCACCGGCCTCGACGATGTCGGCGCCCATGTCGAGGGCCAGGTTGTACGACCCGAAGGTGTGCTCCGGGCGGTAGCCGCTGGTGCCGCGGTGACCGACGATCGTCGGCTTGGGCAGGTCCTTCAGGCCGCCGCCTCCGTGGCGGCCCGTCGTGGCCTCGGCGGCTCTCGCCGCGCCCGCCGGTCCGAGTGCGGCCACCCCCGCGCCGAGTACGGCGGCGCCGAGCAGCGCCCGTCGTCCGGTGCCGTTCAGTCGCTCGTTCGGCCCCTGTGTTCCCTGCGTGTCCATGAAACCTCCTGCGTCGCCCCGTCGCTGCGCGCCGATCGTAGGTGCGCGTACATGACGAACGGGAGACCTCGACCGGAACACGGCGGTGACGCTGGATGTCCTGAGCAAGGCGAGGTTTGACACGGCATCAGCAAGGAACGCGAGATGTGTCACAACATGGCGGCCCGGTTACGGGACGGTCCTGGCGCGGCACCGCAGGTAAACGTGCGTCAACACTGCGTAAGACCTCGGTGAACCCGATGTGCAATACCCCGGGCGCCGCGAGTATCGTCCTCACCTGCACCGATTTATATCGAACCCCTTGACACCGGAGGGCCCGTTGTCCCGCTTCGCGCTCATCAAGGCACTGCTCGGACCGATCATGCGCCTGATGTTCCGCCCCCGGGTGGAGGGAATCGAGCACATCCCGGGAGACGGTCCGGTGATCCTGGCCGGCAACCACCTCACGTTCATCGACTCGATGATCCTTCCGCTGGTCTGCGACCGGCAGGTGCTGTTCATCGGCAAGGACGAGTACGTCACCGGTGAGGGGTTCAAGGGCCGCCTGATGGCCTGGTTCTTCACCGGCGTCGGCATGATCCCGGTGGACCGCGACGGCGCGAACGGCGGGGTCGCGGCCCTGATGACCGGGCGGCGCATCCTGGAAGAGGGCAAGGTCTTCGGGATCTATCCCGAGGGGACGCGGTCGCCCGACGGTCGGCTGTACCGGGGGCGGACCGGGATTGCTCGGCTCACGATGATGACGGGGGCGCCTGTCGTTCCGTTCGCGATGATCGGGACGGACAAGTTGCAGCCGGGCGGGGCGGGGTTCCCTCGACCGGGGAAGGTCACTGTTCGGTTCGGTGAGGCGATGGAGTTCTCTCGGTATGAGGGGATGGATCGGGATCGGTATGTGTTGCGGGCTGTGACTGACTCCGTGATGACTGAGGTCATGCGGTTGTCGGGGCAGGAGTACGTGGATATGTACGCCACGAAAGCCAAGGCTGCGTAAGGGTTCGTTGTTGGGTGCGGGTGCGTGGGGGCTGGTCGCGCAGTTCCCCGCGCCCCTTAACGGCACTGCCCTACCCGGCGTTTTCCAGGTTCTGCCCCTTGAGCATGAACCAAGCCGCAACTGCCGTTGCCAGTAGGACCGTTGCTCCTACCGCCGATGCGACGCTGAGGCCGCTTACGAAGGCCTCTCTTGCTGACGTCAGCATCTGCTGAGCCGTCTGTGTGGGCATGCTGCCCGCCGCTTCCACCGCGCCGCCCAACGACTCGTGCGCGCCGCTCGGCGTACCTGCCGGAGCTGCGAAGCCCCGGTACACGCCCGTCACGATAGAGCCGAGTACGGCGATTCCGAGGGCCGCGCCCAACTCATAAGCCGTCTCCGAGACCGCCGAGGCCGCGCCCGCTTGCTCCTTCGGTACGGAGGAGAGGATGACGTCGGCTGTCACCGTGAAGGAGAAGCCGGCGCCTACGCCGACGACCAGGAGGGCGGCGCCCAGGAGTGGGTAGCCGGTCGACTGGTTGAGGGTTGTCAGTACGGCCAGTGCCAGGCCCACTGCTGCCAGGCCGCCCGCTACCACCGCTCGGACCGAGAAACGGCGGGCCACCCTTCCCGCGATCAGGCCGGCCGCCACCGCGCCCACCGCTGCGGGGATTTCGGCCAGGCCCGCCTCGAACGGGCCCCTGCCCTGGACCAGTTGCAGGTACTGGGAGAGGAAGAACACCAGGCCGGACAGGCCGAGGATGGTCAGCAGGTCGGCCAGGACGGCCGCGCTGAAGCCTCGGTTGCGGAACAGGCGCATGTCCAACAGGGGGGCGGGGAGCGTGAGTTGGCGGCGGGCGAACCAGTACAGGGCCGCCGCACCAAGTATGCCTACCGCCAGTGAGGGCAGCTCGAAGCCGTGGGTCGCGGCCTCCTTGACCGCGTAGACCACGCCGATCACACCGACCAGGGACAGCGTGACGCTGATCAGGTCCCAGGGCCCTGGGTTGGGGTTCTTGGATTCCGGGAGCGTCTTGATGCCTACCAGGACCAGGACCGCCATCACCGGCAGGTTGATCAGGAAGACCGAGCCCCACCAGAAGTGTTCGAGGAGGAAGCCGCCCGCTACCGGGCCGACTGCCGTACCGGCGGAGGCTGTTGCGCCCCAGATGCCGACCGCGAGGCTGCGTTCGCGCGGGTCGTGGAAGATGTTGCGGATCAGGGCGAGGGTCGCGGGCATCAGGGTCGCGCCCGCGACGCCGAGGAGCGCCCGGGCCAGGATCATCAACTCGGGTGTGGACGCATAGGCGTTGAGGATCGAGATCGCGCCGAACGCCGTGGCTCCGATCAGCAGGATCTTCTTGCGGCCGATGCGGTCGCCGAGGCTGCCCATCGACACGAGCAGGCCCGCGATGACGAAGGAGTAGACGTCGCCGATCCAGAGGAGTTGGGTGCCGGTCGGCTTCAAGTCCTCGCTGATGTACGGGGTTGCGAGGCCCAGGACGGTCGCGTCCACGGCCACCAGCAGCACGGCGAGCACGAGGACGGAGAGCGCGAGCCAACGGCCCGGGCGCTTCTCCGTCTCCGACACGATCGCCGGCTGCAGGGTGCTGGTCATGATTCCTCTCTCTGTGTTTCGTCTCGTCGTAGTGCACCGCCGAGCAGCAGCTCGGCGATCATGCGGGTGAAGTCCTTGGGGGCGCCCTTGCCGCTCTGCACCATCCAGGCACCGGAGGCCAGCAGGCCGAACAGTGCCTCGGTGAGCCAGGCGGGCGTCAGGTCGATGCGGAACTCGCCGTTCTGCTGGCCGCGCCGGAACACGGCGGTGATGCGGTCGTCGATCCGGGCCCAGCCCGCGTGCTGTTCCTCGCCCTCGAACAACTGGTTCTCGGTGTAGAGGAAGGCGAGCAGGCCGGCGGCCGGTTCGACCTCGCGGACGAGCCGTCGTACGGCGTCCTCGGCGGGGTTCTCATCCAGCCGCGCCGCCTCCAGCGCGGTCTCGCACTCCGCGATGCCGAGCGCCTCCAGCGCCCGTACGAGCGCGTCCCGACCCGCGAACTGGCGGTGCAGCGTGGCCCGGCTGATCCCGGCCGCCTTGGCGACCTCGTCCATGGTCGCGGTGGACTTACGGGTCAGCAGGGCCGCGGCAGCGCGGAGAACGTGGTCACGGTCGAGAGCCATGAGACAACCATAACCCACATGAGACACTCATGTCTCATCGCGGGCATGGTCGTCTCACGAGGGGAGTGCCAGTAGTCAGGGGCTTCTCAGTGCCAGGGCAGCCGGCCGCGCTTCTCCCAGTACGTGCGCGGCTCCTCGGCGAGCGTCGCTAGGCGGGACAGCTGGTCGTCGTTCAGGTCCACGGCCGCCGCGTGCAGGTTGGAGGCGAGCTGGGCGGCGGTCGCGGCGCCGGACAGGGCCACGCCTGCCCAGGGCTCGCGCAGGATCAGGGCCAGAGCAATCGCGTCGGAGCCCGCGTTCGTTTCCTCGGCCACGGCCTTCAGCGTCTCCGGGGCGTACGGGTCCGCCAGCCTTCCGTTGGCCATGCCCTCCTTGACGATCACCGCGAGGCCGGCGTCGTGAGCCTCGGTGAGGGCCGGGCCCGCGGAGGTCTCCAGGGCGTTGTACGTCGACTGGACGGTGCGGAAGAGGGGCTCGCCGTCCACCGTCACGGTGAGGGCGGCGCGGATCGCGTCTGCCTGGGCGGGGCCGCTGGTGGAGAAGCCGATGGTGACGCCCGTTGCCGCCAACTCGGCCAGTTTCGCGTGGAGTTCCTTGTCGGTGAGGGCCGGGCTGTCGGGGGTCACCGAGTGGATCTGGTAGAGGTCGAGGTGGGCGCCGAGCAGTTCGGCGGTCTCGGCGCGCTGGCGGTCGTAGGTCTGGACGCTGTGGTCCTTGACCTCGTGCTTCTCCGCGTCCGTGGTCCAGTCGGCGGTGTAGGTGTAGCCCCATTTGCTGCCGACCACGATGTCGTCCAGGTCGGGGTGGGTCTTCAGCCAGTCGGCCAGGAACTCCTCGGAGCGGCCGTAGGAGCGGGCTGCGTCGAAGTAGCGGACGCCCTGCGCGTACGCGGCGTCGAGGAGTTCGTGGGTGCGGGCGCGGAGGGCTTCTACGGTGCGGTGCTCTCCGAGGTCTTTTTCTCGGCCCAGGTTGATGTAGCCGGGGCGGCCTACTGCGGCGAGGCCCAGTCCGAGGTGGCTGGTGGGGGTTGTTGCTGTTGCCAGTCGGGCGAAGGGCATCGCGGGCTCCGTCTTGGTCGGCTCCGGTAGGGCTGCTGACCAACGTAACCCGGGATGACCTGCGCTTCAGAGCTCGGAGGCTTGCGGTGGATTGGCGAGTGCAGGCGCGTCGTGGCTTGTCGCGCAGTTCCCCGCGCCCCCAGAGGGCCTGCGGCCCTTGGGGGCAGAATGCCCAGGCCTACTTCTTCTTCGCCGTTGACCAGGCGTGCTGGGTCTCCAAGTCGCGCTTCACCTCTGCCAGTTGGATTGCTACCGCGCTCGGGGCCGTGCCGCCGCGGGCGTTGCGGGAGGCCAGGGCGCCCGGGACGTTGAGGACCGTGCGGACCTCGGGGGTGAGGTGGGCGGAGATCTTCGCGAACTGTTCGTCCGTGAGGCCGTCCAGTTCGATGCCCTCGGATTCGGCGACCTTGACGCACTCGCCGGCTACCTCGTGGGCCACCCGGAAGGGGACGCCCTGCTTGACCAGCCACTCGGCGATGTCCGTGGCGAGGGAGAAGCCGGCCGGGGCCAGTTCTTCCATGCGGTCGCGGTGGATGGTGAGGGTGGCCATCATGCCGGTGAACGCCGGGAGCAGGACCTCGAGTTGGTCGATGGAGTCGAAGACCGGCTCCTTGTCCTCCTGGAGGTCGCGGTTGTAGGCGAGGGGGAGGGCCTTGAGCGTTGCCATCAGGCCCGTGAGGTTGCCGATCAGGCGGCCCGCCTTGCCGCGCGCCAACTCCGCGATGTCCGGGTTCTTCTTCTGCGGCATGATCGACGAGCCCGTGGAGAACGCGTCGTGCAGGGTCACGAAGGAGAACTCCTTCGTGTTCCAGATGATGATCTCCTCGGCGATCCGGGAGAGGTTCACCCCGATCATCGCCGTGATGAAGGCGAACTCCGCGACGAAGTCACGGGAGGCCGTTCCGTCGATGGAGTTCGCGACCGAGCCGTGCTCGAAGCCGAGGTCCTTCGCCACCGACTCCGGGTCCAGGCCGAGGGAGGAACCCGCGAGCGCTCCCGAGCCGTACGGGGAGACGGCCGTCCGCTCGTCCCACTGACGGAGGCGTTCCGCGTCCCGGGACAGAGGCTGTACGTGGGCCAGCACGTGGTGGGCGAACAGCACCGGCTGGGCGTGCTGAAGGTGGGTGCGGCCGGGCATCGCCACGTCCGGGTGGGCCTCCGCGAGGCCGACCAGCGCGTCCTGGAGGTCGGCGATGAGGCCGCCGATCGTGCGGGCGTGGTCGCGCAGGTACATCCGGAAGAGGGTGGCGACCTGGTCGTTGCGGGAGCGGCCCGCGCGCAGCTTGCCGCCGAGGTCGGGGCCGAGGATCTCCAACAGGCCGCGTTCCAGGGCCGTATGGACGTCCTCGTCGGCGACCGTGCCGACGAGGGAGCCGTCGGCGACGTTCGCTTCGAGCTGGTCCAGGCCCGCGAGCATGCGGTTCAGCTCGTCGTCCGTGAGGAGGTTCGCCTTGTGCAGCACGCGCGCGTGGGCGCGGGAACCGGCGATGTCGTAGGGCGCGAGCCGCCAGTCGAAGTGGACGGACGCGGACAGCTTCGCCAGGGCCTCGGCGGGACCGTCGGCGAAACGACCGCCCCAGAGCCGTACGTCACCGCTGTTGCTGCTCACTTGCGCTGCTCCTCAAAGGCCGTGGGTGGGTCGCGATGTTCCGCGTCGTCCCTGCAGTTTCCCTGCATTGTCTCTCATGCATGATTATGCAGAGCGCTGCATGATTCGTCAATTTTAGCGTCCCTTGAACGGCAGCAACCGCTTACCCGTACCTCTCGCCGGACGCAGGCGCCGCGTTTCTCCCCACGAGTCACCCAAGAGTCACCCCCAGTTCACCCCCTGACCCGAGTGAGGCATTCGCATGTCCAGGGCTCTCCCCAAGTACAACAAGCGTCGCGTCGTGTTCATCGGCGGTGCCGCCGCCGTGGTGCTGTCCGGCGCGGTCATCGCCGGTTCCGCTCTTGCCGGGACGCCGGACAAGAGCAGCACGGCGCAGAGCGCCCGGACCTTGGCCGACACCGGGACGATCGCCTGCCCGGACGTGAAGTCGCAGCTGCCCGCCGTTCCGGCTTCCGCGCAGGCCGAGGTCGACCGGAACCTCGCCCTTCTCGACACGCAGATCGCCGAGGCCAACAAGCGGCTCGTCGACACGGTGGGGCAGGGTGGGGCGAACTTCGTTCAGAACGCGATCCTCGGTCCGCTGAAGGACAAGCGGGTGTCGACGATCGACCGGATCGCTATTGCCATCGGGCGTCAGGGCACCAAGCCGACCGGTCTCGACTCGCTGGCCACCTGCGCCCTGAACACCGGTGGGACCGACGTCGGCGGGACGGAGACGGGCGGGACCGACACCGGCACCGATACGGGTGCGACCGACACCGCGACCCCGAGCGCCACGGAGTCCGCCACGGACGCTGCCGGGGGGACGGAGGACACCGGCGACGCGGCGAGTGCGGTCGGGACGATCACCTGCCCGGACGTGAAGTCGCAGCTGCCTGCCGTTCCGGCGTCGGCTCAGGCCGAGGTCGATCGGAACCTCGCTCTCCTGGACACGCAGATCGCCGAGGCCAACAAGCGACTCGTCGACACCGTCGGACAGGGTGGCGCCAACTTCGTTCAGAACGCGATCCTCGGCCCGCTGGAGGACAAGCGCACGTCCACCATCGACCGGATCGCCATCGCCATCGGGCGTCAGGGCACCAAGCCCAGCGGCCTCGACTCCCTGGCCGCCTGCACGCTCACCAAGTGACGTGACAGGCAGCCGTGGCCGCCCCGATGAACGCCGGCCGGGGCGGCCACGGTGACGCCCGCGACACACCGGACCGCACTCCAACCGGCCCTGAATGGCTCATCCGGGCTGCCTGTGCCGCCGGTGACCTCTACCGTCTGAGCCATGCGCTCCGGTGTCGTCGCCCTCGCGTCCGCGTCCCTTCTGCTGCTCGCCGCGGTTCCCTCACGGGCCGCGGCGCCGCCGATTCCGTCGTTGCTCGCGGATACCGGGGGTGGGAGTCAGCTGATCCTCGCTCAGGCTCCGCGTGCCAATTCCACTGCGGGGACGCTGAGTTGGTGGGAGCGGCGGGGTGGTGCCTGGGTGAAGGTCGGGTCCGTGGCGGCTCGGTTCGGGGCGAAGGGGCTTGTCGAGGGTGGGTCCCGTAAGCAGGGGTCCTATACGACTCCGACCGGGTTGTACGACCTGCCTTATGCCTTTGGGATCAAGGCAGCTCCGGGTGGGACCAAGGCCAAGTACCGGCGGGTGGGCGGGAGTTCGTGGTGGTGTGAGGACACTCGGTCTCGGGTCTACAACCGGTGGAGTGAGCCCCTGGCGCGTGATTGTCGGGCGTCCGAGTCCGAGCGGTTGATCTCCTATGCGACGCAGTATGCGTATGGGTTCGTCGTCGGGTTCAACTACGCCAAGCCTGTGAAGGGGCGGGGGGCCGGGATCTTTTTGCATGTCAACGGGCGTGGGGCTACCGCCGGTTGTGTGTCTGTGCCGGGGGATGCGATGCGGAGGATTTTGCGGTGGGCTGATCCTGGGCGGTCGCCGCATATTGCGATTGGGACGGCTGGTGGGGTTACGGCGATCACTCGGTACTGATTCGCGAAGGCGCCGTTCAGGTATCGGTTGTACGGCGGGTGCGGGCCCACTGTGGCTGGTCGCGCCCACGCGGCGGAGCCGCAAATCGACACAGCCCCGCGCCCCTTAGGGGGTTCAGGTCGCCGGAAGCCACACCGTGAACGTCGTCGAACCCTGGCGGCTCTCCAACCTCACGCTTCCCCCATGCGCCTCCGTCACCGCCGCCACGATCGACAGACCCAGGCCCGCTCCTCCTCCACTCCCTCCGCCGCCCTCCGTTCGTCTGCGGTCCCCGCGGGTGAAGCGTTCGAAGACTCCCGGCTGGACCTCCGTCGGGACGCCCGGGCCGTCGTCGTGGACCGTCAGCGAGGTCGCCCCCTCACCTGTCTCCACCCCGACCGTCACCTTCGTACCAACAGGCGTGTGCAAACGCGCGTTGGCCAACAAGTTGGCCAACACCTGTTGGAGGCGGTGGGCGTCGCCCGTCACCGTGACCGGTTCCTCGGGGAGTTGCAGGGCCCAGCGGTGGTCGGGGCCCGCGGCGCGTGCGTCGGCTACGGCGTCCAGGACCAGGTGGGTGAGGTCGACGGGGCGGCGTTCCAGGGGGCGGCCCGCGTCCAGGCGGGCGAGGAGGAGCATCTCGTCGACCATGACGCCCATGCGGGCGGACTCCGCCGTGATGCGTTCCAGCGCCCGGGTCACCTTCGGCGGGACCGGGTCCGGGTGGAGGAGGGCGAGTTCGGCGTGGCCCCGGATCGACGCCACCGGGGTGCGCAGTTCGTGGCTGGCGTCGGCCGCGAAGCTGCGTAGGCGTTCCTCGCTGGCGTGCCGGTGGGTGAGCGCGTCCTCGACATGGCCGAGCATGCGGTTGAAGGCACCGGCGACCTTGCCCACCTCGCTGCGCGGATCGGACTCGGGTGCCCGGGGCGGCAGGGTCACCTCGCCGCTGGCCAGCGGGAGTTCGCTGACCCGGGTGGCCGTGGCGGCGACCCGGCTGAGCGGCCGTAGGGACCAGCGCACCCAGAGTGCGCCCGCGAATCCGGCGATCAGGAGGGCCGCGCCGAAGACGATCGCCTCGACCGCCTCCAGCCGGTGGACCGTGGCCTCCACGGACTCCAGCGGGAGTCCGGTGATCAGTACGTCGCCGTCCCGGCCCTCGGCGGCGAGGACGCGGTATCTGTCGAGGGAGGAGAGGTGGAGGGTGCGGGCCCTGCCGTCGGCCGGTACCGCCGCCAGTTTCCTGCGGTCCCGGGCGGTCAGGGTGACCTTCAGGTCCGTCGTGGCGTCGTCCTTGTCGGCGGGCACCACCGCCGCGTTGGTGACGGTGCCGTTGAGGAGGCGGGCGCCGAACGTGCCCGGTGCCTGCCTGCGGGTGTCACCACGTTCCCGGTCGTCGGCGTCATGGTCGGTCGACGTCTGGCCCTTGTGCTCCAGGCTGGCCGGGAACTGGGTCCCGACCTCGGTCAGTTGCTGGTCCAGGCGACCGGTGAGGAAGCCGTCCAGTTCGATCACCGCGGCCACCCCGACGGCCGCGCAGCTGACCGCGAGCAGCACCACCAGGCCCGCCGTCAGACGCGCCCGCAGGGTGTGGGGCCAGTGCAGTCCCCGTAGTCCCCTGAGCATCAGGACACCGGCTTGAGCACGTAACCGGCCCCGCGCACGGTGTGGATCATGGGTGCCCGGCCCGCGTCCACCTTCTTGCGCAGGTACGAGATGTACAGCTCGACGACATGGGCCTGGCCGCCGAAGTCGTAGGACCAGACGCGGTCGAGGATCTGGGCCTTGCTGAGGACGCGGCGCGGGTTGCGCATGAGGAAGCGGAGGAGTTCGAACTCGGTCGGGGAGAGTTCGACGAGGTCGCCCGCGCGGGTGACCTCGCGGGCCTCCTCGTCCATGACCAGGTCCCCGACGGTCATCCGGGGGCCCTCCTCCTGCTGGCGGGCCATGCCCGCGCGGCGCAGCAGTCCGCGCAGCCGGGCGACGACCTCCTCCAGGCTGAAGGGTTTCGTCACGTAGTCGTCGCCGCCCGCGGTGATGCCGGCGATGCGGTCCTCGACCGTGTCCCGGGCGGTGAGGAAGAGCACGCACACGTCGGGCTTCACCTCGTGCAGGGAGCGCAGCACGGCGAAGCCGTCGGTGTCCGGGAGCATCACGTCGAGGACGACGGCGTCGGGCCGCAGCTCGCGCGCCCCGGCGAGCGCGGAGGCGCCGTCGCCGGCCGCGCGGACCTCCCAGCCCTCGTAGCGCAGGGCGCCGGAGAGCACCTCGGCGAGGTCGGGGTCGTCGTCGACGACCAGGACGCGGACGGGGGTGCCGTCGGGGCGGGTGAGGGCCGGTCGGCCGGAGCGGGTCGTGTTCATCTCGCTCACCAGCATCTCCCCTCGCCGCGTCCTCGGCCGCCGTGGGCCCCTCTGAGTTTCTTCTGAGAACGCTGAGAAAACGGGTTCGCTCAGAGATCCCTCAGAGGTTCGGCCCGCACAGTTGCGTGCAGGACAGGTGAAAGGACACACACATGACCACCGTGTACGAGCGGCGGGCGGCACCGCCTGTGGCGCCGGCCCCCCGGCGTTCACCGGCGGGCGCGGTGCTCGGGCTGCTGTGGGCGGGCGCGGCGGCCTCGGTCGCCCTCTGGTGGGCGGACACCGGCTCGGTGGTCGGGGCCGCGGGCTGGCTGACCGGGGCCGGGCGGCTCGCCGGGCTGCTGTGCGGGTACGCCTGTGCCGTGCTCGTGGGGCTGATGGCTCGGGTGCCGTTGCTGGAGCGGCGGATCGGCTCGGACCGGGTGGCGCGCTGGCATGCGATGGCCGGGCGGTACACCGTGTGTCTGCTGGTCGCGCATGTCGTCTTCATCCTGCTCGGGTACGCCGCCCAGGACCGTGCCTCGATCGTGCACGAGACGGTCACCGTCGTGCTCGACTATCCGGACATGCTGAAGGCGACCTTCGGGGCGGTCATCCTCTTCGCCGTCGGCATCACCTCGGCACGCGCGGCGCGACGGAAGCTGAGCTACGAGTTCTGGTACTACGTCCATCTCCTCACGTACGTAGCCGTGTTCCTCTCCTTCTTCCACCAGCTGTCCCTGGGCGAGCAGTTCAGCGGCCGGGCCGGGGCCACGGACGCCTGGTACGCGCTGTACCTCGGTGTCGCGGCCCTCGTCCTCTGGTACCGGATCCTCGCCCCGGTGCGGCTCAACCTGCGGCACCGGCTGCGGGTGGAGTCGGTGCACCGGGAGGCTCCGGGTGTGTACTCCGTCGTCGTACGCGGGCGGCGGGTCCACGAACTGGGCGCGGAGGCAGGGCAGTTCTTCCGCTGGCGGTTCTTCGGCGAGGGCATGGGCTGGACCTCGACGCCGTACTCGCTGTCGGCGCCGCCCCGCCGGGACCTGCTGCGGATCACGGTCAAGGCGCTCGGCGACCACAGCGCCGCCATAGCCCTGCTGCGGCCGGGGGCCCGGGTGTGGGCGGAGGGGCCGTACGGGTCGATGACCGCCCAACGGAGTTCCGGGCAGCGGTCGTTGCTGATCGCGGCCGGGGTCGGGATCACCCCGCTGCGGGCGCTGTTCGAGACGCTGCCCGGCGAGGTGACGCTGCTGTACCGGGCGCGTACCGCCCAAGACCTGGCGTTGGGCGCGGAGTTGGAGGCGATCGCTCAGTGGCGCGGGGCGAAGGTGCTGTACGCGCTCAACGGGCCCAAGGGGCAACGGCCTTCGCTCGGCGTGAGGGCACTGCGCAAGGCCGTGCCCGATCTCGCCGGGCACGACGTGTACATCTGCGGTCCGCACGCGTTCGCCCAGGAGTTGTACGGCGCGCTGTCCGCCGCCGGTGTGCCGGACCGTCGTATCCACCACGAGTCGTTCGAGCTGTGAGGCCGTCGTGCATCCGTTGAAGAAGAACCGTCCGCTGCGCCGCATCGTGCTGGCGAGCGCGGTCACCGCGTCCGGTCTGGTACTGCTGCTGGCCCTGAAGCCGCACACGACGCCCGCGATAGCGGTGGCGCCCGCGCCGGCCAGTTCCAACTCCGGTACTGGTTCCGGCGGTTCGAGCACCACGGGCACCAAGACCGTCACCGGCGACACCGCGCAGACCCAGTGGGGCCCCGTCCAGGTGAAAATCACGGTGAAGAGCGGGAAGCTCACCGATGTCACGGTGCTCCAGTCGCCGTCGGAGAATCCACGCGATCAGGAGATCAACTCCTATGCCCTGCCCGAGTTGAAGAGCGAGGCCCTCGCCGCGCAGAGCGCGAGCATCGACACCGTGTCGGGAGCCACCTACACAAGTGACGGTTACCGCCAGTCACTCCAGTCCGCACTGGACTCTGCGGGACTCTGAACGCACAGGCGCAACGGCACGTACTTCAGGGCCAAGGGACCAGCCCACCCCCCTTGCCCCGTCCACGGAGGAACCGTGACCACCACGCTCGCAGGCGGACGTGCCGCCCGCCGCCAGACGATGCGCCGCATCCGCCCGCGCCGCTCCCCAGCGACCCTGCTGCTGCTCGCCGTCTGGGCGGGCGCGGTCGGGGTGCTGTGGCTGTGGTGGCACAACACGCCGTCCATCGCCGACCAGAACGGCAAGATCCTCAACGCGGGCCGTATCACTGGCCTGTTGGCCGGATATCTGATGGCACTCGTCGTGCTCCAGATGGCCCGCGTGCCCGCCCTGGAGCGCCGGGTCGGCTCCGACCGGGTCGCCCGCTGGCACGCGATGAGCGGTCGCTACACGCTCTGCCTGGTCTTCGCGCACGTCTTCCTCATCATGTGGGGCTACGCCCTCCAGGCGGGCAAGACGCTGAGCGACATCGTCCAGCAGACCATCGACTCGGTGAACCAGCTGCCCGACATGGGCAAGGCCGCCATCGGCACCGGCCTGTTCCTGCTCATCGGCCTCTCGTCGATCGGCGGCATCCGCCGCAGGCTGCCGTACGACCTCTGGTACCACGTGCATCTGCTGACGTACGCGGCGGTGTTCTTCACCTTCTGGCACCAGATCACCACCGGCAACGACTTCGCGCTGACGCCGATCGCCAAGACCGTCTGGTACGGGCTCTACGGCACGGTCACCGCGCTGGTGGTCTGGTACCGGATCCTCACCCCGATCCGGCTCAACATGCGGCACCGGATGCGGGTCGAGGCGGTCATCGAGGAGACCCCCGGCATCGTGTCCGTGCTCATCGGCGGACGGAAGCTGCACCGGATGGGCGCGGAGGCCGGGCAGTTCTTCCGGTGGCGCTTCCTGGCGCCGGGCATGCGGTTCAGCTCGCACCCGTACTCGCTGTCGGCGGCCCCCCGCCCGAACATGCTGCGGATCACGGTCAAGGCGATCGGCGACCACAGCGCCCGGCTGCGCGAACTGCGGCCCGGCATGAAGGTGTGGGCCGAGGGCCCCTACGGCGCGCTGACCTCCCAACGGCGCACGCGCGGCAAGGTGTTGCTGGTCGCGGGCGGCGTCGGCATCACGCCGATGCGGGCACTGTTCGAGACACTGCCCGGCGCGGCCGGTGACATCACGCTGCTCTACCGCGCCAACACCACCCAGGACCTGGCGCTGTGGGACGAGTTGGCGAAGATCGCCGACGAGCGCGGCGCCCGCCTCATGTACGCGGTCAACAGCCCCGACGGGGAGCGCCCCGACATCTCGGCGGACTCCCTGCGCCGCAAGCTGCCCGACATCGACAACCACGACGTCTTCATGTGCGGGCCGCCCGGCTTCGCGCAGTCGGTCTACGAAGCACTGCGCGGCGCGGGGGTCCCCGCCCGCCGTATCCATCACGAGTCGTTCGAGATGTGAGCGACGGGAGTCAGGAGCAATGAAGAAGAGCCACCCCATCCGGCGTGTTCTGCTCGCGAGCGCCGCCACCGTGTCCGGGATCGTTCTGCTGCTCTCCCTGAAGCCGGCGACCGACTCCAACTCGGCGTCCGCGCAAGGTGCGGCGGCCCAGGAGACCGCCGCCGCGCAGGAATCGCCCCAGGGCGGTGCCGCGGCGGCCGGGACCTCCACGATCACGGGCGCCGCCACCCAGACCGAGTACGGGGTCGTCCAGGTACGGCTGACGGTCGCAGGCGGGAAGATCACCAAGGCCGAGGCCGTCCAGGCGCCCAAGGGCGGCACCAGCGACCAGAAGACCGCGCTGTCCGTCCCGAAGCTCAACCAGGAGGTCGTCGCCACCCAGAGCGCGGACATCACGTCCGTGTCCGGGGCGACGTACACCAGCGGCGGCTACAAGAAGTCCCTGCAGTCGGCCATCGACAAGATGAAGGCCGCCGGCGCCAACACGGCCGCCCCGTCCCAGAGTTCGGCCGCCGCGGCGCCCGCCGCGCAGGCCAAGACCGTCACCGGTGAGGTCGTGTCGACCGAGTACGGGCCGGTCCAGGTCCGGATCACCGTCGCGGGCGGCAAGATCACCAAGGCCGACGCGGTGCAGGCCCCGAGCGGCGGGACCAGCGACCAGAAGACGGCGCTGGCGATCCCCAAGCTCAACCAGGAGGCCGTGGCCGCCGGGAACGCGAACATCGACTCCGTGTCGGGTGCGTCGTACACGAGCGGCGGTTACAAGAAGTCCCTGCAGTCGGCGCTGGACAAGGCCGGTGGCTGACACGGTGACCGATCCCGCGGCGGCTCCCGCCGAACTGCGGCACGCCGAGGAGGTCATGGGGACGGTGTTCTCCTTCGACATCCGCGGCGGGGAGCCCGAGGCCGTCCGGACCGCGCTGGAGCAGGCGGTCGCCCAACTGCACCGCGTCAACGAGGTGTTCAGCACCTACCGCGACGACAGCCAGGTCTCCCGGCTGGCCCGCGGCGACCTGACCCTTGCGGAGTGCGACGCCGACGTCGCCGAGGTGCTGGAGCTGGGCGCCGAGGCGGAGCGGGTGAGTGCCGGCTGGTTCAGCACCACGTACGAGGGACAGCTCGACCCGACCGGCATCGTGAAGGGCTGGGCCGCCGAGCGGGCGGCCGAGCTGATCGCGGCGGCGGACGGGGTGAGCGGGGTCAGCGTGAACGGCGGCGGTGACGTCCAGATGTTCAGCACCCCGGGACCGCACCGCCCCTGGCGGGTCGGCGTCTCCGATCCGCTCCGTCCCGGCGGTCTCGCGGCTGTCATCTCGGCTGCGGGCGTTGACGAGTTGGCCGTGGCCACCTCCGGTACGGCGGAGCGCGGGGCGCACATCGTGGACCCGTCCACCGGCAAGTCCGCGGTGACCGACCTGGTCGCCGTCACGGTCGTAGCACCGCGTCTGACCTGGGCCGACTGCTGGGCCACGGCCGCGTTCGCGATGGGTTCGCGGGAGGGTCTGGCCTGGCTGGAGTCGCTGCCGGACGTAGAAGCCCTGCTCATCACGGCGGGCGACGAGGTCCGCTGCACCGGCGGCCTGGCGGCCAGACTCGGCTGAAGCCCCATGCGAGTCGGGGGTGCACCGGACAACTCCGGTGCACCCCCGACTCGTTGGTCTGCGTCAGCCTTTATCAGTCTTTTTTCGCGTACGTCAGTGGTCGTTCTGCGCCAGCCGCAGCAGATGGTCCGCGAGGGCCTGGCCGCCGAGCGGGTCCCGGCTGATCAGCAGGAGCGTGTCGTCGCCGGCGATGGTGCCGAGGATGTCCTGGAGTTCGGCCTGGTCGATCGCCGAGGCGAGGAACTGGGCGGCGCCCGGCGGGGTGCGCAGGACCACGAGGTTGGCGGAGGCCTCCGCGGAGATCAGCAGCTCGGAGGAGAGCCGCCGCATTCGCTCCTCCTTCGCCGACTCCCCCAGCGGCACGCGCGGGGTGCGGAAGCCGCCCTCGCTCGGTACCGCGTAGATGAGGTCGCCGTCGTTGTTGCGGATCTTCACCGCGTTCAGCTCGTCCAGGTCCCGGGAGAGCGTCGCCTGGGTGACGCTCAGCCCGTCGTCGGACAGCAGCTTCGCCAACTGGCTCTGGGAACGCACCGGTTGCCGGTTGAGGATGTCCACGATCCGGCGGTGGCGGGCGGTGCGGGTCTGCGGCACGGCAGGTCCCGCGGTGTGCTCGTGCTCCTGCGCCTGACTCATCGTCGACTCATTCTCCGGATCATCCGTCCCCCTTGGCCACGTCCAGGACACCGGGCAGCGCCCGGAGGAACGCGTCCGCCTCGTCGTCGCCGAGGTTCAGCGGTGGCATCAGCCGTACGACATCGGGAGCGGGCGCGTTGACCAGAAAACCGGCGTCCTGAGCCGCCTGTTGCACCTGGGGCGCGAGCGGCTCGGTGAGCACGATACCCAGGAGGAGGCCCGCACCCCGGACATAATCGATCAACGGGTCGCCCAGCGACTCGATTCCGTCGCGCAGCTTCTCGCTCTGCCGCTTGACGTTCTCCAGCAGGCCTTCGGCCTCGATGGTGTCGAGTACGGCGAGTCCGGCGGCGCAGGCGACCGGATTGCCGCCGAACGTCGTGCCGTGCTGGCCCGGTTGGAGCAGCTCGGCCGCACGCCCGAAGGCGACGGTGGCACCGAGCGGCAGCCCGCCGCCGAGCCCCTTCGCGAGGGTCACGACATCCGGCAGGACGCCTTCGTGGGCCTGGTACTCGAACCAGTGCCCGGTACGGCCGACCCCGGTCTGCACTTCATCCAGGACCAGCAGCGCACCGTGCGCGGCGGTGATCGCGCGGGCCGCCTTCAGGTATCCGGCGGGCGGTACGACGACCCCGTTCTCGCCCTGGATCGGCTCGATGATGACGAGCGCGGTCTCGTCGGTGACGGCGGCCGCGAGGGCCTGGGCGTCGCCGAAGGGCACGTGCGTGACGTCGCCGGGCAGCGGCAGGAAAGGCGCCTGCTTGCCGGGCTGGCCGGTGAGCGCGAGGGAGCCCATCGTCCGGCCGTGGAAGGCACCTTCGGTGGCGACCATGTGCTGACGGCCCGTCAACCGGCCGATCTTGAAAGCGCCTTCGTTGGCCTCGGCGCCCGAGTTGCAGAAGAACACCTTGCCGTCCCGGCCGAAGCGCTCAAGGAGCCGTTCGGCGAGGGCGACGGGCGGTTCGGCGATGAACAGGTTGGAGACATGGCCGAGTTCGGCGATCTGCTTGCTGACCGCCTCGACGATCGCCGGGTGGGCGTGGCCCAGCGCGTTGACCGCGATACCGCCGACGAAGTCGACGTACTCGTTGCCGTCGGCGTCCCAGAGCTTGGCGCCCGCGCCGCGGACGAGGGGGAGCTTCGGGGTGCCGTAGTTGTTCATGAGCGACCCCTGCCAGCGCTGGGTCAGCTCTGCATTCGTCACGGTCCCGGTCATACGGCATCCCCCTGCTTCTTGCCGGCCTTCTTGGCGGACTTCTTCTTGGCGGACTTCTGGTCGGGCAGCTCGTCCGGCACGACCATCGTGCCGATGCCCTCGTCGGTGAAGATCTCCAGCAGGATCGAGTGCTGGACCCGGCCGTCGATGACCCGGGCGGTGGTCACGCCGTTGCGCACGGCGTGCAGACAGCCCTCCATCTTCGGCACCATCCCGGAGCTCAACTCCGGGAGCAGCTTCTCCAGTTGGGTGGCGGTGAGGCGGCTGATCACCTCGTCGCTGTGGGGCCAGTCCTCGTAGAGACCCTCGACGTCCGTGAGGACCATGAGGGTTTCGGCGCCCAGCGCAGCAGCGAGTGCCGCAGCCGCCGTATCAGCATTGACGTTGTAGACATGTCCGTCGTCCTCGCTCCTGGCGATCGATGAGACGACCGGGATACGGCCGTCCGCGAGCAGTGCCTCGATCGCGCCGGTGTCGATCGCGGTGATCTCGCCCACCCGCCCGATGTCGACCAGCTCCCCGTCGATCTCCGGCAGATGCTTGGTGGCGGTGATGGTGTGCGCGTCCTCGCCGGTCAACCCGACGGCGAGCGGCCCGTGTTGGTTGAGCAGCCCGACCAACTCGCGCTGCACCTGCCCCGCGAGCACCATCCGTACGACGTCCATGGCGTCCTCGGTGGTGACGCGCAGGCCGGCCTTGAACTCGCTGACGATGCCGTGCCGGTCGAGGGCGGCGCTGATCTGCGGGCCGCCGCCGTGCACGACGACGGGCTTGAGCCCCGCGTGGTGCAGGAACACGACGTCCTGCGCGAACGCGGCCTTCAGGTCCTCGTCGATCATGGCGTTGCCGCCGAACTTGATGACAACGGTCTTGCCGTTGTGCCGGGTCAGCCAGGGCAGCGCCTCGATGAGGATCTGCGCCTTGGGCAGCGCGGTGTGCTTACGAGTAGCGCTCATGACGAGTACGCGCTGTTCTCGTGGACGTAGTCCGCGGTGAGGTCGTTGGTCCAGATGGTGGCCGTCTCGGTGCCGGCGGCCAGGTCGGCGACGATGTGCACCTCGCGGTAGCGCATGTCGACCTTGTCGCGGTCCTCGCCGACGCCCCCGTTCTTGCAGACCCACACACCATTGATGGCGACGTTGAGCTGGTCGGGCTCGAAGGCGGCCTTGGTCGTGCCGATCGCGGACAACACCCGTCCCCAGTTGGGGTCTTCACCGTGGATCGCGCACTTGAGGAGGTTGTTGCGGGCGATGGAACGGCCCACCTCGACGGCGTCGTCCTCGCTCGCCGCGTTGACGATCTCGACCTTGATGTCCTTGCTGGCGCCCTCGGCGTCGCGGATGAGCTGCTGCCCGAGGTCGTCGCAGACGGCGCGCACGGCCTCGGCGAACTCCTCGTATCCCGGGGTGACTTGGGAGGCACCGGAGGCGAGCAGCAGCACGGTGTCGTTGGTGGACATGCAGCCGTCGGAGTCGACCCGGTCGAAGGTGGTGCGGGTGGCGGCCCGAAGTGCCTTGTCCAGTACGTCGGTTGGGACGTCCGCGTCGGTGGTGAGGACGACGAGCATGGTGGCGAGGCCGGGGGCGAGCATGCCGGCACCCTTGGCCATCCCGCCGACGGTCCAGCCGTCCTTGGCGGTCACGACAGCGGTCTTGTGCACGCTGTCGGTGGTCTTGATGGCGATGGCGGCCTTCTCACCACCGTGCTCGGAGAGTTGACCGGCGGCGGCCTCGACTCCCGGCAGCAGCTTGTCCATCGGGAGCAACAGCCCGATGAGCCCGGTGGAGGCGACGGCGACCTCGGCGGCGTTGAGCCCGAGCGTGTCCGCGACCTTCTCGGCGGTGGCGTGGGTGTCCTGGAAGCCCTTCGGCCCCGTACAGGCGTTGGCACCACCGGAGTTGAGGACGACGGCGGACACCTGACCGCCCTTCAGTACCTGCTCGGACCACAACACCGGCGCGGCTTTGACGCGGTTGGAGGTGAAGACGCCCGCGGCGGCGAGGCGGGGCCCGGTGTTGACCACGAGGGCCAGGTCCGGGTTGCCGTTCTCCTTGATCCCGGCGGCGATGCCCGCGGCCGTGAATCCCTGTGCTGCCGTCACACTCACGGCGCGACTCCGATCGTAGAAAGCCCGGTGGTCTCGTCGAGCCCGAGGGCGAGGTTCATGCTCTGTACGGCACCGCCCGCGGTGCCCTTGGTCAGATTGTCGATGGCGCTGATCGCGATGATGCGTCCCGCGGCCTCGTCGTACGCGACCTGCACCTGAACGGCGTTGGAACCGTAGACGGATGCCGTCGCGGGCCACTGTCCCTCGGGGAGCAGGAACACGAAGGGCTCGTCGGCGAAGGCCTTCTCGTACGCGGCGCGCACGGACTCGCCGGTGACACCGGGCTTGGCCTTGGCACTGCACGTGGCGAGGATGCCGCGGGCCATCGGCGCGAGGGTGGGCGTGAAGGACACGGTGACGGTCTCACCGGCGGCCGCGCCGAGGTTCTGGATGATCTCGGGGGTGTGCCGATGTCCGCCGCCGACGCCGTACGGCGACATGGAGCCCATGACCTCGCTGCCGAGGAGGTGCGCCTTGGGTGCCTTGCCGGCTCCCGAGGTCCCGGACGCGGCGACGATCACGGCCTCGTTCTCGGCGAGCCCGGCGGCGTACGCCGGGAAGAGCGCGAGGGAGGCGGCCGTCGGATAGCAACCGGGCACGGCGATGCGCTTGGCCCCCTCCAACGCGGCGCGGGCACCCGGGAGTTCGGGCAGGCCGTAGGGCCAGGTACCGGCGTGCGCGGAGCCGTAGAAGCGCTCCCAGTCGGCCGCGTCCTTCAGCCGGAAGTCGGCGCCCATGTCGACGACGAGGACGTCCGGGCCGAGCTGCTCGGCGACGGCGGCGGACTGCCCGTGCGGCAGCGCGAGGAAGACGACGTCGTGTCCGGCGAGGACTTCGGGGGTAGTTTCCTGGAGGACTCGGCCGGCGAGCGGCAGCAGGTGCGGTTGTAGCGCGCCGAGTTTCTGACCGGCGTTGGAGTTGCCGGTCAGGGCGCCGATCTCGACCTCGGGGTGCGCCAGGAGCAGACGCAGGAGTTCCCCACCCGCGTATCCACTCGCTCCTGCCACTGCCGCACGTACCGCCATGGAACCCTCCTCATCGATGGCATGACTATACGTTTCGCTGCACGTTTATGCAATCTGGATGAGTGGGTATGCACTCAGACCGCCGCGATGAGTCGGCTCAGGCACCGGTCTTCCGGGCCGAGCGGGACTGGGCGCGCAGGGCGGGCAGTCGAGCGCACTGCTCGGCGTCGGCCAGGCCCTCCCCCAGGGCCAGCAGCGAGAGGAGCTGTACCGGGCGGCCGGCGATGGCCGCGGCCTCCAGCTTGTGGTGGCCGTCGAGGAGGAAGTGGGTCAGGCCCCAGTGCGGGGACTGGTCGTCCCCGAAGGCGTTTTCGGCCTGGCACACGTCCAGCGTCGAGACCGCCACGGCCGTCGGGACCGCGCCCCGGCCCATGAGCTCGACGTACTCCTCGACGCGCTCCCGCTCGTTCCACGTCGGCGGAACCATCGGCACGACGAACTCATACAGGTGGGCGGACGAGCCGACCGCGGTCTCGAAGGTCCGGTAGTACGGCGTGTGCGGATACTCCGGCAGGCCCCAGAACTGGTCGATCCCCCACGAGTCCACCTGCTCGCCGCTGAAGTAGTCGCCCTCCTGGCCCGGGATCACCAGGCGGGGTTCCACGCGCAGCAGCACCGGAAGGTACTCGCCCTCGGGCAGCAACGCGCCGAACGCGCCGATCACACCGCCGTCGCCGGGATCGGCCAGCGTCCCGGTGAGCCGCTCCCGTACGTCCTCCAGCGACAGCTTCTGCGTCGCGGTCACCAACCGGCGGAACAGCAACGGGCAGGTTCCGCACCAGTGGCTGAGCTCGAAGGCGGGCTCACCGTCGACCACGAGCAACCGGCGCCTCGACCGGCCCTCGCGCTCCGCCTTCTCCACCTCCTCCGCCTCGAAGCGCAGCCTCGCCTCGGGGGCCGGGACACCGAGCGTGCGCGGCTCGTCACATTTGATCATCACGAACCGACCGTAAGCGGACTCAGCTGATCGGCACCACCGTTTAAGGACGCGACGCCCTACCCTCATCGGCATGACGGAGCCAGTGGCAGCGACGGACCCTTACCCACCGCCCCATCCGCACGAGAACGCCCCGGGCAAGGCACGCCTGATCGCTCTGTCCGACGGGATATACGCCATCGCGATGACGCTGCTCGTCATCAATGTCGCGGTCCCCGCGAATCTGCCCGCCGCCGCTTTCCACAAGGCCCTGAACGACGCACTGCCCAGCCTCGGCGCCTTCGCGCTCAGCTTCACCCTCATCGCCGGGTTCTGGCGCGACCACCGCCGCATCCTCACCACCCTGCCCGTGGAGACGACCGTGGTCACCCGCCTGGTCCTGCTCGGCCTAGGCCTGGTCGCCCTCCTGCCCTTCCCCACCGGACTCCTGGCCGAGTACGCCTCCCAGCCCGACGCCGTCGCCCTCTACGCGAGCGCCATGGCCGCGATCCACGCCGTACACGCCACCTTGCTCCTGCTCACGCAACGCCAGGTGCACCCCTCACCCAAGTCCCCCGCGGCCGCGGCCCGCCGCCGCTTCACCGCCCAACTCGCGTCCAGCGTCCTGGTGTTCGGCTTGTCCATTCCACTGGCCTTCATCGACGCCGAGGCCGCCATGTGGTTCTGGATCACGCTCGTCCCGGCCCACTACGTCATCGGCCACCACCGCCGCCGGCTCACACAGGCCTGACACCAACGCGCGGCAGACTTCTCACCATGGACGACACGGACGACGTAGAAGCGGTGGTCGCGAGCGTGCCGGGTGCCGCTCTGCCGGCGGACGTGGTCGCGTGGTGGCGGCTCGACGGTGTGGCCGCCACCGTGTGGATCCCCCTGGACTTCGCCCCGTTGGAGCCGGCTGAGGCGCTCGACGTCAGGGACACCCTGGTGCGGGTCGCCCGGGAGGAGGCAGCGCGCTCGGACGATCATGCCGCCGCCGCGGAGTACCTCCCCGGGTTCCTTCCGATCGCGGACAACGCGGGCGGCCACCACCTGTTGGTCGATCTCCGGTCCGGGGAGCCGACGTTCGGCGCCGTCTTCCTCTGGGACCACGAGACGCCCGAACTCGGCGTGCCCCTATGGGACTCGGTGTCCGAGTTGCTCGCGAACGCGGCCGAGGCGCTCGACGACGCCCACCCCGACCTCGCGTCCTTCACCACCCCCTCCGCCGAAAGCCCGCCCGCTCCCCTCCCCCACCCCGTCGACTGGACGGCCGTAGAGACGTGGCTCGGGTCGCGGCTGCCGGACGACTACAAGCAACTGGCCGACCGTTACGGGCCGTTGGACATCGGTGAGTACCTCTGGATCCATGTGCCCTGCGTCCGCAAGGACCACTTCGACTACGGCGACTGGCTGCGGGAGACGCATCGCGCGGCCCGGATCGCGGCGCGGCAGCTGCCGGAGGGCGAGCGGCCGGCCGTACATCCGCATCCCTGCGGGCTGTTGGCGTGGGGCCACAGCCGGGGCGGTGACGTGTTGTTCTGGGACACGTCGGTCTCCGAGGACCCCGGCCGATGGACGGTCGTCGTCCAGCACTCCCACCCGGCGCCCGGCAGCGGCCTGTTGCCGTTCCACCGCTACGACCTGACGCTCACCGGCTATCTACGGCACACCGTCCGCGCCGCCGGGGAGCAGCCGTTCCCGCCCGGTCCGCTGCTCGGGCCGCTGCTCGGGCCGCTGCCCGGCAGCATCGCCCGCACCAGGTACCTGCCCACGGCCGAGCCCTGGACCCCGCCCGCACCCACCGCACCCCGGCTGACCGAGGCCGAGCGCCGCATCGCGATGGAGACCGGCACCGGCCTGGACGCGCTGCGGCTGCTGTCGCCGCCCCCTGAGCGCCCGTATCTCGGCGGCGGCACCTGGGAGGGGCTCTTCGGCGAGCTGGGGACGCGGTTGCCGACGGAGTACGTGGAGCTGATGGAGGTGTACGGCGCCGGTGACTGGGGCGAGTGGCTGCGTTTCCTGACCCCGCTGCGCACCGGGGAGCGACGCTTCGTCACCCGCGTCGAGCAGGTTCTCGGCGCCTACCGGATGCACAAGGACAGGCACCCGCACCACTATCCGCTGGTCCCGTGGCCGGAGCCCGGCGGTTTCCTGCCCTTCGCGAACTCCTACGACAACGACTACCTCGGCTGGCTCACAGCAGGCCCGGACCCGGACGCCTGGCCGCTCATCGTCTGGCCCCGCCATGCGGAGCAGGGCCCGGCGCTGGCGGACGGCCTGATCGACACGCTGCTCGCGTGGCAGCGCGGCGCCCTGGTCACGGAGGGGCTGGCCGGGCTCGACGAGGAGGACGACCCCGTCGAGAAGGCCGGTTTCGACGCGTGGGACGACAGCGCGTACTGGTGAGACGGCGGGAGCCTCAGTCGGCGATCATCCGGTCGCCACGCCATCCCATGCGCTCGGTGTTGCGTTCCCGCTGCCGTCGTACGACGTAGCGGCCGGGCGCGATGCCCGTGCCGCCGTGTTCGGGGTGGATGAGGTAGGCGACCGCCGAGGTCTCGATCATGGCGATGGCCAGGCCCATGGTGTCGCGGACGTGCCGGGTCCAGCGGCAGGTGCCGGGGTCGGCGACGAGGGTGTGCGGGTTGCCGCCGGCCGCGCTGCGCAGCAACTCGACGCCTGCGGCGGGCACTTCACTCCAGTTGCCGCTCGTGAGGGTGACGGCGCGGGTGACGAACGCGTAAGGGACGACGATCAGATCGCCCTGCGCCTGGAGGCCGTCGACGACGGGGATGGTGACCTGGCGTTCCAGGTGGTCGAGGACGTCGAGGCCGGAGCGTCGGGTCAGGTCGGCGAGGGTCATGGTCGGGGTGGTGAGTGGAGTCGGAGTCGCGGGCATGGTTGTGGTCATGGGCATCACCTCGGGTGTCTGGAGGGTGTGTTCGGGATCAGGTGCGGCGGGCGAGCCGCGCGTAGTGCTCGCCGGACAGGCCGTACGTCCAACCCGCCGCCGCCACCGGGTCGTCGAAGTGCGCGGGCACGCTCAGGCCGTAGCGACGGTGGGTGCCGTCGGGTTCCACGGAGCCGTTGACGACGAGGAGGAGACGGGCCGGGCGGCTCCACAACTCCCGTGGTACGTCGTAGAGATGGAGGGCGGAGCCGGGGTTGCCCGGGTCGCCGGACGTGGCGATGTGGCGGAGGCGGGCCTGCGCGATGTAGGTGTCCCAGCCGATGCGTTCGATGGCGCTGCGGCGGACCTCGATGTTGCGTTCGGCGTGGATGCGCTCGACGGACGGGTCGGTCATCACCCAGGTCGGGACGTGGGTGCCGTGCAGGGCGTGGACCTGGGTGTCGTCGGCGAAGCGGACGGCGGGGCCGTCGTCCCGGTGCAGCCGCACTTCGCCGTTGAGGGCGTCGGGGAGGGGTTCGGTGTGGACCTCGGTGGGGCGTTCCGCCATCACGCAGCGGCCCTCACCGGGCCACCACCAGCCGGTCGAGCGCGCCAACTCGGCCAGCAGGGCGAGCAGTTCGGCGTCGGAGCGCCGGTACTGGGCAAGGCCCAGGCGGGCGTACGCGTCGTAGTGGCCGATCCAGTGGGCGTCGTGCTGCCCGTACCAGGTCATGCCGTCCGTGCCGCCGGTCGTGGGCATCGACTCGGCGCGGATCAGGGCGCGGACGCAGTTGTGCAGGGTGGCGTACAGCGCGTCGCCGACGACCATGTCGATGATGGCGGGGATGGCCACTCCCGTGGTCAGGGCCCGTTCGGCGGGGATGGCGAGGGGCCGCCACCACGAACCCCTCGACACACCGTGCCCGACGGCCCGGTCGAGGCCGCGGCGCAAGTCCTGCACGAGGTTGGCCAGTTGTGCCGTCAGGGGCCAACCCTCCGGGTACTTGGGCAGGTTGGCGCCCTGGAAGTGGACGGGTGGGAAGGTGTGCGGGTCGTCGTGGACGATCGACAGGGCCGCGGTGGGCGACGGCACCCAGACGAACTCCGGGGCCGGGGCGTCGATCAGTCGGTACAGGGCGACGACGGCGGCTTCGGCCGCGGGACGGTCGGCGGGGCGTGCCGCCAGACCGTGCGCTCGCCACTCGTCGCTCAGGCGACGGGCCAGTGCGAGGCGGTGGGCGCCCTGGGACAGGGCTGACACGGGGGTCACCGGAGGACTTCGAGGTCCGCCTTTCGATTCATCATGCGGGGAGCGTGACAGCACCGGGGTCGCGACGCAAGGAAATTAGTCCTTGACCTGGAGCGCGCTCCAGGTTTTACCGTTGTGTTCATGAGCAGCGGACAGCCCCTGAAGCCCCTCCCTCGGGACCAGGACCGGGACCGGGAACCGACCCTGACCATCGCCCAGGTCGCCGAGCGCACGGGTCTCTCGCACGACACGCTGCGTTACTACGAGAAGGCAGGCCTCATCGAGCGGGTCGGCCGGACCACCGGCAACCAACGGCGTTATCAGGCAGCGGACTTGGCCTGGCTGGAGTTCCTGCTGCGGCTGCGCGAGACGGGCATGTCGATCGCCGACATGCAGCGGTTCGCGGCGCTGCGGACGGCGGGGAACATCACGGTCGCCGACCGGCTGGCGATGCTCCGAGAGCACCGCGCCGAACTGGCCGACCGGATCAGGGCGTTGCGCCGCAACGCGACAGTGCTGGACCACAAGATCGACCACTACGAACAGCTGCTCCTCGACGAGGTCGAGCACGAGCAGCCGGGATCGGACGAAACGACATGAGCGCGAGCACCACCCGTGAAGAGCGTTTCACCCACGGCCTGGAGGTCCTGAAGCGGGTCGACGGCGAGGCCGGACAGCGGGTCGTCGACTCGCTCGCCGACATCAACCCCGAACTGGGCCACCAGGTCGTCGCCTGGGCCTTCGGCGAGATCTACGACCGCCCCGGACTCGCCCCGCGCGACCGGCAGTTGGTGACGCTGGGCATGCTCACCGCGCTCGGCGGCTGCGAGGCGCAGCTCGATGTGCACGTGAACGCGGCACTGAACGTGGGCCTCACGCCGGAGGAGATCATCGAGGCCCTGACGCACTCGGCGGTGTACTGCGGCATCCCCAAGGCACTCAACGCGACCTTCGCCGCGAAGAAGGTCTTCGCCGAGCGTGGGCTGCTGCCGCTGGGACAGCAGCCCACGCCGGGCGGGGAACCTACCTCTGCTTGATCCTCAGGAACGTGACCGAGTTGGCCGGGAAGGTGTAACTGAACTTGTCGGCAACGCCGTTGAAGGTGGAGGCGGCCGGTGCTACCGCCGTGGCCGTCTCGCTGTTCACCGCGTCGGGCGCGGCGGCGAGCGTGGTCACCTTCGCCTTGGACGCGACCTTGGTACCGCCCAGGTCGATCGCCGTACGGGCCGCCGAGGACTGGTCGTTGACGACCTTGACGATCAGGTCACCGGTCTTCGCGTCCTTGGTGACGACCTGACGGAACGGCTCGGCCGGCTTGTCGTCGGCGAAGCTGCCCCACTCCTGCCCGTCGAGGTAGAGGGTGACCTGACGGCCCCTCACCTTGATATCGACGTCGTAGGCACGGCCCGTCTCGATGGTCCCCGGCTTGGCGATCAGCGTCGACTTGCCGCCGTCCACGGCCTGTTCGACGGCGGTCTGGGTGTTGTTCCAGCCGCCCAGGTTCCACCAGTAGTAGTTGCCGGTGTCCTTGACGCCGAACGCGACGAGGAAGCCTTCCTTCCCTGCCCTCTTCGTGGCCTTCACGTGCAGGTCGTAGTCGTGCCAGGCCGGGTCGCCGGCCGACACCATGGTGTTCTCGGCGGCGGTGTCGGTCTGGACGTACTGCCCGTCATCGAGGCTCCAACTCCCGCCTCCCGTATGGGTCCACCGGTCCGCCGTGTCACCGGAGAAGTCGTCGCTCAGCAGGGACGTCCCATCGGCGCCGGTCACCTTCACATCGTCGTACGCCGTGCTCGTCGCCCAGGTCGACAGGCCGACCGCGCCGGAGATCGGGGCGACAAGTGAGGGTGTACCGGTGGCTGTTGACGGCACCACGCGAGTACCGACGTTGTTCATGAAGAGCTTCTGGACCTCGTAGTTGGCGGAGCCCCAGGAGGCGTGGTTGTTGAACCAGACCAGGTCGGGGCGCCACTGGACATAGTCCTCGTTGGCGAACAGCGGTGCGTAGGAGGCGAGTTTGACGACGTCCGCGTTGCGTTCCAGGCCGGTCATGTAGGCGGCCTCGGCGAGACCGTTCTTGAACGCGTTGCCGCCGGAGGCGTATTCGCCGAGGAAGACCTTCGGGCCGGTGCGGTCGTAGGAGTCGTAGCGGTCGTTGTTCTGGAGGAACCACTGCGGGCTGTTGTAGTAGTGCTCGTCGACCATGTCGACCTTGGCGTCCTTGTTGAGCTGCCAGGCCGTGTCGAAGGTCGAACCGCTGTCGTCCGGGCCCGCGTTGGAGATCACGGTCATGTACGGGTAAGCGGCCTGGATCGCGGCGCGGAACTGGGTGAAGCGGGCGAAGAACTCGGCGGGGAGGTTCTCCTCGTTGCCGACCTCGATGTGGGTGAGGCGGAAGGGCTTGGGGTGGCCCATCGAGGCGCGCAGCTTGCCCCACTTCGATGTCACCGGTCCGTTGGCGAACTCGATGAGATCCAGGGTGTCTTGGATGTGCCGCTCGAGCAACGCCGGGTCGTCGACGGCCTTGTTCTGGCCGCAGCCGGTCACCAGGGCGGGCACGACGGGCAGCGGCATCGCGCCGATGTCCTCGGCGAGGCGGAAGTACTCGTAGTAGCCGAGGCCGTAACTCTGGTTGTAGCCCCAGAAGTTGGAGTTCGTGGCGCGCGTCTCGACCGGGCCGATCGTGTCCTTCCACTGGTACGAGCGCTTGCGCTGATAGCCGGAGGCGGCGCTGTAGTCCTCCATGGAGCCGGTGTTGACCAGGCAGCCGCCGGGGAAGCGCACGAAGCCCGGGTGCAGGGCGGCGATCTTCTCGGCGAGGTCCTTGCGCAGGCCGTTCGGCTCGTGCTTGTAGGTGTCGCGGGGGAAGAGGGACACCATGTCGAGGGCGGTCGCGTCGGAAGAGGCGACGGTGAGGCGGCCGGTGGCGCTGGTGCGGGTCGCGGTGAACGTGACCTTGTACCGGGCCCAGCCGCTCTTCTTCACCTCCACCTGACGTGCGGTGGCCAGGGTGCCGCCCGCGTCCTGGAGGCTGACGTCGAGCGTGGTGCCGCTGTCGGCGCGGGCCCAGACGGAGAAGTCGTACTTCTTGCCGTCCTCGACGGCGATACCGGTGTTGTAGCCGGCGTTCGTGACGGACGAACCGGCCGCCAGGGAAAGGTAGTTGCGGTTGGTCTCGTTGAGACGGCCGGAGTCGTTCACCACCTGGGCCTGACCTGCGACCGTCCAAGCGGTCAGCGGGGTGTACGACTTGTTGTCGCCGGTGGAGTACTCGAAGGACCGGTTCTGCACGAGCTCGGCGTACAGGCCGCCGTCGGCCGCGCGGTTGATGTCCTCGAAGAAGACGCCGTACATCGTCTTGTCGATCGTGGCGCCCCGCGTCGACGGGTCGACGGTGATCGCGTAGTCGGTGACGTCGGCTACGTCGGTGGCATCGGTTACGTCCTCGGCGTGGGCCGGTGCGGGGACGACGGCCGTCGCCAGCAGGAAAGCGCTCGCCCCTAAGGCAAGTCTCAGGCGGGTGCGGCTGGTGCGTGACATGGATACTCCGCGGCTCTTGTCGGATCGTGCGCGACACCTCGAACGCATGGTTCGACATGGTTCGACATATCGGACGTCGGTCAGCACTTCGAACGGCAAGATAGGGAAGCGGCGTGAGCACGTCAATGGGAAGGGTGCGTGGGGGACGTTGGTGAGGGCATAGGCGGGGAGGGACGGCGCAGGCGGGAGGGGGACGTAGGTGAGGGGGACGTAGGGTCGAGGGCGTGCATGCGCTGTTGCCCTACCTGACCCTGCTCGGTTTCCTCGCCGCGGTGCTCGGGTTCTTCACCTGGCTGGCCCGGCGGATCCGCCGCCGTGGCACCGCCGGGGGTGGCATGAGCGGCGCCCTTGCCGCATACGAGGAGGCCTTCCGGGCCACGAGTCACGCCTCGCACCACGAGATCCGGGCCCAGGGCGAACGCAAGGCGCCCACGGACTCGCCGGACGGCCTGCGTCGGCGGCGGCGCGGGAAGGGGTGACGATGGGCGAGTTCTGGCCGGTGTCTGATGTCCTGGCGTATCTGTCCGGGAGTTGGCGGGTGCGGCGGACGGTACATGACCTGGCGACCGGGGACGAGGGCGACTTCTCGGGTACGACCGTCTTCAGCGCGCTGCCGGAAGGGGGCCTGCTGCACGCCGAGTTGGGCACCTTCACCTGGCAGGGCGTGCCGCGCCCCGCCGAGCGGACGCTACGGTTCCTGCCGGGCGGTACGCCGGGTACGGCCGACGTCCGCTTCGGCGACGGCCGGCCCTTCCACGACCTGGACCTGACCTCCGGGCACCATGTCGCCGACCATCCGTGCTCGGCGGACCTCTACCGGGGCGAGTTCACGGTCCTGGACGCGGACCACTGGCGGACGGCGTGGCGGGTCGGTGGGCCTGCGAAGGATTTGGTGCTGCGTACGGAGTATGTGCGCGGGGGGTGAGGGGTGGTGGGGCGGTGCCGTGCCGTGCCGTGCCGTGCCGTGCCGTGCCGTGCGGGGATTGTGGTGACTGCGCGGGCGGGCGCGTTGGGTTTCCCTTAATACGGCTGGTTTCAGGCTGAGTTGGTGCCGGGGTGCGCGGGCGTGGGTTCCGGGCGGGCGTGGGGTTGGCGATCACACCGGCAAGCTGGAATGGGCGGGCGCGACAACGACCAGGCGGGTTCGGGTTGGGCGTCAGCGAAGCCGGCCCGATCCACCCGGAGTTCGTACCGCTTCCGCGCGCGTGCACCGAGCGGCAACGAATCCGGCTGATTTCAGACGGAGTTCGCACCCAATCCCGCTCACGTGGACTGCGCGTCGATCAACCCGATCTGTTGCAAGCGAAGCCCGCATCAATCACCCACAACTGCCCGTGCGCTGGGCGTACTCGTCCACGCGGGGTATCACGGTGGCGGGGTCGGGAAGCGAGGCGATCAGCCTCAACAGGGTGTTCCGGCTGACCGGAACCTTGAAGGCGTCCGCCCCCCGAACCTGCGGGTGAGACCAGGTACTTGCTCGGCGAAGGTCTGTCGACCACACCACCGTCCACCCAGGCGGCTTTCGGGCGGACTTCAGTGGTCGCAGGCAGTCAGTGCGCGCATGACCGGCCGGCCGCGCATGAACCTGGCTCCACTCATCAGGCAGGCCCCTGGGAATCGATCACGCAGGGAACCGGGAGGCGCTCTACCGCCGGACCGCCGAGATCAGGCCGCCCGGCCGCTCCTCGCGCTGCGGCGGGGTGCTGATCGGGCGGCCGTAGGCGACAGCGCGCTCGCGCAGGGTGTGGCTCTCGGCCTCCCAGCCGTGCCCGGCCAGCCAGCCCACCGGGTCGTCGGGCATCTCCGAGATCCACATGGACGCCGCCGATCCCGGCACGGCGTCCGCGCCGAAGCGCTCGATCACGCCGCGCGAGCCCAATGTCAGCCCCATCCGGCTGCCGGCCGCCGACTGCGCGCCGATCCGGGCCAGCAGCAGCTCCACCGCGTCCTCGGGCAGATAGATCAGCAGCCCTTCGGCGATCCACGCGGTCGGCACGGCCGGGTCGTGCCCTGCGGCGGCCAGCGCGCCTGGCCAGTCCTCACGTAGATCCACCGCGACGGTGATCCGCTCGCAGCGTGCGACGGCCCGCTCCTGGCGCAGCACCGAAGCCTTGAAGTCCAGTGGCGCGGCGGTGTCGACCTCGAACAGCCGGGTGCCCTCGGGCCAGTCCATCCGGAAGGCCCGGCTGTCCATGCCGGCACCGAGCAGCACGACCTGCCGGACCCCGGACGCGGAGGCCTGCTGCAACAGGTCGTCGAGGAACTTCGTCCTGATGACGATGGAGAACGCCACGGCCAGCCGGCGACGTCGTGCGACCTCGTCATCGGGCAGCGGCGGCGAGGCGGGCCACATGCCTCCGGCGGCGGCGAAAGCCTGTGCCAGTGGGTCGCGGAACAGCGCGTTCTCCCGCTCGGTCTCCAGCGCCCGCACCCTGGCCACCCCCACCGCCGTGGCCCACACTCCCGACGGCTGCACCCACTCCTGCTCATCAGTCACCGCGCCAGCCTAGAAGACCGATTCCCAGGGGCCTGATCAGGGGAGCCCCCTTCATGCACGGCCGGCCGGTCATGCGCGCACTGTCCGCCTACGACCACTAAACCCACCATTGGTCGAGCGAAGATCAACGGTCACCCTGTGTACGCGACCACATGAAGTGGATCAGAGCCCCAGTGCGGGAATCATTTCGAGGCGATTCCGGTCGAGGCGACTCCCGGAGCCACCGACACATCGAGTTTCAGGTCGAGTTTGCGATGTCGGTTCGTTTCGGGCCCTGTCACACATCTTGGGAAGCGGTCGCGGAGGGTCACCACGGCGCTCGATCGCGAAGGCCCGAGTTCCTGTGAGACCGCGTACGCCCCACCGGCCGATGGGCGGGCATGACGCTCGGTCAGGCCTGGTCCGTCTACGCCGGATCACCCGCCACCCCGCCACCCCGCGCCCCCGAGCAAGGACGAACACTCGGCACTAACCGCGTCGAAATGACACCCACGGAAAGCGACACGGTCAGCGAACCCGGCCCGTCCAAAGCGGAGTTCACGCCAGCCACGCGCATACGTACTGGGCGACAAGAACCCCGAACCGCCCAACAAGCCCCACCCCTCCCTACACCCGCCTCGGCTGACCCCCCGCCCCGTCGAACCGCAGATTCCACCGCCCCGCATGCCCCGTGACCGTGGTGGTCGAGAGGGGGCGTACGTCGATGTTCCAGTAGGTCGACGGGGGTGCCTTGAGGGCGTAGACCAACGCGGCCCGGATGACGGAGGGTTCGGCTACGGCGACGATGCGGTCGCCGTCCTCGATGGGGCGGGTGTCCAGCCAGCCGCCGACGCGGGAGATGAAGGACAGCAGGGACTCGCCGCCGTGCGGGGTGGAACGCGGGTCGGCGAGCCAGGTGTCCACCAGTGCCGGTTCGCGGGCCATCGCCTCGCCGAGGGTCAGGCCGCGCCAGCGGCCCATGTCGCAGTCCCGCAGGGCGAGTTGCACCAGCGGGGTGTAACCGAGGCCGTCGCCGGTGGTCCGGCTGCGCGGGGTCGGTGAGCAGTAGCGCAGCTCCGCCGCCGCCAGCGGCAGCAGAACCGGGGCGGCGCGCTGCACCTCGTCCCAGCCCGCCTGGTCCAGCGGGCGGTCGTCCTCGAAGCGCTCCGCGAGCAGCGGAGAGCTGCGTGCGGCGGCGACGAACGTGACCCGAAGTTGCATGCGGCGATCGTGATCCCGCTGAAGTGCGCAGGTCAAGGGGGGCCGGATGAGAGTTACTCAGGGTTTGCGAAGCCTTACTTCGCGGTCGGGACCAGGCGGACAAGTCACTCGAAATACAAGGCCATCCACCGGTCGGGCCGGTCCAACGGCTTGAACCCGACCTTCTCGTACACCCCGTGCGCATCGTGCGTCGCGAGTAGCACCCGGCGCACTCCGGACGGCCGCAGCTCCTCCCGTACGGCGCCGACGAACGCCGTACCGACGCCCTTGCCGCGCACCGACGGGTCCACGTACACATCGCACAGCCACGCGAACAACGCCCCGTCGGTCACCACCCGCGCGTACGCCACCTGCTCCCCCGAAGCCGTGTCGTACACCCCGAAGTTCAGCGAGGCCGCGACCGCGCGTTCGTGCTGCTCGCGGGGGCGGCCCTTCGCCCAGTACGCGTCGGTGGACAGCCAGTGGTAGGTGCGGTCGAGGTCGACGCGGGCGGAGTCGGCGGAGAACTCATAGCCTTCGGGGAGGCTCGGGATGTCGCTCATGGCGGGAGGCTTGCAGGTCAGAGGGCGAGGTGTCGAGCGGTTTTGGCCGGTGGCTGGAGCACCTCCTCGCAGGCCGCCCGAAGCCGTCGTACTCCCTCCACGATCTCCCCCGTCCCCGCGACCGCCGCGAAGCTCAACCGGACGTGGGCGGCCGGGGGTTCGGCGCTGAAGTAGGGGCGGCCCGGGGTGATGGAGACGCCCGCGCGGAGGGCCGCCGTGGTCAGGGACTGCTCTCCCCCAGAGCCGAAAGCCTGGGAGGTGCCCCCATTGCCGTCGGGGAGGCGGAGCCAGAGGTGGTAGCCGCCGGAGGGGATGTGCGGGAGGGAAAGGGAGGGGAGTTCGAGGCGCAGGGCCGTCGTCATCGTGTCCCTGCGGGTCTTCAACTCCGTTGAGATCGCGCGGAGATGGCGGGGCCAGGCCGGGGAGCCGACGAGTTCGAGGGCCGCTTCCTGGAGCGGGCGGGGGACGAAGAAGGTGTCGACGACCTGGATGGCGCGCAGGCGTTCCAGTACCGGGCCGTGCGCGGCGAGTGCGCTGACCCGGAAGCTGGGTGAGGTCGCCTTGGTGAGCGAGCCGACGTGGACGACGACTCCGTCGGGATCGTCGGCGGCGAGCGGGCGCGGCAGCGGGCCCGCGTCCTCGTGCACCAGCCGTCGTACGAAGTCGTCCTCGATGACGAAGGCGCCCGCGTCGCGGGCGATGCGCAGGATCTCCGGGCGGCGGGCGGGGGCGAGGACCGCGCCGGTCGGGTTCTGGAACAGGGGCTGGCAGACGAAGACGCGGGCGCCGGTCGCGCGGAACGCGTCGGCGAGCAGGGGCGGTTTCACTCCGTCCGCGTCCACCGGCACCGGGACCGGACGCAGGCCCGCCGCTCGCGCGATCGCCAACATGCCTGGATACGTGGGGGATTCGACGAGGACGGGTGCGCCGGGGGGTGCGAGGGCGCGCAGTGCGGTGGTGAGCGCGGTCTGACCGCCCGCGCTGACCAGGACGTCGGCGGCCGTCACCGTTCCGCCGATGCCGCGCGCGAACCACTCGCGCAGTTCCGGCAGACCCTCCATCGGCGGGCGACCCCAGGCGCCGGGGCGGCGGCCGGCCCGGGACAGGGCCGCGGCCAGCGCGCGCTCGGGCTGCAGGGACGGGTGCAGATAGCCGCCGTTGAACTCGATCACGCCCGGCGGCGGGACGGCCAGAGTGGCCAGGACCGCGGACGCGTCCACTGTGCGCGGCACGAAGTCGGCGGTGCCGTCCGCGCTGAGCGCGACCTCCTGCCAGGAGGTGTCCCCGGCGACGGTGGCGGTCACGGGGCGGGGTGTCGCCCGGAACGCGCCGGCACCGGGCCGGGTGACCACCAGTCCCTCGGCGGCCAGCTGCGCGAGGGCGCGCGAGACGGTCACGGGGCTCACCCGGAACCGTTCGACGAGCGCCCGGCTCGACGGCAGCTTTCCACCGGGAGAGTAGCGGTTGAGTTCCTGTCGCAGATGATTTGCCAGTTCGCCGACACTGCTACGCTCTTGCATGAGAGCACACGATAGCGCTACTGCCCCCAGCCCGATAGCGGTCAGCACCTCCCCCGCTACGACACCCAGGGTCCGCTCCGGTACCGTCCAGGCCGCGCTCGGTGTGATCGCCTTCTCCCTCACCTTCCCCGCCACCGCCTGGGGACTGGAAGGCTTCGGTGCCTGGTCGTTGGTGGCCGTGCGCAGCGTCCTCGCCGCGGTCATCGCGGGCGGGTGTCTGCTGGCGCTGCGGGTTTCCGTGCCCAGCCGTCGGCACTGGGGCGGGCTGGCCGTCGTAGCCGCCGGAGTGGTGGTCGGTTTCCCGTTGCTCACCACGCTCGCACTGGAGACGTCAACCACCGCGCACGCGGCGGTGGTTGTCGGTCTGCTGCCGCTGACGACCGCCGCCCTGTCCGCGCTGCGCACCGGCATCCGCCCCTCGCGCACCTTCTGGACGGCCGCGCTCGCGGGCGCCGGCGCGGTGCTCGCCTTCACGGTGCAGCAGAGCGGCGGCGCCGTGACCACCGCCGATCTGTATCTCCTCGCCGCGCTGCTGGTCTGCGCGGCCGGTTACACCGAGGGCGGCCGGCTGGCCCGGGTCATGCCCGGCTGGCAGGTCATCGCCTGGGCACTGGTCCTGTGCCTGCCGCTGAGCGTGCCCGCCGCCGCGATCGCGCTGTCGTACGACACCCCGCAGCTCACCGCGCACAGCGTGGCCGGGCTGCTGTGGGTCGCCGCCGGTTCGCAGTTCCTCGGGCTTGTCGTCTGGTACCGGGGCATGGCCGCCATCGGTGTCCCGAAGGCGAGCCAGTTGCAGTTGGCCCAGCCGCTGCTCACGCTGGTGTGGTCGGTGCTGCTGCTCGGCGAGCACCTGACAGTCGCCGCCCCGCTGACCGCGGCGGCGGTGCTGGTGTGCATCGCCGTCACCCAGCGGGCTCGGAGTTGAGCGGCGCGCGCGTACCGACACCGACTGCGAGATCAGGCACCAGGCACCAGGCCCTCAAGTCCCCGGATGCGGAACGGTGGTTCAGCCCACGGCCGCGAGGAGTTCGTCGCGGTCCGGGCCCTCGGCGCAGCGTGGCGCGCCGGCCGCCAGTTCGGTGAAACGGGCGGTCAGGCCGGGCTTCGACATGGCGGTCGCCGGGTCGACGAGCAGGAAGCCGATCTCGCCCATCGCGCGCATGACGGCGGCGTCCTGAAGGCCGCCCGTCCTTCCGACGACATGCTGGATCCAGCCCTCGTCGTCGCAGTGATGGACCTCGCCCCGGATGTCGGCGTCGATCTCGGCCCAGCGGTATGTGTCCCAGCGGGCCAACCCCGCGCGCAGCGGCTCCAGTTGCCGTTCGGTGCCGGCCTCGAAGCGCAGGGCGAGTTCGACGGGGTCACGTACGTCCGTCTCGCGCAGTACGTCGCGGAGCAGGCCCGCGTGCAGGATGCCGGCGGTCATGCCGAGGCCGAACTGCGGGTTGGTGGTGGCCCACGCGTCGCCCAGCGCGACCAGTCCGGTCACCAACGGCCGCCCGGCGCACACGAGTTGACGGCGCGTGCTGCGGACACCGCCCATGGCGACGGCCGCCCCGACCTGTTCGCCCTTCGCCCATGGTGCCGGCCCCGGGTACAGCGCGATCGCGCGGTGCCAGGCCTCCTCCCGGGCGAGGCCTCTGAGGCCCTGGTCCCGGTCCGAGGTGACCAGGGAGACGGACCAGGTGTCGCTGTCGCCCGGCACGACGACGATCGACACGCTGTTGTGGTGGTGCAGGGGCCAGGGCATGTGCGGGGCGGCGCCGCCGTCGGACGACCGGAAATGCCGGGTGTAGTAGCGCCACCCCCGCTCGATGCGCCGTGGCTGTCGGCCGGCCTCGGGCAACAGCGCGGCGAGGTCGGACCTGCCCGAGGCCGCGACGACGAGGTCGGCCGACAGGTGCTCGCCCTCGTCCAGGACGAGCCCCGTGACATGCGGGACGCCCGCGCCGGACGGCACTTCGGTGCGGAGTCCTCGGGCGCGGGTGCCGCGCCGTACCGTGACCCCTTCGGTGTGCTCCGCCGCGGCGAGCAACGCCGCCTCCAGCACGGGCCGCCGCGCCGCCACCGTCGCGAACCGCGCGTCGTCCGGCTCGGCCACCCCCCGGGGCATCAGACGCAGCGCTCCGGCGATCACGTTGTGGGGCCGGCCGCCCCGCTCCAGGACGTGGTCGACGACGTCGGGAAGTTCGTGGCGCAGTCGGCCGTATCCGGCGGGCAGGAGGATGTGCGCGACGGAGAACTGCCCCACTCCTGGCCGCTTCCAGTCCGCGAAGACCCGGTCGGCACCGCCGACGGGCGGCGGCGGATCCTGCTCTACGACGGTGACCCGATGCCCCTCCTTGGCCAGCACCATCGCCGTGACGAGCCCGGTCGGACCGGCTCCGAGTACCAGTACGTGCATGGCGTGCATCGTGATCAGCTCCTGCGGGACCGGGCCCCTTAAGGCGAAGCCATTGCTCATGCGTCGCTACGCGCATGACCGCAAGGCGGTTCACGGTCCCCCGGAGCCGCCCGTCAGCGCGGGGCCTTCGCCGGCTGCTGGTAGTGGTCGGCGACCACTCGCGCCATCGCGCCGACCGGATCCACCGCGACATCCCGGGCTGCGAAGAACACATGCCCGCCGAACTGCGGGTACGTGGCGGCGAGAGTGAGATGCCGGGACAACTCGGCCGGATCCTGCCAGGCCGCGGGCTGCGCCGGGTCGCCCGCCTTGTACAGCGCCTCACCCGCGTAGAGCCGCGTCTTCGTGCCGCGCGCGACCTCCGCCCACCAGGGCAGCAGCTTGGCGTAGTCGGCGGCGGCGAAGCCGATGTTCCAGTACAGCTGCGGGACGATGTAGTCGATCCAGTTCTCCCGCACCCACTTGCGGGTGTCCGCGCAGAGGTCGTCGTACGTCTGCACCCCCGCGCGGGTGTCGGAGCCGCGCGGGTCGGTCGCGATGTTGCGCCACACGCCGAAGGGGCTGATCCCGAAGCGCGTGCCCGGGCGGATCTGTTCGATACGGGCCGCGGTCTCCCGGATCAACTTGTCGATGTTGTCGCGCCGCCACGCGGCCCGGTCGGCGAATCCGCCGCCGTACTTGTCGTAGGCCGCGTCGTCGTCGAAGGTCTGGCCGGCCACCGGGTACGGGTAGAAGTAGTCGTCGAAGTGGACCCCGTCGACCGGGTACTTCTCCACCGCGTCGAGGATCGCGTCCTCGACGAAGGCCCGGACCTCAGGCAACCCGGGGTTGTAGTAGAGCTTCCCGCCGTACGCCACCACCCAGTCCGGGTGCTTGCGCGCGGGGTGCGAGGCGACGAGCTTGGTCAGGTCGGTGTTGTTGGCGATCCGGTACGGGTTGAACCAGGCGTGCAACTGCAGCCCCCGCACATGCGCCTCTTCTACGGCCGTCTTCAGCGGGTCCCAGCCGGGGGCCACGCCCTGGGTGCCGGTCAGGTACTGCGACCACGGCTCGTACGGCGAGGGCCACAACGCGTCGGCGGTGGGCCGTACTTGGAACATCACCGTGTTGAGGCGGTCGCGGACGGCCGTGTCGAGGTGGGCGATCAGTTCGGTGCGCTGCTGTGCCGGAGTCAGACCCGGGCGGGAGGGCCAGTCCCGGTTGGCCACCGTCGCCAGCCACACGCCCCGCATCTCGGTGACCCCGCGCGGACGCCCTGCCGACCTCGGCCCGCGCCCGGTGTCGGCCGCCGCGCTGCCCGTCGTGGCCAGCGTCGACAGCGCGGCCATCGCGAACGCCCGACGTGACAATCGCCCCATCTGCACACCCCCATACGCTGTGGATCCGTGCCGTCACGGATCGTCTCCGCGCCCCAGAATGCCCGACCCCGGCGATCGATCATCGATACTTGCGGGTAACGTGCACGATCGGAGCAGGCGTCGAACAACGGGGTACTGCGACCAGCCGTAGATCAGCGAAGGGGACGATGTGACGGGCATCCCAGCGGGAGACATTGCGCGCGTCGGAGTGGTCGGCTGCGGCCAGATGGGCGCGGGTATCGCCGAGGTGTGCGCCCGCTCCGGCCTGGACGTGAAGGTCGCCGAGACCACCGGCGAGGCCCTGGAGATCGGCCGGACCCGGCTGTTCAACTCGCTGACCAAGGCGGCCGAGCGCGGCAAGATCTCGGCGGAGGAGCTGGCGGAGACGCAGGCGCGGCTCAGCTTCACCACCGACCTCGGCGAGTTCGCCGACCGCGACCTCGTGATTGAGGCCGTCGTCGAGAACGAGCAGGTCAAGACCGAGATCTTCCAGGTGCTCGACCAGGTCGTGACCCGCCCCGACGCGATCCTGGCCTCCAACACCTCCTCGATCCCGCTGGTGAAGCTCGCGGTCGCCACCTCGCGCCCCGACCAGGTCATCGGCATCCACTTCTTCAACCCGGCCCCGGTGCAGAAGCTCGTCGAGCTGATCCCGGCGCTGACCACCTCCGAGGGCACGCTCAGCCGCGCCCAGCTGTTCGCCGAGAAGGCGCTCGGCAAGCACGCGATCCGCGCGCAGGACCGCTCCGGCTTCGTGGTCAACGCGCTGCTGATCCCCTATCTCCTGTCCGCGATCCGGATGTTCGAGTCGGGCATCGCCAGCCGCGAGGACATCGACAACGGCATGGAGCTCGGTTGCGCCCACCCGATGGGCCCGCTGAAGCTGGCCGACCTGATCGGCCTGGACACGGTCGCCTCGGTCGCCTTCTCGATGTACGACGAGTACAAGGAGCCGTTGTACGCCGCTCCGCCGCTGCTCCAGCGCATGGTCGACGCGGGACGCCTGGGCCGTAAGTCCAACTCGGGGTTCTACACCTACGGCTGAGCACTTCCCTCGCGGCAACTCACCGTAATACTTTGGCGGTTGCGGGCCCGGCACTCTTCGGAGCGCCGGGCCCGCGCCATTCACACACCGTGTGCGCGCCGGGCCCGCATATGCCGCTCGCACACTCTCCCCCGGTGTCCACCAGGCGAGTTGACTCTTCATGCGCATGCAAGGGATGTTCCGACTACGGAAAGGAGCGGACCCGTGACCGCCGACCCCGAGCATCCCGTGGTCCATGGAGAACTCGCAGAGTTACGCCGCCGCCTCGACGTCGCCTACGCGCGGGTCGAGGGAGGGCTGGCCCTGCTCAGCCATCGCACCGAGGAAACGGACAAGGAACTGGACGATCTGAGCGCGCGAATCGTTGCACTGGAGCACACCCGGTGGCCGTTGCCGGCCATCGCCGCACTGACCGCCGTGGGCGCACTCGTCGTGACGGTCTGGCAGGTGCTGGGACGCTAGACGCCTGGACGCCTGGCGGGAGTTCGAGGGGCGTCCTGACCGAGCCTCAAGTGGTGCAACAGCATTAACGCGGCCGCCATGTTGGCGGCCGGGACCTCCCCGCGGGCGACCATGTCGGGTACGAGTTTGAGCGGCACCCATTCCCGGCGGTCCGACTCGAAGTCGTCCACGGGGTGTCCGGTGTACTCGCCCTCGTCGGCCCAGTAGATGTGGTGCCGGGCGTCCGTGAGCCCGTTGGACGGTTCCACGCTCATCAGGTGGTGCAGGGGCCCCGGCCGCCAGCCGGTCTCTTCCTCCAGTTCCCTGGCGGCCGCGCGCGCGATGTCCTCGCCGTCCTCGACGACGCCGGCCGCGAGCTCCCACCCCCAGCTGTCGGTGATGAAGCGGTGCCGCCACAGGAGGAGTACTTCGTTCGCCTCGTTGACCACCGTCGCCACGGCCACCGGACGCAGCCGTATCAGGAAGTGGTCGAGGTGCCGGCCGTCGGGTAGTTCGACATCCGCGAGATTGACGCTGAACCAGCGGTTTGAGTACACAGTTTGTTCGTTCTGTTTCGTCCACTGCACGGTTCTGCCACCTTCCGTCGAGTAAGTGGCAATATCGCAGCAGGGACTGTGTTGTGGTCTACGGCGCTTTCCAGGGCGCTCTCTACAGCGGTACGCGCAGTGCCCCGTCGATCAGTTCGGCCGCCTCGGTGGTACCCGCGCAGTCGCTGCGCACCAGGTACTCGCGGACCGCGCGGAGTCTGTCGCGCAGCCGCTGGGACTCCATTCCCCGTGCCTGCTCGGCCATCTGCACCGCCGTGGCCACCGCTTTGTCGGCGTTCCCCTGGCGCAGTTCGATCTGGCTGAGCATGGCCAGCCGGTGCACCCGGCCCCGGTCGTGCGCCGGAGTGTCCACCGCCGCGGTGGCATGCTCCCCCGCCGCCGTCAGATCGCCGAGGCTGAGCAGCGCCTCCGCCACCTGGACGTTGACCAGACCCGGCTGGACATAGCCGGTCTCGTCGGGTTCGTATCCGCGCCGGATGCGTTCGGCGGCCTGCTCGGCACGACGGATGCAGGACAGGGCGCTCGTGCCGTCGCCGAGGTGGGCGTACGCCTTCGCCTGCATCGCGTACAGGTCGGAGGCGAGCGCCGGGGTGATCTGTCGGCCGGCGGCACGCAGCGCTGCCTCCGCGAAGGCGACGGCCTGGCGGAACTCCCGCATGAACAGCGACTGGTTGACGAGCAGCGCGATGACGTACGCGCCAAGTCCCCGGTCGTTGCTGGCCTTTGCGAGCCTGAGCGCCTGGTGGAAGTAGCGCTGGGCGAGTCCGTGCGCGTCGGAGTCGTAGGCGCAGATGCCCGCGATGGCCACCAACCCGCCAGTGGCGCGGTGCAGTTGGCGGCCGGTGGCGTCGGTGTAGCTGCCGCGCAGGAGCGGGGCGGTCTCGGAGTTGAGGAAGCCGACGATGCGGGTGCGGGTCGCGACGCCGCCGGCCTTGCGGTACATCTGCTCGTAGTGGGCGCGGGCCGCGCGCAGCATCTCGATGTCGGCCATGCTCACCCGGTGCCGGCCGCCGCGCGAGACGTCCACGTCGTCGGGCGGGTTCTCCCACTCCCACACGGGCATCACCGCGGGCGTTCCGGTGACCGCGGGTGCGCCGAGGATGTGCGGGCGCTGCTGTTCGTCGGAGCGCCACAGGGCGGTGGCCCGCTCGACGAAGCCGGAGAGGGAGGTGCCGTGCGGGGTGGACGGTTCGCCCGGTACGCCGAGGCCGATGTCGTCGAGGGTGACGGGTCTGTGCAGGCGGGTCGCGAGTACCTCGCAGATCAGGTCGGGGACCTGGCCTCGCGGGCGCTGACCCTTCAACCACCTTGCCACTGCGGTGTGTTCGTACCGTAGCGCGAGCCCTCGGGCCCGTCCCGCCTGGTTCACGTGGGCGGCGAGTCCCGCGTGCGAGATTCCCGCCTCGTCCAGGATCGCGTCGAGGAGTGTGTTGGGCTGCATGGATGGCCCCCCGGTGACTCGGTGCGGACAGAGTAGTGCGGTTCGGTTCACACCGGGTGTGAACGGAGTGCGCGAATCCGTGGTGTGTGCGCGCTGTTGCGGAGAGTTCCGAACCGGTTGACTGGATTGCCTCGCAAGAGGCCGGCCGGGCCGCCGGCTCCCCCTCGTAAGTGCGGCGGCCTGGCTTTGCGGACGACTAAACACCGTTGGGCTGTCGGTAGTTGGTCGGGGGCGGGTGCGTTGTGGCTGAGCGCGCCCCCGCGGCGGAGCCGCTAATGTCACAGCCCCGCGCCCCTAGGTGGGGATGCGCCAGCTTTCTGTCATTGCTCAGGATGAGTATCGCCACGTCATCCGTGGGCGTGCCTCCCGCGTGGCGCAGTAACGCTGTGAAGACCGAGCCGAGCACCGACTGGGGTACGGGGAGCGGGTGTTGGGCCGCCGCCTCTGCCAAGACATCCCGCAACGGGAAGAAGCGGCCCCGCGCGTCACGGGCGTCCTCCGCTCCGTCCGTGTAGAGGAACAGCGCCTCGCCCGGGAGCAGTTGGCCGCAGCAGACGAACGGCAGCTCCGTCGGCAACGGGAACGGGCCGAGGGGTGGGAGTGGATCCGCCCGGGCAAGTGGTTCGACACTCGCCCCACTCAACAGATACGGCCACGGGTGACCGCAATTGAGTCCCCGCACCTCACCATCCCTGCCGATCTCCAGCAGCAGTACGGTGACGAACTCCTCGGCGACCGGGCTGTCGGGGTCGAGAGCGCCCGTCGACGGGTGTTCAGCGCGGGCGCGTTCACGTAGGTGGCGGGCGAGGGCGCGCTCCAGGCGGCGCAGGACGCCCTCCAGGTCGGGCTCGTCGTGGGCGGCCTCGCGGAAGCTGCCGAGGACGGCGGCGACCGTGCTGATCGCGGAGATGCCGTGGCCGCGTACGTCGCCCATCACGACCCGGACGCCGTACTCGGTGGCGACCACCTCGTACAGGTCACCGCCGACCACCGCACCGCGCTCCGCGGACAGTTGGGCGGCGGCGATGTTCAGCCCGTCGAGGCGAGGTGGCAACGGGCGCAACAGGGCGTTCTGCGCGGCACCGGCGATCTGGCGGATCTGCCGCAGTTCGCGCAGCAGGGAGCGGCGGACCTGGACGATGAGACCGGTGCCGACCGCGAAGAACACGGCGCTGGTGACGATGCGCGCGCCGAGGTTGTTCTCCTGGGCGAGCGGGCAGGTGAGTTTGTAGGTGATCGCTATGGCGCCCCAGACCGTGGGCAGCCCCAGGGCGAGCGCCCGGCGCAGCGGACGGCGGGCACGCTTCCTCGGGCGCGTCCTGCGGGGCACCCCAGCCTTGATGCGGATCATGCCTGTGGCCCCCCAAATAGGCCCCGACAGCGCAATCGGACCGACCCCGAAAGGCCGGTCCGATTCTGTCGACCACATGCCCCGATCGGGCCAGATCACCCAGACTTCTCACCCGAACGAGTGAGAAGAGGTGAGACACCCGCATTTATGCAGGTGAGGCCTCAAACACAGGCCCACAGGGATGCCCTTAAGGGGCGCGGGGAACTGCGCGACCAGCCACAACACTCCCGCAGCCGGCAAACAACAGCAGCTCCCCACCCCTTAGCCCGCCTTAGCCGCGAAGCACAGCCCCAACCCGCTCCCCGGCAAGCGAAACCGCCGCATCCCGAGCCGCAGACGCCTCATCCACAGTCAAGGTCCGATCAGCCGCCCGGAACCGCAACGCATAAGCAAGGGACTTCTTCCCCTCACCCAACTGCGCCGCGTTCTCATACACGTCGAACAACCGGATCGACTCCAGCAGTTCACCCGCCCCCTCACGCAACGCAGCCTCAACACCCGCATGCGGCACAGCCACATCGACAACGAGCGCGACATCCTGCGTAGCAACAGGGAACGTGGAGATCTTCGGCCCCTTGGGAACCCCCGAAGACGCCAACTCAAGGACATCCAGGTCGAGTTCCATCGCACTGGTACGTGCAGGCAGACCCAGCGTCTTCAGCACACCCGGGTGCAACTCCCCCGCGTACCCGATGACTTGCTCAACACCCTCGACCACAACGGCCAGTTCCGCACACCGCCCCGGATGCCAGGGCCCGTACTGCCCACCCCGCACAACGAGTTCGGTCCCGGCTTCACGCGCAAGCACCCGCGCCGCCTCGACCGCGTCGGCCCAATCAGCCGGACGTCCCTTACCCCACCACCCGGCCTGCTCACGCGCGCCCGCGAGGACGACCGCGGCATGCCGAGGCTGGACGGGAAGCGCATCCGTAAGAGAAGCGATCTCCTCGTCGGTAGGACGCCGGTCGACAGGCAGCCGTACCGCGATCTTCAGCTCTTCACGCGGGTGGAAGACCAGCCCGGTCTCGAACAGCGCGAGATCATGCGAGCCCCGACCGTCATTGCGCCGCAAGGCACCCAGCAGACCCGGCAGCAGCGTCGTACGAAGCGCCGGCTCCTCGTCCGAGAGCGGGTTGACCAGCTTGACCACCTTGCGGTTCGGGTCGTCGGTGGCCAGGCCGAACTGGTCGAAGACGTGCTCGCCGATGAAGGGGTAGTTCGGCGCCTCGACGTAACCGGCACCGGCCAGCGCGCGGCCGATGCGGCGGTGCAGGCGCTGGCGGTCGGTGAGGCCCCGGCCCGCGGGGGGCTTGGGGAGCGTGGAGGGCAGGTTCTCGTAGCCCTCCAGGCGGATGACCTCTTCGGCCAGGTCGTTCGGGTCGGTGAGGTCGGGGCGCCAGGACGGGACGGTGACGATCAGCTCGTCCTGCCCGTACACGTCGCAGCCGACCTCCTGGAGACGCCGTACGACGGTCTCGCGGCCGTAGGCGACACCCGCGACCTTGTCCGGGTGGTCCGCCGGGATGGTGATGGTGTGCGGGGCCGAGGGTGCGATGACCTCGGTGACGCCCGCGTCCGCGGTGCCGCCCGCGAGGAGGACCAGGAGGTCCACCGTGCGCTGGGCTGCCGCCGACGCGGCCTGCGGGTCCACTCCGCGTTCGAAGCGCTTGGACGCCTCGGAGGCCAGCTTGTGGCGGCGGGCCGTACGCGAGATGGAGAGCGCGTTGAAGTGCGCGGCCTCGACGACGACCTCGGTGGTGGTGCCCTCGGTGTCGTCGATCTCGGTGTTGGCGCCGCCCATGACGCCCGCGAGGCCGATGGGGCCCCGGTCGTCGGTGATCACCAGGTCCTCGGCGTCCAGCGTGCGCTTGACGCCGTCGAGGGTGGTGAGCTTCTCGCCCTGCTCGGCCCGGCGCACGCCGATCGGTCCCTGGACGCGGGAGCGGTCGTAGGCGTGCAGGGGCTGGCCCAGTTCCAGCATCACGTAGTTGGTGATGTCGACGGCGAGCGAGATCGGGCGCATGCCCGCCTTCTGGAGGCGGCGCGTGAGCCAGAGCGGGGAGCGGGCCTCGGGGTCGAGACCCGTCACCGTGCGGGCGGTGAAGCGGTCGCAGCCCATCGGGTCGGAGACCCGGACCGGGTAGCCGAAGGCGTTCGGCTGCGGGACGTCCAGGAGCGCCGGGTCGCGCAGCGGGAGGCCGTAGGCGGTGGCGGTCTCGCGGGCGACGCCGCGGATCGACAGGGCGTAGCCGCGGTCGGGCGTGACGGCGATGTCGAGGACCTCGTCGACGAGCTGGAGCAGCTCGATCGCGTCGGTGCCGACCTCGTGCTCGGGCGGCAGCACGATGATGCCGTGCGAGCCGTCGTCGCCCATGCCCAGCTCGTCGCCGGAGCAGATCATGCCGTGCGAGGTCTTGCCGTACGTCTTGCGCGCGGCGATCGCGAAGTCGCCGGGCAGGACCGCGCCCGGGAGGACCACGACGACCTTGTCGCCGACGGCGAAGTTGCGGGCGCCGCAGACGATCTCCTGGGGCTCACCGGTGCCGTTGGCCCGGCCGACGTCGACCGTGCAGAAGCGGATGGGCTTCTTGAAGCCCTCCAGCTCCTCGATCGTGAGGACCTTGCCGACGACGAGCGGGCCCTTGAGGCCGTCGCCGAGCTGCTCGACGGTCTCCACCTCGAGGCCGACGGAAATGAGCTTGGCCTGGACGTCGCGGCCGGTCTCCGTCGCCGGCAGGTCGACGTACTCCCGCAGCCAAGAAAGCGGGACGCGCATCAGATCTCCATCCCGAACGGCCGGGTGAACCGGACGTCGCCCTCGACGATGTCTCGCATGTCTTCGACGTTGTGGCGGAACATCAGCATCCGCTCGATACCGAACCCGAAGGCGAAACCGCTGTACTTCTCCGGGTCCACACCACAGGCGACAAGCACGCGCGGGTTGACCATGCCGCAGCCGCCCAGCTCGATCCAGCCCTCGGAGGAGCAGGTACGGCAGGGGCGGTCGGGGTTGCCGACGGACTCGCCCTTGCAGACGTAGCAGAGCATGTCCATCTCGGCGGACGGCTCGGTGAAGGGGAAGTAGTTCGGCCGCAGCCGGGTCTTCATCTCCGCACCGAAGAGCGACTGGACCATGTGGTCGAGGGTGCCCTTGAGGTCGGCCATCGTCAGGCCCTCGTCGATGGCGAGGAGCTCGATCTGGTGGAAGACCGGGGTGTGCGTGGCGTCCAGTTCGTCCGTGCGGTACACACGGCCGGGGCACACGATGTAGACCGGCGGCTCGCGGTCCAGCATGGCGCGGGCCTGCACCGGAGACGTGTGCGTCCGCAGTACGACACCGGACTCGTCGCCCTCAGTCCCCTTCGGGCCCTGGACGAAGAAGGTGTCCTGCATCTGCCGGGCCGGGTGGTCCGGGGTGAAGTTGAGCGCGTCGAAGTTGAACCACTCCGCCTCGACCTCGGGGCCCTCGGCGATCTCGTAGCCCATGGACACGAAGACGTCGGAGACGCGCTCCATGAACGTGGTCAGCGGGTGCCGGGCGCCGGCCGGGACGCGGTCGTACGGCAGCGTGACGTCCACCGCCTCCTCGACCAGGACGCGGGCGTCGCGGTCGGCCTCCAGCTCGGCCTGGCGGGCGGCGAGGGCCTTGTTCACCGCGCCCCGGGCCTGGCCGACGAGCTTGCCGGCCGCGGCCTTGGCCTGCGGGGGCAGCGCGCCGATCTCGCGGTTGGCGAGGGCGAGCGGGGAGGTGCCGCCGGTGTGGGCGACCTTGGCCTCCTGGAGCGCGTCGAGGTCACCGGCGGCGGCGAAGGCGGCGAGCGCCTCGTCCCGCATGCGCTCGATCTCTTCCGGTTTCAAGGCCTCGACCTCTACAGGGTCGTACGACTTATTCGGTGCCGACATCTCTTCCCGTGCTTCCGGTTGGCTGGCGGATGGTCCCCGTCCCGACTCGACTCGGGGGACGCGTCGTCGTCCCTGAAACGGGGACGCAAAGGTGCCAAAGGCCGAGTCTAACGGGGGTGGGGCAGGTGACCTCGCCCGTGGGGCCTCGTCGGCGGCTGCGGCAGGGCTACTGCAGATACGCCGGGGTGCCCACGGGCAACATAAATCGGAACTCGGCGCCGCCGCCGGGGGCGCGGCCGACCGTGATGGTGCCGCCGTGGGCCTCGACGATGCCCTTGACGATGTACAGCCCGAGTCCGGTGCCGCCGCGCTTGCTACCCCGCCAGAAGCGGGTGAAGACGCGGTTCATGGACTCCTCCGGGATGCCTGGGCCCTCGTCGCTCACCGTCACCGAGGTGCCGGTCTCCTCCCCTTCACGAGGGGAGGCCGAGGCCGTGACGTCGATAGTGACGGTTCCCTCGCCGTGCCGCACCGCATTTTCCAGCAGGTTGCTGAGCACCTGGTCGACCTTGTCGGGGTCGGCCCACAGATCGGGCAGCGGCTGCTCGACGCGAAGCAGGAACCGGTCGGCGGTCTGGCCCGCCGCGACGTACGCCTGGATGTGACGCCCGACGGCCGCGCCCATGTCGACGGGCTGGCGGCGCAGCTCCAGCCGCCCGGAGTCGATGCGGGAGATGTCGAGCAGCTCGGCGATGAGCCGGGTGACGCGGTTGGCGTCGGCGTCGACGGTCTCCAGCATCAGCCGCTTCTGGTCGTCGGTGAAACGTTCCCACTTGGCGAGCAGGGTCGCGGTGAACCCCTTGACGGAGGTGAGCGGAGAACGCAGCTCGTGCGCGACGGTGGCGATCAGCTCGGCGTGACTGCGCTCGGTACGACGCCGCGCCTCGGTGTCGCGCAGGGAGACGACGACGCGCCGGACCGGGCCGAGAGGTTCCGTACGGACATAGCGCGCGGTGACGAGGACTTCATGACCACCCGGCAACAGCAAATTCCGCTCGGGCTGCCGCACCCGAATGGCCAACCCACCATAGGGATCGGTGAGTTGCCACCAGCGTCGCCCCTCAAGGTCCTCTAACGGAAGGGCCTTCTCCAGCCGTTGCCCAAGGGCATCGGAGGCGGCGACGGAGGTGATGCGCTCGGCGGCGGCGTTGAAGCAGACGACCTGCCCGTGCTCGTCGGCGATGACCAGGCCGTCGGCCAGTTCGTCGGGGTCGATGCCGAGGTCGTCGTGCCGGGCCCCGGACGGCCGGGGCACACCCCGTGCTCCCGGCGCGCTGCTCGTGCCGACAGTCATCCCCGTACCCCACCTCTTCTCATACGGCGCAGGTGGCCCCCGAGCTGGTCACCCTACTAGCTGCCGGTGACAGAGCGGCACCCTCCGGAGGCGCGCTGTGCACGCGCCGACGCATACAGACATACGGCGGCGGCGGTGGCCAGGTTCAGGCTCTCGGCCTTCCCGTGGATCGGAACCCGCACAACGGCGTCCGCGAGCCCCCGGGTCTCCTCCGGAAGCCCCCACGCCTCGTTCCCGAACACCCAGGCGGTGGGCCCGCCCATGGTCCCCTGATCCAGCTCGTCGTCGAGGTCGTCGGTCCCCGCCCCATCAGCGGCAAGAATCCGCACCCCGATCCCCTTGAGCCCGGCCACAGCCTGCTCGACGGGCACCCCGACGGCAACGGGCAGATGAAACAGAGACCCCACGGAGGCCCGAACGGCCTTCGGGTTGTACAGATCCACCGAAGCATCAGTCAGTACGACGGCCTCGGCCCCGGCGGCATCGGCGCACCGCAGAACGGTGCCGGCGTTCCCGGGATCCCGCACGTTGGCGAGCACGGCAACGAGCTTGGGCCGCGCCTCGAGGATCTCCTCGAACGGAGTGTCGAGGAACCGGCAAACCCCGACCAGCCCCTGCGGAGTGACGGTCGTCGAGATATCGGCAATGACCTGCTCATCGGCAAGATGCACCCGCGCCCCGGCGTCACGGGCTTCGCCGACGATGTCGGCATACCGCTCCGCGGCTTCAACGGTCGCGAACAACTCAACAAGCGTGTCCTTGTACCCCGCCGCTTCCCGCACGGCCTGCGGCCCCTCGGCAAGAAACAGCCGCTCCTTGCCCCGAAAATTCCGCTTGGCAAGCCGCCGGGCGGCGGAAACGCGGTCGGAACGAGGGGAGATGAGGTCGGGGGACATGCTCTGCTTCACCTTCAAATCTCAGGCCAACCGCAATCCCCTCAGGGGCGCGGGGAACTGCGCGACCAGCCACAACGGCCCCGCACCCGACAACGAACCAGGTCCGGGCCAGCAACAAAGGACCCGCAGGCTAAAAACCTGCGGGCCCTTCAAGTCACCGCTCAAGCCGGCGCAGCGTCACGCCGCCTTGGGCGCGTTGACGTCACTCGGCAGAGCCTTCTGCGCAACCTCGACCAGCGCAGCAAACGCACCGGCGTCGTTCACGGCCAGCTCCGCAAGGATCTTGCGGTCGACCTCGATGTTCGCCGCGTTCAGACCCTGGATGAAGCGGTTGTACGTGATGCCGTTGGCGCGAGCCGCAGCGTTGATGCGCTGGATCCACAGCCGACGGAAGTCACCCTTGCGCTTCTTGCGGTCGTTGTAGTTGTAGACCAGCGAGTGGGTGACCTGCTCCTTGGCCTTGCGGTACAGGCGCGAACGCTGACCGCGGTAGCCCTTGGCGGCCTCGAGGATCGCCCGGCGCTTCTTGTGGGCGTTGACTGCCCGCTTGACGCGTGCCACTTGTTTAACTCCTTGTAGCGGGGCCGTGGTTGGACTCACACGGCCCGGAATCGATGGGGTCCCGGTCCAGACGTACGGCGCTCAACCGGAGCGCCGCGTACGTCACTTGCCGAGAAGCTTCTTGATCTTCTTGGCGTCGCCCGGGGCCATCTCGGCGTTGCCGGTGAGGCGACGCGTCACACGGGACGACTTGTGCTCGAGCAGGTGGCGCTTGCCGGCACGCTCGCGGAGCACCTTGCCGGAGCCGGTGATCTTGAAGCGCTTGCTGGCACCGCTGTGCGACTTGTTCTTCGGCATAGCGCCGTATCTCCTCGTCGGTGGCGCTCCGGTGCCCGGTCGTGAAACCGGGCACGGGTGGAGCGTCGCTCTTGTTTCGGTTACATCCCTGGACTGGCGTCCTGGGATCAGGCGTCGGCGCGAGCCTCGGCCGGGGCCTCGACGGTCTCGACCTCGGTGACGTCGCCCTCGTCAACGATCTCCTCGTTGACGCTGCCCTCGTCGTCGAACTCGGACTCCGCGGCGTTCTGCGACTTGCCCGGGTTGGCCTTCGCTTCCGCCTTGCGGACCGCCTGGGCCTCACGGGCCTCGGCCATCGCCTCGGTCTTCTTCTTGTGCGGGCCGAGAACCATGATCATGTTTCGGCCGTCCTGCTTCGGGTTCGACTCGACGAACCCGAGGTCCTCGACGTCCGTGGCGAGACGCTGCAGCAGTCGGTAGCCGAGCTCCGGCCGGGACTGCTCGCGACCACGGAACATGATCGTGATCTTGACCTTGTCGCCCTGCTTCAGGAACCGGACGACGTGACCCTTCTTGGTGTCATAGTCGTGCGGGTCGATCTTCGGCCGGAGCTTCATTTCCTTGATGACCGTGTGCGCCTGGTTCTTGCGCGCCTCACGGGCCTTCATGGCCGACTCGTACTTGAACTTCCCGTAGTCCATGAGCTTGCAGACCGGCGGACGTGCACTCGCCGCAACCTCGACCAGGTCCAGGTCGTACTCCTGCGCAAGCTCAAGGGCCTTGGCAAGCGGAACAATTCCGACCTGCTCGCCGCTCGGACCGACAAGTCGCACTTCGGGAACGCGAATCCGGTCGTTGATACGGGGCTCGGTGCTGATGGATCCTCCTCGGTTAGCACCACACGGCCATCTGGCGGACGGCCGCGTTTGTCTTTGGTAGACAGACCTAACCGCGCCGGAACACAAAAAATGCCCCGGACGATCACAAGACGGGGCTCCAAAACACTGCCGGAGCACCGCCGCGATGATCGCGGGGCGCGCTTTCGGGCGACTCCATCGTCCGTACGGAACGATGGTGACCGCCTGACCGGGGTGACCCGCCGTCCGTGAGGACAGTCAGGTGGGAGATCGGAGCCTCCACTTGTTGGCCGGGCACCACAGTGCCTGGCCGGTCATCACACAAGGTTAGCAGCTCCCCGGGGGTGGTGCGAACCGCCGTACACCGGGCCCTATCGTGTGGGGCATGAGTGACACGCCTCCCGAGTCCACCAATGTTGACGCCCCCGACTTCGACGCCATGGCCCGCGACATCGCGGAGGTCCCGGCGGTCGAGGTGATCGTGACGGTCGCCGTCAATCTGATGAGCGCCGCCGCCGTGAAGCTGGGTCTGACCGAGGAGGGCGACAAGTACAAGGACCTGGACGAGGCCCGCAAGCTGGTCACCGCCCTGGCCGGCCTCCTCGACGCGAGCGCGACCGAGATCAGCTCGTTCCACGCGGCCCCGCTGCGCGACGGCCTGAAGTCCCTCCAGCTGGCCTTCCGCGAGGCGTCCCTCGTCCGCGACGAGCCGGGCCAGGGCCCTGGCGAGAAGTACACGGGCCCGATCTACGGCTAGCAGCTCACCCCATACGTACGTACAAGGGCTCGCCGGGAGGCGTCGTCCCGGCCGGCAGGACTGCCAGGTCGAGGCCGCGCACCAGGCGGGCCCTCAGTGTCTCGTCGGCGGCGAGGCCGCGGGCGACCGCGTGGACGCCGGCGTCGTGCGGTACGGCGGGCTCGAAGACCAGCGCGAGGGTGCCGTCGGCCCGGCCGGGGCCGAGGTAGGCGCACAGCACCGCGCCCACGTCGGCGACCACGGCACGCACCGCCGCCACGACCACCGGGTCGGCGAGCGGGTCCACGCTGGTGCGCCCCTCGGCGAGGGCCAGCAGCGCGGGCCCCGACAGTTCGAAGGGCACCGGCCCCGCCATGTCCAGCACCACCGTGTCGGCCTTCTCGTGCGCGGCGGCCTGCAGCGCCTGGTGCAGCGGTACGGCCACGGGCCGGGCCGCCGGGTCCCAGCGGGCCAGCGAGTCGGTGGACGTGAAGGCGGGCAGCGCGGTCCGGCCGCCGGCCTTCAGCGTGGGCACGGCCATGTCGCTGGTCTTCTCGCGGCGCAGCCCGTTCTCGTCCTCCTCGACCTCCCCGAGCACGGCCACCACGGGCACGAGCAGCCGGGCACCCTTGAGGGCTTCCAGGACGGGTCCTACGGCGCCGCGGTCCGCGGCCCAGGCGGCGAGCGCCGCGCTCAGTCCGGGATCGGCGGAGCCGTCGTCGTCGGAGTAGCCGGAGTCGGGAATGTTCTTGTTCGCCACGGTGACCGACCCTATCGGGGGGATGCTGCAGGGCTTGTGCGGGCCCTGAAACGCGGGGGACACAGCTTTCACACGTTTCTCAGACACCGTTGACAGACATCTAACTTTCATCTCACGAACCGCACAGTCGCCGCGCCCACCATCGCGGGCATGGAGTCTTCCAGAGCCGCCCGCCGAAACCACCGCGCGCGTTCCTCCCGGCGCCGTCCGCTCCCTTACATCGCCCTCGCCGCCGTGGCCGTCGTGGGCGTCACGGCGGGGGGAACCGTGTATGTGAAGGCACACGCGCACTCCGGCGTCGTATCGTCGGCGGCGGCGCCGTCCGCCTCGGCGTCGGCGTCGGGCAGCCGGGAGGCGACGGTGGAACCTGTGACGCAGCCGACGGTCGACTACGACGCGCTGCTGGCGAAGGCGATGAAGTCGGTGACTCCGACCGGCGACCAGAAGGTGTCGGTGGCGGTGCTCGATCTGACCTCCGGCGAGAGCGCCACGTACGGCGGCACCGCCTTCGACACGGCGAGCATCGTCAAGGTCGACATCCTGGCGACGCTGCTGCTCCAGGCGCAGGACTCGGGCCGGCAGCTGACGGCGACCGAGAAGTCGTACGCCACCACGATGATCGAGAACAGCGACAACGACTCCGCGTCGGCGCTGTGGCGGATCATCGGCAAGGCGGGCGGGCTCGACGCGGCGAACAAGACGCTCGGGCTGAGCGGTACGACCGGCGGCGACGACATGCTGTGGGGCCTGACCCAGACGACGGCCGCCGACCAACTCACCCTGCTCCAGCAGGTGTTCGGCGACGACTCGAAGCTCAGCTCGGCGTCGCAGTCGTACATCCAGGGTCTGATGAAGCAAATAGAGGCCGACCAGCAGTGGGGGGTGTCGGCCGCCGCCGACGGCTCCAAGTGGGCGCTGAAGAACGGGTGGTTGGCGCGCAGCACGACCGGGCTGTGGGACGTCAACAGCATCGGTCGGGTGACCGGCGAGGACGGCGACACGTACCTGGTCGCCGTGCTCTCGAAGGGCAGCACGACGCAGACCAAGGGCATCTCGCTGATCGAGGCGGCGGCGAAGGCGGGGGTGGCCGCGTTCGGCAAGAACGGCGGTTCGTCTACGACGGCCTCGGCATCGGCGTCGGCGTCCGACTGAGTGGCTGTCTGACGTCCGCGGCCAACTACCCCTGCTCACACCTGCGTTGAGAACGCCTCGGGGCGTCGGCGTCGGCCGCGCCACAGGACGACCGCGGCCACGAGGAGGACTCCGCCGACGCTGCCCGCGAGGGGGCCCGCCCAGTCGGAGGTGTCGCTGTCCGTCTTGGCGGCGTCCGGGCCGGAGCCGAAGTACTTCTTGCCGTAGGCGGCGGACGTCAGGCCGGTGGGCTTGAGGCCGGCGGCGGCCTTGATGGCGGCGGCGGGGTCGATGAAGCCGTAGCCGCGGGAGTCGTCGCGACCGCCGGCCGGGGGGTTGCGCGCGGTGTCTTCGAGGAGCTTCTTGATCTGGGCCGGGGTCAGCCCCGGGTGGGCCGCTTTGATGAGCGCAACGGCCCCTGACACAAAGGCGGATGCGGCGCTGGTCCCCCACCCCTCGTAGTACTTGTGGTCGGGGTCGGCGATGACGACGTTGACGCCGGGGGCGCTGACCGTGGCGTACCAGCGGCGGGTGGAGAAGGAGGCGCGGGTGCCGAAGCGGTCCACGGCGGTCGCGGCGATCACGCCCGGGTAGGCGGCCGGGTAGGAAACGTGGTCGCCCTTCTCACCGCCGTTGCCGGCCGAGGCGACGACGGCGACGCCCTTCTTCAGGGCGTACTGCACGGCCTCGTCCTCGGCGGGCTCGGGGTGCGCGGAGGCGGAGTCGTCGCCGAGGGAGAGGTTGATGACGTCGGCACCGTGGTCGGCGGCCCAACGGATGCCGTCCGCAAGGGCGTTGCCGCGGGTGGTGCGGGCCTTGGCGCGGGCGGAGTCGCCGTCTTCGAGGATCACGCGGACGGGGAGGATCTTGGCCTCGGGGGCGATGCCGATGACGCCGTCGGTGTCGCCGGGGCCGTGTCCGTGGCCGGCGATGATGCCGGCCATGGCGGTGCCGTGGCGGGCCCAGGCGCGGTCGCCCGGCTTCGCCCCGAAGCCGACCATGTCCTTGCCGGCCAGGACGTTGCCGGTGAGGTCGGGGTGGTCGGCCTCGACGCCGGTGTCGAGGACGGCGACGGTGATGCCCTTGCCCTTGGTGGTCTGCCAGACCTCCTGGGTGTGCATGGCGTCCAGGGCCCATTCCTGGGCGCGTATGCCGTCGGCGTGCGCGACGGTGGACGGCACCAGGGCGAGGGAGGCGGCCAGGAGGGCGCTCAGCAGACCGGCCCGGCGGACGGTGACGCTCATGAGGTCTTCTTCTCCGAGGTCGTTGAGGCCCCCGAGGGCGAGTCGACGGTCTTGCGCAGGCTCCGCTCGACCCGGTCGGCGAGGCCTTGCGCCTCGTTGCCGAGACCGGCCTGGGCGGGGGCGTCGGTGCTGCCGGACGTGACGGCTTTGTCGGCGGGTTCGGGTGCGTCGACCTTACGGCCGTCCGCCCAGCCGGAGACGGCGTAGACGACGACGGGGGCGTCGGTGAGGACGGAGACGGTCCACGAGGCGCGCTGTTCGTCGCCGAAGGCGGCGGCGAGGGTGCCCTTGGCGGCGTACGGGCGGGGCATGAGGTCGGTGCGGTTCCCGAGGCTCTCGTTCTTGAAGCGGGTGGAGAGGGCGGTCATCGTGGCGCTGTCGGCCTTGGCGAAGAGAATGCCGATGGTGGTGACGTAGCTCTGGGTGGCGTCGGTGTAGGTGGCGCGCAGCAGCCGCTGGCAGCCGACCGGGGCGAGCACGTCACGCAGCAGCGGATCGAAGGCGTTCACGCAACCGGTGTCCGGGGCGACGGCGATCCGCGTCCAGGTGCGGTCGGCGCCGCCGGGGCCGGCCCCCTGCCCCTGCACGGTGGGCGGGAAGAGCTGATCGACGGGCACGCTGTGCCACAACTGCCCGGCGGCGGCGAAGGAGGTGGCACCGCTGTCCACCCCGTCATCGCCGGTGAGCCAACTCCCGGTCACCGCACCGCCGATGAGCCCGAGACCGAGCACGACACAGACGGCGACAGCGGCGGTACGGGACCGCAATCGCGCCCCCAACGGCCGCGCCCGCACCCGCTCGTCGTACCCCTCGGGCTCCCCGAACGACACAACCGGCCGCCCCTCGACGGGGTTTATGGGCGCGCTCCAGGAAAAGGCGGGGTCGGGGCCGGGATCGACACCGGGGCGCGGCATTTCGGATGCGGGGCGGGTGAGGGTGCCGGGGGGTGCGGGGGACCAGGCGGGGGTGTGGGGGGTGGTGTTGTCGGGGGTGGGTCCAACCGGGGTGCTGGGAGTGGTGGTTGACCGGGGGCTGGTCTTGGTGTCGTCGACCGTGGGCCCAACTGGGGTGCTGGGGGCGGCGGTTGACCAGGAGCGGTTCTCGGTGTCGTCGGTGGGATCGACTGGGGTGCTGGGTGCGGCCGGCGACCAGGCACGGGTGTCGGTGTCGTCGGCGGCGGGCCCAACTGGCTTGCTGGGAGCTGCCGGTGACCACGCACGGCTGTCGTCGGCGACGGGCTCGACCGGGGCACTGGGTGCGGCCGACGACCAGGCACGGGTG
>Ga0307515_10000844_pt1 | contig 70375 bp, 70 predicted proteins | sample 17_EM_MG_FD_194513 | JGI IMG/M metagenome (GOLD analysis project Ga0307515, IMG submission 194513) | Populus trichocarpa ectomycorrhiza microbial communities from riparian zone in the Pacific Northwest, United States - 17_EM | ecosystem: Host-associated > Plants > Roots > Unclassified | place... | reverse complement strand
TTTCTCCATACCTGTCTATCTGAACATCCCGCTGTTCAGCTTCTCGCTATCCCATGTCGAGACGTCGCTCTGGGGCGGGCTGATGGTGACGCTCATTATTTCCTATGTCGGCATCGCGATATCGCTCCCCTTCGGCATCCTGCTGGCGCTCGGGCGGCGTTCGCAGATGCCGATCCTCAAGACAGCCTGCATCGTCTTCATCGAAGTGATCCGCGGCGTGCCCCTCATCACCGTGCTCTTCATGGCGAGCGTGCTGCTGCCGCTCTTCCTGACGCCGGGAACGCATTTCGACAAATTCCTGCGCGCGCTTGTCGGCGTGTCGATCTTCGCCTCGGCCTATATGGCCGAAGTGATCCGCGGCGGCTTGCAGGCGATCCCGAAGGGACAGTACGAGGCCGCCGACGCGGTTGGCCTCGGCTACACGACCAAGATGACGTTCGTCATCCTGCCGCAGGCGATCAAGCTGGTCATCCCCGGCATCGTCAACACCTTCATCGGCATGTTCAAGGACACGTCGCTGGTGACGATCATCTCGATGTACGACCTGCTCGGCATCGTCAAGGCAAGCTTCGGCGACTCCGCCTGGCAGACGCCTGTCACGCCGCTCACGGGCCTGATTTTCGCAGGCTTCGTGTTCTGGATCTTCTGCTTCGGCATGTCGCGCTATTCCGCCTTCATCGAGCGGCGCCTCGACACTGGCCACAAGCGATAACAATAACAGGGAAAACAACCATGGCTGACGCCGCACAGAAACTGACCGTCTCCAACACCGATGTCGCGGTCGAAATGAATGGCATGAACAAGTGGTACGGCGAGTTCCACGTGCTTCGCGACATCAACCTCAAGGTCATGAAGGGTGAGCGCATCGTCATCGCCGGCCCGTCGGGCTCCGGCAAATCGACGATGATCCGCTGCATCAACCGCCTTGAGGAGCACCAGAAGGGCTCGATCGTCGTCGATGGCATCGAGCTGACCAATGACCTCAAGAAGATCGACGAAGTGCGCCGCGAGGTCGGCATGGTCTTCCAGCATTTCAACCTGTTCCCGCATCTGACGATCCTGGAAAACTGCACGCTGGCGCCGATCTGGGTCCGCAAGATGCCGAAGAAACAGGCCGAGGAAATCGCCATGCATTTCCTAACCCGCGTCAAGATCCCGGAACAGGCGAAGAAATATCCCGGCCAGCTCTCCGGCGGCCAGCAGCAGCGCGTCGCGATCGCCCGCGCGCTCTGCATGCGGCCGAAGATCATGCTGTTCGACGAACCCACCTCGGCGCTCGATCCTGAAATGGTCAAGGAAGTGCTCGACACAATGGTAGGCCTCGCCGAGGAAGGCATGACCATGCTCTGCGTGACCCACGAAATGGGCTTCGCCCGCCAGGTCGCCAATCGGGTAATCTTCATGGACCAGGGCCAGATCGTCGAGCAGAACGACCCGATAAGCTTCTTCGACAATCCGCAGCACGAGCGGACGAAGCTGTTCCTCAGCCAGATCCTGCACTGATTCCTAAGCTTCCCAATTCGTAGATCGAAGGCCCCGATTTATCATCGGGGCCTTTATTTTTGAAAAGAATCAGATTGCATCGGTATCCACCGAAATACCTCCCAATTAAAGTCCAAACGGGCTCGCGGAAACCTGATAAATCTCGCCACGGGACATCAGATCGGGGGGAATTATGAAACTGGTAATCAACAGATCCTTGCTCGCCGCCATATTCATGGCCACGAGCGTCGGCATCACGATCAGTCTTCCGCAAATAGTCTTTGCGGATGACAAGGTGGAATTCCAGGCCAAGAAGCTGACCGCGCCGCAGATGCTGGCAAAGCAGCAACAGTCGGTGGCCTTCATACTCAAGAGCTTCAAGGCGATCGACAAGGCCAAGCGCGGCAAGTCCGCGCCATTCCTGAAGGCCCTTTCTTCGGTCGCCAAGAATATTGAGACTGTCAAGGCTGCCGCCGAGGCGAAGGACGGAAAAACGTTCGCTAACACGCTGCCCCTGCTTCAGCAGTCCATCGCGACGCTGAACCAGACATATAAAATGTCCAAGCTCAAGGACAAGAAGGTCGCGACCGGCGTCAAGACGCTGAACAAGATCTGGGATCTCTACTTGAAGCGGGTGATGGGCGGCAAGGCCAAGAACCCCGATGACGAGGCCAAGGCAAACGGCCGGCGCATCGAGGAGATGGACGATCGCCTCGACAAGATGGCGCAAAACCAGAAGGCCAACGCGAAGCAGAAGAAGGAGATAGAGCGGCTGCGCAAGCTGCTCGAAAAGGCCAAGGCGAATAACCGCAAGGCCAATCGCCAGTGGTATACGTCATACATCATCGCTGAATTCGCGGGCTATTATGCAGGATATTATTACTATTATTCGGCCTACGATCCCAGCTACGCCGCTTACTACAAGGACTCGTGGGATTATTTCTCGCATGAATGCGGTTACGTCTACGCGGACTCGTATTCATATTACGAAGGCTATTCCTTCGAATCCTACGAATCAACTTCCGTAGAGACCAGCGAGAGCTATGACTTCGAGTATTCGGCCGAGGAATATTCCGCTTTCGATGAGGAATATGAAGCCACCGATGATGCGCTCGACGAGGCCACGGAGGACGAATACGAGGCGACCGACGAGGATGACGAGATCGAGGCCGCTGAAGACTATGACGATCCGAACGAGAACGTCGATGACGCAGGCGACGATCCCGATCCCGAGGCCGACGCCGAGTCCAACCTCGACGACGACGAACCCGAGGCGACCGACGACAACCCCGACAACGACGACGACTTCCTCGACGACGACGGCGACGACCAGGATGGCGACGGTATCGATGATGACGTCGATGACGGTGGAGACGATGCCGCCGACGATGACGGTGGCGACGATGGCGACATGGATGGCGCCGATGATGATGGCGGTGATGATGGCGCCGACGACGGTGGAGATGATGGTGGCGACGATGGCGGTGATGACGGCGGCGACGAATAAGCCACTCGGAACCTGATCTTCCACCGACAAAGCAGTCCCCCTTGATTGAGGGGGATTTCGCTGAACACAAAAAAACGCGCGGCATATTTCAGCCGCGCGTTTTTCGTTTCCGGACTTCTTATTTCAGCAGGCTGAGATCACGCACGGCACCACGGTCCGCACTGGTCGCGAAGGCGGCATAGGCCTTCAGCGCGGTCGTCACGTTGCGCCTGCGCGGTGCGGCGGGCTTCCAGCCGAGCGCATTCTGCTCCTCGCGGCGTTCGGCGAGCGTCGCCTCGTCGACCCTGAGTTCGATCGTGCGGTTGGGGATATCGATATCGATCATGTCGCCCTCGCGCACCAGCCCGATCGTGCCGCCATTGGCCGCTTCCGGCGAGGCATGACCGATCGACAGGCCGGATGTGCCGCCGGAGAAGCGGCCGTCGGTGATCAGCGCGCAGGCCTTGCCCAGGCCGCGGCTCTTGAGATAGCTGGTGGGGTAGAGCATTTCCTGCATGCCCGGCCCGCCCTTGGGACCTTCGTAGCGGATGACGACCACGTCGCCCTCGACCACCTCGTTGTTGAGGATGCCCTTGACCGCGGCGTCCTGGCTCTCGAACACCTTCGCCGGACCCGAGAATTTCAGGATGCTTTCATCCACGCCGGCGGTCTTGACGATGCAGCCGTTGATCGCGAGGTTGCCCTTGAGCACGGCGAGCCCGCCGTCCTTGGAGAACGGATGCTGCGCGTCACGGATGACGCCCTTTTCTCGATCGAGATCGAGGTCTTCCCAGCGCTCGCTCTGGCTGAAGGCGACCTGTGTGGGCACGCCGCCCGGTGCCGCGCTGAACAGCTTGAGCGCTGCCGGATTGTCGGTCACGGCGATATCCCACTGCGCCAGCGCATCACCAAGCGTCTTGGCATGCACGGTCGGCAGGTCGGCATTGATCAGGCCGGCACGGTTGAGTTCGCCGAGGATCGCCATGATGCCGCCGGCGCGGTGCACGTCTTCCATGTGCACGTCGCTCTTGGCCGGCGCGACCTTGGAAAGGCACGGCACCCGGCGCGACAGCTGATCAATGTCATCCAGGGTGAAATCGATCTCGCCTTCGTGCGCGGCCGCGAGAATATGCAGCACCGTATTGGTCGAGCCGCCCATCGCGATATCGAGCGCCATGGCATTCTCGAACGCGCCCTTGCTCGCGATGTTGCGCGGCAGCGCCGTCTCGTCGTCACCTTCGTAATAGCGCTTGCAGAGATCGACGGCGGTGCGGCCGGCCTGCAGGAACAGTTCGCGGCGATCGGAATGGGTAGCCAATGTCGAGCCGTTGCCGGGCAGAGACAGTCCGAGCGCCTCCGTCAGGCAGTTCATGGAGTTCGCGGTGAACATGCCCGAGCAAGAACCGCAGGTCGGACAGGCCGCGCGCTCGATGGCATTGACGTCCTCGTCGCTGATCTGGTCGTCGGCGGCGGCAACCATGGCATCGACCAGGTCGAGCGCGACCTTCTTGCCATGCATCACCACCTTGCCGGCTTCCATTGGCCCGCCGGAAACGAAAACGGCGGGGATATTCAGGCGCAGCGCCGCCATCAGCATGCCGGGCGTGATCTTGTCACAATTCGAGATGCAGACCATGGCATCGGCGCAATGGGCGTTGACCATGTATTCGACGCTGTCGGCGATCAATTCGCGCGACGGCAGTGAATAGAGCATGCCGTCATGGCCCATGGCGATGCCGTCATCGACCGCGATCGTGTTGAATTCCTTGGCAACACCGCCAACCGCCTCGATCTCGCGCGCCACGAGCTGGCCGAGATCCTTGAGATGCACATGGCCCGGCACGAACTGGGTGAACGAGTTGACCACGGCAATGATCGGCTTGCCGAAATCGCTGTCCTTCATGCCGGTGGCGCGCCACAATCCGCGCGCGCCGGCCATGTTGCGGCCGTGGGTGGTGGTTCTCGAGCGATAAACAGGCATGGTCGTTTCCTCAAATTCCCCGGATTATCCCCGGTTTTCAGCGGTCGTATCGCAAATGGGCAATTGTGTCACTATCATCGAGGGGCGATCCGGTACGGCTGATGACCTTACCACAAACGCAAATCGCCGGCATGAGGCCGGCGACATGAAATGTGAAATCAGGAATAAATCAATCCGCGCCCTTGCGGATATCGGCGGAAAGCGCCAGCGCCGTGCGGCGCTCGTCTTCGCTCACCAGTGAGAAGGCCTGTTCCTGCATCTGCTGCAGCCAGTCGCGGTCACGCGGTTCGCAGGTATCGAGCGCAGCCGTCATATAGGCGAGCCCGCGCACCGTCTGCCCCTCTTCGAAGAGCACGTTGCCGAACACGCCCATGGCGCCGATATGGCCCTCGCGGCGGGCATGGTTCAGCCACTTCTTGGCCTGGCGGATATTGACCTCGCCGCCCTCGCCCGAAAGCAGCATCTTGGCGAGCCGGAACTGCGCCTCGGCGTTGCCGAAGGCCGAGGCCGCCTGGAAATAGAGCTGCCTAGCCTGGCTAAGATCGGGCGAAACCGGGCTTTCCGGAATGCCGCGGGAATAATAGTCCGCCAGCGCCATCAGGGCGTTGACGAAGAAACCCGTGTCGTTGGAGCCCGGCTCGACGCCCTGGGTCGCAATCTCGGAATAGATCTTGAAGGCCTCGAAATCGTTCTTCACCACGCCGTCACCGTCGGCATACATGGTGGCGAGCGCCCAGCGCGAACCGGTATGGCCCTTCTCGGCTGCGTAACGATAGGCCTCGACAGCCTCCTGCTTGTTGCCCTCGCGATAGGCCTTGAAGCCCAGCTTGAACAAGTCGAACGGACCGGACTCTCTGGTAACATTCGCATTCGGATCAAGCGCTAACGCGCTTCCCGCTGCACCCAGCACGATTAATGCTGCGCCCAGTACCATCCCACTCAATCTATTCAACGCTAGATTCGGCATATACAAGGTGTCTTTCAAAGGGGAAGGAGACTGCCTTCCCACGCAGCATGCCATTCTCGTCAGATCCTGAAAAACGCGGTCAAACCTGCCGCATCCGGGAAGTGTTTCCACTCCTCGGAATGACGATTTGGCCACCGGCGATTTCCCATGCAAATCCGTTCATTCTGTCCTTGACGCAACGACGCAAATTAAACCCGTCACGTTCTCATGCAGCAATCGCTGCGCCTGTTTTGTGGCAGGAAATGGACCGATATTCCACACATCCCGCACGGCCCGGATAATAACGGAAAATGTGTTGCCAAATCGTCACAAGAGCAAAAACGGCCACTGAAATGCAAAAGCCGGGGCAAAATGCCCCGGCCAAGGATAGATTCACTGGAAATTTCCGATATTTGCGCGAGAACTCAGATCTCGGAAATGCGCTTCAACGCGGTCTCCAGATTGGCCTTTTCGCGCTCAAGATCGGCAAGCCGTTCGCGTTCAGCCTCAACCACTTCGGGTTTTGCATTGGCGACGAACTTTTCGTTGCCAAGCTTGCCATTGATGCGGTCGATCTCCGCCTGTGCCTTGCCGAGGCCTTTTTCGAGTCGGCCCTTTTCGGCGTTGAGATCGATCAGTGAGCCGAGCGGCAGGCAGGCCGTCGCCTCACCGATAACGATCTGTGCCGCGCCCCTGGGTGCAGTATCGGCAAAGCTGATTACTTCGACGCGCGCCAACCGCTTGATGGCGGCATCCTGGCGTTCGGCGCGTGACCGGGAGACATCGCTTGCGCCGACGAGCACCAGCGGTGCGGTGGCCGCAGGCGGCACGTTCATTTCCGCCCGCGCCGAACGGATTCCCGTGACGAGTTCGATCAGCCAGTTGACCTCATCGGCCGCCGCCTTGTCGACAAAGCCGGGCGTCGGCCAATCAGCATGGCAGAGCAGCTTGGCCCGCGACGACGTATGCTCCCAGAGTTCCTCCGTCATGAACGGCATGAACGGATGCAGCAGCTTGTAGATCTCGTCGAGAACATAGGCCGCACAAGCCTGCGCCTCGGCCTTGGCAGCCTCGTCGTCGCCCATGAAGATCGGCTTGAGGAGTTCGAGATACCAGTCGCAGAACTGGTTCCAGACGAAACGATAGAGAGCGCCTGCCGCCTCGTTGAAACGGAACTGCTCGATTCCCGTGGTGACCGCGCCGACCGTCTCGGCAAGTTCGGTCAGGATCCAGCGGTTGACGGTGAGTTTCGCATCCTCAGGCCGGAAGCCCGGATCGTGCTTGACGCCGTTCATGTCGGCGAAGCGCGTGGCGTTCCAAAGCTTGGTGCCGAAATTGCGGTAGCCGGCAATGCGCGCCGGATCGAGCTTCACGTCCCTGCCCTGCGCGGCCATGATGGCCAGCGTGAACCGCAGCGCATCGGCGCCGTATTCGTCGATCAGTTCCAGCGGATCGATGACATTGCCTTTGGATTTCGACATTTTCTGCCCGTTCTTGTCCCGCACGAGAGCGTGAACATAGACGGTGTGGAAAGGCTCGACGGGCGCGCCATTTTCGTCCTTCATGAGGTGCAGGCCCATCATCATCATGCGGGCGACCCAGAAGAAGATGATGTCGAAGCCGGTCACCAGCACGTCGGTCTGATAATAGCGGGCGAGTTCCGGCGTCTTGTCCGGCCAGCCGAGCGTCGAGAACGGCCAGAGCGCCGAGGAGAACCACGTATCGAGCACATCCTCGTCGCGGGTCAAAATCTGATCAGGCTTCATGTTTTCGAGAAGGTCTTCGACCAGGGCCTTCATCGGGCCTTCGTGGCTGAGATAATGCTGAATGGCGGCGTGCAGCGCTTCCTCTTCCGTCTTCTCGACGAAGATGGTCCCATCCGGGCCATACCAGGCCGGAATCTGGTGACCCCACCAGAGTTGCCGCGACACACACCAGGGCTGGATGTTTTCCATCCATTCGAAATAGGTCTTTTCCCAATTCTTCGGCACGAAATTGGTCCGGCCTTCGCGAACAGATTCGATCGCGGGCTTGGCAAGCGTCGCGGCATCGACATACCACTGCTCGGTCAGGCGCGGCTCGATCGGCACGCCGCCACGGTCGCCGTGCGGCACCGTATGGGTATGCGGCTCGACCTTGTCGAGCAGGCCCCATTCCTCGAACAGTGCAACAATGGTCTTGCGCGCCGCGAAGCGATCCACGCCTTCAAGCGTCTTGATTAAGGTTGAAAGCGCGTCTGTCTTCGGCAGGTCTTCCAGGAATTCTTCGTTCTCGTCGAGCGTGATCCTGCCGTCGACGGTCAGGATATTGACCATCCGGAGCCCTGTACGCTTGCCGACGTCGAAGTCGTTGAAATCATGCGCGGGTGTCATCTTCACCGCGCCTGTGCCTGCATCGGGATCGGGATATTCGTCGGCGACGATGGGGATGCGGCGGCCGACGCCCGGCAGGACGACATGCTTACCGACCAGCGACTGATAGCGCGTATCCTCCGGGCTGACCGCCACTCCCGTGTCGCCGAGATAGGTCTCCGGCCGGGTCGTCGCAACGACAAGATAGTCGCGCGTTTCGGTCACCGACATCTGCGTTTCTTCATTATAGGCAACGGGATGTTCGTAGGTGACGCCCGGCTCGAGCGGATAGCGCAGGTACCAGAGGTTGCCCTTGACCTCGATCTGCTCGACCTCGAGGTCCGAGATCGCCGTCAGCAGCTTCGGGTCCCAGTTGACCAGCCGCTTGTCCTTGTAGATCAGGTCTTCCTTGTAAAGCTGGACGAAGACTTCGAGCACGGCCTGCGAAAGCCCCTCGTCCATGGTGAAACGCTCGCGCGACCAATCGCAGGAGGCGCCCAAGCGCTTGAGCTGGTTGAAGATGATGCCGCCGGATTCGTCCTTCCACTGCCAGACCCGCTCGACGAAGGCCTCGCGGCCCATGTCACGGCGTGATGGCTGCTGGCGTTCCATCAACTGGCGCTCGACCACCATCTGGGTGGCGATGCCGGCATGATCCATGCCGGGCTGCCACAGCACATCCTTGCCGCGCATCCGCTCGAAGCGGATCATGATGTCCTGTAGCGTGTTGTTGAGCGCGTGGCCCATATGCAGCGAGCCCGTCACGTTCGGCGGCGGGATCACGATGCAGAAGGATTCCGCGCCGGGCTTGGCATTGGCGCCGGCCGCGAAAGCGTCGGCGTCCTCCCACTGCTTGGCGATCCGGGGTTCGATGGCGGCGGAATCGTAGGTTTTATCGAGCATTTGATATGACCACTCACTGGAATTTTGCTGCTTTCCGTAATCGCTTGCGGGTTTGGAAGTCAATGCGGAACGCAAAAAAGCCGCCTCGCGGCGGCTCTTCGAAGCGAAAGTTGAGAATTTTAGAGCGCTTCAGGTTTAAATGGAAACATTCTGCCGGGACAGATTTTCGTCAGGAGCAAGGCGGCGGGCGAGCGTCGTACCCTTAGGTACGGCCGAGCCCGACGCCGCAGGTCATGGCGGAAAAATGCCCGGCCCTTTGGGTTGGCTGAAGCGCTCTAACGGCGCGGGCCGCGCGCCACGCGCTCGATTTCCTCGCGCACCAGCCGCTCCACCATGGTCGGCAGGTTGTCGTCCAGCCATTCCTGAAGCATGGGACGCAGCAGGTCCTCGGCAATCTCGTCGAAGGAGCGGCGTTCGGCGCTGTCGACTGCCGCCGCCAGGTCCTGGAACGAACGCGCGACCTGCTGGCCGGCGCCGGCCGAGATCAGGCTGGGCGCCGCGATCATATCCTCGACCATTTCGGGTGCCGGCATCAGGTCTTCGCCGATTTCCAGGTGTTCCTCGGCGACAGGAACGACCCAGGCGGGCTCAGGCGCTGCCAACACGTCGACCGACGCGCTCGCGCCGCCGGCAAGCGTCATGCGGCTCGTCATCAAGGGGCTGGTGGCCTCCCGCACCGGCTCGGCCGACTTGGGCGCGAGTTCGCGCAGGCCCGGATTGCGCTCGGACGCGGCACGCACCCGGGCGGCGACATCAGCCAGCGACAGCGACTTTTGTGGCTGGGCGGCCGGCTGTTCCGCAGGATAAGACGGTGCATCGAGCGTCGGTTCGTGCTGCCGCTCCTCGTAACTTTCGCGCGCAAGCCTAGCATCCGCCTCCTGTTGTTGGGCGAAAATCTCGTCGACGGTCAGCGGTACGTCTTCCATGTCGTCATTGGCGGCATCGCCCGAGAAGCCTTCGGGCTCGGCCATTCCGGTGGCAAGACCCGCCTGCGGAACAGGATCGTTGCTCTCGATGATCCGGCGTATCGACGCTAGGATCTCGTCCATGGAAGGTTCACGCACTACATTTGGCTGAGCCATAGTCTTCCCCGCATTGCCGCATTCTTTTCAAGCCGCCCGTCTGGCCTGTGCGGACAACCTACGTCATCGCCCGGACGGAAAAAACGGCCGCGAATCAAATTCCGACCATGATGCACAGATTTATCGGCAGAATGAATCCCCGAAAACAGGAAGATTGCTTTGTCGCAATGCCAGGGTCGTTTCGCGCCTCAGCGGCCGTCGACCGTGCGCAGCCCGAACCAGGCGTCCTTCACGGCTTTGTAATGCACTTCCGGCTTGTATTCGGTGACCTGGAGGTTCTGGGAGGCGACAGTGAGCTGCCCCATGGAGGCAAGAATGGAGAAGCTCGCCACGACGGCGTCGCGGTGGGCGATGGCGAGGCTTTCCTTGGCATTGAGCACGCCGGCCTGCGCCGTCAAAACGTCGAGCTGGGTCGCCTGCCCTGCCGTCCGCTCCTCGACAACCCCCGCCAGCGCGTCGTTGGCAGCTTTGAGCTGGACTTCGTTGGCGGCGATGATCGCGATCGCCGCGTCATATTGTGCCATCGCAGAGACGATGGTCTGCTGGACTTCCAGCCGGGACGAATCGAGCAGGATCCGTTGCTGGCCAAGCCGCTCCTTGGCCTGGCGGATCTGGCCGTATTCAGCGCCGCCCTGGTAGATAGGTACATTCAGGCGAGCGGTGATCGACGAGGAATTGTAGTTGGAAAGTGTGGAGAGGCCCTCGCTGCCGTCAGTGCTCTGTATCTGACCCTGCACCACAACGCCGGGCAGCATCGCGCCTTCGGCTGACTTCACCTGGAAACCGGCTGCGTCGATCGCATGCATGGTGGAGAGGATGGAAGGATGCTCCCGCCAGCCGGTGGCGACAGCGGAGTCAATGTTCTTCGGCAGCAGTTTGCTCACCGGCGTGGCCTGCCTGATATTCCTGGGAGCATCGCCGACGATCTGCACGTAGACCGCTTCGCTCTGCTTGAGTTGGGATATTGCGGCGGCAACCAGTGCCTGGGAGCGCGCCAGATCAGCCTCGGCGAGGCTGACATCCGTCGTGGTGCCGTCGCCGACTTCCAGGCGGATCTTGGCGGCCTCCACCTGCTCACGCAGAAAGGCGATATTCTGCTTTCGGAAGGCAACGATCTGCTGGTCGCGGCCGATGTTGGAATAGGCCTCGGCTGCCGAGAGCAGGATCTGGATTTCGCGCGCCCGCAACGAAGCCCGCTCGGAAAACACGGTGGATTCCGCCGCGCGGACATTGTTCAACGTCTGGAAGCCGTCGAAAATCTGTTGCGTGATGGTCAACCCGCGCTGGTGAACCGTGGTCTCGATACGGTCTGTCGGAATCTCGAGCCCTGTCTCAGGGTCCACTTCGCCACTCGGAAGCGTCTTGCCGCTATTGTTGTACCAGGTCCGTGTCTGCTGCGCGAAAGCCGAAACCTGCGGCCGCCAGCCGGCCTTGGCGATCGTCACGCCCTCATCGGTCGCACGCAGGCCTGCACGCGCCGCGTTGAGGTCGGGGTTGTTTTCATAGGCCTTGGCCATGGCGTCGAAGATCGTGTCGGCCATTGCCGGCGCCGCAAGCAACACCGGCACAACAAACGCGGCCAAAAACGCCATTCTCAACTTCAGCACTGCTTATCACCCTGCCTTCGGCATCATGCCGTCCGTCCGCGGGCTTGGGCCCGTCTTGGTCCGCCGAATCGATCCATGCCGCGCCTTGGCCCGAAAGCACGGCTGACCGTTCGTCTGTCGCGCGGAATATGACTGCGGACAAGGGTTCCGGCAATCGCCAATAGCGCCAGCGCCGGCGAATGAAAAGCCTCGTTGCGGATCAGCAACAATTTTAGACAATCAAAATATATGTTTGAGGCGGATCAGAACAGGAATTCCGCGACCTTCTCGAAGCCCGGCAGCATCCGTACCGAGGCATTGAACGCGAAGCGCTCCGAATGGCTGTCGCCCTCACGGACAAAAAGTCGCGCGCCGGACGACTGGCCTCGCCCAACCACGGCTACCAGCCTGCCACCCTGCTTGAGCTGGGAAAACAGCGCTTCCGGAATCGTCTCGACCGCGCCGTTGATCAGGATCACGTCATAGGGCGCCTTGGCGGACCATCCCGCGGTCAGATCGCCTTCGACGATGGTCGCGTTGGAAAGCCCGATCGCATCCAGATTTGCCCTGGCCTGCGCCGCCAGTCCCGCGTCACTTTCCAGCCCCACGACCGACCCGGCGAAATGCGCCAGCAGCGCCGTCACATAACCGGTGCCGGCGCCGAGATCGAGCACATGGTCGCCCGGGCGGATTTCCAGGAGCTGCAGCATCTTGGCAAGCGGCGATGGCGCCATCATGTAGCGACCCGGCGCGATCTCGATATCGTTATCGATATATGCGACGGGCTTCAGACGCTCGGCCACGAAATCCTCGCGTCTGACGGCGATGAATGCGTTGAGGATCGGATGATTGGTGACATCGGTCGTCCGGATCTGGCCATCGACCATCTTCATGCGGAGCGCTGAATAATCCATTGTCGTCGCCATCCCCGTGGGCCTTCTCGATAGAATTCTGTGCTCCGGTCATAATTGGCCCGGTGACCGCTTTCAAGCGGCAAAACGTGAGCGGTAGGAAATAAGCGGTTGCTGGGAGGAGCGCGAGGTCTCGCGCCGAATTGGCGGCCCGAGGTCTGGCGGAGCACGCGCCATTCAAGGAGAATGCCGTGTCAAGTGTTACAGACCATACGATCGAAAGCGATGACACGCCCGAAACCACCAAGACCTTTCAACAAGTCCTCTCCCTTCCCACTTTCCCCTCTCCTGGGGTAGCTACGGTGTAGGGATTGGGGCGGCCACCAACCGCCCACTTCGGGTTTACAAACGTCCTAAGCACTACCAGTCCACATTGCATTCCGTGACATAACATTCGTTGGTGTTGCTTTTGTTGTTGCATTCTCTGACAGCGCGTTTTGCTGCCTTTTTCCTTGTGTTGAAACCCGTGCTCCAACCGGTGGCTCCCTCGTAGTCTTCAGATGTACATCCCCAAGCATGGGCTGTGGGAGTGTACGAAAGCGACGCGACCGCCAATGCCACTGTAACCATGCAATATTTTGCCAACTTGTTCATCAAATCCCCCTTTTCCGAGACGCGTTGACTATCAGGTGTTCGACGACGATAAAAGCGCTTCCACCTGGTAAGCTTAACCGGCGATCGCTCAACATTCCGAGTTGCAGTTCTGCCGTAACAGGCGCCGCATCGCCGGTTCCAGAATCGATTGGAGGCTTGTCTTGCAAATCATGTTGCGTGGATTTGCCGTGGTCAAATTGAGACCGGTGGAAATCTCGGGAAGCTGTTTGCAGCACGAATGCGACATAAGCGGTAGCAAAGCGCTCTGCCCGTTCGGGCTATATCGTTGATTTGCGATTAGATCCGAATGGAGGCCTCGCCCGGAATCGAACCGGGATGCAAGGATTTGCAGTCCTCTGCGTAACCACTCCGCCACGAGGCCTCATCTCGAAAACGGATAAGCCAGAAAGCTTAATTCTCCGTTCCTTGCAGGGCATTTTAGATAAATGCCCTTGCGGATTGGCGGGCTTCTAACAGGAAGGTCTGGGCTCCGCAAGACGATTTTGGAATCTTTGTAAAAAGGCCCGCGAGCGCATTCTTCGCGCTGTCATTTTGAAGGTTTCGAGCGGAATTCGCTGCGGAACCTTCTCCAAAACCACGCGTTGGCCGGTCATCGAAGAAGAGAAAGAGGATTTCTACGATGAAAAAGACAGCAATCATTTTCGGCGTTGTCGCCGCATTTTCCGCCGGTTCTTTTGCGGCGGCGGATGATGTCACGATCATCAAGCGCGATCCCGACACGACCGGCAGCGTGGTCGTCAGGGAAAGGCCGGTGAAGAAGAAGATCATCATCAGGGAAGACACGCCTGATGTGGTGATCAAGGAGAAGCGCCGGAATCCCGACCTGATCATCAAGGGCAAGGTTTCGATCGATTGATCGAACTGAACCGGAACAGAAAAGAAATAGGGTCGAACCGTTGCCGATTCGACCCTTTCAAGAGTCAAGCTTGATGATTTGGCTCCCCGGGCCGGATTCGAACCGGCGACCTGTCGATTAACAGTCGAATGCTCTACCGCTGAGCTACCAGGGAATATCTGCGTTGCCGCAGCGTTGGGTGGCCTAATACAAATGCTTTCCCGATTTGCCAAGCGATTTTTTGAAGATTCTGCGGAAAAGCGGGGATAGCAGGCATTTCATGCGGTTGGACCATACGCTTCTTTCGATATCGACGCCACTGGAATGAACTTTTGTATCGCGATGCCGTATCAACCTGCGACCACAACGGAATCGCTGCATGCATGAAGTCCCCTCCCGCTCACCCATCATTCTCTGGTTCCGTCGTGACCTCAGGTTGGCCGACAACGTAGCCCTGGAAAAGGCGCTGTCCACCGGTGCGCCGATCATTCCGCTCTACATCCGCGAGCCGAACGACCCGCATGCCGGAGCCAATGGAGCGGCACAGGCGTGGTGGCTGCGCCATTCGCTGGCGGCACTCGATGCCGAACTCCAGAAACGCGGCAATCGCCTGTTGCTCCTTACGGGTGATCCACGCCATCTCATCGACTGGCTCGTGCGGGATGTCGGCGCGCAGGCCGTGTTCTGGAACCGCCGCTACGATGGCGAGGGCCGCGAGACCGACACCGAAATCAAGGCCGAACTCAGAAAAGCGGGAACCCGCGCCGAGAGTTCAACTGGCTTTCTCATGCATGATCCCGCGGTGCTGCAAACCAGGCAGGGCAAGCGCTACGCGGTCTACGCGCCCTTCTGGAAGTCATTTTCGGCATCCTACGAGCCGCCCTCGCCCCTACCTGCGCCGAAGTCGATTCCGGCGATTGATCATGGCATCGAAAGCGAATATCTCGACCATTGGCGACTGCTGCCGACACATCCCGACTGGGCAAAGGGATTCAGCACACTCTGGCAACCCGGGGAAGCCGGCGCTGATAAATGCGTGGAGGAATTCATCTCCGGGCATTTGCCCGGCTACGGCCACCAGCGCGATTTCCCCGCGACACCAGCCACCTCGCGCCTGTCTCCGCATCTCGCCTTCGGTGAAATTTCGCCACATGCGCTTTGGCGCGCGGCCGCAGACACGAAGTCACCCAGCGCTGATATCGAGCGTTTCCGTAAGGAAATCGTCTGGCGCGAATTTGCCTGGCATGTCTATTTCCACAATCCTGGCATGGCCAACACCAGTCTCGACCACCGCTTCGACCGTTTCGGTTGGAAGAATGCACCTGATAAGCTCGCGGCCTGGCAGCGCGGCATGACTGGCTACCCCATCATCGACGCCGGCATGCGCGAGCTCTGGCGGACCGGCACCATGCACAATCGCGTCCGCATGATCGTCGCGTCCTTCCTGATCAAGGACCTGCTGATCGACTGGCGCGAAGGCGAGCGGTGGTTCCGCGACACGCTGCTCGATGCCGACCGCGCCAGCAATGCCTTCAACTGGCAATGGGTGGCCGGCTGCGGCGCCGATGCCGCACCCTTCTTCCGGATCTTCAATCCCGTGCGCCAGGGCGAGACTTTCGATGCGGATGGCACCTATGTTAGGCGCTGGTGCCCAGAGCTTGCCGAACTGCCGGATCGGTACATCCACAAGCCCTACGAAGCGCCCCAAGAGGTCCTGGGCGAGGCCGGAATCAGGCTCGGCGAAACCTATCCGCATCCGATCGCCGATCACACCGAAGCGCGTGAAGCGGCTCTCGCCGCCTTCCGTGCCACGCGCGGCGATCCTGGCGAGGAATGAAGGTCTGTCTCGATCGGCCATTTAGAAATGCCACAGGACATATTTTCTCCACCCGCAATCACCGGCAGCAACATATTTCTTGCGCTTGAACCCTTGCCGGTGAAATAGACGCGGCATAGTTTCACGCCATGAAAACGGAATGATCCCATGCCGACGCATGACAATGTCCTCGAAGCCATCGGCAATACGCCGCTCATCAAGCTCAACCGCGCCTCCGAGCTGACCGGCTGCACGATCTATGGCAAGGCCGAGTTCATGAATCCTGGCCAGTCGGTCAAGGATCGTGCGGCGCTCTACATCATCAGGGACGCCGAGAAGCGCGGCCTCCTGAAGCCCGGTGGCGTCATCGTCGAGGGCACGGCGGGCAATACCGGCATCGGGCTCGCCATGGTCGCCCAGGCGCTCGGCTACCGCACCGTCATCGTCATCCCCGAGACGCAGAGCCAGGAAAAGAAGGACGCGCTGAAACTGCTCGGCGCCGAACTCGTCGAGGTCCCGGCCGTTCCCTACAAAAACCCGAACAATTACGTGAAGCTTTCCGGCCGGCTTGCCGATCAACTGGCGAAATCCGAGCCGAATGGCGCGATCTGGGCGAACCAGTTCGACAACACGATCAACCGCCAAGCCCATATCGAAACCACCGCGCCCGAAATCTGGTCCGACACCGATGGCCAGGTCGATGGCTTCATTTGCGCCGTCGGCTCCGGCGGCACGCTGGCCGGCGTCGCGGCAGGCCTCAAGGGATTCAACCCCGATATCAAAATCGGCCTCGCCGATCCGGAGGGCGCCGCACTCTACGAATATTACACATCGGGTGAGTTCAAGTCGCCGGGCTCCTCGATCACCGAGGGTATCGGCCAGGGGCGCATCACCGCCAATCTAGAGGGTTTCGTGCCTGACTATGCCTACCGTATCTCGGATTCCGAGGCGATTCCGCTGGTCTTCGATCTGATCCAGCACGAGGGCCTGTGCCTCGGCGGTTCATCCGGCATCAATATCGCCGGCGCGATCCGGCTTGCCAAGGACCTCGGTCCGGGCCATACGATCGTCACCGTGCTTTGCGACTACGGCAACCGCTACCAGTCCAAGCTGTTCAACCCGGAATTCCTTGCCTCCAAGGGCCTGCCGATCCCCGAATGGATCGCCCACAAGTCCGCCATCAAGCCCCCCTACGAAACAGCCGAGTGATCATGCCCACGCTTCCGCTTTTCCGTGACGATTTCTATCTCTCGACGGCGGAGGCGACGGTGGCGGCGGTGCGCGAAAGCGGCGCCATCGAACTCGACCAGACCTGCTTCTACGCCACATCGGGCGGCCAGCCCGGCGATACCGGTTTTCTTGAGCGTGCCGATGGCTCAAGAATCGAACTCGGCGTCACCGTCAACGGCGAGGACAAGAGCGTCATTCTGCACCTGCCGCTGGAAGGCCAGCCCGTTCCAGACATCGGTGAGAAACTGACGATCCATGTCGATTGGCCGCGCCGCTACAAGCTCATGCGCATGCACACCGCCTGTCACATCCTGTCCGTCGTCTGCCAGTATCCGATTACCGGCGCTGCCGTCGGCGATGATGAGAGCCGGGTCGATTTCGACATGGCCGACACCATCGACAAGGACGCGGTAACGTCAGCAATGATGGATATCGTCCGCGCCAATCATCCGGTGTATCTGCAATGGATCACCGACGCGGAACTCGCCGCCAATCCTGGTATCGTGAAGTCCAAGAATGTCCGCCCGCCCCAGGGTCTCGGCCGGGTCAGCCTCGTCTGCATCGGCGAGGACGCCGCCATCGACAGCCAGCCCTGCGGCGGAACGCATGTCTCCGAGACCCAGGAAGTCGGCGATATCCACATCGCCAAGATCGAGAAGAAGGGTAAGGAAAACAGGCGCTTCCGGATAAAATTTGGCACGCCTGAAGCCTGATCTTACCTAACGTCGAGTCACTGGGAGGAGACGAAAATGTCCGAAGAGAAAAGCCGTTTCGTCGTCTCCGCCGATTGGGTCGAGAAGAACGTCGGCGCACCCGAATTCAGACTAGTCGATGCGTCATGGTATCTGCCGGCACAGAAGCGCAACGCTGAGGAGGAATATGCCGCGGCGCACATATCAGGCGCCGTATTCTTCAATCAGGATATGATCGCCGATCACTCGACCAGTCTTCCGCACACCATTCCCTCGGTGCAAGTCTTCTCGGATGCGGTCGGCAAATCCGGTATTTCGGAGACCGACACGATCGTCGTGTATGACGGTCCGGGCTTCTTCTCCGCCCCGCGCGTCTGGTGGCTGTTTCGCCTTTTCGGCGCCACTGATGTCTATGTTCTCGACGGCGGCCTGGATGGCTGGAGGCGCGAGGGCCGCGCCCTCACCTCTGATCTCTCCAAACCGGCGCCTGCGACATTCAACGCGCGTTACGATGCCTCGAAAGTCACCACGCTCGATGCGATGAAGGATATCGTGGCAGGTGCACAGATCCAGATCGCGGATGCTCGCGGCCCCGGCCGTTTCCAGGGCACCGAACCCGAACCCCGCGCCGGTGTCCGCTCCGGCCATATGCCGGGCGCGAAAAACGTACCGGGCGCGATCCTCTCCGAGAACGGCAAGTTTAAATCACTTCCGGAACTCAGGAAGACCATCGAAGCATCCGGCATCGATCTCTCGAAACCTGTCGTCACCTCCTGCGGTTCGGGCATCACGGCAGCGATCATCACGCTGGCGCTGACATCCCTTGGCCATGCCGGCAACACGCTCTATGATGGTTCATGGACCGAATGGGGCGGCCTTGACGATACCCCCATCGTCACCGGCAAGGATTGAAATTTGAAAATCACATCACGGAAGACGCCAAAGGCACTCAAGGCGCATATCACGCGGCTGGAGATGACCGCGCCGCCACGCCAGAGCATCGCGCTCGCTGTCAATCTCAACGCCGCCGTCATGCGTGTGCCGGACATTCCGCTCGCCTATTACCGCCATCTCTACGACCAGGTCGGTCGCCGCTGGCACTGGGTCGACCGGCTCAGGATGGGCGACGAGGAATTGGGCGACATTCTGCGCGACAAGCGCACGGAAGTGACCGTGCTCTACGTCAACGGCGCGCCCGCCGGCTTCTACGAATTTTTCCGCGAGGACGAGGAGACCGTCGAACTCTGCCATTTCGGCCTGATGGAACACGCGCTCGGCCTAGGCGTCGGCAAGTGGTTCCTGCTGCAGACGCTTTATGCCGCCTGGGCGCATGAGCCGAAGAAGGTCGTGGTCACCACCAACAATCTCGATCATCCCCGCGCGCTCCAGCTTTACCAGATGTTCGGCTTCTCGCCCGTCTCCACTTCCGATGCGCTGGTGCGGCCGCTCAGCGACGACGAAATCCTGAGGATCCACAAAGGCGACTGACGAGTGAGCACCGAGGGCGATTCGAAGGTTGGAACCAGGCGGCGGATTCTCCGCTGGCAGTATGGCCTGATCCTGCTTGCCGCTTTTATCCTGTTCTTGTGGGAGCCGATCAACGACTGGCGGAATTTCGAGCGGCAAACCGTCGAGGTCACAGCGGTCCAATCGCTTTGCACCGCGTTCGATAAAGGCAGCCCGGTGCCGCGCGAAGTCGGCCCATGCGACGCGATCACAAGCAAGCATGGCAGCGACCTAACCGCGGAAATCCGCGAGCAGACTTTCGTCTCCTTCGACTATACCTCGCCCGCCGATGGCAAAGTCCACCGCACCAAGATCGTCCGGGACGAGGACGATGCCGGCCAGCCGATCCACGCCGGCAGCCGGATAAGGGTGCGGCTGTCAAAGACTCAAGTGGATGTCGTGAGGGCGCCGTAAACAGGTTTTCGGGTGGCTTGACCGTTCGGATCGAGGGATAAGCGGGCACACCACTCGATGAGGAACCCGTCATGTCCATCCATTTCACCGCCATGCCAACTGAACACGCCAAATCCATCTGGAACGGCGGCGCCGACGCCTATGGTCTCGCGCCCGAACGCATGACGTCCGATGGCCCCGGCCATCCCTGCCGCCATTGCCTCGGCAATATCGACACGGGCGAGGAACTCTATGTCTTCGCCTACCGGCCGTTCCCGGAATTGCAGCCCTATGCCGAGACCGGACCGGTCTTTCTGCACGCAGAGCCATGCCATCGCTACCGGGCCGAAGAGATCACTCCGCCGGTTCTGGAGACCAGCCCCGACTTTATTCTGCGCGGCTACGGCCAGGACGATCGCATCGTCTACGGCACCGGCGCCGTCACCATCAAGAGGGCGATCGCGTCCTATGCCGAACAGCTCCTGGCTCACCCCGAGATCGCTTACGTCCATGTCCGCTCGGCGCGCAACAATTGCTACCAGTGCCGCATAGAGCGGGCGTGAAACAAAAAGGCCGGCGGATCGCTCCGCCGGCTTCTGCGATCATGAACCAGCACTAAAGATCGAAGTCGGCAGCGCTGAAATCCTTTGCCTTCGCACCCAGGACGAGGATTTCCATTTCGGATGCCGAATCGCCATCGAGATTGAGTTCGATGATGACATTCTTGCCATCCTGCACGACGCGCACCTGCCCCTCGGCCGTGAATTTCTTCGTGCCCATGAAAGCGAAGGCGTTGTCGTCGCCGCCAGCTATGGCATCGATGTCGGTAAAGGTGATGAAGTCCGTTCCCTGCTTGAAGTCCATGATCGTGTCCGCCAGGGCGGCGATACCCGAATCTCCCGTGCTTCCGAAATAGAATTCATCCGCGCCCCTGCCGCCGATCAATGTGTCGACGCCCGCACCGCCATCGAGCGAATCGTCGCCGCGCTCGCCGACAAGCCGATCGTTGTCGCCGCCGCCGGCCAGATAATCGTCGCCGCCACCGCCCTCGAGCGTGTCATCGCCAGCCTCAGCCTCGAGTGCATCGTCGTTTTGTCCACCGTGCATGGAATCGTTTCCGTCGCCGCCGTTGAGGTAATCCTCGCCTTCCTGGCCGCGCATATTGTCATTTCCGGCGCCGCCGCTCATGCCGTCATCGGAAAAGTTGCCTCGCATCAGGTCGTTACCGTCGTCACCCCAGAGTTCATCGGCGCCCGTGCCGCCATAGATCTGGTCATTGCCGACACCGCCGTGAAGCTCATTGTCCCCCACGCTGTCGCTGATAAAATCATCGCCGTCGTCGCCCCACAGCCTGTCGCTGCCGACGCCGCCATTCAGCGTGTCGTTTCCATCTTCGCCGAACAACTCGTCATCCCCCACGTCGCCGGACATGTAGTCGTTGCCAGATTCACCATACATCTCGTCATCGCCGCCGCCGCCGGTGAATTGATCATCACCTTCTCCACCCCAGGCTGCATCGTCTCCGCCCCCGCCGACGAGAAAGTCGTCACCATCGCCTGCGCCTATCCGGTCATCGCCGCCACCGCCGTACAGATCGTCATCGCCACCACCGGTCTGAATCCAGTCGTCGCCCGCCCCCGCTTGGATATACTGGTCGAAGATACCCGACGACATGATAATGTCGTTTCCATTGAGGTAATAGGTAATGGAGTCGGGCATATCAACCGGATCCATGCCGGCATAAAACGGACTGTCGCTGGGATCGTCGTCGACCACCTCCCACTCCAAGGACGCTGCTTCCCCGGTTATATCGATCAAAAGCCCGAAATAATTGTACCTGATGTCGATTGCCATGATTTCCCCCCTGAACGGTGACGTGCTACGAACGTATGTCCCAACCGGAAGATATAGCCTGTGGTAAAAAAGTAAAGACGCCGGCATTTTCATGCCGGCGCCCCACGAATACTCGGTTGATATTACGTCTACGCAGCCAGTGCCGCTTCGGCTTCATGCATCTTCAGGCCGAGTGCTTCGGCCACCGGCAGGTTGGTGATCTTGCCCTTGTGGACGTTGAGGCCGTTGCGCAGGTGCTTGTCGGCGAGGATTGCCTTGATGCCCCGGTCGGCCAGCGCCAGACCGTGGAAGATCGTGGCATTGTTCAGCGCATGCGCCGAGGTCACCGGCACGGCGCCCGGCATGTTGGCGACGCAATAGTGGATGATGCCGTCGACCTCGTAGGTCGGGTCGGAATGGGTCGTGGCATGTGAGGTCTCGAAGCAGCCGCCCTGGTCGATGGCGACATCGACGATCACGGCGCCCTTCTTCATGCCGCCGAGCATCTTGCGCGTCACCAGCTTCGGCGCAGCCGCGCCGGGGATCAGCACAGCGCCGATGACGAGATCGGCGGAGAAGACTTCGCTTTCCAGCGCATCGATCGACGAGAAGCGGGTATGCACACGGCCATGGAAGATATCGTCGAGCTGGCGCAACCGCGGCAGCGAGCGGTCGAGAATGGTCACATCGGCACCGAGGCCGACCGCCATATTGGCCGCATGCAGGCCGACGACGCCGCCGCCGATCACCACGACCTTGCCCGGCAGCACGCCCGGCACGCCGCCGAGCAGCACGCCACGGCCGCCATAGGCCTTCTGCAGCGCCACCGCGCCGGCCTGGATCGACAGGCGTCCGGCGACTTCCGACATCGGCGCCAGCAGCGGAAGGCCGCCGCGATCGTCTGTCACGGTCTCATAGGCAACACCAGTGACGCCGGAGGCGAGCAGGCCCTTGGTCTGTTCCGGATCCGGAGCCAGGTGCAGGTAGGTATAGAGAATCTGGCCTTCGCGCAGCTGCACCCATTCCGACGGCTGCGGCTCCTTGACCTTCACGATCATGTCGGAGTTCTGAAAGACTTCGGACGCGGTGGCGGCGATCTTCGCGCCGGCGGCGACATAATCCGCATCGGAAGCGCCGATGCCGGCGCCGGCTTTGGTTTCGATCAGCACGGAATGGCCATGGGCCACATATTCGCGGACGGAAGCCGGCGTAAGGCCGACGCGATATTCGTGATTCTTGATTTCCTTCGGGCAGCCGACGCGCATGGATATTCCCCTGTCTTTGGTGTCTTTGGATGGGTTTCGTTCTGCGCGGGATTAGACTGCAAAGCGCACGAAATGTCCTTGCAAAGTTGGCTTGATGCGCATGGCTCGTTCGAATATTATTGCAAATCGAAACGATTAATTCGAAGGATCTGCGAATGGAGAAGCTGGATCAAATCGATCACGCCATTTTGAAGACTCTGCAGCAGGATGGCCGCATCTCCAATGCCGACCTGGCGGCAAAGGTCGGATTGTCGCCCTCCTCCTGCTCGCGCCGCCTCGATATCCTGGAAAAATCCGGCGTCATCTCGGGCTATTACGCCCAGGTGTCGCACAAGGCGCTCGACTACAAGATGATGGTCATCGTCCACATCTCGCTGTCCGGCCAGTTCGCCAAGACGCTCGCCGAATTCGAGGCAGCGGTAAAACGCGTGCCCAATATCCTCGTCTGCTATCTGATGTCCGGAGAATATGATTACATCCTGCGTGTCGCCTGCAAGGATCTCGAGGATTACGAGCGCATCCACCGCGACTGGCTCTCGGCGCTGCCCAATGTGGTGAAGATCAATTCGAGCTTCGCGCTCCGCGAAATCATCGATCGCCCGAATGTCGCGGCCTTCGGCTGACACACGGTAAGGCCTCGAAAACAACGGAACTACCCCCCGAAGCTGGACGTCAACATTCGGGGTCAGTTCGGAACTCAGAGCGTTTCACATGTCAAATATACGAATCAGGCCCTGTCGATCGCCTTTTTCACAGCACTCTTGGCGGCGCCGACAGTCTTCTGAACCTTGCCCTTGACTTGCTGTCCTGCGCCTTCCATCCGCATGCGGTCGTTGCCTGTGGCCTTGCCGACCGACTGCTTTGCCTTGCCGGCCAGTTCGTTAGCCGTACCTTTTACCTTGTCTGCGGTGGCACCCATGGAAGTTCTCCTAAAATTGCCGGCGTGAATCGCCGGCTCGGAGGAGAACGTTGTGACGCTTCCCCGGTTCCAGCGCGCGGGAACAGATTTTTTACTTGAACGACGGGCAGAATATGGTAGTTGCTGCCCCGCTGCCCTTATAGCTCAGTTGGTAGAGCACCTGATTTGTAATCAGGGGGTCCCGGGTTCGAGTCCTGGTGGGGGCACCATTTTAAGTTGTAAAATATTATTGAAATCACTGTTTAATTAGCCGATCTTTCTGATCGTCATTTCGTTTGTTTGATTACATTCGATCACAAATCAATCACAGCAGCAGAAAAATAGGCACCACAAGGACTGGTAAACACATTTGGTTTTCCTGTGGATAAGGTGGAATCGGATGCGGCCTTGAAGGTCGCGGCGGAATCGCCGTGCATCGCGAAGCTCGCCGAAGGCAACGTATTACCCGCCAGCACAACGACGAGCGCCAGCCGGAGGAGGAACATCAGCTTATGGGCGGCGATAGCGATCACGTGGTCGATGCCTGTGCGTTGCATTGCGTCATTGAGACCAATTTGGCGAGCGCCATCAAGCTTCGGCTCGACCGCGGCCACGGAGCGGGGTTCATGGAGAGCGTTGTAAAGATTGCAACACTGTCAAGATCAAGCGGCGAATGCTGTTGCAAGACCCCCGACCGAGGCGCCCTTCAGTTCCGGGGGGCTTTCTGGTGCTCGCTCGCTAGCGCGGCACTGCTCTCCTTCGAGTGTCAGTCGGACTTTCACGAAACTGGTGTCGGTAGGCGCGCGAGAAGACCGACGGAGCGCTGAAACCGAAGTTTTCGGCGATCACAGCCAGGTCGACGCGGGTCTCGGTCACAAGTCTTCTCGCAGCGTTGAGCCTGAGGGCCAGATAGTGGACTTGAGGCGAAACGTTGAATGCTTTTATGAACAGCGACTGTAGATGTCGTGAGCTGAGATTTACCCGCGAAGCGATCTCCTCCACCTTGAGCGGACGGGCGAGGTTGTCCTCCATGATTTTGATGGCTCTCGCCAGCCGCGCGTCGGCGACACCGAAGCTTGTTGTGGTAGGTGGCAGCATCGCCGTGACGCTGGAGTCCCGCTCATACAGGAATGAACGCGCGACCTCGAGCGCGATAGCGTGGCCTTGGCGTCGGCGGATAATCTCGAGCATCATGTCGAGCGTCGGAAGCGCGCCGCCCGAAGTCATCCGCTTCTCGCCGACCACATAGCGGTCGGTTACCATCTCGATCGCGGGGAAGCTGGAGGCGAAGAGGTCCTTGTCCTCCCAGTGTATGGACGCTCGGTGCCCATCAAGCAAACCTGCCGAAGCCAACAGCCAAGTGCCTGATTCCACACCACCGACCAGTGGTCTCGAGCGGGCCGCCTTGCTCAGCAACCGCTTGGTGGAAGGCGTGTTGTACTGCTGCCAATTATAGCTCGAAACCACAAATAGAGGCCGATCGCCGGTCGTCTCGAAAGCGCCGTCGACCGGAATGGGAATTCCCGCCGTGGTCTCGATAGGTCGCCCGTCCGGGGTGGTGAGCCTCCACTGATACACCTCCTGCCCCGCAATACGGTTAGCGGCGCGCAGTGGCTCGATGACCGCTGCGATCAGAATCAGAGTCGTCTCGGGGAAGGCCAGTATATCGATCGAAAACGGGTCTCCGGCCCTCAAAATTTTTCCTCGAATTTCGCACAGGATTTCCGATTTTGTAAACCGGGTTGGATTTGGATGCAATACAACGAGCGTGCTGCGCCGTAGGAGGACACAATGCCGCTCAACATGAACCGCGAAGTTTTCATCACATGTGCCGTCACGGGTTCGGGTGACACCGCTGGAAAGTCGTCGCATGTGCCGCGCTCGCCCAAGGACATTGCGGCTTCCGCGATCGATGCCGCCAAGGCCGGCGCCGCGATCGTCCATTGCCATGTCCGCGATCCCGAGACCGGCGCGCCCTCGCGCCTCAACGCGCTCTACAAGGAAGTCACCGACCGCATCCGCCAGTCCGACACCGATGTGGTGCTGAACCTGACCGCCGGCATGGGCGGCGACCTGATGTTCGGCGATGTCGAGCAGCCGCTGCCGCTCAAGGAAATCGGCACCGACATGGCTGGCGCCACCGAACGTGTCTCCCACGTCGCCGAATGCCTGCCAGAGATATGCACGCTCGATTGCGGCACGATGAATTTCTCGCTCGGCGACTATGTGATGACCAACACGCCATCCATGCTGCGCGCCATGGCGAAGAAGATGACCGATCTCGGCGTCCGCCCCGAGATCGAAGCCTTCGACACCGGCCATCTCTGGTTCGCCAAGCAGCTGGTCGAGGAAGGCCTGATCGAGGATCCGGTCCTGGTGCAGCTCTGCATGGGCGTGCCGTGGGGCGCTCCCGATGACCTCAACACATACATGGCCATGGTCAACAACGTGCCTGCCAACTGGACCTATTCCGCCTTCTCCATCGGCCGCAACGCCATGGCCTATCCGGCACTCGCTATCCTCGGCGGCGGCAATGTCCGCGTCGGCCTCGAGGACAACCTCTATGTCGGCAAGGGTCAGCTCGCCACCAACGCCCAGCTCGTCGAAAAGGCCGTTCAGGTCGTCGAAGGCATGGGCGCCCGGATCATTGGACCGGATGAGGTTCGCAAGAAACTGAAGCTGACGAAGCGCTGATCGGAGAGATGGCAATGACCAAAATCAACAAGGCGGCCTGCGTCGGCGGTGGCGTGATCGGTGGAGCATGGGCAGCCCGCTTCGTGCTCGCCGGCATCGATACCAACATGTTCGATCCGCATCCCGAAGCCGAGCGCATCGTCGGCGAAGTCATGGCCAATGCCGAGCGCGCCTATGACATGTTGACCAACGCGCCGTTGCCCAAAAAAGGCAAGCTGACCTTCGTGAAGTCGATCGAAGAGGCTGTCGCCGGCGCCGACTGGATCCAGGAAAGCGTGCCGGAGCGTGTCGACCTTAAGCGCAACGTGCTGACCCAGATCGATGCGGCCGCCGACCCCAAGGCCCTGATCGGCTCATCCACATCAGGCATTATGCCGACAGATCTGCAGCGCGACATGAAGCATCCCGAACGGATGTTCGTCGCTCACCCGTATAACCCAGTTTACCTGTTGCCGCTCGCCGAGCTCGTCGGTGGCGAGAAGACGTCGAAGGCGACGCTCGAGGAAGCCAAGGCAAAGCTCGCGCCGATCGGCATGAAGGGCGTCATCATCAACAAGGAAATCGAGGCCTTCGTCGGCGACCGCCTGCTCGAAGCCGTCTGGCGCGAAGGTCTTTGGCTGATCAAGGACGACATCTGCGACACTGAAACGCTCGATGACGTGATCCGCTATTCCTTCGGCATCCGCTGGGCTCAGATGGGCATGTTCGAGACCTATCGCATTGCGGGCGGCGAAGCTGGCATGCGCCACTTCATCGCCCAGTTCGGTCCGTGCCTTTCCTGGCCCTGGACCAAGCTGATGGATGTCGTCGATCTCACCGACGACCTCGTGGACAAGATCGCCAACCAGTCGGACGCCCAGTCCGGCGCCCGCGGCATTCGAGAGCTGGAGCGTATCCGCGACCAGAACCTCGTGGGCATCATGCAGGCGCTGAAATCAGGCGACGAAGGCAAGGGCTGGGGTGTCGGCAAGCTGCTCAGCGAGTTCGAAAGCCATCTCTGGAAGACCGCTCCGAAACCCGAGGCCACGGCGAGCGCCGAGCCGATCAAGCTGCTGGAGGCCAAGGTCCATCCGTCCTGGGTCGATTACAACGGCCACATGACCGAGTTTCGCTACAATCAGTGCTTCGCCGACGCGGCCGACTCGCTGCTCCGGATGGTTGGCGCCGATCTCGATTATGTTGCCGCCGGCCACAGCTACTACACGGTCGAAGCGCACAATCAGTGGCTCGACGAAGCCAAGCTCGGCGATGCGCTTTACGTCAAGGCACAGCTCCTGCCGACCGATGGCAAGAAGATCCACACCTTCATGTGGCTCTATCGCGGCGCCGACGATGCTCTGCTGGCGACCTGCGAACACCTGATGCTGCATGTCTCCTCGAAGGAAGGCAAATCCGTACCGCCGCTGCCTGAGGTGCTCGCGAAGCTGCAGCCGATGATGGATGCGCATGCCGGTTTGGCCGCTCCGGCGACCGCCGGGCGTGTCGTGGGACAGAAGCGGGCCGGATGAGGGGGTGCGAAGCCACCCTATAACGAGATCTAACGGGAGGGACCACTCCATGAATTTCGGATTGACCGAAGAACAGGACATGATCGTCAACACGGTGCGGAGCTTCGTGGAAACCGAGCTCTACCCGCTGGAAGACGAGGTCGAGCGCCAGGGCTTCGTGCCCCAGGAAGTGGGCCAGGAGATCGCCAGGAAGGTCAAGGACCTCGGCTTCTTCGGCTGCAACATGCCGGAAGATGTCGGCGGCGCGGGTCTCGATCACCTCACCTTCACGCTGGTCGAGCGCGAACTCGGCCGCGCCTCGATGGCACTGACCGTGTTCTTCGGTCGCCCCTCGGGCATCCTGATGGGCTGCAACGAAGACCAGCGCGAGCGCTACCTCATCCCCGCCACCAAGGGCGAGAAGTTCGACGCACTCGCAATGACCGAGCCGGGCGCCGGCTCCGACGTGCGCGGCATGAAGTGCTTCGCAAAACAGGACGGTTCGGACTGGATCGTCAATGGCACCAAGCACTTCATCAGCCATGCCAATATCGCCGATTTCGTCATCGTCTTCATCGCCACCGGCGAGGAAGAAACGCCGCGCGGACCAAAGAAGCTGATCACCTGTTTCCTGGTCGATCGCGGCACGCCGGGCTTCGAAATCCGCGAGGGCTATAACTCGGTCTCCCATCGCGGCTACAAGAACTGCATCCTGAATTTCGACGACTGCCGCCTCTCCTCGGCGCAGATCCTCGGCGAACCGCACAAGGGTTTCGACCTCGCCAATGATTGGCTCTATGGCACGCGCCTGACGGTCGCCGCCAATTGCGTCGGCCGCGCCCGTCGCGTCTTCGACATGGCCGTGCCCTATGCCGCCGAGCGCAAGCAGTTCGGCAAGCCGATCGGCGCCAACCAGGGCGTCTCCTTCAAACTCGCCGACATGATCACCGAGATCGACGCCGCCGATTGGCTGACGCTGGCCGGCGCCTGGCGTCTCGACCAGAAGCTTCCCGCCAACCGCGAGATCGCCTCCGCCAAGCTCTATGCATCGGAAATGCTGGCGCGCGTCACCGACGAGGCGATCCAGATTTTCGGCGGGATGGGCCTGATGGACGACCTTCCCCTTGCCCGCTTCTGGCGCGACGCCCGCGTGGAGCGCATCTGGGACGGCACATCGGAAATCCAGCGCCACATCATCAGCCGCGACCTGCTGCGTCCGTTCGGAGCATAACGGCATGGTGAAGCAGCTCGCAGAAGGCGCCCTCTCCCGCCTGATCCGCCCGAAATCGATCGCCACTTTTGGCGGCAAGGAAGCCGGTCGCGTGGTCGAACAGTGCAGGAAGATGGGCTATACCGGAGACATCTGGCCGGTCCATCCTGCTAAGGACGAGGTGCACGGCTACAAGTGCTACCGATCCGTCGCCGAACTGCCCTTCGCCCCCGACGCAGCCTTCGTCGGCGTCAACCGTACGCTGACAATCGAGATCATGCGCCAGCTTTCCGAGCGCGGCGCGGGCGGCGCGATCTGCTACGCCTCGGGCTTTTCCGAAGCGGTCGCGGAACTCGCGGACGGTCAGGAACTGCAGGCGCAACTGGTCGATGCCGCAGGCGCCATGGCCGTGGTTGGACCGAACTGCTACGGCTTCATCAACATGCTCGACGGCGCCCTGCTCTGGCCCGACCAGCATGGCATGGTGCGTACAGAACGCGGCGTTGCTGTGCTGACGCAGAGCTCCAACATCGCCTGCAATGTCTCGATGCAGATGCGCGGCCTGCCGCTCGCCTATCTGATGACGGCCGGCAACCAGGCGCAGACCGGCCTTTCCGCGCTCGCCGTCGCAGCACTCGAAGACCCACGCGTCACCGCCGTGGGCCTGCATATCGAAGGCTTCGACGACATCGAGACGCTGGAACTGCTCGGCCGCCGCGCCCGCGAACTCAAAAAGCCGGTCGTGGCACTCAAGATGGGCAAATCCGAAGCCGCGCAGAAGGCGACGGTTTCGCATACTGCGTCGCTCGCCGGCAATGACAAAGTCTCCGGCGCGGTTCTCGAACGGCTCGGCATCGGCCGTGTAAACTCTTTGCCGGAACTGCTTGAAACACTGAAGCTTTTACATGTTGCTGGCCCCCTTGCCACGAACGAAATTTCCTCGATGAGCTGCTCCGGCGGCGAGGCATCGCTGATCGCCGACAGCGCCGTCGGCCGCAAGGTGAACTTCCGCGACTTGAAGCCCGAGCAGCTTCCTGTGTTGCGCGAAACGCTGGGCCAGATGGTAACGTTGTCGAACCCGCTCGATTACCACACCTTCGTCTGGGGCATTGGCGAGAAGCAGACCACGGCATTCACGACGATGATGCAGGGCGACTACGCGCTGAACCTCGTTATCCTCGATTTCCCGCGCTCGGATCGCTGCGATCCCTTGGATTGGATGACCACGGTCGACGCCATCATATCAGCGCAAAAGGCTACGGGTGCCAATGCCGGCGTCGTCGCCTCGATGAGTGAGAACCTGCCGGAGGACGTAGCCGAACGGCTCGTCGCCAATGGCGTCACGCCCTTCATGGGCATCGACGAGGCGTTGGTGGCGGCCGAGACCGCGCATGCAATCCATCAGGCTTGGTCGGCACCCACACCCGCGCCGCTTCTGAAAGCCTATGCTTCCGCTGGCGAGGATGTAACGCTCAGCGAATACGAATCCAAGCAGGCATTAAAACCGTTCGGCCTGCCGGTTCCCAAGGGCAAGCTCGTCGCCACGCCAGAGGAGGCCGCAAAGGCTGCCGCCGAAATCGGCTTCCCGGTTGCCCTCAAGGGCTCCGGCGTCGCCCACAAGACCGAAGCCGGCGCGGTCAAGCTCAACCTTAAGTCCGAGACCGAGGTCATCGAGGCGGCAAATGCCATGGCCGGGGTCGCCAATGGCTTCCTCGTCGAGCAGATGGCCGCCAAGCCCGTCGCAGAACTGATCGTCGGCGCACTCCGCGATCCGGTCACCGGCCCGGTTCTCACCATCGGCGCCGGTGGCATCCTGGTCGAACTGATGGACGATTCCGCCATCATCACGCTGCCGACAACCAAGGCGGATATCGAAAAGGCCATTGGCGGACTGAAGATCACCAAATTGCTGTCCGGCTATCGCGGCCAGGCCAAGGGTGACATGACGGCGCTCGTCAACGCAGTTTCCGCCGCCGCCGATTTCGTCATCGCCCATGCGGCGGATATCGAGGAACTGGACATCAACCCGCTGATGGTGTTGCCTGAAGGGCAAGGTGTCGTTGCGGCGGATGCGCTGGTGCGGATGCGGAAATAGTTTGACTACCTGACTTGTGACAGTTCTTGTAGGAGACGGGGATGGCCATTTGTGTGTTCATTCTTTTTGGCATCGGCCTCGTGCTCACTACGGTCGGTGGCTTTATAGCAATGATCCGCCACCCAGCTGCCTTCAACAACGATAGCCGTGCGCACTTTGATCCGGTGAGGAAAGATATTCCGGCTGATGCGGTAGATTCGTGGGGGAAGGCTCAATGGAATGACCCGAAGGCCAAATGGTTTACCCGTATCGGGATGGGTTGTGCATTTGCAGCGTTGGCGCTGATATTTCTCTCAAATCTCTGGTCTGACTCAGACGATCAGCCACGGAAAACAGGCACTGAGAACCAGTCTGAACCCAGCCTCAAGGAGATAAGATGACCGCGGAACCGATCAAAACCCGCCGCGAGGGCGGCATTCTCGAAGTCACTATCGACAGGCCGAAGGCCAATGCGATCGACCTGATCACATCACGCATCATGGGAAAAATCTTCCAGGACTTCCGCGATGACGAGAGCCTGCGCGTCGCCATCATCACCGGCGCCGGCCCGAAATTCTTCTGCCCCGGCTGGGACTTGAAGGCCGCCGCTGCCGGCGACGCGGTCGATGGCGATTACGGCGTCGGCGGCTTCGGCGGCATGCAGGAACTGCGCGACCTCAACAAGCCCATCGTCGCGGCGATCAACGGCATCTGCTGCGGCGGCGGTCTCGAAATCGCGCTGTCGACCGATATGATCCTCGCCGCCGAACACGCGACCTTCGCCCTGCCGGAAATCCGCTCAGGCACTGTGGCCGACGCTGCCTCGATCAAACTGCCCAAGCGCATCCCCTACCATATCGCCATGGACATGCTGTTCACCGGCCGCTGGCTGGATGCCATTGAGGCCCATCGCTGGGGCTTCGTCAACGAAATCCTGCCCGCAGACAAGCTGATGGACCGTGCCTGGGAATTCGCCCGCCTGCTCGAAAGCGGCCCGCCGCTCGTCTATGCCGCGATCAAGGAAGTGGTGCGCGAGGCCGAGGGCAACAAGTTCCAGGACACGATGAACAAGATCACCCGCCGGCAGTTGAAGACCGTCGATGTGCTCTACGGCAGCGAGGATAATCTCGAGGGCGCCCGGGCGTTCACCGAAAAGCGCGATCCGGTATGGAAGGGTCGCTGACTCCACTGCCTCCCCCGTTCCATCCGTCATGATGGAGCAGCGTGGCCTAAAGCGCGTCGCAGCTATAGCCGGCCGCGCCGCCGGCGCCCAGAGAATCAGACGCACCACCGGCAAAGGCCCAGTGGGCAAACGCTCTCCACAATGCATGCAGGCGGGGAGGTGTGCCACCTCCCCTTCCTCGCCATCGTCATCTACGATGTTGCGTCGGCCATCAGGCCCCGCCCTTCCGCACGACGTCAGCGATGCTCAGCTTCTTCGGAACGAGCTTCAGATCGAAAAAGGTGTCGGCGATCGCCTGCTGCTGCGCGATGACCGTGTCGTCGAGAGACTTTACGCCATAGGATTGACGTCCAAGGGCGCGTTCGAGCACCTTTTCCGGGATGCCGACCGACGGGGCGAGTTCGGCGGCGGCGGCTGCGGTGTTGGACTTGGTCCATTCGTCGATTTCGCCGACGGCCTGGATAATCACATCGACCGCGTCCGCATGCGTTTCGACAAAAGGCCGGGCGCCGAGATAGAACTGATGATTCGGCACGATGCCTTCGCCGTTGCGCAGTTCCCGCGCCTCGATCGCCACTTCCGCCGCTGCCTGGAAAGGATCCCAGATGACCCATGCATCAACGGCACCACGCTCGAATGCCGCGCGCCCATCGGACGGCGGCAGGAAGGACGTGGTGATGTCACCATAGTTCAGCCCGGCTTCCTCAAGCGCCTTGACCAGCAGGTAATGTACGTTCGAGCCCTTGTTCAGCGCGACAGTCTTGCCCTTGAGGTCGGCGACCGTCTTGATCGGACTGTCCTTCGGCACGAGAATGGCCTCGCCATGCGGCGCCGGCGGTTCATGGGCGACATAGACCAGCGGCGCGCCGGCGGCTTGCGCGAAGATCGGCGGGGTTTCACCGGTTGAACCGAAATCGACCGCGCCGACATTCAGCGCTTCGAGAAGCTGCGGGCCTGCCGGGAATTCTATCCATTGGACCGTGTAACCGATGGCTTCCAGCTTTTTCTCCAGCAGCCCCTTGCCCTTGAGCAGGACGAGCGTGCCGTATTTCTGAAAGCCTACTCGCGCAACCTTGTCGGCCGCGAAGGCACTTTTGCCGCCGAGGAATGGCATGGCCAGTCCGCCGGCCAGCACACCTGTGAATGTACGTCTGGAAATGCGCATCTGAAAGCTCCCTCCGTCTGAAATCAACTGCCCGTGAACCGGGCGACATTCTATATTTTACATAATATAGATTGAATTGATAGACATCAATCGCGCATTTCACATATGACAGAGTGTCCCGGAGCCATTGTAAAAGATATCGTCTGACGGCGCTTTCTTGGGGGAACGCTACGCTCACATCACCGGCGAAGGCTCGCAACCCCAAACGCAGCGGCAAACAGCAAGACGCAGACACCGATTGCCACCGGGCCGGCAGAAGCCGAGAAAATCTCCATCGACGTACCGAACACGATCGTTCCCGAGGCGCTTCCCACCGCATAGGCCAGCGCAAACGCGGCGCTGCCGGCCACCAGCATTCCACCGGAATACCTGTCGCCAAGAAGGGTAAGTGCTGCGGTATAGAGACCGAAGCTTGCTGTGCCGATCAGAGCGACATCGATGAAGATCGCCGTCTTGGAACTCAGGAACGGCAGGCAGAGAAAACCGCCCGCCGCAAGCAGTGCGGCCGAGACCGTGACGACATTCCGGTCGAACTTGTCGAGCAGATATCCGAAGAGCGGCTGCGCCAGGGCGGTCGGCAGAGCCAGCATGGTGACGGCCACCGCCGCGAACGAAGGAGAATATCCGATCTCGGTGAAATAGAGGGGAAGCCCCGACACCGCGGCAATGTCGGCAAAGCCGAAAACCAGAACCATTGCAACGAGCATCGGCGCGGCAAAGACGAAACTCAGGAACATGCCGGGGCGCGCTGCAGCCGGTGATGTATGCGTCTTCCGGCTCAGTATCACCGTGACGAAAGCGACGAAGGCGACATAGACGGCCAGCAGCGCGAAGGCGAACCCATCCTCCATGCCGAACAGCGGAATTGCCAGCGGACCGGCGGCGAAGCCGGCGCACATTCCGGCGCCGAACAAGCCGGAAACGCGGCCTCTTATCCGATCCGGGCACGCCGTATTGAGCCAGGCCTCACTGGTCATGAATACGACGCTTGCCGAAAAGCCCAGGAAAAGCCGGGCGGCGAACCAGACCCACAGCGTTTCGAAGCTTGCCAGCAGAGCGAGACTGACGGATACGCCGATCAAGGCGCTGACGATAAGGCATTGCCCATTCATGAGCGCCGTCATCGGACCGATCAGAAAGGTGGAAGCGCCAACGCCGATGGCGAAGAAGGCACCGTTCAGGCCGATAATGCTCGCGGAGACACCGCGATCCGCCAGCACAAGCGCAATCAGCGGATATGTCAGACCCTGGGACACGCTGAAGGCCGTGACACCGAAGACGACAACGGCGATCGCGGCCCAATCGGCATCGAGAATTCTGGGTTCGGCAGTGTTCATTGCTCATGCATCCGTTGATCCGAATGCTGCGCTATCAAGTCTTGACCGGTGTGCCTAGCCAATCGCGGCGACAACATCGCCATGCCGCTAGTCCACGCGTTCGGCTGCACCTGGTTGTTTTTCAAGCTCCTGGTAACAGAGGCGCAGTTCGGCGAGAGGCTCTCCCGTGCCGTTGAAGAGCTCAATCGAGATCATTTCTTCGCCTGTTGGAACATGCTCCAGCGCCAATTGCGCCAGGATCAGGCGACCTTCCTGCTTGGCGTGATCAATCGTCCTGGATTGCATTGGACGGTATTCGGCGACAACCGCAATACCGACAATTGCCGAAAATGTGAAAGTGGACATCGACGCTGCTCCTGATCCTTGGAAATCACGAGGACGATCCGCCCCAGCGAAGCCTCCTGTCGGCACGCATCAACGCATGGACCGTGCAATCAGTTGCCGATGTCACCATGCGTTGCGTTTATCCACTGGCGAGTTCCTCGCACAATTCAACCTTCATCAGCCCTGGCGATGATCGAGGTGCTGCACCAATCTGTCGCCAAGCCACTGCATCGCACATACGAGCGCGATCAGGACAATCACCACGGCGATCATGATCCCGGTCTCGAAGCGTTGATAACCGTAGCGGATCGCAAGGTCGCCCAGACCGCCGGCACCGATCGCACCGGCCATGGACGAGGCGCCGATCAGCGTCACCAGCGTCACGGTGAAGCCAGCGACGATACCCGGCAGCGCCTCCGGCACGAGGACCTCGCGGATGATTGTCCAGCGCCCGCCACCCATGGCGCGCACGGCCTCGATAAGCCCGTGGTCGACTTCGCGCAGCGATACTTCCGCGATCCTCGCATAATAGGGCGTCGCTGCAATGGCGAGCGGCACGATCGCCGCCCAGGTGCCGAGCGCAGTGCCGACGATCAGCCTTGTCAGCGGAATGAGCGCCACCAGCAGGATGATGAACGGCACCGAGCGGAAGCCGTTGATGATGGCGCCGAGAGTACGATTGACCCAGAGGTTCTCGGCGATGCCGCCGCGATCGGTCGCGACCAATGCGAGCCCGAGCGGCAGGCCGGCGACCAGCGAGATCAACCCCGCAGCGCCTGTCATCAGCAGCGTTTCCCACAGCGACCGGACGAACAGTTCAAGCATGATCGGCGACATGGCCCAGGACCTCCACCCGCGCCAGGCGGGACGTCAGGAATTGCTGGATCCGCTCGGCGTCGGTCGCCAGGACGGAGATGAAGAACCGGCCGATGGGCTGGCCCTGGATATGATCGATGCCGCCATGCAACAGCCGGACAGCCTGCGTGCCAAGCGCCGCGAGGTCGAAAAGCACCGATTGAGCATCGGGGCTGGCGATATCCACAGCGAGCAGCAGATGCCTGCCCTCGGTCGACAGCCGCTCGGCTATGCCTGGCGGCAGTTGCGGCCGCGCAGCCCGCAGCATACCAGCGGCAATATCGGATTGTGGATTGGCGAAGACCGACCAGACCGGGCCCTCCTCCACGATCCGCCCGGCGTCGATCACCGCCACGCGGTCGGCGATCGTTCGCACCACTTCCATTTCATGTGTGATGAGCAGGACGGTCAGGCCGAGCCGCTGGTTGATGTCCTTGAGGAGCGCCAGGATGGACTGCGTGGTCTCGGGGTCGAGCGCCGATGTCGCTTCATCCGAGAGCAGCAACGCCGGGCGAGCCGCAAGGGCGCGCGCAATGCCGACGCGCTGCTTCTGCCCACCTGACAGTTGCGATGGATAGGCCTGCTCGCGGCCGGACAGCCCGACGATGTCGAGCAGTTCCCGGGCGCGCTTCAGCCGCTCCACCCTCGCCACGCCCTCGATCTTGAGCGGCAGGGCGACATTGTCGATCACGGTCTTGGCCGAAAGCAGGTTGAAGTGCTGGAAGATCATGCCGATGCGCCGGCGGAGCGGCTGGAGTTCACTTTCCGTGAGCCCATCGATCCTGCGCCCTTCGATGGCGATCTCGCCGGAGTCGGCGCGCTCGAGCCCGTTGAGGCAGCGTATCAGCGTGGACTTGCCTGCCCCGCTGCGCCCGATAAGGCCGACGATCTCGCCCTTGCCCACCTCGAGCGACACGCCATTGAGCGCGGGTGTCTCGCCGAAACGACGGTGGACGTCAGTCAGCCGGACAACCGGTACGACGCTGTCGGACGGGGAGAACGTCCGAGTTGTGGCTGGCAGGACGATGGAATTCATATCAAACTCTCCGCATGATCATGGGCCGGGGCGGTTCCGACGCCGAACCGCCCCGGCCCATCATGGATCTGGACTTAGTAGGCGCTGATGCCGGTGCCCTTGTAGACCCGGTCGAACTCAGCCTTCACCGTGTCGTTCTGATAGGCGGAGACCAGGGTCTTGACCCATTCCTCGTTCTCCGTACCGGCCTTCACAGCGATGAAATTGCGATAGGGATTGTCGTTCACCGGTTCCTGCGCGATCCGGTCGGCGGGCGAAAGGCCGCTTTTCAGGGCCCAGTCGGTGTTGACGACAGCGGCATCGAGATCGGTGATCGCGCGGCCGACGACGCCGGCATCGAGTTCCTTGATCTCGATCTTCTTCGGGTTCTCGACGATGTCGGCGATAGTGGCGAGAATGCCGGTGCCGTCCTTCAGCTTGATGATGCCTTCGTTCTGTAGCACGCGGAGCGCCCGGCCCTCGTTCGACGGATCATTCGGCACGCCGATCACGGCGCCGTCAGGAATCTCGGCGACAGACTTGAACTTCTCGGTGTAAAGGCCGATCGGCCAGACGCCGGTATAGCCGACGGGCACGATATGATAGCCGTGCTGGCTGATCTGGTTGTCGAGATACGGCTTGTGCTGGAAGGCGTTGGCGTCGATCTCATCACGTTCCAGCGCTTCGTTCGGCTGGGTGTAATCGTTGAAGGTGATCGTTTCGATCTTGAGTCCCTTCTTCGCTGCCTCGGCAACCACGACGCGCCAGACGTCCTCGTCCTCGCCACTCATGATGCCAACCTTGATCGACTTGTCTTCGGCGTGCGTCACCACCGGGCCGGCAAACGACAGAAGAGTTACAGCAGATACCATGAGCGCGGCAAAGCCGCGGCGGGTGAAGGTGCGTGCTTTGATAGACATATTTCCCGTCCTTGTTTTGTCTTGGGATGAGTGCGCCGGGAAGATCGCAGGCATCACCCCTTCTTTCGAAGCATAAGCATCCGGATGAACGCCCACAGTTGAAAAAGCCTTCATGCCGCCAGCCGATTATAGGAAAATTAATTCACAAAATCTATATACAAAATTCTAAGCGGCGAACATCAGGCGCGCTCGTGTTTTTGCAGGACGAAATTCATTCTCGAGCGTGGATCGCGTTAATGCCGTCGCACGGAGAAGCGCTGGCCGCGATTGACCAAGGCTGCTTATTGATACCGTTCGGATGGAATTACTGAGCGATCTTATCCGGGCTCTGGACATGGACGGTATCACGTCCAGAATTGCGTTTTTGATCCATACGGGCCGGATTGTCCTTGTCCGGTGCGGCCGGAACGGCGTCCGTCTGGGACCGACCGCTTCGAGCCGGTGCAACGCCGCGCGGCAGGGCGGCCATATTTGACTTAGCGTTTTCAATCGTCTCGTTGTCTCCGACCGGATTTGTCTTGTGCGCAACATCCAGGCGGTCGATCGTGCGTGGGTTGGTCATGAAACCTCCTAATGGTGCTTCGCTGCGATCCCGTTGGGCAATTCGTTTGCTCGTTCCCTCTCGTGACGATCGTCATAGCCATCGACCGTGTCGGTCGGTGGCTGCCAATTTATGCCGCCGGTGACCGGCAACTGGTTGACGGTCGAGGGATCGGGATTCTCGCCTGAAATCTCCGACATAGGCAGGGGCAGTCCGCCATCGAGGGGCACGCGGCTGGCAGTGTCCTCGGCAGGATCCTCCGGATCGCCGAGGACAGGATCGTGGTCCATGCCCGGATCGGGATCCAGTTCGTCTTGCAGAAAAGTGTGCTTGTCGTCGTCCGGCATGGATGGCTCCGATCAGTACCAGATCCTGATATTGACCGCGTGCTCGGGAGACTCGTCCGGCGCCTTTCGCAAACGTTCACTGATCCGCGCCCAGAATGTACGCGCGCCACGCGGCCGTTCGTCTTCCGCAAAGCCGTAGACAGGGCCTGTCTTGGGCCAGCTTTCGAGCCCTGCAAGCGGATGGTGGGAATGCATTTCCAGGGAAGCGGACGAATTCATACGGGCGGTCTCCTCGTCTCAATCTGCCGGCCAAACGGCGGGCAAAGCCAAAGGTTCCGCTAGAATTCCATTGTTTTCAGATCATTGTGGCGGCGGCGGAACCGGCTTTGTTCTGATCGGATATAAATCCGGGTACTGCCAAAAATCGGCAGCAGTCGCTACATCGCTCCGGTCCGTATGGGTCAGAAGCCGTCGCGGCCGCGGAACCGGCGCTGGTAGTCCGGATCGTAAAGCGAACTTTCCCGGAAGTCTTCGGCGGCGAGCCCCGGACCGACAAAGATCAGCGCGGTGCGTTCGATCGGCTCTTCGGCGACCAGAGCCTCGATCGTCGCCAGCGTGCCCTTGACGATGCGCTCGTCCGGCCAGCTTGCCTTGACCACGATCGCCACCGGGCAATCCGCGCCATAGAGCGGCGCCAGTTCCCCCACCACCTGCGGCAAAGCGTGGATGGCAAGGTGGACAGCAAGCGTGGCACCGGTGCGGCCGAAATTCGTCAGCGTCTCCTGGTTCGGCATCGGCGAGGCACGGCCGGACACGCGGGTCAGCACCAGGCTCTGGGCGACCGAAGGGATGGTAAGTTCGCGGCTGAGCGCCGCGGCGGCGGCGGCGAACGAGGGAACGCCGGGGGTCATCGTGTATTCGATCCCGTGACGCTCAAGTCGGCGGATCTGTTCGGCCACTGCGCTCCAGACCGAGAGATCGCCGGAATGCAGCCGCGCCACGTCCTGGCCGTTCGCGGCCGCATTGAGATATTCCGCTTCGATTTCGTCGAGCGACATCGGTGCTGTGTCGACGATACGCGCGCCGGGCGGGCAATATTGCAGAAGCTCAGGGGAAACAATTGAGCCGGCATAGAGGCAGACCGGGCATTCGCCGATCAACCGGGCGCCGCGCAGTGTGATCAGATCCGCGGCCCCCGGCCCCGCACCGATGAAATGAACCTTCATGACCGATCCTTCAAAGCTTTGACCCAGGACCACTGGGTGACGGGCATGGCCGGCCGCCAGCCCCGCATGGAGCCGACCGGGCCGGCACGCGCGATATCGATGCGGATCAGCGCGCCGCCGTGGCGCGCCTGAAGGCCCAGTAGTACCGCTTCCATTTCCAGCGTCACGCCATTGGCCACCAGCCGGCCTCCTGGCTTCAGCGCGGATATTGCCGCGTCCATGACACCGGCGTCGCTGCCGCCGCCGCCGACGAAGACCGCATCCGGCTGGGCGAGATCGCGGAGCGCGGACGGAGCACTGCCGGTCACCACCTGGAGACCGGGCACGCCAAAGGCGCGGGAATTGCGAATAATTCGCTCGGCGCGCTCAACATCCGCTTCGATGGCAATGGCGCGCATGGCGGGGTGGGCCAGCATCCATTCGATGGCGATCGAGCCGGAGCCGCCGCCGATATCCCAGAGCAATTCGCCTTTTCGGGGGGCGAGCGCCGACAGCGTGATCGCCCGGACTTCGCGCTTGGTGATCTGGCCATCATGCTCGAACAGGCCGTCATCCAGACCCGACGCCAATGGCAGGATGCGGGCGCGTTCGCCCGCCACGACCTCGATGGCGCAGATATTAAGCGGGCTAACAATCTCCTGCGAAAAAAGCTCGACGACGTGTTGCGTCACGCGCTCGTCTTTTCCGCCCAGCGCTTCCAGCACGATCAGGTTGGATTTCCCGAAGCCGTTCTGCGAAAGCAATGTCGCCAGTTCCCCAGGCCCCTTCTCGTCCGATGTCAGCGCCAGGATGCGCGCGCCGGGCTGCAGATGCGGTCGGATCAGGTCGAGCGGCCGTCCATGCAGCGAGACGACCGACAGATCCTGCAGCGGCCAGCCAAGCCGGGATGCCGCGAGGCCGAAGGAAGACGGTGCCGGAATAACGAACATCTCCGAGGGGTCGATTGTTCGCGAAAGCGTCGCACCCATGCCGAAGAAGAACGGATCGCCGGAGGCGAGCACGCAGACGCTGCGGCCACGCGCCGCCTTGACGAATTCGACGGAGCGCTCGAAGGGCGACAGCCATTGATGTCTCTCGCCGGTGACTAGGCTGTCCGCCAGTTCCAGATGCCGCTTGCCGCCGCAAACCAGTTCGGCCGCACCGATCCTGCGCTTGGCCTCATCGCCAAGGCCCGCTATACCGTCCTCGCCGATGCCTGTTATTGTGAGCCACGGCGTGATTTTTGGGTCCTCAGCCATGGGCAAGCACCGTATCCTGATCCTCGGCGGCACGACAGAAGCGCGGCAACTCGCCGAGCGCCTGGCGCTGCGTGGGGATATAACAGCAGTGATTTCGCTGGCGGGCCGGACCGAAGTTCCGAAAGCCCTGCCCTTGCCCACTCGAACTGGCGGCTTTGGCGGCGCCGACGGTCTCATTGATTACCTGGCTAACGAAAAGATCGATCTGCTGATCGACGCCACGCATCCCTTCGCAAACCAGATCTCCGCCAATGCGGCCGAGGCGGCGAGACGCACGGGAATGCCGGTCTTCGCGCTCTGCCGTCCGGGCTGGGAGCGGCAGACGGGTGATAGATGGATTTCCGTGGTCGATGTCGCGGGCGCGATCGGGGCGCTGGGCGGCGTACCGCGCCGGGCATTCCTGGCGATCGGGCGGCAGGAAGCCGGCCAATTCTCGGCGGCGCCTCAGCACGCCTATCTCGTGCGCAGCGTCGATCCGGTGGTTCCTCCGCTCGATGTGCCGGACTGCCGCTACATCCTGGCGAGCGGGCCGTTCAACGAGAGAGATGAAACCAGATTGCTGCGTGAAAACAATATCGACGTGGTCATCAGCAAGAATTCCGGCGGTGCCGCCACTTACGCGAAGATCGCCGCGGCGCGGGCGCTCGGCATCGAGGTGGTGATGATCGAGCGCCGGAAACCGGCCGGCATGAAGACCGTCAGCACTGTCGAACTGGCGCTTCAACTCATCGATCAAATGCTGCCTCCAGCATAAAAGCGCGGCGTGTAGACGAGGTCAGGCTTGCCCCTACGCGCAATGATCCGCGTCTCGGGCGAGCCGATCATCACGCAGGTCGCCATATCGGCGACCGATGCATCGGCTTCCGCGAGCGGCATCACGGTGATTTTCTCGTCGGGCCTGCCGGCAGCGCGGCCGAAAATCACCGGCACGGTTCCCGGCAGAACCTCGCGCAGGATTTCGAACGCCTTGCCCAATTGCCAGGGCCGCGCCTTGCTGATCGGGTTATAGAGCGCGATCACCAGCCCGGCTTCCGCCACCAGCCGCAAACGCTTGGTGATCACATCCCAGGGCTTGAGATTATCGGACAGCGAGATGGCGCAGAAATCGTGTCCCAGCGGCGCGCCGGCGCGGGCGGCGACGGCCAGCATGGCGGTGACGCCAGGTGTCACAACGATCTCGATCTCGCGCCAAGCCTCCGGCCCCCGGTCGATTGCCTCGCAGATCGCGGCGGCCATCGCGAAAACGCCGGGATCGCCGCCGGAGACGACAGCGACGTCGATGCCCGTTGCGGCGCGTGTGAGCGCGGCATTGGCGCGGTCGAGTTCCTCGCGATTGTCTGAGGCGATCTTGTGTTGGTCACTCCTCAGTGACAGGCGATCGAGATAGGGAAAATAACCAAAGAATTCCTGAGCCTTTTCCACGGCCTGCGCCGCTTCCGGCGTCATCTGCTCGGGGCTGCCGGGACCGGTGCCGATGACATAAAGCGTGCCGGTCATGGCTTGGTTTTCCAGCCGGGGACCAGCACGATCGAGAAATACGGCGCCTCATCGTCGGATTTGGTGGCCAGTGGCGTCATCGCCGTGTTGGCCATGGTGCCGCGCTCGACATAGAACGCATCGTTGATACGGCCGGCTTCGGCCAGCGCGCGGCGGATCTTGGGCAGGTTGCGGCCGACCTTCATGATGACGGCGGCTTCGGTATCCCTTAGCCGGCGAACCAATTGGTCCTCGTCGAGCGTGCCGGGCAGGACGGAGAGGATGTCATCGCCCTGTACGATCGGCAGATTGGCCTGGCTCCAGCAGCCGGACATGGCGGTGACGCCGGGGATCACCTCGGCGGGATAGCGGCCTGCCAATCGCACATGCAGGTGCATGTAGGAGCCATAGAACAACGGGTCGCCCTCCGAGAGAACCGCGACGTTGCGGCCGGCATCGAGATGCGCCGCGATCATCTCGGTCGACGCCTCGTAGAAACTGGTGACCTGATGGACATATTCGGGCTTTTGCCGATGGATCTCGGTGGTGACGGGATAGTAAAGCGGCAGTTCGATCGTTCCGTCGCGAACGATGCCGTCGACGATGCCACGACCATTGCCGCGCCGGCCTTCCTTGGCGAACCAAGCGAGCACGTCGCAGCTCTGGATGGCCTTGACTGCCTTGACCGTCAGCAGGTCGGGGTCACCCGGTCCGGTGCCCACGCCGATCAGGCGGCCGGTCACAGGCCCGGCCTCGCGAGGGAATTCAGGGCCGCCGCGGTCATCGCGCTGCCGCCGAGACGCCCGCGCACGATCGCATAGGGCACGCCGTAGGAGTTTTCAGCAAGTGCTGCCTTGGATTCGGCAGCGCCGACAAAGCCCACCGGCATGCCGAGGATGGCGGCGGGTTTCGGCACCTGTCCGTCCCGCAGGAGCTCGAGAAGATAAAAGAGCGCGGTCGGGGCATTGCCGATGGCCACGACAGCGCCCGCCATACGCTCGCCCCACAGCCTGATCGCGGCGGCAGAACGCGTGTTGCCGATTTCCCCGGCGATCTCAGCCGTCTTCGGATCGCGCAGAGTGCAGATCACCTCGTTATTGGCAGGAAGCCGTGCTGCCGTGACGCCATGGACGACCATGTTGGCATCGCAGAAGATCGGGGCGCCGGCTGCCAGGGCAGCACGCGCGGCATCGACGAAATCCCCCGAGAATTCAAAATACTGGGCAGCATCGACGGAGCCCGCGGCGTGGACCATGCGCACGGCGACATCGGCTTCCGCTTCGCTGAACCTGCTGAGATCCGCCTCGGCACGGATGATCGCGAAGGACTGCTCATAGATGGCATTCCCGTCGCGGATATAGTCGTATTCAATCATCACTCGTCCAATGTAAGGGCTGCCGAAATCCGGTCCGCGCCGAGCCTTGCCAGGCAGTCGCGCGCCGTTTCGCCCGTTTCCTTAGCGCCTGCCACGCGGGACGCAAGCCTTTCCAAGGCAATTCCCAGGTCTTTTGCCGCAATGTAATGGGCGGGCCCGGACGACGCGGTACCATTTACGACAAGCCCGTAGCCTGATGGCGCACCGACCAGCGTCAGCGGCGCAATCGAGGCATGGGCGCAGCCCTTGGCGCAGCCGGAGAGATGAATAGCAAGGGAGCCGTCGAGGAGATCAGGGGCATGTTCCAGTAACGTCTCCGCGGCAGCGCCCGTGTCGTAGAAGGCGGACCCGCAGCCCGCGATGCCGGAACAGAGCGCGATGTTGGCACGAGGTTCGTCCGACGATGTCCAGAAGCCGTGGCGGCGAGCCGAGTTTTCAGCTTGCGAAGCTGAATCACGTGAAAGGCAGGTTATGAAGAAGCCATGGTTGGGCGAGAGGCGGATTTCGGAAATGCCAATTGTTTCAAGATCATCGATAAAGGCAGTAAGATCGACGGCCGTCGCCTGACGGTACGGGAAGGCGACGCCGAGGATGCGGGATTTATCATCGTCGGTATCTGGTTCCAGATCGTGAATGCCGAGAAACGGCCCCGCGTCTCGATGGACTGAGACCTTTCCAGCGGCGGATTCGCAGAGATCACCGAGCCCGACAAGATCGACATCCCTGCCCCGAGCAGCCGGCCCAAGCGCGGCTATCGCTTCCAGCACGCGCATCACCGCAAGGACCGCCTGATCCTCGTCCACCACGGCCACCGGCCGCGCTGTCCGATTGGTCCCACCGACCGCCAGAAAGAACCCACCTCCTTCAATCGCCGTCAGCCGCACATCCGCCGTCACGTCGCCGAGATGAAAGCGCCCCCCGCCATCCACCGTGACCGCCAGTTTCGGCGCCATCACAAGTGGCGGGATGTGGCGTTCGATCGCCTGCCGAAGCTCTGTCGCCAACGGACGGGGATCGATCAATTCGCCGGGATCGATGCCGGTGAGCGGCGGCACCTCGACCATTACGCCGCTGGCCGGGACGATACCCGCAGCGAGCACGGCGCGTTCGAAGGGCTTGACCGTTTCAGGCTTCAGTCCCCTGATCTGAAGGCTTCCCCGGGCGGTGACCTCGAGAATGCCATTGCCGAACGCTGCGGCGGCCTCGGCGATGGCGCGAAGCTCGGCGGTCGTGATCACGCAATCCAGCGGCCGCAGTCGGGCGAGCAGGCCATCGCCGGTCGGCATCGGCTGGCCGAGTGTCGGGCACGCGCCCCGGCGCATATCGGTGATGGTCTCATGTCTTGTTGCGGCTTGCGGCGTCATCGGTTCATCCACTCTCCACCCGGACTAAACGCCTTTTGCCCCAGCGGAGCAACCAGGCGCATTGCGCGGGATCAAGCCTCGTCGAAGTCGGCGCCCTTGCGAAGCAGGTAGATATCCATGATCCAGCCCATCTCCTGGCGCACTTTTGCGCGGCGTTCGACGATCTCCGCGGATTTTTCCGCAAGCCTGCCCGATATGGTGATCTCGTCAGGCGTGCCGAGATAGGCGCCCCAATAGATCATCGCATCGGCATCATCGATATCGGAGAATGCCTGTTGGCCATCGAGCATCACAACAGATGTTTCGCTTTTTCCAGGAAAACTCTCCTTCAGCCGCCTGCCTGTGGTGATCTCGACCGGCTTGCCGACAAGATTGAGCGGAATGCGATGGGCGGCGCACAGCGCCTGAAGGCTGGTGATGCCTGCGATGACGTAATAATCAAATTCGACGATATCCCGCGCCCTCACCCGCTCGACAATGCGGATCGTGGAATCATAGAGCATCGGATCGCCCCAGACGAGGAATGCACCGGTCTGATTTTCCGAGAGTTCCCCACCGATCAGGCCCTCGTAGATTTCGGCGATGGCCGCATGCCACTGATCGACACCCTGGTTGTAGGTCCGGTCCGCGGTCTTGCGCTCGGGCACGGCAAATTCCACCGTCCGGCTAGCCGGATTGGTGACGAAGCGTGTGACGATCTCGCGCCTGACATCGGCGAGTTCCGTCTTCTTCGCGCCCTTGGTCGGGATGAAGAGAACGTCGGCGCTGTTGAGCGCATTGATCGCCTGGATCGTCATATGTTCGGGATTTCCGGCGCCGATGCCGACGATCAAAATATTGCGCATATGGTTTTACCTCTGGCCCTATTCTAACCGGCGCCGTGTCGGTTTCCATGCCCTTCTGCGCCATGCAGCGTCAAACAGAATATTGGCCAGTCAACGCTAAGGACTTTTGATTGTTGAAAAATTGCTGTAGCACTTGCCTCATCGCAACCAGATGATCGAGTGCCATGCCGCGCCAGTTCCGAGCCATCGCGTTCGCCGCCTCCACCGCCGAAGAGGCGCAGATCGCGTTGCGGGAGCTTTCGGCGCGCTATGAAAACGTGCCTCCCGAGGACGCCGATGTCCTTGTCGCGCTCGGCGGCGACGGCTTCGTACTGCAGACGCTGCATGCGACGATGAATTCCGGAAAGCTGGTTTACGGCATGAACCGCGGTTCCGTCGGCTTCCTGATGAACGAATATTCCACCGAAAGCCTGCTCCAGCGCATCGGGCATGCCGTGGAAAATTCGATCCATCCACTGAAGATGGAGACCGAGGACGAGCAGGGCAATACCCGCGTCGAGCTCGCCATCAACGAAGTTGCCTTGTTCCGCCAGTCCTATCAGACCGCCAAGCTGAGGGTGATGGTCGATGGCCGCCAGCGGCTCGCCGAACTGATGTGCGACGGCGTGCTGCTTGCGACCCCTGCAGGTTCGACGGCCTATAATTTCTCGGCGCATGGACCCATCCTGCCGCTTGAGGCGCCGCTGATGGCGCTGACCCCGATCTCGGCGTTCAGGCCGCGGCGCTGGCGCGGCGCGCTGCTGCCCGAGCGCGTGCGCGTCGAAATCGAGGTGTTGGAGCCGAAAAAACGGCCGGTGAACGCGGTTGCCGACAACAAGGAAGTCAAATCCGTGGTGCGGGTAAAGGTCGAGCAGGCGAAGGATCATACCGCGTGGCTGCTCTCCGATCCCGATCACTCCTGGTCGGACCGGATCCTTGCCGAGCAGTTCCTGGACTGACAGGCACGATTCGGCCGCCATACGCTCCCGATCACCCGACAATTCGCTCAAATCACGGGAAAAACACCGCAAGGTGCTTGCTTCCATGCGCGCCTGATATATCAACATTTCAGACGTTCTAAAAACGACAGATCAACATCTGATATATCAGAGACAGAGAACCATTGGCCGAAACCGTCGAATCCCATGCCAGGCTCGCCTATCTCCGGCTCGAAAGCCTCATCGTGACACTGGTTCTCGCCCCAGGCTCGATGGTGACGGAGAAGCAGTTGATCACGCTCGCGGGGTTTGGACGCACGCCGGTGCGCGAGGCGATCCAGAAGCTTGAATGGCAAGGCCTGATCGCGGTCAGGCCACGCGCCGGCTTGCAGATCACGGCATTGAACCCCGCCTACCCCGCGATGATCCATGAAACGAGGCGCCAGTTGGAACCCCTCGCCGCGCGATTGATGGCCGCCAATATCGGGCCGGAGGCACGGGAGGCGCTGATCGCCTGCGCCAAGTCGATGACCGAATGCTCGGTAACCGGCGACAAGGAAGGTTTTCTGACGTCCGACAAGCAGTTCGACGAGATCCTCGAACAGACCTGCCCCAATCCGTTCATCATCCAGGCGCTCTCGGCGCTGCAGACGCATTCACGTCGCTACTGGTTCCACGCGGCCGATCAGGCGGCGCTGGAGCGCGCGGTGGAACTGCATGTGAAAGTCATCCGGGCGCTGCTGCAGGGCGATCCATCGGTAGCCGAGTCGGCGATGGCGGCCCTTATCGAAGGTCTTTCAGAAAACGACTGAACTCCAGGCCGAAAAATACCCCGCCATGAAAATCATGACAGGGCTGGAGGTCTTTGGGAGGACAGAAAGTCAGTCGACGAAAGCGCGCTCGATGACGAATTCGCCCGGCTTGTTGTTCGCACCTTCGTTGAGACCGGCGTCGATCAAAAGCTGTTTGGTTTCCTTGAGCATGGCCGCGGAACCGCAGATCATGCCACGATCGATTTCAGGATTGATCGGCGGCACGCCGAGGTCGGTGAAGAGCTTGCCGTTGCGTATCAGGTCGGTGATGCGGCCCTGATGCGGGTAATTGGCGTCGCGAGTGACAGTCGCATAATGCTTGAGCTTGACGCCGACAATCTCGGACAGGAATTCGTGGTTGCGGATTTCCTCGATCAGGTCGAAGCCGTATTGCAGTTCGGAAACTTCGCGGCAGGTATGGCAAAGGATCACTTCGTCGAATTTTTCATAGGTCTCGGGATCGCGGATCAAGCTGGCGAAGGGCGCGATGCCGGTGCCGGTCGAGAACATATAGAGCCGCTTGCCAGGCAGAAGCGCGTCATTGACCAACGTGCCCGTCGGCTTCTTGCGCATCAGCACGGTGTCGCCAACTTGCAGATTCTGCAGGTGGCTGGTGAGCGGGCCATCCGGCACCTTGATCGAGAAGAACTCCAGTTCCTCATCCCAGGCAGGGCTGGCGACGGAATAGGCACGATAGAGCGGCTTGCCGTCGATCATCAGGCCGATCATCGCGAATTCGCCAGAGCGGAAGCGGAACTCGGCGGGGCGCGTCATCCGGAAGCGGAACAGACGATCCGTGTAATGATGAACCTCGGTCACCGTCTCGGCATAGACGCCGGCGGGAATGGCAACGGGTTCGATCTCGGTCTTCAATGCGGGCGCGTTCATTCGGTCCTGTTCCTCAAGGCGGTCATTCGATCACGCTAGGCAGATATTACATTCCGGGCCAATATTGAAGGCATTGCGTTCCAACGTGGAAATCCTTGGCGGAAAATGCTTTTTATTTTTGTCCGCACACAAATCAGCCAGGAACGACCATAGCGCAAATGGTCGCTCCTGTCGATAAAATTGTTCGTGTACGAATGAGTTTTCGGGCCCGGCAGGTACCGTTCAGGAAACCCTGCGCCAGCTATAGGACTTCGGATCCTCGGATTTGCGGGCGGTCGGCTGGTAATGATTGTCGATGCCGGGCAAACGCCCCTCCTCCAGACGCTTGATAGCAACCGGATTGGTCACCGCGAAGCTGGTGATGCCGACGCGCAGCATCAGCGGCAGCGGATCGATCAGCACATCGCCGACGGCGCGGATTTCACCCTTGAAGCCAAGCCGCTCACGCAGGAGCGAGGCATGACTGAAGGCGCGGCCATCACTGAAGGCCGGGAAGGACACCGCCGCCAGCGCGATCTTTTCGAGATGAGGTGCCAGCGCTTTCACATCGTCGGCGGGCTGGATCAGCACACCCAGCCCGGTTTCGCCCGCTTGCGCCTTTTCGAGAAAGATATTCAGCGGCAGAATCGGCTTCTCGTTGCTGCCAGCCTTGGTTTCCTCGGTCTCGATCACCCAGGGGTCCTGGTTTTGAAAGCCGGATTCGTTCCAGATCTTGGTCATGTTGGCTGCTCCTCAGGCGGCTTCGGCGGCAGCGCCGCCATAAAGAGCCGTCTTGAAGGGCTGCTGGCCGACCCGTCGATAGGCTTCCAGAAATGTCTCCTGTGGCGACAGCCGCAGGCCCAGATAGGTATCGACCACCGTCTCGATCGCATCGGTCACTTTCTCGGGCTCGAAGCCGCGGCCAATGATATCGCCGATCGAGGTCTCATTGTCGGCCGAACCGCCCAGCGTGATCTGGTAGAGCTCGGCACCCTTCTTCTCGACGCCAAGCAGGCCGATATGGCCGACATGATGGTGACCGCAGGCATTGATGCAGCCGGAGATCTTGATCTTGAGTTCGCCGATCTCCGCCTGGCGTTCGGGCGAACCGAAGCGCTCGGAGATTTCCTGCGCGACCGGAATCGAGCGGGCATTGGCCAGAGCGCAATAGTCCAAGCCGGGACAGGCAATGATATCCGTGATCAGGTTGGAATTCGCGGTCGCGAGGTTCGCCGGCTTCAGCGCGCGATAGAGCGGTTCGAGATCGGCAAGCGCCACGTGCGGGAAGATGATGTTCTGCTCGTGGCTGATGCGGATTTCGTCGAAGGCATATTCCTCGGCGAGATCGGCAACCAGTTCCATCTGTTCGTCCGTGGCATCGCCCGGAATGCCGCCGATCGGCTTCAGAGAGATGGTGACCATGCCGTAGTCGGGATGCTTGTGCGGCTTGACATTCTGGTCAACCCAGCGGGCGAAATCCGGATCCGCCTTCTTCCAGCTTGCGAGGTTCGCCCAGCCTTCGGCGCGGGGCAGAAGGTCTGGCGGCGCGAAGTAGCTCGTGATCGCCTGGATATCCGCGTCCGGCAGCTTGAGTTCGCTGTTCTTGAGTTCGTTGAACTCCGCCTCGATCTCGGCCGCCAACTTCTCGACGCCGGTCTCGTGGACGAGGATCTTGATGCGCGCCTTGTACTTGTTGTCGCGGCGACCATAGAGATTGTAAACGCGCATGATCGCGGTCGTGTAGGACAACAGGTCCTCTTCCGGCAGGAATTCACGGATCTTCTTGCCGATCATCGGCGTACGGCCCTGCCCGCCCCCGACATAAACGTCGAAACCGAGTTCACCCTTGTCGTTCTTCTTCAGATGCAGGCCGATGTCGTGGACCTGGATGGCGGCCCGGTCGTCCTTGGCGCCGGTGACGGCGATCTTGAACTTGCGCGGCAGGAAGGTGAATTCCGGATGGACCGACGACCACTGGCGCAGGATTTCGGCATAGGGGCGTGGATCGGCGGCTTCGTCGGCGGCGGCGCCGGCAAAATGGTCGGCCGTGACATTGCGGATACAATTGCCCGAAGTCTGGATCGCATGCATTTCGACGCTTGCGAGATCAGCCAGGATATCCGGTGTATCGGCGAGCTTCGGCCAGTTGTACTGGATGTTCTGGCGGGTGGTGAAATGGCCGTAGCCGCGGTCATATTTGCGCGCGATATGGGCCAGCATCCGCATCTGCGTCGCATTCAGCGTGCCGTAGGGGATCGCCACGCGCAGCATATAGGCATGAAGTTGGAGATAGACCCCGTTCATCAGGCGCAGCGGCCGGAACGCATCCTCGGCGAGATCGCCCGCGAGGCGGCGCTCGACCTGGTCGCGGAACTGGGCGACGCGATCGTTGACAAACGTGTGGTCGAATTCATCGTAACGGTACATTTCTACTCAATCCCTTGGGTTGTCACCCGTGCGGCGTCCCGCAAATTTCGATCAAATCATGTATTCGATGGTGGGGCCTTCGGCGCGGATGCGCTCGCGAAGACGGCGCGGCCTGATCTGGCCCTCGATCTCCTCCACCTCGACAAGATTGACGTCCAGAACTTCGTTATTGGCATAGGCCTTCTTGCCGATCGCTTCAAGCCGCTCGGCATCGTCCTTGGTGTGGACCACTTCCGACCGGCCGATCCATTCGTTCCAATTGCCCGCTTTGTCGTACCATACGGCGATGCCGTCGGTCAGCCGGTTGGCGGTCAAGACTTGCGACGTACTCATTTCATACTCCAGTGGTCTCGGTGAGCGCTGGCATGAAAGCAGCCAGCGGCTCGGAATGTTCGAAATTGGCGCCGGCGACCGCGTCTCCGATGATGACCATGACGGGGCCATCCAGATCGTCACGCGCTTCCAGGCCCGGCAGTTCGCGGAGCACGCCGTGCAACATTCGCTTGTCACGGCGGCTGGCGTTCTCGACCACGGCAACCGTGGTCTCGGGTGCGAGGCCCGCTTCCATGAGGCGCGCGGCCACCGAAGCAGCGACGGTCCTGCCCATATAAACCGCGATCGTCGCGCCTGATATGGCAAGGCTCGCCCAGTCCGGCAGCACATCGCCGGTCAGGTCGTGGCCGGTGGTGAAGATCAGCGACGAGGCGACGCCACGGAGCGTCAGCGGTATCTCGAAATCAGCCGCAGCCGCGAAGGCTGAAGTGATGCCGGGCACGATCTCGTAGCTGATCGCGGCGTTGCGAAGCGCTTGCATCTCCTCGGCGGCGCGGCCATAGACCAGCGGATCACCGGATTTGAGGCGCACGACGCGCTTTCCGGCGCGACCGAGCTCGACCAGCAGATCGTTGATTTCATCCTGGGATTTCGAGTGGCAGCCCTTGCGCTTGCCAACCGAAATACGCTCGGCGTCGCGGCGGCCCATGGCGACGACCTCTTCCGGCACCAGCGCGTCGTAGACGATCGCGTCGGCCTCCATCATGGCACGCTGGGCACGGAGCGTCAGCAGGTCCTCGGAACCGGGACCGGCACCGACCAGCCAGATGTGGCCGGCGATCCTGTCCATGGAGTTCAGAAGCTTCGCGGCTTCATGATCCGCGTCGGCCTCGTAGCCGTTATTGATGGCGTCGGCCACCGAACCCGAAAAGAAGCGACGCCAGAAGACCCGACGGGTCACGCCACGCGGCAGAACGCGCTCAGCGGCATCGCGATACTGGATGGCCAGCCGCGCCAGGCGGCCGAGCGACGGCGAAAGTGTCTGGTCGATCTGGGCGCGGATCATCTGCGCCAGAACAGGGCCAGCACCTTCGGTGCCGATCGCGACCGCGACGGGCGCACGATTGACGATCGCCGGCGTGTAGAAATCGCAGTGCTCGGGCTGGTCGACGGCATTCGCGGGAATTCTGCGCTCACGCGCGGCGTCGACGATAGCGCGATCCTGCGCGGAATCCCCGGTGGCTGCGAAGACGAGCGTCATGCCATCCAGCATATCGTCACGAAATGGCTGAACGACATGTGTCACGTCCTTCTGGATCACAAGACCCATCAGCGACGCGATCGGCGCCTCGGCGATCAGCACGATGTCGGCGCGTGTGTTGAGCAATAGCCGAACCTTGGCGAGCGCTTCCTCGCCATTGCCCACGACAGCGACCCCCTTTCCCTCAATGCGAAAAAAGGCCGGAAAGACGCTCATCCGGTCATTCGGCTCGGACATGACTCAAATCCCGATTATCAACTTTGCCCTTGTGCCAGACCCGGCGCAAGAAATGAAGCAACATGAATCTTGGCTTCCCGACCCAAGTGTATTCTTTTGCTAGAGATTTCGCCAATGCGAGCATTCTGTTTTGCCACGCCTCTCATGTCAGCCAAAGATTGATAAATCGCCATATTGCGCTATCTTTGAGAGAGCGAGGTATCGATATGGCAAACAAGCCGATTGCAGTGGATATGCCGTCTGATCACGAAGAAACCTATGACGAATGGTTCAGAAGGCAGGTGCGGGAAGCTCTCATCGAGGCGGACGACCCCAACACCGTTTGGGTTCCGCATGAAGAAGTTATGAAAGACTGGGAAAAGCAGCGCGAGGAACTGCTTGCGATGATCAAGGCAAAGCAATAGCCGATGAAGCTTGTGTGGCTACCGCAAGCCCGCTATGAACGCCGATCCCAGATCGCCTATATTGCCTTACATGATCCTCAAGCGGCATTGGACGCGGGCGGACGACTTCGAAACAGCATCGAAATTCTGGCTGACTTTCCCCGAGCCGGGCGTCCGGGCCGGATGGTCGCCACCCACGAACTGGTTATTGCCAAGACGCCGTTCATCGCCATCTACCGCATCGATGACGATCTCGGTGAGGTTCACATCCTTCGTATCCTCCACGCCAAGCAGAAATGGCCGCCGGAATAATCTGTGCGTGTTGCACCGCAAGCGCTTTCCAAATATCCTGCACTGTCGCTAATGTCCGGAAACCCCCATCCGGAGCGATCATGTATTTCAACCACGCCTCCCCCGAGCTTCTTTCGCGCCTTTTGTCCGTGATGGAGAACGAGATCATTCCGCTCACCACAAGGGGCGTGTCGGAAGGCAACAAGGTGTTCGGCGCAGCACTGCTGCGTAAATCCGACCTCTCGCTGGTCCTCTCCGAGACCAACAATGAGACCGAAAACCCGCTCTGGCATGGCGAGATCCATACGCTCAAGCGCTTTTACGAGATGGGCGAGCGGCCCGATACGAAGGACCTGATCTTCCTCTCCACCCACGAGCCCTGCACCATGTGCATGTCGGCGATCACCTGGGCCGGGTTCGACAATTTCTTCTACTTCTTCAGCCATGAAGACAGCCGCGATGCCTTCGCCATCCCGCACGACCTCAAGATCCTGAAGGAAGTGTTCGGACTGGAACCCGGCGGGTATCGCCGCAAGAATGCCTTCTGGAATTCGGTCTGGATGGCCGACATGCTATCGGATATCGATTCCGACTACCGCGCCGAATATGCGATTCGTATCGATGCGATCAAGGCGAGCTACAACGAGCTCTCGGAGACCTACCAGGCCTCCAAATCCGACAATGCCATTCCGTTGAACTGATCATGAAACCCGCGAACATCGATCGCCTCATCGAAATCATGGCCGCCCTGCGCACACCGGTGACCGGGTGCCCGTGGGATCTCGAGCAGAATTTCGAGACGATCAAGCCATACACGCTCGAAGAGGCCTATGAGGTGGCCGATGCCATCGAACGTGGCGATCTCGATGATCTGCGCGACGAACTGGGCGATCTCTTGCTGCAGGTCGTCTTCCACGCCCGTATGGCCGAGGAACAGGGCGAGTTCGGCTTCGGCGAGGTGGTCGAGGCCATTACGACCAAGATGATCCGCCGCCATCCGCATGTCTTCGCAGTGTCCGATGCCGACGATCCGGCGAAGGTCAAGAAGCAATGGGACGAGATCAAATCAGAGGAAAAGCGAGAGCGCGCTGAACGACGCGCTAGGCGAGGCATCACCGAGGATTTCAAGACCGGCCATTTGGGAGCGGTGCCGCGCTCCATGCCCGCGCTGATCGAGGCCCTGAAATTGCAGCAGCAGGCCGCAAAGGTCGGCTTCGACTGGTCGGAGCCGGAACCCATCCTCGACAAGATCGAGGAGGAGATCGGCGAATTCCGCGCCGCGCTGAAGACCGGCGACAGGGCCAAGATCGCCGACGAACTGGGCGACCTCATCTTTGCGGCGGTGAATATCGGGCGGCATGTCGGCGTCGAGCCGGAAATGGCGGTGCGCGGCACGAACACGAAGTTCCGGCGGCGTTTTGCCTATATCGAGCAGACGCTTACAGCCAGCGGAGAGGATCTCAGCGAAGCAACGCTGGAGCGGATGGAAGAACTCTGGCAGGAGGCCAAAGGGCGGTGAGCCATCAAGCGCCGATCACCCGGTTCCGCCCCTCGGCCTTGGCGCGATAGAGTCTTCGGTCGGCCGCCGAAATCAATTCGAGCAGGCTTTTGCCGTCTTCGGGCGCCGCCGAGACGCCGATACTGACGGTGACGGTGCGTTCGTCGCCAGCCTTTATGCTCTTCTCAATCTCGGACCTGATGCGTTCGGCCGTGTCGACGGCAAGCCTGTGGCCCATGTCCCGCGCAAGGATGACGAACTCTTCGCCGCCGAAGCGGTAGACCATGTCGTTCTTGCGCACCGCGCCGGTCAGAATGCCCGCGAGGCGCTTCAACACTTCATCGCCCTCGAGATGCCCGAACCGGTCGTTGACCTCCTTGAAGTGATCGGCATCGACCACCATGAGGCTGATGTCCCGCCCGGTTCTTACCGCCTCGCGGATGATTTCAGTCCCTTCGAATTCGAGCCGGCCCCGATCATGGACACCTGTCAGACCATCCCTGCCGGTACGGGCAAGAAGATCCTGATAACGCTCTCGATAGGTCAGGTCGTTGAAGACATCGGAGATGCCCTTGACTGGAGCCGCCGCGCCGTCAGACCGGAACAGCGTGAGATAGACGCCGGTGAGCGCGACGAACAGAAGGTTCATCGTCATCTTCGCGGCCAGTCCACCCCAGAAGACATTCGCCGGAGCGCCGGTCAACAGGTTGAGCACGCCGTAAAAGCCGATCTGGTCGAAGGCCAGCGCCAGCGCTCCGGCGACAAAAAATCGCGGCAGCATCCTGCGCCCCATGATCGACCCGAGACGCTCGTAGATCAGGATGATGCCGATTGAATCGAGATAGAGCAGGCTCGTGCCCCACACCATCAGAATGCCGAGATCGCGCAGGAACGCCTCATCCGAGGGAATGCCGCCGGGCGTCAAAGCGCCGCCGTGCAGAGCCAGGATCTGGCCGAGCACGAAGCTGAGCAGATTGCCGATCAACAGGCCGTAGATCAGCTGCCGGACTGTCGCGGCATCCTCCTTGATGTAGAGCAGCAAGACCATCAGCAGCTTGCCGGCGAAAAACACCGCGGAGCCGGGCGAGATTGTCGCCATCGGCACCTGCACATAAAAGGTCGCGGCCAGATAGGTTTCGAGAAAATGCATCGTGCCAAGCACGGTGATGAACACGCCAAGTCCGATGCGGTGGCGCAAATGCAGGAGCGTGATCAGGACCAGAAAATAGACGACGCCTTCGAGCGCCAATACGATCACGTTATAAAATTGCATCCCGCTTACGCCTTGGGGCCAATCAATTGAGACTTCAAGATGTGTGCGTTCTCATCCGGCACTGATGATTCCATTAACCGCTAACCAGTGCGCTGAACAGCCGACCAGCCCGTCAAATGTGCGTGCGGCGAAATAATAAATGATAAAGATCAGTCGTCCCACGGCGCCACTGGGCCGGCGGGCGCATCCAGGCCAAGCCGGCGCTCCATTTCGATGGTCTCCGCTTCCGACAAGCGCACATCGAGGCTGACGGAGCCATCCTCGCGATCTTCCCTGCTATCGACGATCCCGTGTTCGTAGAACCACGGCAGCATGGAGAGCTTGTCGACCGGAACAACGACCGTTGCAACGGTCATGACGCCGGAGAGTTTTTCGCCGACGACGCCGAGCAGGCGGCCGACGCCCTCGCCCGTGATCGCCGAGACCGCAATGGTGTTGGTCGCACCCGAAGCCTTTTGCAGCAACGCGTCGCGTACTTCCGGTTCGACGAGGTCGATCTTGTTCCAGACCTCGATGATGCGCTTGTCCTGCTCGCTCTCCTCGATGCCGAGGTCGGTGAGGATCCGCAGCACGTCGGCTGCCTGGGCTGTATTGTCCGGATCCGACATGTCCCTGATATGAAGGATCAGGTCGGCTTCCAGTACCTCCTCAAGCGTGGCGCGGAAGGCGGCGACCAGATGCGTCGGCAGATCCGAGATGAAGCCGACCGTGTCGGACATGATCACCATGCGGCCATGCGGCAGCTTGATCCGGCGCAATGTCGGATCGAGCGTCGCGAACAGCATGTTCTCGGCGAGCACGCCCGCTCCGGTCATCCGGTTGAAAAGCGTGGATTTTCCGGCATTGGTATAGCCTGCCAGCGCGACGATCGGATGCGGCACCTTGCGGCGCTTGGCGCGGTGGAGCTGGCGGGTGCGGCGAACCTGTTCCAGCTCGCGTTCGAGCTTGATGATCTTGTCCTGAAGCTGGCGGCGGTCGGCCTCGATCTGGGTTTCGCCGGGGCCGCCGAGGAAGCCCGCGCCGCCGCGCTGGCGTTCAAGGTGGGTCCAGCTACGAACCAGCCGGCCCTTCTGATAGTTGAGATGCGCGAGCTCGACCTGGAGCGAACCTTCCTTGGTGGAGGCGCGGCGGCCGAAGATTTCCAGGATCAAGCCGGTGCGGTCAATGACCTTGGCGTTCCAGGCTTTTTCGAGATTGCGCTGCTGCACCGGCGTCAAGGGATGATCGACGATCACCAGTCCAGCATTGCCCTCGGCGAGTTTTTCCTTGATTTCCTCGATCTTTCCAGAGCCGATCAGCGTGGCCGGTTTTGGCTGCGACACCTGGACGATCTCGCCGGAGGTGATTTCCAGATCGATGGCATGCGCAAGGCCGATAGCCTCTTCGAGGCGTGCCTCGCTGGTACGCCCGTTGCCGGTCTGCTGTCCCGTCTTGAGTACGGGCACGACGACGATGGCGCGCATCTCGTCGTGCAGCCGTTCAGCCTCGGGTACGAGCGAATCGTGGGAAGTGTCGCGTTCGTTGATTGTCATTGCTCCAAGCGACGAAAGGCGGCACTTGCCGCCAGATCGCTTCTTTCAGATTTCAGTGTTCACGAGAAACCCGGCCTGTGGCCGTTTGTTCCGCTCAGCCGACACTTTCCTCACCTTCGAACATCTGCACCGGCGAACCGGGCATGATGGTCGAGATCGCATGCTTATAGACGAGTTGCGAATGCCCGTCACGGCGCAAAAGCACACAGAAATTGTCGAATGAGGTGACGACGCCGGTGAGCTTGACGCCGTTTATGAGAAAGATGGTAAGAGAAATTTTCTGCTTGCGAACAGTATTGAGAAATAGATCCTGCAGATTTTGAGAACGTTCAGCCATGTGCCCCGCCGCGTCTTTCGTTATTGCCGGCGCATTTTGCCGGATTATTGTTACTGCCTCCCGAGCACCCGATGCCTCGTCGGACGCCCCTCGGTGGAATTGCTACCAAATAGATGTCTTTTCCGCAATGTCGAAAAATGCTTCCCGGATTTTTTGGCTTACACTGCCGGGATGGCCGTTGGCAATCGGCTTGCCGTCGATTTCGACGACGGGGAAACAAATACTGGTTGCTGCCGTTATGAATACTTCGCGAGATGCGAGCATCTTTTCCGCGGAGAAGGCCTCCTCGCGGATGTTGATGCCAAGCTTTTCGGCCACGTCCATCAGCGTCGTGCGGGTGATGCCGCGCAGGATGCCGTGCTCGGCCGGGCGTGTCAGCAGCGTGCCATCCTCATCGACCATCCAGACATTGGTGGCGGCCCCCTCCTTCACCGTACCGTCGGCATCGACATAGATCGCTTCCTGCGCGCCGGCTTCCTTGGCCTGCTGGCGGACGAGTGCATTGGAAAGCAGGCCGACGGTCTTGATATCGACCCGGTCCCAGCGATTCTCCGGCACGGTTATCGCCTTGATGCCATTGGCATTCTTGGCGGCGACGATGGCCGGATTGGTGCTCTTCGCCGTCACGACGACCGATGGCTTCGTATCGGGATGCGGGAAGACGTGGTCGCGTTTGGCAACCCCGCGCGTGACCTGGAGGTAGAACAGGCCGTTCCTGACGCGATTGCGCTTCAGCACCTCGCGAATGACGCGGACCAGCGCCGAACGGTGCAACGGCCAGCCAATCCTCAATTCCGACAATGAGCGACCGAGTCGGTCGAGATGGCGCGTCATGTCGACGATCATGCCATGCCTGATCTCGCAGACCTCATAGACGCCATCGGCGAATTGATAGCCGCGATCCTCGATATGCACTTTCGCATCCGCGTGCCTGACATAGCGGCCGTTCACATAGGCAATTCTGGTCATGCTGAAATCCCGAGAAAATCAAACGCCGAGGGTCTTGAGCTTGCGGTGCAGCGCCGAGCGCTCCATGCCGACGAATTCCGCAGTGCGCGAGATATTGCCGCCGAAACGGTTGATCTGTGCGATGAGATAATCGCGCTCGAACATTTCGCGGGCCTCGCGCAACGGCAGCGTCATGATGTGCTGGTCGCCGGTCGAGGAGACCTTGGGCATTGTGTCGAGCACATCGGCGGGCAGCATGTCGGCATTGATGGGGCTGTCGGGACCGTCGGATTGGGCCAGGATCAACAGGCGTTCGATATTGTTGCGGAGCTGACGCAGATTGCCGGGCCAGTCGTGTGCCTGCAGGATCGCCAGCGCATCATCGCCGATTTTGCGGGGCCGGATGCCGGCATGGTCGCAGATCTGGCGCATGAAGATATCGACCAGGAAGGGGATGTCCTCGCGACGGTCGGACAGCGGCGGCACCTTGACCGGGACGACCGACAGCCGATGGTACAGGTCCTCGCGAAATCGGTTTTCGGCGATCATCTTCTCGAGATTATAGGCCGTCGACGAGATAATGCGGACATCGACCTTGACGCGCTTCGAGCCGCCGACCCGTTCGAACTGCTGTTCGACGAGCACGCGCAGAATCTTGTTCTGGGTCTCGCGCGGCATCTCGCCGATCTCATCGAGATAGAGGATGCCGCGATGGGCCTCTTCCAGAGCGCCAGTTTTGCGCGGCTGGCCCGGGCTACCCTCGGTACCGAAGAGCGCAATTTCCATGCGCTCAGGGGTAATGGTGGCAGCGTTCAGCGCCACGAACGGCCCTTCGGCGCGCACGGACTTGCGATGGATGAGGCGCGCGACCAGTTCCTTGCCGGCTCCCGAAGGTCCGAAGATCATCACGCGGCTGTTGGTCGGCGCCACCTTGTCGATGGTCTGGCGCAACTGGGAAACCGCCACCGAAGTGCCGATCAGTTCGGCGGTGTCGCCAGTGCGGCGCTTGAGGTCCCGGACCTCGCGCTTGAGTTGGGAATTTTCGAGCGCCCGCTCCGCGATCAGGATCAGCCGGTCGGCCTTGAACGGCTTTTCGATGAAATCAAAGGCGCCGCGCCTGATGGCATTGACCGCCATCTCGATATTGCCGTGTCCAGAAATCATCACCACCGGCAGATCCGGGTGGCGGTTCTTGATCTCGTCGAGCAGGCCCAGGCCGTCGAGGCGGCTGCCCTGCATCCAGACGTCGAGCAGGACCAGCCGCGGCACGCGATCGGAAATGGCCGCAAGCGCGCTGTCGCTGTCATGGGCGGTGCGTGTCTCGTGGCCCTCGTCGGAAAGGATCCCCGAAACGATGTCACGGATGTCGACTTCGTCGTCGACTACAAGAATATCAGACGCCATGTGCCTCTACCTTCAGATTCTCGACCTCGGCGCTCTCCCCTCTTCGTGGCAGGATGACGCGGATCATAGCTCCATTTCCATTGTCAAAATCGGGCGGCGCATCGTGCAGCTCGAGCTGCCCGCCATGCTCCTCGATGATCTTCTTGACGATCGGAAGGCCAAGGCCGGTGCCCTTCTCCCTCATCGTCATGTAGGGCTCGAGAATCCGGTGCCGGTTCTCGTGCGGCAGCCCCTTGCCGTTGTCGATCACGTCCACGATCACCCGGTCGCTGGCGATGTCGACATGCGCGCGGATCATGATCTTCTGTTCGTCTCGGCGCTCGTCGGAGGGAATGGCTTCAATGGCCTCCTCGGCATTCTTCACCAGGTTCGAGAAGGCCTGACCAAGCATCCGGGCATCGAATGCCCCAACGAGAGGTTCATCACCCCATTCCTTGATGAAGCGGACGTGGCTGTTGCCCATCTCGCGCAGAAAGACCGTGTCCTTGAGAATATTCCTCAGATCCGACTGCTCCATCGACGGCTTGGGCATGCGTGCGAAGGACGAGAATTCATCGACCATGCGGCCGATATCCTCGACCTGACGCACGATCGTGTCGGTGCACTGGTCGAACACGGCCCGGTCGTCGTCGTTGATCTGCTTGCCGTAACGGCGCTTGAGGCGCTCGGCGGAAAGCGTGATCGGGGTCAGCGGATTCTTGATCTCGTGGGCGATGCGCCGGGCGACGTCAGCCCAGGCAGTCGAGCGCTGGGCGATAACGAGATCGGTGATATCATCCAGCGTGATGACATAGGATTCCTGGCCGGCATGGGATTCCTCGCGCGTCACCTGGACGCTCAGCGTGCGCTCCTTACCGCCGCGGACGAGGCTGATCTGCTTGCGGAAATCGCTGCGATTGCGTGACGCCGCTTCCGTGAGGACATCGTCGATATCGGGCGCGACATCCGTGAGCTTCCTGCCGGTCATGTCCTCGGGCGCCATCCCGAGAAGCATCTGCGTCGAGGAATTGGCGATGTTGATCGTCCTGTCCTCGTCGACGCCGATGACCGCCGCGGTGACACCAGACAGCACCGCCTCGATGAAGCGCCTGCGATCGTCCATCTCGTCGCGGGCGACGAGGATTTCGTCGCGCTGGGTCCTGATTTCGGAGATCATCTTGTTGAAGGTTCGCGAGAGCGAGCCGACGTCGCCGTCGACGGCGCGAACCGGCACGATGACGTTGAGATTGCCGCCGGCGACATTGTCCGCAGCATTGATCAGCAGCCTGATCGGCCGCACGATGCGGTCGGCCACGGCGATGGCCGCCCAGATCGCGGCGAGCAGGACGATCAGCGCGAAACCTAGATAGATGATGGCAAAGGCGAGCTGGGTCGAGGTCCTGCCTTCTTCCATTCCCTTGTATTCGGCCGCATTATTTTCCATCAAGTGCAGCGCCGACATGACCTGGGGATCGACGGCCCGGATCGTGTAGAGAAAGCCGTCTATCTCGCTGAGACTGATGATTGCGCCGACGAGATTGGTGCCGCCCGGCGGTATCAGCGTCGGCCGGCCGGACACCGCCGCCTGCAGCGCATCGGCCGGCACATTGGGAAGCGGCGCCTCCGTGGCGATGTCGGCCTTGAGCTGGACGACACCCTCGCGGTTGACGATGAAGGCGCCGAGCATGCCCCTGCCCTTGGCCTGCCGCGTCATCAGGTCCACGAACCCCGTCGGATCGAGCGAATAGAGCTGGCGGTTGCGGTCCAGATCGTTGGCCATGGAAATCGTCTGGCCCTGGAGGTAGCTGGCATTCTCCTTGACATAGGCCTGGGCGACGCTGATCGAGGAATTGACGATCTGCCTGGTCTGCTGGCCGAACCAGCGATCGAGGCCGGCATTGAGCGTGATCGAAGCGATGACCGCGACGAGGATCGCCGGCGCGATGGCGACGATCGAAAACAGCGAGACGATGCGGATATGCAGCCGGGCGGCCGCACGGCCACGGGTGCGGGCCTTGATCAGCCGGTAGATTTCATAGCCGACCAGCGCCAGGAGCGCGATCACGAACAGCGCGTTGACGACCACCGAGGCGATGACCACCTGATCGACCGGTTCGATCGGCGTGAATCCAAGCAGAATCACCAGCGTGGTGATCGCGGCAACAAGCGCACCGCCGGCGACCGCGATGCCGGTCGTCGTGGAAATGCCGCGCCGGTCGAAGTTCCGCCCGCCCCTCTCCTCCTGCACGTCGGTCATACGTCATCCGTTCGTTTCGCAGTTGCGTTCGGCATTCAACTTCCCAGTCATTTTGTCGAGACGAAGGCGATGCGCCGTGCATGGCCAAGGGAATCGGCCGCCTTCAAGCAAACAAACAATGCGTTGCTTTAGAGCAACGCATTGTGGCGAAAATGCAACGGAGCATGCCCGGATGTCAAGCCATTCGGGAGGAACGATACACAGTGACACCGAGTTCGCGAATCTTCTTGCGCAGCGTATTGCGGTTAAGGCCCAAGAGATCGGCGGCCTTGATCTGGTTGCCGCGCGTGGCGGTCAGCGCCGCCAGGATCAGGGGATATTCCATCTCGGCGAGAACCCTGTCATAGAGACCGGGCGGCGGCAGATTGTCGCCGAATTCCGAGAAATAGCTGCGCATGTTCTCTTCCACCGCCTGCGAAATCGAGACAGGCCCTGAGCGCATGCCCGGCTTCTCGGCGGGGCTGGACGCGATATCCGGCTTCAGTTCGGATTCGGCGATCTCGCGGGTGATCACGTCCTGCGGGTAAAGTGCCGTCAGGCGGCGGACGAAATTTTCGAGTTCCCGCACATTGCCCGGCCAGAGATAGGCTTTCATCACGTCGAGCGCCTCGTTGTCGAAACGCTTGGGCGCCATGCCCTCCTTCTCCGTCATCGCCACGAAATGGCGGACGAGATCGGTGATGTCCTCGGCCCGTTCGCGCAGCGGCGGCAACCTGAGCGGCACGACATTGAGCCGGTAATAAAGGTCTTCGCGGAACAGTCCCTGGTTGATCGCCTGCTTGAGGTCCTTGTTGGTCGCCGCGACGATGCGCACGTCGGTGCGGATAGGCGTTCGCCCGCCGACAGTCGTGTATTCGCCTTGCTGCAGCACCCGCAGCAGCCGTGTCTGGGCCTCCATCGGCATGTCGCCGATCTCGTCGAGGAACAGCGTGCCGCCCTCGGCCTGTTCGAAACGGCCGGTCGAGCGCGCTTGTGCACCGGTGAACGCCCCTTTCTCGTGGCCGAACAGTTCGGACTCGATCAGGTCGCGCGGGATGGCGGCCATGTTGATCGCGACGAACGGGCCGTTGCGGCGCTTGCCGTAGTCATGCAGCGCGCGCGCCACCAGTTCCTTGCCGGTGCCGGATTCGCCGGTGATCATCAGCGTCAGGTCCGTCTGCATCAGGCGCGCCAGAACGCGGTAGATTTCCTGCATCGCCGCTGAACGGCCGACCAGCGGCATGCCGTCCTGCATGTCGTCCTCCTGGCGCGGCGGCTTGCGCTTGGGCTCGGCAAGTGCGCGACCGACGATGTTGATCAATTCGGTCAGGTCGAAGGGCTTGGGAAGATAGTCGTAAGCCCCCTTCTCCGAGGCCTTGATGGCCGTCATGAACGTGTTCTGGGCACTCATGACCAGAACCGGCAGGTCCGGCCTCAGCTTCTTGACGCGCGGCAGCAGGTCAAAGGCGTTCTCATCCGGCATCACCACGTCGGTGATTACCAGATCGCCCTCGCCGGCCGATATCCAGCGCCAGAGCGTGGCTGCATTGGATGTGATCCGCACGTCATAACCGGCGCGGGAAAGCGCCTGGTTGAGTACGGTCCGGATGGCAGCGTCATCATCCGCGACGAGAATGGTGGCAGCAGTCATCTAAGGTTCCTAATCAAAGTGATGGTCCTCTGCTTGCCCGTTGGGAGAGACGGGCATCAGGACGCGGAAGATTGTCTTGTTGTTCTGGCGGTCGCATTCGACGATACCGCCGTGCCCGCCGATGATCTTGGCGACGAGGGCGAGGCCAAGGCCCGAGCCATTTGTCTTCGTCGTCACGAACGGATCGAAGAGATGCGGTACTAGGTCATCGGGCACGCCAGGACCGTTGTCGATGACGCAGAATTCCAGCGGCAGAGAAATTTTCTCGCGCGATCCCGCCACCGATATCCTGATACCTGGGCGATAGGCCGTGGTCAGCATGACCTCGGCGTCGGCCCGATCAGCCACGGCTTCGGCGGCGTTCTTCACGAGGTTGAGGAACACCTGAACCAGTTGGTCGCGATTGGCGTGCACCGCCGGCAGGGAGGGATCGTAGTTCTCGGCGATCCTGATATTGCGGGCAAAGCCAGCCTTGGCGATCGCCTTCACATGATCGAGTACCGAATGGATGTTGATCGGTGCACGATCGACGGGCCGCTCGTCCGAGAAGACCTCCATGCGGTCGACCAGCGAGACGATGCGGTCGGTCTCCTCGCAGATCAGCTGGGTGAGCGCGCGGTCCTCGTCATTGACTGAGGTTTCGAGAAGCTGGGCGGCGCCACGGATGCCGGAAAGCGGATTCTTGATCTCATGCGCCAACATCGAAGCCAGGCCGGTTACAGACCGCGCAGCGGCGCGATGGGTGAGCTGGCGGTCGATCTTGTCGGCCATCGAGCGTTCCTGGAACACCACGACCACCGAGCCCGGATCGGTCAGCACCGGCGCGACATAGATATCCACCAGCTTGTCGGCCCCGAGCCGTGGCGAGGACAGGTCCACCCTGTATTCGTTGACCGGCGCGCGGCGCTCGCGAACCTGGTCGATCAGGGTCAGCATCGGGCTACCGAACGGGATATAGGCATAGATCGTGTGGCGCGAGAGATAGGCCGCACTTGCGCCGAAGAAGGATTCGGCTTCCCAGTTGGCAAACGCAATATATCCATCCTCATCGACGAGGATCACGGCATTCTGGATGGCGTTTAGCACCGAATTGGCAAGTTCGGTGTTTGCCACCTTCGGCTTCTTTCGACCCTGATCGTCGTTCATGCCGCCTCGCTCAGGACGGGTGCCGCCGCTTCGAGAATGAGGCGCCTGACGGTTTCGACGACGAATTCCGGATCGCGCGAGGTCAGGACTTCGGACTTGGCGCCGGATGCAACAAGCCCCGCATGCCGTTCGAGATACCAGCCGACGTGTTTTCGAGCATGGCGCAGGCCACCCTCGGGGCCGTAGAAATCGAGTATCATGCGATAATGCCGCTCAAAGAAATCCGCGATCTCGTCGCGTTCCGGTGCGGCACGCGTGCCGGCCAGCACACCGGGATGCCATGGCCGCCCCTGCGCGCCACGCCCGATCATCACCGCGTCGGCACCCGAGCGGCGAAGGATGTCGGCTATGTCGGCCTGCGTCTCGACATCGCCATTGGCGACCAGCGGAACTCTGATCGCGGCGCGGACCTCGGCGATGCGATCCCAATCGGCGCGGCCTTCGTAGAACTGCATGCGGGTGCGGCCGTGGATCGTGATCATCTGGGCTCCGAGCGCCTCGGCCTCGCGCGCCAGCATCGGCGCATTGATGGAATTCTCGTCCCAGCCGAGCCGCATCTTGACGGTCACCGGCACCTTCACCGCAGCGACGGTCGCGGAAATCAGAGACAGCGCCAGTTCCGGCTCCCGCATCAGCGCCGAGCCCGACAGGCCGCCGGTCACCTTCTTGGCTGGACATCCCATATTGATGTCGATGATCGAGGCACCATTGGCTTCGGCGATGCGCGCGCCTTCCGCCAAATAATGCGGATCGCGCCCGGCAAGCTGCACGACATGCGGCTCGATGCCGGAATTCCTCAGGCGCGACCAGGATTCGGCGGTGTCGCCGACCAGTTCGCGGCTCGCCACCATTTCGGTGACGACATAGCCCGCACCGCTTTCCCAGGCGAGCTGGCGGAACGGCAGGTCGGTGACACCGGACATCGGCGCAAGCGCGACGCGGTTGCGGATTTCCAGCGGACCGATATGGAAGGCGTCTCGCAGGGAGGGCATGTTGGGCTGCATATCTTTCAGGCACTCAATAATCGTGCATTATTTTTAGACATATCCGTTGGCGTTGCCAAGCGGAATCGAAAGCCGGCCCAAAAAACAAACTTCAATCCACTGGCCTTTGCCTTTTAGAGCATGTTGCGACTATTTGGAGCCATTCTGCCGGGGCAGATTTTCGTCAGGACCAAGCCGGCGGTGAAGCGTCGTACCCGTAGGTACGGCCGAGACCGCCGCCGCAGGGACTGGCGGAAAGATGCCCCGGCCCTTCGGGTTGGCTGAAGCGGGCCGCCTCTTTGACCGGCCGGCTTGGCCGTATGCTTTGGCTACGACGCGCGCCGGCCGGTCAAACATGCGACTCCGCTTGAGCCAACAGAATGATTCCAAATAGTTGCAACATGCTCTAAGCGCCTATAAAGGCGAATGAAAGCAATAGCGGATCACTTGTGAATGATCATGACACTCCCGGATGCGCCCAGATTTGGCATACTGATCGTCGCCGCCGGGCGTGGTGAGCGCGCGGGCGTCCATCCCGATGGTCCCAAGCAATACCGGCTGATCGGGGCCACGCCCGTCATCACTTATTCGGTGGCAAAATTCGCAGCCTGGAAGCATACGGCGAGAATCGTCATAGCCGTCCATGCCGATGACGAAGATCTTTATTCCAACTGTAAGGCCACGTTTCCCGCGGGGCCAGTCATCGAGACCGTTCCCGGCGGCGCGACCCGGCAGGCCTCGGTGCTGAACGGGCTCGAGGCGCTGGTGTCGAGCGGCATTACCCATGTCATGATCCATGACGCCGTGCGCCCCTTCTTCACCTTGGATATGCTCGAGGCGATCCATGCCGCGCATGTCGAGGGCGAAAAGGCAGTGCTGCCGGTGGCCGCGGTCGCCGACACGCTCAAGCGGGCAACCGCCGAATTCTATATCGAAGAAACAGTTTCCCGCGCCGGTCTCTTCGCCGCCCAGACACCGCAGAGCTTCGACTACCCGATGATCCTGGCCAGCCACCGGGCCGCCGCTGCAGCAGGTCTCTCCGATTTCACCGACGATGCGGCCATCGCCGAGTGGCGGGACATCAAGGTCAAGCTCGTCGAAGGCGACCGCGAGAACATCAAACTCACCCTGAAACGCGATATCGAACTGGCTGACGAGAAGCTGATGCGAAACCACCTCCCCGATGTCCGCACCGGCAACGGCTATGACGTGCACCAGTTGGAGCCCGGCGACGGCGTGACATTGTGCGGCGTGAAAATTCCTCACGACCAGCGGCTGAAGGGCCATTCCGACGCGGACGCGGCGCTTCACGCGCTGACGGATGCGCTGCTCGCCACTTGCGGCGCCGGCGATATCGGCGATCACTTTCCGCCGTCGGACCCGCAATGGAAGGGGGCCGCATCGCGCATCTTCCTCGAACATGCGGCGAAGATCGTGCGCGACCACGGCGGAACGATCATGAATGCCGATGTTTCAATCATTGCCGAGGCGCCGAAGATAGGCCCGCACAGGGAATCAATGCGCAAAATGCTGGCCGAAATGCTGGATATCGAACTCGAACGCTGTTCGGTGAAGGCCACGACGAATGAAAAGATCGGCTTCGTCGGTCGGGGTGAAGGCATCGCCGCAATCGCCACCGCGACGGTCGTCTACGGGAGAAGACCACAATGAGCAACGAGACGATCATATACGAGCTTGCCAAGGAAGTTGTCGCACTCTGCGTCGAGAAGAATGTCATGATCGCGACGGCAGAATCCTGCACCGGCGGGCTGGTCGCGGGCTGCATCACCGAAATCCCTGGCGCAAGCCAGGTGCTGGAGCGCGGGTTCATCACCTATTCCGACAAGGCCAAGACCGAGATGCTCGGCGTGATGTCGATCACGCTCCGGCAATACGGGGCCGTCTCGAAGGATGTTGCGCTGGAAATGGCGCATGGTGCGATGTCCCGCTCAGAGGCGGGCATCTCGGTCTCGGTCACCGGCATTGCCGGCCCGGATGGCGGCTCGACCGGCAAGCCTGTCGGCCTCGTCCATTTCGGCGGCCGCCACTACAAGGGCGCGATGATCCACCGTGAAATGAACTATGGCGATATCGGCCGGCATAACGTGCGGATGGCGGCGGTGGAGACCGCGCTTGAAATGATCATCGAACTCGCCAAGCTGGGCTGATCAGCTAAGCTGCGGGGTGATAAATCTTGTCCGCCCGCTTCTCGAAGGCTTCCGAGAACATGCGGAAGGCGCGGTCGAACATCGAGCCCATCAACGCGCCGAGGATACGGCTCTTGAATTCGTAATCGATGAAGAAGATGACGTCCGAGCGGCCCTCGCCCGTATCCTCGAAGCGCCAGGTATTGCTGAGATATTTGAATGGCCCATCAATATATTTCACCTCGATCACGCGTTCCTCGGGCTTGAGGAAGACCTGGCTCGTGAAGGTCTCGCGGATCGCCTTGTAGCCGACGCTCATATCGGCCACCAGCAAGGTCTTGCCGTCGCGCTCCTTGCGGCTCCTCACCGTCAGGGCCTCGCAAAGCGGCAGGAATTGGGGATATTTTTCAACGTCGGCGACGAGCGCGAACATCTCGTCGGCGGTGTGGTTGGCAGGGCGGTGGGTTTCGAACTGGGGCATAGGCGAGAGCTAATGGCGCCCTGGCGAAAGCGCAAGGAGTTGCAACGCTTGTTCACGCGATTTCAGCTGGAGAACGGGAATGTCCGGGGCATGATGCTCGAACATATTAAGGATCCTCGGCGCATGGACTTTTTCGAAATTCCAAATGTAACGCAGAAATTCCCAATCCGGCAATTGCTCCGGACAACCATCAGCCATATCGGGCCTGACCTTTCCGTAGGAATGCAGAACACGTCGATACACGCCAAACAGCGACACCCAGCGCGACGGCCGCATCCAGATCACCAGCTGCGCGCGTGGCAGGCGGATCGGCATCGTGCGGGGATTGGTGCCGTCCATCACCCAGCGATCTTCCGCAACCGTCGCCATAACGAGCCGTGCTATCTCGGCGGAATCTCGCGCCACCCAACCCGGCAGCCAGAAGTATTCCTTATCCATCGAGACATGACGAAGTCCGATGTGTTGCGCGAGCTTGGCGGCGAGCGTGCTCTTGCCGCTGCCCGAACAACCGATGACGAGAATGCGGGTCACCGCAGACGACAATTTTGCTGCTTCATCGACGGCAATGACGTTCATGTTTGATCCAGGCGCAGGTGTTCAGCGGAATGAGCCGGAATGTGCAGGAGCGACGTCCTAAAGCGTGTCGCTGCTATTGGGAGCCATTCTGCCGGAGCAGGTTTTCGCCAGGGCAGAGGTGATTGGCGAAGGACATACCCAGATGTACGTCCGAGACAATCACCTCTGCCATGGCGGAAAGATGCCCGGCCCTTCGGGTTGGCTGAAACGGGCCGGCTGATCGACCGGCCGGCTTGGCCGTAGATCGTGGCTACGACGCGCGCCGGCCGGTCGACCATCCGACTCCGTT
>Ga0307515_10000843_pt1 | contig 70381 bp, 92 predicted proteins | sample 17_EM_MG_FD_194513 | JGI IMG/M metagenome (GOLD analysis project Ga0307515, IMG submission 194513) | Populus trichocarpa ectomycorrhiza microbial communities from riparian zone in the Pacific Northwest, United States - 17_EM | ecosystem: Host-associated > Plants > Roots > Unclassified | place... | reverse complement strand
GCCGCTGAGCGTGCGTGCGTTGGATGTGGAAGGCTTAGAAGGCATTCTGTACGAGTCTGTTTCATTGACTAGAAGGAAGATTAGGGTCATACCTCCGTACACGATTAGAGAGAGGCGTTTACTCGTCAGCTTGCCCTGACGGCCGCGAGACATATCATGAGGCATTCGTGAACCCAATTCGCCCGTTTAGGTTCTTTGTGGCTCCGTCATTAGCCTGTCGGACCCTAGTGGCTCTCTCCTTTCTGATCTTCTCGTACATGGCGAGTCCGACCGCCACGTTATTGGTGGAGCCGTGCTTATCAGGGAGGACGGTTCCGAGTGTTGCAGCAGCTTCGGTAGCCTGCCAGCACGTCGCTTGGGCTGATTGGACCATAAAGTCTCAGAGGGCTATTCGCGGATTGGATGGGTGGGTATAACTCGCCATCATTGGGTGTGTAGTGTCATCCAGAATGCGTGCCTTAGTACCCTTGTGACAATCCTCATACGGTTGGTGAACACGTAACCTCCCAGGAGAGTTGTCTATGAGCAGTGTCAGAAGGTGTGGTTACTTGCGCGTCGCGACTGACTCACATAACATGTTCGTATGGATAATCGACAAGACCGAGACGTTGGACGTCCTCAGTGCGTATACTACATCCGTTGCACGTCTATGTTGTCGCATGAACGTTCGGCGTAATATCAATCTGTCCGCGTACAGCGGGCTCGGAAACACTGCACCTAAATGAACTGTCAGGCCCGATTAGTTGAAACCAAATGATCCCATGAGAAAGTGCGAATAGCCGTGAAATTGCTAGCTTGCAGCGTCAGCAATTCTACAGACTGTTGATCGTACTTCTTGCTGAATCGTAAACTCGTTCAACACGATCAGCATGTCGAACTTCGCGAGCGCAGTGCAACAACACCTCGTGATTCGAAAGAGCACACCGGGCGCGACAGTGTCAGTGCATATGAGGCTCCCCACTACCGGTACTATACACGGAATAAAGCTCGGTTTGCGGATCGGACGGTCCAGTGTCTGGACACCCCCCAGGTGTCATGCTGGCCTCCACCATCCATACTGTCTTGGTTACCCAATAACCTGCACTTCGCCAGGCCGCCAAGTTCAACAGGCGCCACAAAGAGAGCCAGGGAAGGGGATGTGGAGACGACCACGCCCCTAATTCAAAAGGGCCGCAGAGTCTGTAGGTTGGTGAATGAGTCGTATTAATGGTGCCCGATTGGTAAAAATATTGCCGTATACCCGGCCCACCATAAACGACCAGGAGGGACTAGTTCCCGATGTTATAGTGGAGTGGGTGCCCCAGCATTCCGGGGAGACAAGGGGACAGGAAAAAGGGATGAATTCGCCCCGCCATACAACCGATGATGCAACGCTGGGTAACATCAAAGGTAGGATTGACCCCGTGCCGGTAATTGACCCGAACGGACGACAAATGCGCTTGCACGGTCAGGGTGAGGGGATATCTAGAGAACACGGAGACAATTGTGGCTGACAGGCATACAATTCGGAGGCCTGGGACGGCGGTTCATTGGGTTTGGCCTTTTCACTCATCTAAATGAGGGGGGTAAGCGATATCGATAGAGGGTGGGTAAGGAGGAGTGACCGTGGGAAACGCTTCCCGATTCGAAAATTTCCTCCTTCATCTTCCGTCCCATGACTGCCGGGGGCAAAACATCCAAAAAACGAGCTGCTCACTTGCAGATAGGTCCGAAGAAGAAGAAGATCAACTCTGAAAAGTCGTCAATACAAGATGAGAAACCTAGCGTTGTGAAACGCGGCAGACCCGTGACTCTCCCCAAAACCCATGATTCTGACACCAGTTCTGATGAGGAAGTCGAAAATTCATCGGAGGAGGATGCGGAAATAGCGGATGATGACGAGCAGATGCCGGATGTTCCGACGAAAGATCCTAATGGTGGGTGTCGGGTTTAAGCCTCTGAACTGAATGCAAAGTTGATGGATCGGGGCACCCAGCTGCAAGGGAAGCGCACAAGGCACAGAAAATTCTCCTCGGCCAGCGAAAGGCTTCAAAACCTCATGCTGCATTGCTCCAAGACGCTAAACGCGTATGGAGCCTTTCCCTGCAGAAAAACACTGGATCGGAGCGGAAGAAGCACATCACCGATCTCATGAACATCGTCCGTGGTCATGTCAAGGATATCGTTTTCAAACACGATGCCAGCAGGATCATACAGACTATTGTTCGCTGGGGTCGACCTGCCGAACGGAATGAGATTGCTACGGAGCTTAAAGGGTCGTACAAGGACCTGTCGGAGAGCAAGTATTCTAAGGTACGTTCCCCCGTATGTTCAAACCATCGCAGCACCAAGGTTGACTGGAACAGTTTTTAGTGACCAAGTTGATCCGCTTCTGCCCATCCCAACGCACTTCAATCTTTACGGAACTGCGCGGTCACATCTTGCGGCTCCTGCTGCACCGAGAAGCATCGAGCGTTATTGCCGATGCCTTCGAACCATACACAAATGCTTATGAGCGCTCTCTTCTGGTGAGGGACTTTTATGGAAAAGAGGCCGCACTATTTTCCTCGGGCACCGTCGGGAGCGAGGCGGATAAGGAGAAAGCGAAGAAGGGCCTGAAAGGCGTTCTAGAAGATGCCTCCTCCGGACAAGGGACAAGGATTCTTAAAGCGACCAAAGAAAACATCATGACAATGTGAGGTTCCTGTTGACGCGGTTCAAAAGAGGTTTCTGATCCATCGTAGACTGAATAACCCTGAAAAGGGTGCAGTAACGCACGCCGTCGTCCACAGGGCACTATGGGAGTACCTGTCAGCCTTGCGTGAATTGGAAAATGAGGCTGAACGGGAAAAATTATGGAGAGAGATCTTTGAAGTGTATGACCTCTGATGTTTCTCCACACGAAGTCGACCCCTAGTAACCTATTAATCACAGATGCCAGGATGTTCTCGCTGAAATGGTGCACACGAGGGACGGTTCGCGGCTTGTTCGCGAATTCATCGTCCGAGGTTCAGCGAAGGTAATAAAAACACACGACTTGGGGGTTTCCGACGCTCAAGCCATTATCAACTAGGACCGAAAGCAAATCGTAAAGACGATCAAGCCCTACGTGGAACGCATGAGCCAAGAAGAGCTCGCCCAGTCGGTTCTCTTCTCGGCTTTCGACGTGATCGAGTAAGCCGCTTTACCTCCATCCCGTTATGAGTTCCCTTTCGCCGATGTAACAACTTCAACTTCTAGCGACACGAAGCTGGTAGCCAAGTCTCTCGTCTCGGAGCTGACAACCGTCGCTCCGACCATCTGGAAATCCACGCACGGCCGGCGGTCGCTACTGTACCTAATTGTCCCGCGGAGCCGACGACATTTCACTCCGTCACAAATCGCCTCCTTGGCAGAGACGGATGCAACAAAGGCCCAAACGAGCAAGAAGGACGATTCCGTGCGAGCCGCAGAGATCCGAAAAGCCGCCTCGGAGTCTCTCCTCGAGTTCGTTGCGAGGCACGGGAAGGAAGTCGTTATGGATACGGGTGGAAGCCTGCTCGTTGGTGAGATCATGCTTCAAGCGGATGGCGGTAAGTGTTCCTGGAGTTTCCGCCTCTCGTCATTTCCACCAACGACCAATTCATCTCACATTCACTCGTTCTCGTACAGACCGGTCCGCGGCCACTGAAACCCTACTCGAACTGATCTCCACCCCATATCCCGCTCCGGCTACCTCTTTAACGCACCCAATAGACGCCTCGCACGTCGCGAGGTTGTATAAAACGCTCCTGCAGGGTGGACACTACGATCAATCCTCCAAATCCGTCACAAAATCTTCATCTTCGTTTTCCCCATCGGCGTTTGCGTCGTCGTTCCTGGCTGCCGTTGGCCAAGGTGTCACTATGGCTATGGCCCAAGGGAATGGTGCATTCGTCGTTGCCGAGCTGTGTAGGCAGGTAAACACAGGAGGTACGGACGAGGATAAGAAGCTGTTGCGGACATGGTTCACACAGGAAGGTGTCAGTGACGAGGTTCGAAGCAAGGAGATCCGGGGCAAGAACATACTCCTAGAGAGTATCGATGCCTTGTTATCCACATAGTAGTTATATCGTACCGATGTTTGCTGAACTCATAACTTGGAACGGTCCATGATCCAGCTGGCATTCTTTATACACAGGGCTACAAGAGGGGAGAGATCTACGAGCGGAGGTAGAGAAGTGTCATCAGAGGAGCTAGGAGAGTCGGCGGCAACGAAAAGACAGATAATGAGGAGAAAAATCACAGGAATGAGAAAAAAGACCATGAAACTTTCGTGAAAAGTCCCGGACAAAACGATGCAGAATAAATGCGGGAGATCTGGAAAGAGGAAATAAAGTAGTAGTAAAATTATAGTCAACGTTCGCCAAATTCCCAAACTCATCATCGGTATCCTGTTAGGCCGACCGCGCTAGGATTGCGGCCGCTGCGCATATCGTAGGGGTTGTACTCTCCACTTGAGGCTCCACTAGGGTACGGTGAAGGCGACACGAGATTCTCTCTGCTTGGGCCCCATTGTGTCATATCACTGTGCTGCAAGGGGGCGAAGGAAGCAGAGTCAGAATCTCGTTGACCGAAGGGTTCGACGACCTCCGCGGCGCCAACACTCGAACCAGTCTCACGCGGAAGGAGAGTTCCAGAGGGGTCTCTTTGTGTTGCAGCGCGTCGGCGCCGCAGAATAAAGAAACCAAGGATCGTACCGAGGATAGCCAGGCCTGCGAGAGCAGCGGCGACAATTCCGCCAATGACGCCGCCAGACAATGACGAGGCACTGTTGTTGTTGCTGCCAGTATCGGTGTTGTTGGTGTTAGAAGGACCATTTCCAGTCGCGGAGTCAACGCGAACGCTAGGAGGCAAGGTATCGATAGGGTCCATGGTTTGGGTCTCGACATTGCCGCTGCCAACAATGACATAGGTACCATTGCTAGGAGTACCGTTGATGGTCACGTAGACGAACGCGGGTCCGGGTTGGAAGATGTTGGCGTTGGGGGGCATCTGGGAAACGTGGTACACGATTGAGCCGTCATTGTTGACAGTAAAGGTGTGGTTCAATTGGAGAGCGCGTTGACCCATGCTCATGCCGTGAGTGGTCCAACCTGGGCGTATGACCATGATTTTGGTTTTCTCGGCGGCGGTGTTGGCGGAACCAGAATAGGACGAGGGGGGAACGGTGATGTCGAAGTATTTACCACCGTAAGAGAGGGTCTTGGGAATACCAGTAGGGACAGGACGGCTTGACTTGTAGTAGAGGGGATAGAAGATCTCAACCTTGTAGGTGGTGGGGAAGGCCGTTGTGTCGTTGAAATCAACGTTGGGGTTGGACCCAGCGATCATGACCGAGCCGTCAGGGAGAAGGATAGCGCTGGAGTGGTATAAACGGGGGATGGTCGAGGTTGACAAACCTTCCGAGTTCCATCGGGAACCCTTAGGTGCAGAAGGATCATAGATGCTAGGCCGGAAAACGGGTCCAGAAGCCAAGGACATACCGAAGGGCATCTGTCCGTATGTGGGGGTGGTGAGAGTCCTCTCCGCGTATCCGGCGGTACCATTAAGACCACCGTTCACAATGAGGAGAGTGCCATCGGGAAGGTTGACGAGCTGACCCATGGTACGGGACTCCAGCATGTCGTCATCCTGCTCCCAAGTAGGGCTGGATGCGTCGAGTGGCTCAGGGGTCATGCGTTGGCAGTCCTTGGAAGCGGGATAGTCCCAGGTATCGCGGAAGGGGTATGAATAGTTACCCCAATCGGGCTCAGGCATGTCGCTACCACCGCAGAAGAGGACAGTGGGGTTGTATTTGTTCTCCGGGGTCAATGGGAGCATGGCAGCACCACCGGAGGCTGGGTAGACCCGGATGACGTTGTTGGGAATGTTAGGAAGGCGAACCTCTCCGTTGGTTTCGGGGTCCCAAAGCATGGCGGAAACGTTGGCCTGGACGAACATCTTTCCGGAGGGCATCATGAAGGCGTGAGCATAAGCGTTGAGACCGGAAGTATCGATCATGAACTGCATAACCTTGGGTTCGCCTTTGGATGGATATGACTCGTAAGTGGGCTCAGCGGCACCCCCCTCTGTGGCGGGGTCGATGTTGGGGTAGTTCCTATTGATGTAACCACCGTTCACGAAACCACCGATCAAAATGATGGTACCATCCGCGAGGGGCTCAGCAGTCGAGTACCAACGTGACTTCTGCATCTGCAACACGTTCGGATCCTCGTACCACCCGCACTCGGGTTTTGAAACGAGGTCCGCGTTGGAGCCACTGCAAGGGGTGATAAGACGAATAGCACGGGTACCGTCGTAGTCCTTGAAGGTCTCGTCGTACTGCGCTGAGGCGCCGTGGGGGTATGGGACAGAACCGAGTTTTCCACCGGGACCGACAGCGCCGTTGCCACCGAAGGTGCTGAAGGAGCCATTGGGAAGGTGCATTCCAGAGGCGCAGAAAACGTTGGAGTAGACATCGATAACGTTTGCCTTGTTGGTAGCAATGTCCCTGGATTGATATGAATTGGAGAAGTTGGCAAGGTACCTATAGTATCGGCTGTAGACTCACCAAACGGAACCCCAGGCAGGGTGGCCGTTTATCTGAACGGGATTATTCTCGGCCTTGTCAAGGATGTAAACCTTTTCCTCGTTGGCGACGAACATCTATTGCGAAGCGTGATGAGGGGGGGTGGTGGAGAGGGTTATAGCGCAATGGGGGTACGGACCATCATGGCTGATACCAAACTGTCCCCCACTTCAACAATTGAACCAGGTTTCTGGGCTACCGCAGCGGAAGCAAGCCCGAGGGCCAGCAAGGGAAGGGTGGGATGCATAGCTCGGTATTCCGAGGCAAAGTATTAAGAGAGAGGATAGGGAAGAAAAAGAGACTCGGAGTTCCTCTGGAGACGGAGGAGAAGTGGATGTTAAAGAGAAAAGAGCGTGGTTGGGAAGAGCAACGGTGATGAGGGGGCTGTCCAGAAATGGCCTCTTTTGAACCAGGTTGTATTATGTAATCAACCGCCCCTTTCACTCTTCCCGGCAGAAGCCAAAGTGCGTTCGCTAATCTTCACCATCGCCCGCTTGTGTGCAGGATGATAAATTTTACCACAGGAACGTTCCAAACGATTGCCGGCACCAAAGTCCAGAGGTTCGAGGACGAGGACCACACGCAACCTGGGCTATATCTGGCCCTGAAACGGATCAACGAAATATGTACTCTTCAGGTCTCTTCGGGACCCATCACCCTCTCGGCGAGTCTTAAACCGCCCGCCCGCGCACAAAAGTGAAGAAATCCAGGTTCCTGCCCAGCCGTTCGCCGTGCGGACAAAGACGCTCATGAGGCAGATACATAAAAAGATTTATTCCCGGTCCGGTCGCTGGGAAGGAACCCGGAGGAAAGATCATTGATTCGGGATGCGTTGGCATCATCGACATCTGCGGATGTCATCGTCGTAAAGTAGACCATGGATGGACCCAAGAGCGACAATACTCAGACTCGGCCAAGTGTTTGATTTCTTAGCCAGAACTCACATTTATGCACTTCACGCTTACACGTCTAACCGTCGTCAAGTACCCCGGCCCTGGCCTTACATAAAAGCTGCGGTGTGGGCAGGTGCACAACCGCGACGCGACCGGATCCCAAAATGTGCCCAGTCCTGTTCTCTTTTAGCAGGCGATATTCCTTCACCATCCTGCCGATGCAGTAGATACGACATAAAACCGAAAGGCTTGTTCGCACATCAATGCATCACCCGTCGGACCCCGGACCACTGGTTGGCAAACGATCCCACCGCTCGCGGCCTATTCGAGAGTGATGCGCCCGACACATCATTTGTCTTCTCGACTTGAATGTGCCTGATCTCTCATCTGAGTATAAATACACTAGCACAGCTAGCACCCTTCCACAGCACATCGATATTGATCAACGCCCCTGAGTGCAATGTATATGTGCTATTCTGGATACGAGACGATTGGGAACAACCTCTCTACATTCGACGGGGCGGCCGGTCGGAGTTGAATTCTTCGATTAAGCATCTGGTTTTTAGATCCCATGACTTCCAAACGTCTCGTGAACCTTGTATGGGTATTGTTTGTTCCCCCTGTTCTTCCACGAGCCGGGAGTGTACTTGTTAATCATTAATAGCGAAGCATGGGATTTGGTGGGAAGCGGTGGATATTTCTATTTATGGACACCGTTGCCGCGATGGGGCCAGGCCTCTCCGTAGTACAGAGTTCACCAGACGTTCCGGGTACGGTCAGTGCAACCTCGACCAGCATTGCACCGACGCCGTATGTATGCGGGAGGATGTGCGAAAACCCACCGCTGGAAACAAAACAACCACATGATTCCCTCATCTCTTTGGTAGGTACGTCCAGCGAAATCGTTGTCACTGTCGTGGAATGGGAGGGACAACACGCCAAGCCAAGAGGATGAATAAGAAACTTGGACGCTCTCGTTATACATAATACAAGTACTTGTTGTTCCTCTTAACTATCAAAGCACGGGCCAGGAGCAAGTATGGAGATACCTAAACATGATAGTAAACGTACAGACCATCACGATGGGCTACCTGATCCCAGGGATGGTCGCATGCGCGGGCATAGAGTGCAGCGTCCAAGCAATACAAGAAAGAAGGGCTTCGTTCCTCCCGTCAATCACTTCATCTGGGTCATAACATCGTCGTAACCAGGCATTCCTCTGAACACGGATCCCAGTCCACGCCACTCCCCATCCGGAGTGATTCTCTCCAGTATGGCCGCAAATGCGGAACACAGACCAGAAAGCCCTTCGTAGAGACTATAAGGCACATCTGGCCGTCGTAGCTCTCCCTTCCGCGTCATCCCGTTCCAGTGAGAGCCGAGGTCAGCCAGATGAATAGCCTGATAGAATCGTTCTGGGAGCAGATCCTTGTCGTAACCGTCGAGGGCATCGGACGCAGCAAGGAGAGCAAACACACTCCCCGACACTCCATGGCAGAGTCCGACGCCCTTTTTTAGAAACCCCTCTCTGTAAATCAGATTTGATGCTCGGTCTATCGCGGACTTCAACCTCGATTGTAAACCGGGAGAAACGGAGAGTTCGGATGCTCGTTTGAGGATGGTCGAGAATAGGATAACTAATCCCGGAGCTCCATGACACCATCTGAGCGCATTTCGGTCGGCTTATTGTTAACAGATGCCTGTTGTGAATGATATCAAGCTCTCACTGGAGTAACTCTTGTTTCTCAGTTGGGGGTTCTTCGCTCGCTTTCGACGACCAATTGCCGTCATTGCATTGTATGTGCAACAGCCACTCCACGGTTTGCAAAATAGTGGGGACGTGTGCGGCGATGGTATCCAGTGGGCACGAGACGATCATTTGGAGTATCCCCGCTATTATTGGGATGAAAAGACCAAACCAAATGTAATTACAAATATAGACTCACCAACGCCGTGTGCCGCTCCCAAGTATAATTTGTGGTGCCACGACCACATTAATGGAGCCCATGCGGACGATGCCACCCCAGGCGGCCGCGTTGCTTCGGCTCCCATCGTCCCTCGCTCAATGACGTCATCCACGACCTTCCTCAACGTGTCGAAAGAAATCAGGGCCTTGATATCTCCTGAGAGCGGGGAATCCGAATATATCTCGGCCGTTATGTTCGAACGTAAGAACAGGAGGGCATAAAGCAGCCCGGCGCGACCGTAAAGCACTTCACACCCATCATACGGCATCAATGGCACATTGAATGCGTGGACCGGCCGATACAGCGCCAGTTTGACTGCAGACCGGAGGATCGAGACACATCGCTGATAGCTGTGAAGATCGAGAAGTGGTTTCTCTCCTTCCGGTCGACTGAGGTGTTGGACAATGAGAACCGTGGCGCACCCGACGTGGGTCTCCATGAAAGACACTCTCGAAGCATCCTTGGGTGGCTTCAAGGAGACGGATCGGACCATTCGAGCACAGGCTTGCTGGGCGGTGGCCTCAAGTTCAGAGGTAGGGATGTCCGAAAGGTTCAGGCCAGCAACCCGCCAGTTCATGAGCACGATTCCTGAAAGCTTATCAATGGGAAAAAACTCCACATCTTCGCGATGATTACCTGATGTCTCGACGTACACACTTGGGTGGAAACTCTGGCCCTCATACCTGTGGACCCGTGCGACCTCATTCTTCAGCCGTTTAATCAAGTAGCTTTGGGTCGAGTTGAGATCTATCTCGGTGAAGTTGGAATTGTGCGCTATAAAACGAGCCTGGGGCTCGAGTCCTAACATTTTGTGGGTTGGGGTGGATCGAGTGTGGGAAAACCGTTTGATCGGCTCAAGCTTGTAAATTTCTCTTCCGACAAAAAGTCCAACCGTTCCGTTCTTTGTCTCGCCATGGACGCTTTGTTTGCGAAAGCGGATGCCATACGGCCGCAGAAGAGGAGGAGGTTCAACAATGACGAGTCCCACTTTAAAACTCACACTGGAAAGAAGGAGGTCGAACTCGATTCGACCACCAAATCCGTTCTCCATCGCACCTCTCTTCCAAAATCACTTCGGCCAGGCTCTCCTCCGCCGGACGGGGCAAAGCAATATTCGCACGTATCGGACAAGAAACTTCGAGCAGAGCTTTCTCGACAATCCGCGCATAGCGCGCGATCGAAAGCGCTGTTAAAGGATGCCGCGTTTTTATTGGAACACGAGGAATCTGGTACTATGGAGGCGGAAGGGGAGTTGGAGAAGACTTGGAGAGTAGGACAGGATGAGGTCCTCGAGTCTGCTGGGCAGGAGGCTTCCAAAGGACGGCGAGAGTGGAAGTTGGATGGTGGTCCTTACCGATCACGGTATACACGGAATGGCAGGTATTTATCCTCTATTCAATCCGGTGTCGGGTTTTTCTAACTTTCGACCGTCCCTTAGGCATCTCGCAATTGTTGGCCTTAAAGGGCATGTCGCTACGTTCGACTGGCAGACGGGAACACTGCATTCTGAGCTACAGCTACGTGAGACATGTCGTGATATCACGTTCGTGCATCAAAAACTCACTCTCAGGTTTGGTTAATTGAACACGTCCATCCAGGTTCTTGCATGACCAATCGCATTATGCGGTCGCACAATCAAAATACGTCTTCATTTACGATCGGGACGGTGTAGAGCTGCACCGGTTAAAGTCACACATAGAACCAACGCGCCTTGAATTCCTGCCTTACCACTGGCTGCTTGCTAGTGTCGTAAGCACGTTTCTTTGTGCATCATCCATGCGCTAACGTCGCGGGAAGGGTCAAACGGGATACCTGAAATACCAGGACACCTCGACTGGACAAATCTTGACCGAACATCGCACCAAACTTGGGGCATGCACCACAATGGCGCAAAACCCACACAACGCGGTGATACACCTTGGGCACCAAAACGGCACGGTGACATTATGGACCCCCAATTTACCCCATCCAGCTGTGCGAGTGTTGGCACACCTCGGTCCAGTCGTCAGCGTCTCCGTGGATCCAAGTACGGGGGGAAGGTACATGGCAACGGCTGGTCACGACGGTACGGTGAAAGTATGGGATTGTCGGAATTGGAAAGGTGCAGTCAGGCAGTGGACCACCAGGGGTGGATCTGCGGAACTCGAGTGGAGTCAGAAGGGTGCACTGGCCATCGCGTCTGGTGGGTCTGTGAATGTAAGTTTTTCTAATCCGAGCTCGTGTAGCCCTACTAAATTGACGGTCACTAGGCATACAATAAACCCACAATCCAACAGTTCTTTGCTGGGACTATCAGCCCCCCGCTCTATATGACACACCCGATCCCTCACCGACCACTTACATCTGTTAGATTCTGTCCATTCCAGGATGTCCTTACGATCGGGCACTCAGATGGTCTCTCAAGTGTTCTCGTCCCGGGCTCTGGTGAACCCAACTTCGACAGTTCTGAGGCCGATCCATTCGAGAACAAGAGGATGAGGCGCGAGAGGGAGGTTAAGGGCTTGCTAGACAAGGTATTCATCATGGGCTTTATACGTCCGCCAACTCATACTCACGCGTGACGCCCAGATACAACCGGACATGATTACTCTGAATCCCGAATTTGTAGGATCGATGGCACCGCCAACGAAGTTGACAACGGATATCAATGGCAAACCTGATGTTCCGTTTGCGCGACTTCCGAGGCAACACCGACTTAAACTCCAGGGTCGAGCTGATGAAACCGAGGAGGTTTCAGAAGCGGAGGATGGAGAGGAAGGCAAAGAGGGCGGGGTTGGGGGGGAGGAGAAGGAGAAGAAGAGGATGCGCGGCAAGAACAAGGCGATGAAGAGATATCTCAGAAAACAACGGAAGAACGTGATCGACCCCAAGGCAGTATGTTTCTCATCCCATCATCCTTTCGTTCTGCCTGCTCACAGCTTTCTCTGAAGGTGGCGCTCCGAGAGAAGCTACAGAAAGAGAGGGAACAACGGAAGAAAGTGAGAGATGCAGCGAAGGGCATACAGGAAGACAGACTACCAAGTGCTCTCGACCGATTCCAGACCTAGACCTACTGTACTGTTGTAATGCTAATGATCTGGGGATCTGCCTTGGCGTTGCGAGCGTGGGAGAAGTAAGGGATTTAAACTGTACAGTTGTGTGGGAACCGCCGTCCCCATCAAAACGGCGCTGGGTAGATCAACTCACCCTTCAAGCCGCATTCCACATCTGACAAGTGAGTCCGGTCGTATTTGTGTTTATCAGTCACGGTCGCTCATTCTGAATCACAGAATGCGTGAAAAGTGGAAGAAGAAGAGATCCCGCCGTCTCCGCAGGAAAAGGAGAAAGATGAGAGCTCGTTCCAGTTCGTCACGATCCTCACCAACATTCAAGCTTCACCCGACCCTGACCAACGTTACTTCCTGCAGAATAAGCGATTGATAATAAGCGATGCGATTTGTGATGAATGAAAGGTGCATGTTGTGACGTGCGTCCTTGATTTCTTCGCACCATCGAGAGTTGCCTGGCTCGAACCCGGATCACTCTTGCGGGCCAGCCACTCCAACTTTTAGCACCAGTTGGTCGGAGTGGTTATTGTCATGGAAAACCGAAGATTTGTATCTCTTACCTCTATTGCAATCCCATGTTTTCGTTTGCACAAGACCGCCCCTTCGCCTGAGTGAAGCCCGCGTCTAATTGGTCGGATCTTGACCCCATCTCTTCGTGGCGACTTCCTTTTCGGGAACTCCGTCCACCACCACGATCACCAATCCATTGACGCGAACTCCACCACAATGCCTGAGGGTAAGTGAGGGTTCTTCGAGGGCGAAATCTGTTGACTGAATTCGCAAAACCTACCAGTCTCATGGTCTGATATTTCATTTGTAGTCATCTTCTTTCTTACATCCCAACAGTCCAGTTTGCAATGGCCGCGTTCTTGAGAAGAACATAAATAAGCACCTTGATTCAGGGTGCAAGGTCGCTCTGGTTGTTATCCAGGCTAAGGGTACACCAGTTGCTCCCATATTCGATATGAGTGGCCCCAGCAGGGTGGAACACCCCCCAACACCCACACCCGCACCGCTGAAACGAAAGGCCTCCATGAAAACTCCCAATCCAAAACGAGGGAAAACGACTGCGGACACGCGGTCCCATGTACCCCTCGCGGAGAGACTTAGGCCACAGACCCTCGATGATTTCGTGGGCCAAAGTCACCTCACTCGGGCGGATTCTTTGCTCCGGAACGTGCTCACAAGCCGCGAATCATCCGAGAGCGCCGTATTTTGGGGTCCGCCTGGGTGAGGCGAGCGTAACGCACTTACGTGAGAGGGGTTCTAATCGGTTAAGCAGTTGTGGGAAAACTACCTTGGCAAGGCTTTTGGCAAAGTCGTGTGATGCGGCTTTCAAGGAGCTGAGCGCCACTGACTCTGGAATCGCCCAACTACGTGAAGCTTTTGAAGAAGCCAAGAATCTCCGTAAACTCACTAGACGGTTGGTAAATCCCCCCCCCCCCCCCCGTCAGTGTCGACCGCCGGTTTAACGTTTGGGATATATAGAAAGACGATTCTATTCTTTGATGAGATCCACCGGTTTAACAAAGCCCAGCAGGTGAGTGAACTCGTCCGTGCGACACGCTTTTCTCCGAGGTACCTGATTGTTGTCAAAGGACGTATTCCTCCCATACGTCGAACAAGGACACGTTCAGGTTAGTTCCTAAGCGGTTCTATTCTTGAACCCCACTCAGCCGGAGCCTCCACAGCTAATTGGTGCCACGACGGAGAATCCTTCGTTTAAGCTGAACGCTGCTCTCCTGAGCCGATGTCGGTAAGCACTGTATCCTCCAAACCGATGAACCCTCCCGCTCATGGCCCACAGCGTTTTTGTATTCGAGAGGCTAGCGGAATCTGATATCGAGCGCATCGTCCTACAGGGAATTCGTCGCGTCTCCCACACGGACGACAAACCCGTTGTAGTCGAGCATGTCGACAATGATGACGTTTTCAGTGATCCTAATGTGCCTTCATCCCAAGACTCTGGTGCCGAAAAATCTGTTCCCCAGCTATCACCGAAAGTACTCGCATCCTTGGTTTCACTAGCAGACGGCGACGCACGCACCGCACTCTCCCTTCTCGCCCTCGTGCTTGGATCGTCACCGGATACGGACGAAACGACGTTACTGAAAGCCTTGCGGCAATCTGTTTCGACTTCGTATGACCGAACCGGGGACACCCACTACGATATGATATCGGCCCTTCACAAGAGCGTTAGGGGAAGCGAAGGCTCAGCTGCGATGTACTGGCTTGCGCGTATGCTCACAGCGGGGGAGGACCCGGTTTACATCGCGCGACGGATGGTCGTATGTGCTAGCGAGGATATCGGCCTGGCGGATAGCGCTGCCCTGCCTCTGGTGAGTAGCCGTTTGTTTTTTGACCATGAATGTGGGCCTGGAACGCTCGTAGGCTGTTGCGACTCTACAGGCGTGCCAGAACGTCGGCATGCCCGAATGCCGAATAAACCTGGCCCATCTCGTTGCGTACCTTTCTGAGGCACCCAAGTCGACACGCGCCTATGAGGCTTACAAACGTGCCGAAGCGATTGTGAAAGAACACCCGTCCTTACCCGTCCCAATGCAAGTGCGGAACGCACCGACAGGACTCATGCAACAGCTCGGCTATGGGGATGGGTATCACTACCAACCAGATTATAGGTATGCACCGCTGAACGATTTGACCGGCCGGTTCATGTCTCACTTCACCTTACGCAGACACCCAGTCACGAACGACTACGTCCCCGACGAGATCAATGATATGGTCTTCCTAAAGCCAGAGGGTGACATTTCAGATAAATTATGGGACGAGGATGCGCTGAGGAGGTGGGAACTAAAGAAGAATCACGGTATGCCTTGGGAAGGTAGAACCGGAGATCACTCGATGAACGATACATAATAATGAACGTATGAACATCCCTCTGCTGTCGCGCGTGGTCGCCTACGCGACGAACATTTCGAAGGTCCGGTCCGTCTTCCCACCTCCTACATGCCATAGCAAGGGGAAGTCAGGACCCCCCAGGAAGGTACCTCGAAAGGGGAGGGGAGGAGAAAAGAAGGGACGTCGAACTCGTCTCAATACGGATACAGCCAACAACAACTCCATAAAGATAACAATGAACTGCTAAGAGAGGGAACTGGGCATTATGAAGTGAAGAAAGAGGACAAATATAAGTATATGTGTCCGAATCGAGCATGAAAAATGAACGGGAAGAGAGGGCAACAGAAGCGGTCGTGAGTGTCATCGTGGAGGGCTACAGTGCCTGCCCTGGCGTATATCGGCTATCTGGCGTCCGGGACGTGGACCTTGGTTCGTCGTAGTCCCAGTCTTCATCAGCCGTCCGGTACGAGGCGTTCGTCGGTTCTTGCTGATGACGAACCTGCATCTCGTATGAGGAAGCGGGCGTGTTTTGTGTCGTTTGCCGCGGTGAGGTGGTGCGTGCTTGGACATATTCCCCCATCATATTTGGCCCCACCGTTGTCGTAGGGGACGCCCCGTCACTTGAAAAACGTTGCCGCAGGGCCCACGAGTCTGGACGCGACCTCGAATGGACGGGTTGCATTGGCCTTGGGTCTTGGGAACCGTTCATGTGGTCTTGTTGTGGGCTGCGCGTTCGCTGGCCCGTTTCGGGCGGAGAGTCCGGGTAAAGTTGGGTTGTCGACGCCCTCCCGCTCTCGTACAGAACTGATACTTCGGACTGGGACCTTGCGTGCGGTTGGTGGAACATGGGAGCCCCCTCGACGTCGCCCCTTTTCCGGTCCTTCCTGTGCTTGATTCCGAGACGGTCTTTGAGATCACCGTAGACCCACATTTCGCGGACAATGTCACGATCCAAAGGCAAATATGACGTGGAGATGAACTTGATCAAGAATCGTGGGGCTGCCGATAAATCAGCAAAGATCGAAACGTTTCAACCTGATGGGACCCACCCAGTGCGATGATTATGGAGATGACCACTGAAGACCAGAACGGAACGTTCCCGAACAAGATCACGACCTCGTCGTTGAAGTCGCTACTCTGGAAGAAGGAATAGATGACGATCCAAAGCAGCATGACGACCGAAGATCCGACAACGACAATCCAAGTGAGGAAGGTCCAACTTGAGAACGAAGTAAGTGATTAAAGTCTATGAAAACCTAAATCTGACAACTCACTATCTCGTGTTGATGCCAACGTATGTGTTTGCAGAAAAGATGGCAGCAACGGAAACTGTGGTACCGAAGTCGGCCAAGGATTCGATGGTTTTCCCGTTCCACGACACGACATTCCCGAGGGTCCAGGCGGCGTAGGGGATAAAGAAGACGACGGCAGACTGATACAACCCATCGGCCATGTAAAGCCAGAACTTCATTTTCGTGTACTCGAGACCGCGAATTCCCCTGATGTACAATTGAGGGAATGCCAAAGCCGCTCTGGCGTGCACATCCTGATCAAATGCTGCAAAGGGATTTGTCAAGCACGATATAAATACCCAGGTGCGTGACCATACCTCCGAGGAAGATGACTGGCAGAGATGTGAAGATCAGGTTATACAACAGAATGAACGTGTACTGGTACAGATAGGTAGCGTCGAAACTGGTGGTATGGAATCAGTATTCGCTATTACAGACGTGGCTGATACTCACCTGTTGAACGGCAAGTACCAGAACATGGCAAACACCCAAATGACATTCTACCGAGCTCATCAATACGCGTGTATCCCGTTCATGTCAGCGGAGCGTACCTTGTAGAAGAAATTGCTGTGCATCTCCGCAATGCGCTGGTATGACCAGCGCCCGTGAACCAAAAGGAGCTTCGTCAAGAACCGGAACTGCCCAAAGGCGTAATCCGCAGACATGGCAGCTTGCGAACCCTCAAGACCGAAAAGACCACATCCGATATTGGCTTCCTGGATCATTGCCACGTCATTTGCACCATCCCCAATGGAAAGTGTCATCGCATCGCGACCTTCCTTGACCTAAAGAGGCGACTGTAAGCGTATCGAAATGACTATCCAACATCTTCACGCACAAGCTTGACGACCAACGCCTTTTGAGCCGGTGAGACACGGCAACACACGACCGTTTCGCATTGCGTTGCAAGGTTCAAGAACAGAGTCTTGAGGTCGGGCTTGAGGGCGAAACCCAAAGTCTCTCCGTCAATAACGACCGCGAATGCGGCTTGGGCACCAGGAACGAAACCCCTGCTCTGTGGATCTAACAAAGGAGGCCCAAGGACAGAAGCGATCTTGTTGCAACCGGCTTCAATCTTGGACCGGGCTCCATCAAGAGAATCCGCCTGGAGGATCATGATGTCCATATCACTCTTGAGAAGGTTGCAACTGAAACCTGTAAGGCACCCTCATTAGCCAGCGTGTCAGCCATAACCAGGGACTCCTACCAATTTCAATGGCGGTCTGCACTTTGTCACCTATGAAAGTTGGTAAGTGTATGGTTCTCCCACCCCGCGTGGAACGTCATGGATTACCTGTCAAAATCCACAGCTTGATACCAGCTTGATGCAATGTTTCGATGGCCTCCGGAACACCCTCTTGTAATTTGTCTTCCAAAGCAGTAGCACCGAGGATGTACAGTGAGTGTTCGATACGTTCGTTGGCCTTGTCGATCGCTTCGTCGCGGTCATTAATCGAATTCGTCGCGGCGTCGTAAACCGCGGACCACTCGAGATATTCCTCCTCTTCCAAGTACCTGTATGCAATGCAAAGCGTTCGAAGCCCCCCGTTGGCGAAGGTCTCCATATCTTTGGCGGTCTGGGTCTTGAGCGTTGGGTCCTGATCTGCGGCCAGCCGCTCGTAGATGACGCTATCCGCACCCTTGCAGTATAGCACGATCCTGCCTTGCGGGTTACGAACGACGACGCTCATCCTCTTCCTTGTCGAATTGAACTCCAAAAGTTTCAGTGGGATATAACGTTCGGCCTGGCCCATGGCTTCAATATCGATGAAATCCTTTCCTTTCGCAACGAAAGGGAATCCTGCGTCACAAGCAGCAGCGACCAAAGCCGCCTCGTCCGGACTCTCAGCCTTGTACGTCAGAAAGAATGGGTTTTCCTTCGGCTCCGGTCGATCCGAGAGGACGCTGTGACAGATGGCGAGAGCTCTGAAGAACGCGATGATGTGATTCCTCTGGGGTGAATCTCGGTTGGCCATATCGGTGGCCAATTGAGGTGAAACGAGGGTGAGACGATCCGGTTGGCCATATCGGTTCTTGAACGTTCGATCGAGGGTGTCCAGCATATTGTGTTTCAACACTTCGAGCGAGCGGGCCTGTTCCTCAGGAGGAGGAAGATCTCCCTTTCCCTCCCGTTTTACCGCCCCACGTTGAGCCTCTGTAATACCCTCGCCGTACGCTACACCGTTGATCGAACATTTCTGGAACTCCATGATATTTTGGGTAAGGGTGCCGGTCTTATCGGAGAAGATATATTCGATTTGTCCGAGATCGTCGGATATGTTCCAAGTCTTGGGCACGCAAGCGGCATCGAGGGGTTTGTAGTACATGTCGATATCTTGAGCGATGAAGAAAGCCTGGATGGTCTTGACGACTTCAATGGAAATGTACAATGAAATGGGCACGATGTTTTGGAACGCGATGAGACAGACACTAGATCACGATCGGTTGAATGAATGCCCCCCCCACAGAATCGGGATGGAACGTACACAAATGTGATCACCGATCCAACCGCGATCGAACTGGACTCCCTGGAACCGACTTCGAAGATGTCGGCGCTGGTTCCTGTCTTGCCCTCCCAGATACCACCGCAAATAGCGGTGATCAAGCACATCATCATGAGCACCACAAAGTTAACAATAACATTGAAGTTGGTCTCCTTCTCGATTTTGGACCGCTTGGAGGGGGTGGCACCACCGTTAAGCATAATCTTGGAGTCGGCACCGGTGTAGACGACAAGCCCAATAATCCAATCCGTATTCCGCACAGTACAGCCACGGAGTAAGAGTTCGTTGATGGTCACAGATTCTTGCTTGTTTTCGCCGTTGGAGTCATTGTAGCGCAAGATCGACTGGTGAGAGTAAAGGTTCTGGTGGGGAGGTTCGCAGTCCAAGAGGAATGAAAGTCGCTCCAGATCCTCCTCGGAAACGATATTCGACGTGGCAGAGACGGATTTCCTTGGTTTGAGATTAGTTTCACCGTCCAAGTTCTTGGTCTCCACGAAGCACATCCCCTCAGGGTCAGAAGTGGACAAGACGACGATATCAGCGGGGATCTGGTTGTTGTCGCGCAGCACAACGATGTCTCCAACTTCCAGCTTCTTCCAGAGAGTCCGTTCCCACTTGGCCTGACCAACTGCTCGTCTCCGGTGGTCCACGGCGCTGGACCTCGGGGGAGCCCGGGGCAGGGAATGAACCGAACCAGAGGGATTCCAGCTTTGTGCGTCCTCGAACACTTCACTCTTCCACCCCTGACCAGACCCAACCAGTGTCGTCCGTGACGCGTCGATAGAGTTTGGCGGATAACTGTGGGAGTCAACACTCTGGATGTCCTCTAGCCGCCTACCACCTGGGCCCGTCGGCGCGGAACGAATAGAGGTGTAATCCTGAGCAAGACTAGAAGCGTCGCTCCCAGATTTGCTGAGCACGATCTGCATGCCCTCCCCAGCCTCCCTCTGCCTCAACTTCTGGACCCCCTTTGTAACCTTCCCCGGCGGATTAATACCCAACAGCTTCTCGTACCATTCGCGAGGATCCGTTTGGCAGTTAACGTTCTTCCAATCTCCTAATTTGGTCGCAGCGGATGTATTAACCTCCTCGTCAACTTGGGCGCGACGATAATCCTCAATCCCATCCTTAATGGCGGTGACGGTGATAATAAATATGAGAGGGAGTGCCGCAGTTTGCGGAGAGGCAGCGCCAAACATGGGGAACACTGGGAGCGGATAAGTTCGCGTTGTGAGAATTTCGGATAGTATGCGGTTGACGCAACGCACCTTGGAGAACAACCAGCGCCAAGAAATAGATATTCGCCACCCTACGAAATTGTTCGTACAGGTTCTTTGGTATAAACGTGAAGATGGTATATTCTGGAAGATACGTGAGCTTTTGGGAGAAGCGGGAGATGGAGACAACGACGCACTCGTCGTGCGAACTTTGTTCCGCGGATAACGAACCAGGGGCTCGTTCTTGCTGTCCACATCGGACATTGGCAAGGGACGGTTCACGTGGATTGTCCTCCTCTGACCGGGAATGACTGGGCCAGTAGGGCCAACCGAGTCTTGTGTCGGGCGTTTCTTCTCACTCCCCCTCCTGAAGAATGAGCCTTTCTTCTTCCCTTTGTTCAGGAGGGTCTTCCTCTTCTCTGCACGCTGCTCGACGGCGGCAGACTCAGCTAGAGTCGAAGCTGCGGTTCGGACTGTCCTGAGGCGCAGTTCGGGGTCAATTGATCTATCGTCCTCGTCGTCGGTGACATTGTCATCGGTAATGCGGCGCCTGCTAAACATGGCGCAGAGAGAGGGCGTATCCTGAGGCCTGAGGGATGGAGTGGAGGGAGTCTGGGGGGAAGGTGAGAATGTGGTAAATGTAGTTGGGATGAGGAGGTGGCCGAGAGTAGTTCGGCCCAGCAACACCGAGGGATCGCACTCCGGCCAGATCGTCCAGCGCCTCGCCAGCGAGAACCTGTGTCCGTCTGCCCGACGCCGTCTGCGCTATTTATTCTCTTTCTATTCTGCTTCAAGCTTAAACCTTTGCCGTATATACGAACGCCGTAACCCCACCACCGTGTATCCTCCACCAAAGTGGATCGTAGGTGTGGCTTACGTTTTCCCGCGTGATGAGGTCCTAAGATTCTCTTGGCGTCCTAAAGCACCTACGGATCCCTTGACAACCTACAGGAGAATAATTACAAGCACGCGTGCACTAGGCAGGGAGGAGGTATGCTAGAAGAAGAAAAAATGGTACAGTTGTATGTGTAGACGAGCCAACAAGCCCAGGAATGCTACAGTATGAAACGTGTCGGTCATGAAACACGATGAGTGATATGCGGGTGGAGGCATGGGAAAACGGGGATACCGGTGAATGAAGGTATGCTGTGCGCGCACCAGGGGCGGGAGCAGATGATAAAAAGACAATAAAATCACCGTCCCAGCCTCTTGTACGAGCGGACAAACTCGAGCTGAGGTCCAGTCTCTGGCGAGTGAGGGAATCGACGGCACTTCTCCACAGTTTGCCACTCCTTGGAGATCATCCGTAGTGCTTCATCTCCATCCCTGGCTATCCCTGATTCAACGAGCCAACAACCAATGACCATACCTTGGGCAATAATTGAATAATTAGCCGTGATCACTAATCCGCGAAAGTAGCACGGACTTACCGGTCCTGCCGATACCGCCTCTACAATGGACCGCAGTGATACGACCACGCTGTTCATTGTCTTTGAGTACCTGAAGAATGTTCCTCATATACTCAATGGATTCTGGTAATGACCTATCGACTATCGGGAACCGGTGGTATTCGATGTCGGTGAGGTCGGTGCGAGCAGAGAGGTATGATCCGTAGGCGCGGAGCTCGTCGACCTCTGTCAGGTCTATGAACGTTCGGACGCCAGCTGCGAGCAAAGCTTCTATCTTCTGTTTCGCGACGCCCGGGCACCAGGGGTATTCACAGGCGAGGAGGAGAGGGGTAGCCCAGTACGAGTTCGGGATCGGGCGATTGAGAAGTGTGTTTATGGATGTGTGCTGCTGCTGGGGAAGGAAAACATCGATACAGTGTTGAGGAGTGGGGAGAGTAGGACGAGGTAAAGTGGAAGTGGCCATTTCTGACTGGGACGGGGTTGAGGCGACGTTCCCCGACCCCTTTTATAAATCCGCCCATGGATTTTCTGCGGCGAGGCGCGTTTGGCACGTGACGACATCCGTTCGGATCCGGTTCCGGGAATTGAATTGGAGGCACAGCCACCGGGTGCTACCGCCTCCAGCGTGTCTCAATCGATCTTCATTCTAGTCCCAGTCGGGGCTCACCTTGCTGGTCCTCCCGTATCCAGCATGTTGCGATCTAACATCACCCTCGAAACTCTTGATCCCCACCACTCTTCTCTCGGTCGAGCAGAGAGGACTTGGTGGAAATCCGCCAACATCTACCAGATCTATCCCATCTCATTCTTCGACTCCAATGGGGATGGTCTCGGCGACCTCAATGGCATCCATTCAAAACTCGACTATCTCAAAGATCTAGGCGTAGACATCCTCTGGTTGTCGCCCATTTACAAGTCTCCGCTAGCTGATATGGGCTACGACATGTATCACGGTTTAATCCTACTATTCTGATGCACGTTTCTAAAGCACCGTAACAGCGCGGACTACTACGCCATCGATCCCAGATATGGCAGCCTCCATGACTGGGACAGGCTAATTAAAGCTGTCCACGACCGCGGAATGAAACTCGTGTAAGACAATGGTACTCGGATCCCACGCTTGGACCCTATTAAACGTGCCTCATGACTCAGCATGGACCTCGTGGTGAACCACACCTCCGATGAGGTAGGTCAGCTTGTTCCCACCTCCACTTATTCGTCTGCCCACCCACAAAGATCTTATTAACGTGTGAATCTCCAAGCACGATTGGTTCACCCAATCGCGATCGAGTGAGGATCACCCAAAACGCGATTGGTACATCTGGCGTCCGAGAAAGCCTAGCGCAGATGGCATCAGACGCCCGCCCAACAACTGGCGGTCTGTTTTTCAAGGAAAAAAAAAGGCCACTCGATTGCGGACCGGATTAATCGGTCCACGTTCACTGGCCGGCGGATCATTCTCACACATCATCCTTTCTCATAGGTCCTGCTTGGGACTACGATGAAGCAACGGACGAATACTACCTTCATCTCTATTTGCCAAAACAACCAGACCTGAACTGGGATAACGCGGAGGTTAGAGAGTCCGTATACAAAATGATGAAGTTCTGGTTAGATCGCGGGTGTGACGGCTTCCGAGTGCGTTTCACTAAACCTTCCTGGGTACTACGAAGCTCAGTTCTCGAGCCCGGTGCTTGATTGGGTCAAGATGGACGTTATCAACCTCCTTTCCAAAACAGACGGTTTGCCAGACGCCCCGGTAATTGACGAGAACGACCCCACCCAGCCAGCATCCATGCACTAAGCCAATGGACCAAGGGTGCACGAGTACATCAAGGAAATGAACCAGAAGGTCCTTTCCCGTGGGTCACGGCCGGGTTCTTCCACAACGAGCGGAACTCACAGGGTAACCACAGACTACGATATATTCACCGTTGGGGAAGCACCGTTCTCCCACTCCGCCGATGACCTCGCAGAATACATTCTACCGCAGAACAGGGAACTCAAGACCGTTTTCCAGGTTGAGCTTATGGATATTGACTCCTCTGATCCTCTTGAGCCACTGATACCGAAACCCTGGAAACTATCCAACCTGAAGAACGTTGTAGAGAAATGGCAAACTTTCAAACGGGGCGAAGGATTCTAGAATACGCCCGTCCCACATTCCCTTCTCGCATTCAGAAAAATTGGTCACCGGGAGCTGATCGATGAACGCATGCTCGCTGTTACAGTGTCTTCATCGAGAACCACGACCAATCGCGAGTCGTATCCCGCTTCGGGAACGATTCTAAAGAATGGAGATCATATTCTGCTGAACTCTTTGCGCTATTGTCGGTCTCCCAAGGGGGAACTCTATTCATCTATCAGGGTCAAGAGCTTGGTTTGAAAAACTTCCCTGCGTCTTGGGGTCTGGAAGAATACAAAGACGCGGCTACGATCAACTTCTGGAATAGGTCAGTTGACACACAAATCCTCCCGGTAACCCACGAGGATCACCTTTCACCCTTTCCTGACGGAGTCCCTGAATTCGATCTCACGGTTTCACCTATTTTCCTAGAATCAAGGAGCGGAGGAGGACCGAGGCGAAACCAGGAGAAGAAATAGACATGTCTGACGTGATGAAAGCGCTCCAACGCAAAGCGAGAGATCATTCACGGGTACCGATGCCGGTTCGTACAACTCCCTGATATTCACGGGCAACATTGACATTAAGCTTACAATCCGTTTCGAACGTGCGCCTCCTCTCACTCGGTCCAATGAAAATCTCTTCGCTCAGTGGTCTGCAGATCCTCATGCAGGTTTCACCACGGGTACTCCCTGGATGCGGGTGAACGATGATTACGCCGAGGGCTGGAACGTGCAGGCGCAACTCGGAGACGAGACGAGCGTTCACGCGTTCTATAAGCACGTTCTCGGCTACAGGAAGAAATCGGATTTACTCGTACGTCTGACCCGTTCAATCGCTCCGCGTTTGTATCCGATCTTCGAGTCCGAACACTGAATGTGGCCATTGCGCATCAGGTGTATGGAGACTTTCGGATGATCGAGCGATATCGAGACCACCCGCAGGTTTTCGCCTTCCTGCGTACCTTTGGTGCAGCTACCGCGGTGGTACTGCTCAACTTTGGCCCGGGTGAAGTTACTTTGGTGTTGGAGGACACTGACGTTTCTCCAAACGTTGTCGGATTTGCCGAGCTGGCCCTCGACAATTACCGCGATCTCAATACCGACACGCAGCCCGACCGGAATGTGCTTCAGGGCTCCGTGATCCTTCGAGGATACCAAGGATATTTTTGTAAAGTAGCGGATATACACATACAGATAAGCAGGGATACCAAGGAACACCAAGATGCATGATCAGATATCTCGGGAAATATAACACTGCGGCGGTTTACAGTAGATGGAGCTCATCCGCAAGATCTCGTCGAAGTTTACCCACGAACTCTCTGTCGGCCGAGTCCAGCTGCTGTTCAAATGGCTCGAAAATTTGCGCAGCATTGAGGAACTCCCGTTTGATAACTTCCGTATGGTGACTAGATCTAGGGGTGATTTCACATTCGAACCGGCTCGGACCTGTCAAGATGCCCTGCGCAAGTACCCGATCAACCAACTCGAGCGTTCGTGGAAGGAGGGGACAAGCCTCACTTTCACAAAGTCGTTAAGGTCGTAAATCTTATCCTGCTTTGTCGTAGGGTCTTTGGATTTCGCGAACTTGAAGGCCCATATGAGTTTCATGGTATTGATCTCCTGCAAAATCTTCGATGAATACCCTGAGGAGGTGGTCAGCAGTGATAGCCACCCACAATCGAATTCCGCGCAATGTGTATCCCAGGGCAGACTCGCTGTCGCATAAAATTAAACTTCGAATCGGCAACAGAGGGAGACACGTACGCGAGCGGTTCCAAAGACCAAATCGTAGGTGCGGTCCGACTTCGCGTGGTCCTGTAGCCACCGGTCGGGGTTGAACTCGTCCGGTTCGGGGAAGACCTCGGGGTCGTGGAAAACCCCCCCTGTTGCTGAATCAGCGTTTGCGCTCACAGTGGGTGAGGCACCCACAGGCATTGATAAAAATAATTGTCCCTTTGGGGATAAGGTAATTATTGTAAGCAAAATCTTCGATGTTTGTGTGTGGAAGAGTGGTGGGGGCGACGGGCCGCCAACGGTGCGTCTAGGGCGAACGAAATCAGATGGTCGGAGGACCCCCTCGATCGACAACCTACCTCTTTAATAAGAGCCCGTATGTATGGTAATCTCTCGATGTCGTCACGCTGTGGGGAGCGTTCGTCTCCGATGACGCTATCAAGTTCCTCCTGGGCTCTAGCTTGTACATCGGGGAAATTTACAAGGGCAAGAATGAGTGTCTGCAAAAACGCGGACGTAGTATCGGCCCCGCCTTCGATCAGGTTGCCCCCGATGTAGCTGGGAATGTTGAGCATGGGCCAAGCGGACTCGTTCATGGAATCGTACCCAACCGCTTCCCGATCAAGTCCAAATCCGGGCCCTTTCTCGATAACAGTTTCCATGAAACATCCGTTGGACGAACCCTTTTGCAATCTTGCTTCGACTTGCTCGAGAAGACCAAAGTAGAGTTGGCGTTGAAGGTTTCGCGTGATTTTTACCTCGGTCTTCCATGACGCCCAGCGCTCAGGAATGTACTTCATGATCGGGAAAAGATCAACCGGTGGGTGCGCACCGGGTTGCTGCAATCAATGGTGTTCAGAGGTGGTCCGTGGGGGTGTGTTCATGGTACGAACCATGAGTTCTTCCCAATGGTGCTCTGCATCAAAAAACGCCGTGACTTCTGGAGTGGTGATCCGTGGCGCACGCTTTCCGTACAACACAGAAAGGATCGCGGAACTCGAGAAACGACGAATTGAGTCGAAGAAATCCTGTCCGGCAAAGGAGGTTATTTTAGGAAAGGTGGGAAGGGGTGCTCGGCTTACTTCTGGGCGTGTCAGCATGTCGTACATCAGCTGCGTAGCCTCAGCTTGCTGAATATTCAGATGATTTCGGCATGCAGATTGCGTCAGAACTTCGCGTGCGCATCGCCTGAGGCAGCGCCATTTCTCATCTGGGGATAATAAGACTCATGTCTTCTGAGATCGGGAGAAGCTCACTGTAACGAGACGCGCCCATGTGGTTTCCGCCAGTTATTTCTTCTGCAAAGTGACTTGCTGGACGGTCACTGACGATGGCGGAGTTTTTGTCCATGATCTCCCTAATGGTGGTGGTAGAGGAGAGGACAACGATTGTGGAGTTGAATATCTTCATAGAATACACGTCGCCGTATTGACGCGCCATCTCTGTCAACCTGTGAGCGGTCGACGTTCAGCCTATGGTTATCGAAGAGATGTCAAGCGGACAGACTTGAGCCATGGATAGACGGTTGGGAAGTCCAAGAGGTTGCCGAGGATCGGGACCGTCGGTGGCCCTGGTGGTAGGAAAGATTCACGTCTTCCCCACCGCAGCAATTTAAAGATTGTCCAGAGGAAGACGACAACAGCAAGGAGAGTGAGGAGCATCGCAGAGAGGGAGTGCGGCAATCGAAAGGAAGTGAAATCGCCTGTGTCTTTAAATACAACCACAGGACATCCACTGTGTCGGACCTCCGGGCTGACAGCATCTCATATGTCGACGTTTGGCAGTCGCTGAGCCTGATTCGCTTTCTGACAAAGGTTTCGTCCGCCGTTTGCACCAGTGATTCTGGAGGAAATAATCGGAACATAAGTGGAGGGATGGAAACAAGAAAACACTCAGATCGTCCTGTGGCTGAGGAAGGTTTCGCGGACCGACGCCGAGCCGAACCCCGATTACCCCGATCTCGGATACGCCAGAACGATGTTCGGTCGAACCGACTCGAGGCTCTCCCTTGTAAATCATCTTGTATACCCCACCGCTCTTGATCCGGTTTCTCTCTGTATCCTGAGTCTAACTTTGCCACCACTCGGTATTCACTTCTTGGGTATAGCCTCACCTTAGATCCCGCGCGTCTCGTGAGCTTCTGCTTGGGCAATTGGCACCATGGTACATTCATGGCTTTGTTCAATGACTCTAAGCCCATACCCACGGTCGACTTCCGCCTACGCTACCGTGTGGCGCACGTCGATCCACCGACGCGGTTGTGGATTTGACCATGCCGTTTATTCTCGAAATAAGTATAAAGAACCTCTTTGTGTTCTTTGTACAAACACCCCTCTACGCGACCATCGTCCCCCTTCACACAAACTTTTCGCCCAAACCTAGACCTACTTCAGGCTAAGTACCCTCCCCTCTACGTGTTTATTGATCGTCGACTTCACCCTCTTCATGGCTTCTGGGCGCAACTCCCCTTTGGAAGGCATGGGCTCCGAAGGATCGCCCATCGTTGAAGGCTTTGTCCCTACGCCGCCTTTCTCCGGTCAAGTCCAATTCAAAACACCACACGCGATCAGTTTCGCGCCATCAACCACCGAGTTCGCAGCTCCCATGACCCACGGGACTCTGATGGCCGACTTCGCCGCAGACCCCCAAGTCTTACGTGACCGGGACGATATGATTTTAACTGAAGGTTTCACCGAGTTGGCCATAACGGTGGGTGTCAACATCCTCTAGTAGTTTTATCTCTTCCACTCATCCCCACACAGTGGCCTGGTTTCAGTGGAGAGTGGAGGACCCCCATGGCGAAAATCATTGGGGGCAGGTACCGAATTTCTCGTGCAGAATTGGCACGATTCGTAATGGACCAATTCAGTCAATTCGCAAACGTACGTATAACTCTCCTCCAACAGAGCACGGGTTCACCTGGTCTTATTCTCTTAGACCGTGGGTGCAAGCCCGTCGTCAAGTCCCGAATGGAGGCCTGGCGATGATCCCGATGCGTACAGCATCAAGAACACATGCCTGGTGTACTTGTGGAGCCCTGCTCCTGGCGTGTGGCAGCCAGCCTTCCGTGTCAGGAACCCCCCTACAATCCCAAGAGAGATGCCTGTCTAGTAGGGTGTCGTTAAGTTTTCCTCATTCGATAGTCCTTGAGGGTGGGCTTGCAGAGCGCGGGACTCGAAAGTCAGGGATTGTCAGGCCGACATCATTGCCACACATCAGCTGACTCGCACCTTGCGTTCTTGTCAGTCGGATGGTAGTGACCATGGGAGGCCCCAAGTTATCAAACCTTAACAGTGGGGTTTGGGAGATAAACGTATATTCGTTCTACATTCATCAAATTTATATTGCGACATCAGAATTGCAGCGCGTTAGATTTCGTGAAGAGTAGTAACTGGGGCAAAGGAATCAATGCAACACCAACACCGGAATCGAAAACAAGGGACACAGCGTCAGGTACAAAAGAAGATTGGGTTAGAAGCCCTGAATCCCGGGGGTGGTTCCGGCGTGGTACAGGGATAATATTATAAAAGATGAAAGCAAGCTGAAAGAAAAAAAAAGACGAGCGGGAGCAAGAAGTGTTGCGGTTGTGATGTCGTGACCATCGCGGCTGAAAAAGCAGATGTTCCGACGATGGTTTGGGGCGAGCCGCAGAGGCGCGAGCAGATATGGAGATGGAACCAGGGCATAGGTGCATAGCATACGTGGGAGGGGACAAGCGAGGAGCTTGTGATGGATATTTGGGTCTAAGAAGCCGATGCGGGTTTAAATCCTGAGAGCGGGAGCCGGTGGTACTGGAGGAGCGTTTTCAGCGCCACGGGTTCGAGCGCCGGTTCCGAGAGTGGGCCTGCCGCGAGGACGGGGACGACTAAGCCTGAGGGACCCAGCAGGACTGATCCAAACGCGTCAGTACGCGGCGCCATAGTCCAGTTCAAGGATTGTCACTTACTTGTTCAGAGTTCCAATACTTGTGTTTTCCTTGAGTTCAGAGGACTTTCCTGCATTCCGCTTGTTCCAGCCGAGAGCGGCACTGCGGGGACCAGTGGTGCGTTCGTTGAAGGACTTCTCGAACTCCACATTGGAAGGTGGGACGGTGTTCAGGTCCTTGGTCACCAGCGCTGGAGTCTTCGAGTTGACGTTGACAGACTTCGGCTGGAGGGGTTGGCGGATCGTCGAGACGACGATGTCTGTGACGGTTGTTTCCTGTTTCTGTGAAGGCGGCCGAGGCGATGGCCTTGCTGGGGAAGCCGATCTGACGGTTCTCTGCGGGTAGGGAGAAGGGCGGGAATGGGTACGGGGGCGGACACGGTGGCAACGAAGCTCAGGTGGAAGAGGTCCATAGGTCTTCTGAGAATTCTCCAACATCGCCTTCATGCCAGACGGGTGATGAGGAGGTTGGAAAGTTTGAACGGCGAACAAGGAGAAGGGGGTATCGAGCCAGGCCCGCCTGCTCTCTACAATCGCGTCATCTGCTTCATTCTTTAAAGCACCATATCTCCTCATTGTGACGAAACCACGCTCGCCATCCCACTCGGTGTCCGTCCCGTCGAAATGATCGGCGATGTGGACAGAGTGAACAGAGTTATACACCGCAGCAGGGATCTCAATTTCGGGAGCGTCGCCGGGATCAGGTGAGCCAAGGCCTTCCTCTTGAATAGTCTCATAAACAGAACCCATGGAGTGACGAACATCGGGAGGGCGACGGCGGTGATCATGTCCCTGACCCCGGGCACGAGTCCTTCCATGCGCGAGGCGAGTCGTCGGGTGAGTGACATTGGATAACAAGTAGTTCAGTTGGCCAACATCGATGCTGGACTGAGAACCGTCGAAGGAGGATGTATCAGAGGACAATGGAGGAGTGTTAGACCCAGAGCTGGAGGTAGTAAAGGTGCTCGAACGCGAACGTCCGGTGGTACCAGGCCTTGGGCGAGTGAAGGAGAGCTCTTGGGCTACACAGCGATCAGAAAACAGAGGTAAATCCTACAGGAAAAATGAACATACCGAAAGAAGCAGGTTCTTCACCATCCGCAATGAGGCAGCTTTCTTCGAGACTCTGGCTGTCAAGCAATCCTTTCTTCGCTTTGATCATCCTCTCTCCGCCAAACTCGGTCGAAGTGACGGACGCGATGGATGGCTTGACGATGATAATCGACTTGCCAGGAGAGATCTCTTCCTCCTCCGCAGGTTCGACTTCTTCAACGGGCTCCGGCTTGGGCAGAATGGCCGCCTTTGGCATGGCGGGGCGCTTCTTGCCACCCCTCTTCTCAACTCGTGCGCACGGGGACTGCTGCATCAATGAACCCATAGAAATGCGACGGACGCGGCCACCTCCAAGCATCTATGGGGGATATTAGGCATCGTCCGAGATGAGATATTTGAACACTGACCGAAATCATCGTATCATCTTCTCGAGGAGCGTGGTGCGAACTATCGACGCTGATGCTAGAAACCGGACGGAAATGTGACTGAACAGAGTAGCCTTCTGAAGAAACCCTGGAATCCTTGAAGAAAACCGAGTCTGTGCTGGAAACCTTCCCGCTGTTGTCATCAATCAACGAGTCGCGAGTCATAGACTTTCCTGCGTCCATAATCGAATCGAAGGCGGTACGCTCTTGGTATCGATACTGGTCATACAACCCGCTGTCGAGGCTGTGGTTGGGAGAAGCGGAGATTACACTGAGAGGAACACCGTGGTCGAAGTCCGGGTCAAGCATTTTGTCACCCAATCCGGGTCGACTGAGCCTCACGAGAGAATGGTCACTGATCATGGAATCAATCGAGTTCCTAGAGTGCTTGGCCCAGGTGGCGCGTCCACCGCCGGCGCCGTGTAGAGCATAGGAAAGCGCGGCTGAGCTGACACTTCCACTAGAATCTACCCTACGATGACTTTGTCCAAGGTGGCTGCGGTTGTACAGGCTGACGGGAGGGGCGCTCCCGGGGGAGACAATCGAATCGTAAGTCCTGTGCGCGCGTCGGATTGGCCCCATCATCGACGGCTGTGATTTGAAGTAGAAGCTCGAAGCATCGCTGTCCACACGGCTACGGCGTTTCTGGTACATGAACGAGAAGGTGTCATCAACGCTCATAGACATTGAAATGGATGTGTCCTCCGACAGTGGCCTATTGTGGCGAGAGTAGCCAAATGGATCAGGGGCGCCATTGTTGATGACCGAACCGTAGGAAGACACTGAAGCGACGCTGAAGATTGAGTCGTGTTTGTTGTATTCGCGAGAGAAGCTGGTGGGAGGGTAGAATGCCGGCCTGTTTGGACCGAACTCGAACCCGCGACGGACCTCATCGAAAGAGTCAAAGCCAGCGAAGCTGATACGGGGCTGTCCTTGGCTGGAGACTTGCGATGTGGTAGAGTACCTCGAAAACTTGTCAAAAAGGCCCCTGACACTGTTGTTCGATTCGACGCGCGGTCGCACTCGGGGAACGGCGACCTCGGACGCGACTGGGAGGACAGTGTTTGCCTGAGCCATGATGGACTTGAGGATATAACTGTCCTCCTCAACCAAGGAGGTTCGAGAGTTGTTGCGAGAGTGATGGGAATGTGGAGGAATGATGTCGGAGAGCGTCAGTGGTACTTCGCTGACCCCCTCGCTGCAACTGTTGCCCGAACGCTGGGAATGCATGGGGCTACCTCCGAACTTGAAACCCCTGTCAAGCTGACGATCTGAGGACCTTGAGTTCTTGGATGACGCAAGCGGGTTGCCAGGGCGCTCCCGCACGATATCGACAGAAGGACTGTCCATGGGCGAGCTCAGGCGGCGACAGTACTCTTCTTCATCGGAAGGAATCGTATCGTGCGAATCAGAAACACCCGCATCATCCGTGAAAAAGTCATCCACGCTTGTAGGAAGACCCGCGGTCGAGGTCAAGGAGTCCTGGATATCGGTGGGCAGAGCGGGGACAGGTGATATATCCATGGCATTGTCGGGGAAGCTGTATGTCAAATCTATTCTGGCAGGGGACCTGAAGGCATTCTCGAGTTGTTCGACGAAGCTTCGCCGGTCAGAGGCGCCTAACTCGTTGAGTATGCGGATCTCTCCGGTGAAGTCGAAGGACTTCTTGGTGTCCTCATCAAAAGGGTTGTCGGAATCACCAGAGCTGGAGTCTGCATGGAAGACCCGCGCACGGAAGACGGGGATTGGCCCGGCCGGGGGAATGGCAGTGGCGGTGAGAGTAGGTGGGAGGGAAGTGGCTTGAACTGGCATACAAAGGTTAGAATTTAAAGTAGAGATGGCGATGAACTACTGACCTGGTTCGGTGAAGGAGAGTGTATCCGCGTGCTCCTCGTCGCCCGTGAAGATGAACTGCAAATCCTGCGGGATGTCTGAATCAGGATCTTCAGGGTTGGTATCTGGCAAGCTCGTGCTTCCCGCCGTTCCTCGCGACCCCAGGTCAACGTTGGTCTCGGACGCCATCTGGAGACCGAACAACTTGTTGCTGTCGAGCGACGACTTATTCCTCGAATGGCCGCGGGAGAAGACAGGAGCAGGAGCTGGCCCACCCGAAGAACCGGGTCCGTTACGCGAAATCTTGTTTGGTCGCTGTCCGAACGTAGAGGTTGGTACTTGGGGATGTTGATTTCCGTCTAATGGGGTGCTAGGCCTCAATTCCGTGGACTTTGTCTCGGGGGAATTCTTGGTACTCGTCAGGTTACTTGCTACCCTGTTCTTGGGAGGGTACAGGGGCTGAAAGACTGGAGGTGGGTCAAACGGTATCGGTGGACTCAAAGCGCGCTTGTGGGTGGGACGAGCTGAGGGAGAGGGAGCCCTGCCCTTCTTGATTGGCGAGACGTTCCAGTTAAGATCCTCCCAGGGAGAGATATGTTGGCCGACTAAGTGCTCGTTACCACTCTGGGGTTTCTTCGTCTTCACCGGAGCTGCGTCAGATTTTGGGCGAGTGCACTTCCCCTCGACATAAGGGCGAAGGGACGCAGCTGAGGTCGTAGTGCTGGAACGATTGAGGAGACCCACCCGCAGCGGGCTACCGGTGGTGGTCCTGAAGCGCTTGACGCGTGTCGATGGGCTCTCGAGGTTAGTACTGGATCCACGGTTGGCGAGCGAACGTTGAACCGAGGCAAATGGCGAAACATCAGGAGTACGTGGTGTAGCTTCCAAGTCCAGTCGGTTAATCAGCGAGGCCAAATCATCGGTCGCGGCATCAAGAAGAGACATGGACACAGCACCTTGGAGAGGTCAGCAAGAACTCACACCTGAAGAAAGATCTACCCTTACGTTTCGCATTATCGTAAACCACATGAGGCCGAGGCGTGTTGCTGAGCATCTGTTCCGACATTGGTCGTGGTCGCGCGCGTTTCACAGGTGTCTCGAGATCACTAGCATGACCATGACCGTCGTTTGTGGCGGTCTCAATGTTGATAATCGGTCCCTCCTTGGAAATGACAGACGAACGTTGGAACTGAACCTCGGGAGATGTGGGACGACTATTGGCGTCGACCTCTGGGAAGAGGTCGCTGACCAAAGGTCGCTTCCTGCCTTCTGCTGAACTCTTGCTCCCCTTCTTTGTGGTGCCGTAGAGAACGGCATTGGAATCTGCACTGTTCCTGCGACGCTCCTCGCGGTCCTTCTTCCTCATCTCCTTGACAGTCTCAAGTCCCTCTTCGTCCCATTTGACTGATGCAGAGCCAGAGGACGACCGAGACTTTCCAGATGCGGTCGATGGAGGGCGCAGGGAGGACGAATTGGAAAGGGTAGACGAGGGACGGCGAGAAGATAGCAGCTTGAGGCTCACAATCGAGCCGACTGATGTGCGTCTGACGGTACCGGTGGGCGGGCGTTCCTCCTTGGCGTCGGTGATCGACGAGGTAGTAGCGGAGCGAACGGTTCTGAAACGAAGAGAGGATGGCAGACCGAGACCGAGAACACTCTGCTTCTTACCAACAGTCCTAGGGACATTGTCCTCCGGTGGAACCTCGAGCGACACCTTGGAGATGCCAGCGTCACTGATTGATCCGGCCTCGAAGCTACTGGTAGACATCTTGACAGTCCCACCCCTCGCCTTCTTCTCCTTGCTCTTTTTACTCCTCTTTTTCTCAACCCCTCCTTCCTTGTCCTTTCTCTGATCTGCTTTTTCTTTTTTTGTTTCCCTCTCATCAGCCTTGGGTTGAGACCAACTTGTGAGCCCTGCTATGGACTTCATTGACCTCATCGCGCGAAGGGCAATCGAACCGGAACCAGAGACCTCTCGCTCTATGTGTGAAGCAGGAAGACCAGGAGCAGGCGTAGTGGACCTTCCCTCAGCCAGGGAAGTAGGGCGAGGTTCCGACTCGACTTGAAGTGGAGATGTCAACAAGGTCTGCGAGGGATTCGTGCCAAACGAATATGGTGTGTGTGGGTGGGAAGCGGACGTGGGGGAGGACAGCATAATTCTAGAGTCAAGAGAGCCAAACCTGGCACGCAAGGATTTCTTCTCCGGCTCTGGGGCTGAAACGAATGATCGAGATCAGGGATCCGCGGTTTCATTCTGGGGTGTGAAAAGGAGAAAAGATGCTCACATTTGCTGCGGTGGGTCTCCTTTTGCTCCTTCGAGTCTTTGCGACCCCGACTGATACTCCACCATTTCTGGCTCTCGTCGGCCTTTGGTTTGGGGGGACGCTCGACGGGTTTGGTCCTGACAGAGTTCTCCTTGTCCTTGTCCTTGGACTTGGACTTGAGGATGTTCGCGGATGACTTGGGTTTGAGAACGTTCTCCGAAGCCTTGGGTTTGATCGCTTTGGATTTGAGAATGTTGCCCGCATTATCCTCGCCGGGACCCCAGGTGACAGCATCAAGACCAAGACGAGACTTCTTCCTCTTGACGAGGACAACTTCTTCGAGGTCGGGACCTTCAGCGTGGTCGACATGGATTTCGTAACCACCCCGCCCAGCAGAGGTGGCTCCTCCAATACGCCGGACGACATCTGAAAAGTCATTACGAGGACGTTCTTTGTTACCCTTGACGGCGTTGAGCAACCCAAGCCTTGACTTCTTAGGCACGAGCCGCTTCCGGGAAGCGTTATTTGTTGTCAGCGGGCGAGGGGCAAGAGGGGGAGAAGTGGACGGGGGATTAAGCGTGTTACGAATGGTGGACGTGCTAGCGTCAGAGGGAGAATCAGCAGCAGATAGGGTGGCGTTTACGGATCGAACTGTAGGAATGGGTTGATGAGGAGTCTCAACTGTCGCAGAAGCAGACTGCGTAGAACAAGGTACTGAGAGGGGAATGGAGAGTGCTGGGAGGGTACGGTGCATCGTTGCTGGTAGTCGTTACAGATGATGGTGACAAATTCAAATGGAAAAATCGTAAGGAAGAAATGAAGGAGATTCTTGAGGATTTTTGAAGTTCGTTTGGCGTGATTCGGCGCAAGATGAATTGCGGTTTCGTGGAGTCGTGCAAGGGGCCTTTCGTGAAACTCTTGACGCGGACGCGGTTCGCAACACCTGGGACGAGCGTTGAGACTAAGCATCGAGAAGAGTGGAAGGGCTCTTACCTTGCTCTTGACGATAGCAGGTGTGCAAAACAACGCGTGGCCAGTGGTAGGCTTTGCAATCGCTTTGGAAGATTACTCGAGGCTATTGTCCAGCAGAGGCGAAGGCGAGGGCGAACGACGACGGCGACGAGGAAGAGATTTGGCGCTCGAACCAAGTTCAACTTTCAACAAGCGGATCAATTTCAAAACACAGGGCGAGCTAAATATCTTCACATCGGTCACGTGCGGCAGCGCAAAATGTCCTCCTCGGAAGACGACTCGGATGTCCCGGAGCAGGTACCCCTCTCTACTTCTAAACGGCAGGTTATCGGGCGAAAGAAGAATGTTGCGAAGGAGCTCGCGCAGGCGAAATTGAAGCGGAAGGAACATAACCGGGAAAGGGACCGTCAACTGAAGGAACAGTCATCGAAACAAAGAACGGAACTCATCACTGGTGAACAAGACAGCTCATCAGGAGACGACGAAGAGCCAGGGGACCCCCGCCTACTACCGGATCATTTATTCGCTGCTGCTTTCAACCAACCATCTCCAGCACCTGGACCATCCGTTCCCAAAGATGCGCCTCCCAAAAACCAACTGAAGAAGTGGAAACGTACTGGCCTGACACCGAAAGATCGGATTATTGGGTGAGCATTTCCCTCTCCTTCGAAAGGTATCCGAATGACTCTCGCGAAAAGTTCTCGGGCTGTCCGGATCCTCTCCAAAACATCAGACCACTCGGCAGCCAAACGCACACTGCCTTCCTCTTCTGTCACAAAGTTTATCTCACGGGCGCTGAATACGAAGGGGGCTGTTCCCTTAAGTCAGACTCGGGGATGGCAACGAAAAGCCGGTGAGTATGCTCCGCCTTTTCCTGGCCCAACTCCCTGGTGACCGGGAAGCGTTTACAGTGAATACTGGCGTCATGAAAACGGCGAATGGACCGGCAGCCCATTTTGTACGGACTTGAGCAGTGTAGTTGTGATCGCGCATTGTACGTCCGCATTATATCCCCCTCAAGGGAAGCGAAGAACGCATGTGGGAAATCTTCCCTCTCCCAGATTGTGCTGCTTGTTCACCGTTGTGATTTTCTCTCTCCAAGTACCGCGGAGAATGTGTGCCGATACCCCATGACCTTTGTTTTGACTTAGTCAGTGGCCGGCCACCCAGAGTGTTTCAACTGCTGAGCGCTGAGCCACTGGTATCGTGTGACTTACTATGTATAACTTAAGTCCACGCTCTCCACGCCAACGAACCGTTATTGGTCGTGCCCGTGCTTACAGCTGTACAGGAGCGCCGTTGTGTCAGATTCATACATAAGTAGAATTCAAGTGGCTTCACCCTTTGAGATATCTCTGCAGATCTGATCCCCTACCTTGTCCCACGATCATATCCGTCCATTCTCTCTTCCAGCGTCACAACTCCGTCCCAGCACACTCATGCAGTGGGTTGCGACCCAGAACCAAGGGACCCCCCCGACGGAGTTTGTCGGTGGTTTCCAGTTTCCCCGAACGTAAGTCTCCCTATCTGTGCCCCAGTTGGGCTGGCCCAATAAACTGAAACGCTTTGCAGGGGCACACCGTCAGTGCTCTTCACCCTCCCTCACCATGTTTACAGGACTATGCCTGAGGATCTGCTTTTGTTTTGGCAGGCAACAACAGACTGTAACAATCACAACGCCAGGCGCTACCGATGTTCAGCTCGAATCATCATCACAGTACGTTTACCAGCATCCGTACGCTACTTTCTTCCGCTTTTTCTCACATTTTGCAGATACTTCCCAGAGTGAGCCCAATTCCAGTCGTTTGCTACTTCGAGCTAACCTGGGAATAGGCCAGGTTTCCCTGCCGAGGCAAGGCAACGCGCAGCGTCGTCGCACACCACATATACGCACGTCCACGAGACGAGCCATAGTAGGAGTCATAGGTCAAGCAAAGAGCGGAACAAACTCCACAGTTCGTCGCTTTCTCCGACCTGGGCGCCTTACACCCAGATAGAACCTTTTGTTAGAGATGCCCCAACCACAACACCTCAACGTCAACCCCGAGCCATTCGAGCAGGTACCTCCCCAACATTACCAGGTGCCACAACAGTATATCGGATCTCCCAACTCCCACGCTCCAGCCCCCGTACAACCCCCTGCTCCAGAGCAGAACCCCGCTCACAGTGGTCCGCGGATATTCCACTACTCGAGATGTACGGGAAGGAAGAAGGCAGTATGTGTACGTCTCTTCGAGGATTCTCGCTTCCACCCTTGCGCCAAACTTGTCGCTGACGAACGCCGCACCCGTTCAGGTCGGAATCAACTACACAGGGACAGCCAGGGAATTGAATGGCTGTGTAAACGACGCCAAGAATGTTCGCAAGTTCCTCATGAGTAGGTTTCACGCGTCCCCCAATATCGCAGTTCCACTCACACGACCTACTTCACAGGGAACTGGGGCTTTAAACCAGAGAACATTTTGGTCTTGACGGACGATACTCAGAACCCTAGACGGCTTCCAACGAAGGCAAATATCTTGGGAGCTATGATGTGGCTGGTAAAAGACGCCAAGACGCATGACTCGCTCTTTTTCCATTGTGAGCGAGCTATTTATATCTCACATCACAGTCTCCTTATCTTTTAGACTCCGGTCATGGCGGGCAGATCCGCGACATGGATGGGGATGAAGTTGACGGATACGATGAAGGTGAGTGATGAAGATTGCAAGGAGTGCCCACTAATAGCCCGTCGCAGTCATTTTCCCTCTCGACTACGAACAGAAGGGTGTAGGGATAATCACTGACGACGTAAGTGGACGAAGCCGCCCTTCCTTCTTTCAATGACCTAAAATGGGAGACTTCAGATAATGAACGACTTAATGGTGCACCCAATCCCTGATGGTTGTCGGCTAACTGTAAGTCATCGTTGCATTGCCGGTTCAAAAACCGTCAACTGACCTGCAGTGAAGGCCCTCTTCGATGTAAGCAATACAACGCATTGACTTCGTGATGCGCCGACTGACATGCGGGTTCACCGCTAGTCATGTCATTCAGGCTCGGTCCTTGGTATGGCGTTTCACCCCAACTTTTTCGGTGGTTTCCTGACCGATTACTCCTTCTAGATCTGGTGTACCTTGTGAGTACGACGGGATGCGTCGATTTCTCGATCTAACTCCACCCTTTTCCAGTATTACAGCAACGGGCGTCTGAAGACCAGCGAGGTATCAAAAAGATTCCGCAAGAAGAAATCACCCGCTGGGGATGTGGTAAGCTCATTGACTATTGTCGTCGCGAGTGGGATGCATACTGATTCAACTTTGATAGATCTCATTCAGCGGGTGCGAGGATAGCCAGACGAGCGCTGATGTGGTGAGGAACGGGCTAGCCGTCGGCGCGATGAGTTATGCATTTATGAAATGCCTCGGTGCGTTCCTGGTTAATTTACCCTCTCAGGGATTGGGCGAACTAAACCCACGGCAGACGCGAACCCGAAACAGTCTTATCAGCAATTGCTGAAGAACGTTCGAGAAATCCTGCGGAAGAACTACAGCCAGAAACCCCAGCTCTCGAGTTCACATAGGATTGTACGGCCTTTAAAATTTAATCCATCACCCTTTTGTCGATTGCTTACCTTGATTTCCCCTGGACAGGATACTAACATACAGTTCATCCTTTGATAATCAATAAATCGATAACGACCCGTCATGATAAGTTATATCCATATCACCGCCAGTTCGGTGGATACCTTTCCGCGCTCGGACGACTATGTTTTTCTTTCTTGCCTTATACTGTACCCCCGATTGCGACCCGTGTTTTCATCCTCTCGGTACTTGTGGGGACCGTCCATGTATTCACGTCCACGCTAGTAGGACGATAAATTGTTCTTGTAATTGTACAACGACTTCCTTGGCATGCCTCGTTCCGTTAGCCTCCCCAACCCATTAAACAGTAACAGGGACATGATCTGCTACGCTCAAAAGGAAGAAGTCCGCTCCTACGAGTCTCAACCCGTACTTCTCTCCGAATGCTACAGCGTTCCAACCTTTCCGTTGTTCCGACCCTGCGCCGCACTCTGGCGCGCCGGCAGGGATTTCGTAGCCACCAATGGGTTCCTCGAATAATAGGAACACTGAAGCGAGGGTTCGTGGGATAAACCAAGGGGAATACTTCACAACACTGCTTACCGTAGCGGTGGATACCTGAACCTGAGCCAGGGTCGGGATTTCTGTATGGTGTTGTAGTCGCGTTCGTCTTCAAGGAGGCCAAATCGTGGGTTTCGTTTGTCGAACCCTGGGGTGCGGACTTGATGCCCGAGATCTAATCTCGCAAGTTCATTCTGGGGATATCCATGCGCAAGTTGGCAGAATTGGTATCCTCACTAGCCAATGCCTGAATTGCCGATGCTCAGGGTGCTCTCTGGATGGGGCATCTGGATCCACCATCACGAGGGTATACGACACTTCCTTCGCGAGGTCGTCCCCCTCGCCGGTGCTATCAGCGTTTGCGAAGGGGAGGTTCATCGGGGTGATCACAACGTCGGGTTCGTCAAGGGTGTCCTCCCTAAGCAAGGTGTTGCCCGTTGCAACTTCGCATCCTGTGGGGTACACGATGGAGAAAAAGAGAGTCGGGGTGAAGTTTGAAGGGATAACATCCGGAATGATGTCCTCCCGTTTGAGAGCGACCACGATTGAGTCCAGTGGGGACGTCATGGAGCGGACAAAACTTGAGGTGGGAGCTGGGTGGGAGCGAATAAGTAGTTACCCCACACTGAGGTGGAGGAGTACCGGGCCGCAGCGGTCCTACCCACGAGGTACTATCTTGATCCCTTTCTCGTTTCTCACGATCCCCAAGACGATCGTTTCACCATGACTTCTGGAAAGAAAGCAGAAACGAAAGTCGCGACCTTGAAGGGCCGAGAAGGTGATCACGACATTCAGGACACGATTTACAACGAACTCAGCCACTTTGATTAGCCGAGGACGCGGTTTTACAGTACCTAAAACGCGTAAGCATGTCCGGAAGATCTTCCTGACAAACGTACACTAATCGTCGGTTTTCCAGATGAATCGCCCTTTTGGTGCTGTGGATGTTTCCTCGAACCTGAAAGGAGCCGTTCCGAAGACGGCAACCCAGAAGATTCTCCTGACCCTCGCCGAGAAGGGAGAAGTAACACAAAAGACATATGGTCGGTGCATCCCCAGCCCACGAATATCCGGCCGCATATATCTATCCCTTCCTAGGGAAATCCACATTTTTCGTTTATAATCAATCGAAGATCGAGAATTTACCTGCGGAGAGGCTCGTTACCCTCGATGAACAGCTGAAGGATGTCGAAGAAGAAAATAAACTTCTCACAGCAGAGGCCAAATCTCTCTCAGCAGGTGCCCGGTCTAGTGGACTCTCCTTTGTTACTTGAATTAATTAGTTCCCATCCAGAATTAGCGAAAATCAAGTCCACCCCTACAGATTCGGAGCTCGACGAACAGGTCGTGCAGACAGAAGAAAAGGTGCGCATATAACTGATCTAAACTCCTACCCCTTCGTTTCATTCAAACGTGGGTCAAGATCGCCACGACGCTCAAATACTTGGAGCCGCTCCGAGCTGGCTCTTCCATCATCTCTGCATCCGAACTCGCCCAACTCGATGAAGATTGGAAGAGCTGGAGACAGGAATGGGTCAAGAGGAGGAAGGTCTTTAATATGTATCGTTTCATTAACCCTTCTCTGTGATTACGGATACGTACTAATCCTGCTCAGGCTCAGAGATATCGCTTTGGAGGCAACTGGTCCGAAGGAAGCGGCCGAACTGCTTGAAGACCTCGGCGTGGAGCTAGACAGCCTGGAACACGCCCAACTTGAAAGGAACTATCTCTGCACTCGCGCCCCCGGGTCTCGTAACTGATGAACCGTCTATTGTGATTTCTTGTTGCTCGATCGTCAGCTCACTTGTTGCCGCTATCCGTTCTGTTCCACTGCACTGTCTGCGTTCCCATGAAATCCATTCGATTAATTAAGCAAGCTCTACGGGTGTGAATATTAAAAATGAGTTGGTCATCAATCGGTTCCTATTTCCTCAAAACGTGTGGGCTGACATCGTCGTGCTTGATCAACGCCTTCCACAACTGTCGCCAGGACAGCGGTGAACCCTAGGATTTGGCACCAGTCAGGGGTCGTCACATCGGTTAAGATAGAAAATGTTCACCTCATCTCTTTGCATGACCACGAAACTACCTTCAGCGTTGCCATAGACAAAGTTCTCTACGGTCACCCATCCCTTGAACCTAACCTTGCGCCGATCCAGACCGCCGATTCGCAACCTCAACTGAACGTCGGATGTGTCGGTGCCCCGAGACACAGGATCTGATGCCCTGCACTTGACGTTGAAGCCCAGTAGACTCTCTTGAATAAGTTTCATCATGATTCCGGCCCCCAGTGAACAGTAGAACCTCGTTAGGCACGGGGTATACCTGGTTCCGGATTGTGTTTGGGACTAAAAGATGGAATTCACGAGTGAAGCGTGTGGTTTTTGAACGGTTGAGTAGTTATACTCACGAAAAGGAGCAACGACTGCGTAAATTGAGAGTTATGAACGGCAGCGGATCCCATGATCTGATCCCCATCCGCGTCGACCTTCCCCTCACTGACGAAATTATCGGTATGTGGCCTCGAAGTGGATTGATTAAGTCTTACAAGCGCTGCGGGGTAGCAATCTCCAGGTCTCCCGCGTTTCGTAACGATTGAGTGAGCCTCTGCGCTAAAGCAACAGGACCTTGATTCGCAACTTGGCTCGCACTTCTGTGAGTCAGCTTTGACACCTAAAGGATAGTTGAAGAGACCAACCGTGACACCCATGGATGCTGGAGAGCGCTCGCTATTGTCAACCTCTGATCTGGGTTGATATTCAACATTTGCGTTATCAAGTCTGGCTCCACTCAATACGACGTAAGCGGTGATAATATCGAAACATCTTACTGAGCACCGTCGGGGACAGTCTGTTCCAGGGATCCTTGTCGAAGATCTCGCCGTTCACGTAGGCGCAGAACTCGAAACTGTTCTCGCACGGCTCGTCCCAAGGTGTGTCTAGGAAGTATTGGTACGAGTGATCCACGCAGCAGGTATGGGTGACTCACTTCCAACAAGCATGGTAAAAAGGACAACGCCGATGCCCCAGACATCGATGGGCTCTGCCTTATAGGGGGCATTTCCGGCAAGCTTGAAGGCAGTTGAGCCTTCACGAATCTGGAATAATCGGGATACGCTTACTTCTGGAGCTATGTACGGCAAACTTCCGCACCGTTCACTCAACAGGCGTGTCCTGCCACTCTCTTTGAGTTTATAAATGGAGCACAGACCAAAATCAGATATCTTGAGGACACCAGCTGCGTCGAGCATAATATTCTCCGGTTTGAGGTCACGATGACAGACACCTTCTCTATGGATATAATCCTGGCGGTGGGACCAGTTTAGTTGGATGTAGATCACCGCTGAAGGAGTGGCCGAACCATTCCGGATAAGATCTGTGTGAAGTAGTAATGCGCAATCTCTTCGTCTATTCCAACTTCCGGAGCTGTCCTCACTGGTCAAGTCAGGTCGTGGAATGTGCGAAGGCGGAATACCAATTTTATCAAAGAGGTCACCACCAGCGGCAAGCTCTAGCAGCATGTAGATGCCAGGGTGGTAACGGGGCTTTTCATTCGCCTCAACAATAACGGCGTTTATAAACTCGAGGACGTTCGGGTGTTTCAAAGCTGAGTGGACCTGCATCTCCTTCTCTATCGTCTTGCGATCGTATGGTTTCGTTTCAGGTGTTAATGTCACCACTTTGCATGCTGCCACCCGATGCTCCTCAAAGTGAACCGCGCGGAATACCCTAAAGCACCGAGACAAATGACGCAGGACATGAAACATCAGCGACCTTGAGTGTGGCAATGTCACCGCAATGTGGACCCCACGTTGAGAAACCTCCGCCACCAATTTGCTCAACAAGATCGTAACCTTCAGACGGACAATAAGCATTGTGCGAGAAGGGCTCGAAAGTATCTGTGCTTACCCGTGACCTTTGGATATCTCAGTGCTTTTGACATTCCTGGTGTGTAGCGGCTGATCCAGTCAAAGGGATTCCAGGTCAGGACGCGTTGATCACGTGGAAGCCAATCATCTGACCTCGGCACCCTCCGCTGCCCGGCCGAAGTGACAAGTCGCCGCCGTAGCATTCGTTGCTTAAGCAGTCATTCACTGGACCGCCACGGCAGTATGTCTGGGCGTCCCTCAAAGAGACATCGTCGAGAATATGGTGAGAGATGTTCCGTCGTTACTGCCGGCGGAAAAACCTGACTTCCGCTTTTTGGCCACGACAAATTGCTCTCATGAACACGGAACTACACCCCAACCGTCCTGATTTGATTTTTGGATGTGCATGTCACGCATACCTTTCCCCTTGAACAGACCGAAGGTCCCGCTCACGGTCGAGGGGAAGGGAGCGCGGTAGACCTCATTCTCCCCGAGAAGGCTCGAAGTCTCGTCACCGTCGCTCTGACTCCAGGGATCACAATTTCTCACCTAGCGGCAGTGTATGTTCGTGTTGTCTCACATAGAATAGTGTTGGCTCAAAGTCCTGTCAGCGTCGCCACCATCGAGGACGGAAACGCGACAAGAGTCGGACTCCTACGGTAGGTCGTGTGCCGCTGCAGATGTAGTTCGCACCCAGCTTTCATCGTTAGATCTGCAAATCCACTCGGTCGCGCAGTCCGGCAGAATCCCGGGACAGGTCGCATCAGGACAATTCCGAGGACAATCGATCGCAACCGTCCAATACACACAAACGGAAACGGAGGCACCCGTCACGTTCCTGCTCTCGCTCGCGTTCTCGTAGTTGGTCTTCAGACTCTTCAATGTCGTCTTCGCGGTCCAGACACTTATCGGGTAAAAGGCGATTGGGAAGTAAAAAAAGAAGACACGGGGGAAAACGGGGTAAGAACCGCGACCGTAGCGAAAACGTTCGAAGAAGTGTTCTGACTGGGAAGAAGGTGCGTTACAATCTTCACCCGTTGCCTATCGCAACGGTGCTGGATCTAACTTGAGGAACCTTCCGTTTTGAGCAGATCAAGCTGAAAGTGCATAAGGATGCTGCTGATCTCGAGAGGGACAGCAACAGGGAAGAATTGCTGCAGTTTTTAAACTCTTCGTACGAGTAAACTCGTTCCACCACTTTGAATACTTGCTGGTTTTTTTTGCTGTACTCTGTCATTTCTGTGTCATTTTCGGGCAAAGCCATAAGCGGGCATTATCATGAGGCCAGACCACTCCTGTCAATTGAATGTCAAACGATCGCCGGCTCTTCGCCGTGACCGTTTTCCCTCTGCAACCGCCACCAGCGACCTTTTGGTTGTCACCCTCGTCTTCCCCCGCTCTCATCCACTTAGATCGTGGGTCACATGGCATCTGCAACAACCACCATCAATGCGCCGAAGAAGGCCCCTTATCCATTCTGGCTGGGAGGTATGCGCTAGCTATATGCGTGGGCGATCGTGTGTGACCTTGACATGCTCGCTAGGTGTTGCTGCGACCATCGCGGCGTCCATAACTCAGTAATTATCCCATATCCTCTCATGTGGGTCGAAGCAGTCGCTAATGACGTAACGTTGTTTGCAGCCCGCTCGATCTCACCAAGGTCAGGCTCCAGGCCTCTGGGGATAAGGGGATGGTAGAGTCCTTGAAAAAGACGGTACGAACAGCGGGTGCGTGCCACCACCAATTCCCTTAGGCATCGGACTGAGGATATCATCGGCTTTAGGTCTTCGAGGGCTTTTTGATGGCATTTCCGGAACCTGGATGCGACAGATGAGCTACTCTGTCTGCAGGTTCTGGGCATACGACGAGAGCAAGAAACTCCTTGGTGCTGGTATGTGGTGCACAATCCATCTTGGTTGTATCCCACACTTTTAACCGGTTCTAAGGTCCTTCCGCTCCCCCTTGGAAGTTGGCACTGGCCGGGTGTATGGGTGCGTAATACTATCGCGTTGATCAACCCTCCAAGGATCTGAGTTTCGTTTGTTCACCAGCCGGTGGAATTTCTGGGTTTGTTGGAAACCCTGGAGGTTTGTGCACTGCAACTATTCGTGTCGCCCGAGACTGACTCGTATTCTAATTCATGTAGAGATCATCATGGTTCGCTTTCCGTGGGTTCTCCCCACCTTCCATCGACTTATGCACCATGCAGGTTCGCTTGCAAGCGGATATGGCCAAGCCAGTGGACAAGCGACTGAACTATAAGCACTGTTTTGATGGATTGTTTAGGGCAAGTCTTGCGCTGCAGATACACCCGTGCTTAGTCTCAAAATATCCATAGATGGTGCGAGAGGAGGGGTTCTCTTCGCTTGGTCGAGGAGTTGGTCCAAATGTAGTCCGTGCGATCTTGATGAACGCCAGTCAATTGGCATCGTATGTACCCCTTCTTTTGAACCCTTGTCTCCTTTCCCACCTGACTCCTCCGACAGATACGACTTCTTCAAGCGCGAGCTGCTGAAGACGCCATATTTCGAAGACAACATGGCTTGCCACGTAGCTGCAAGCTTTGGCGCAGTTTGTGACTTCTCTTGTTGCCTATGCGCACAATGTTGACAAACGTCTGTTCCAGGGTACCGTAGCAACAACAGTGTGTTCTCCGGCTGATGTGTTGAAGGCACGTTAACCCTCGGACCCGACTTTACGATTGCTGACCTCGCACTCAGAGTCGAATCATGAACGCATCTGGATCGGGATCACGGGTGCGTATCCCCCCTTTGTTGGATTTGCAGACCTTGTGTTGAACGAGCCCCGCTGCGTAGTCTACGCTGGAAGTGATCAAGAATTCGTTGCGCAATGAAGGTCCGATGTTCATCTTCAAGGGTTGGGTACCCGCCTGGATCAGATTGCAACCCACGACAATTCTGATCTTCGTGACCTTCGAACAACTGAAGAATGTGGTCGACTGGACAAGGGAGCTCCGGGCCAAGAAAGCCTAAACCGATCAGTTGGAAATCCGGTGCCGGGGAAAGAAGGATTTTGTAATGTATCCCTGGACGTTCTCGCTCGAACGTACATCTCTCTTGTCCAGTTGTACTATGTACTTTATACAACCTGAAACGATGGCTTGATTTGGAGGTTTTCGCGATTGGCTGTTTTATTCAGCCACCCCCGGAAATAACCATGGTCATGGGCTAATAGGATCAAACTACCCCAGAAAAACTGACCCCAGGTACTTTATAAGCACAACCTACCCCCATGGATGCTATCGACCAAAATCACCCGAGTTGGGGGTCTGAGCTCACCGTCTCCTCTATGCCTGTCGCCGAGCGCAACAGCGAATCCAAGTCCACCACCGCAGCTATGAAGGAGAGAAGGTTCAAGTTGGGCAGGCGAGTCACTTCCTCGTCTCACCCATCGACAGCACAACTTACACTTTACCGTGTGCAGAGCTTGCGATCGTTGCAGGCATGATGCTCTCGCCAATAGTGATAGATATTCAGATGATCCTGACTGGGCTTCTCTTTCAGGCGCAGGAGGATCCGCTGCGACGACGGCAACCCTTGTCAAGCATGCATCTCGTCTGGTTCAGCATGTACCTTCGAGGAGAACGGAAAGAAGGGCCAGAAATCAAAGTAAGTCTCCCTATTGTGCCTCCAAACGGTAGTCTAACAATACTGCAGAAAAACTGCAGGGATCGAGGCTCGCATGAGACAGTTGGAGCAGCTGATCCAAGCCATACCACCATCTGTTTTTGCAGCGAACGGATTGGCCAACCCCACAGTATCCTCCAGCCCGCAACCGTCCACCGTTGGAACAACATTTCCCGCATCTCCACAAACGTACCCCTCCTCAGTCCCACCCCCACATTTGAATTCATATCCCCTAATCAATCCGTCTCTGCGATTCACCTCCAACGGGAACGGAAACGGCGAACATGGGACTATCCCGACTTCCCCGAATCAGCTGCTTCGAAGTAACCCTCCCGAGGGTGCTACCCCTACTGTACCCGGTTGCGCGGATCCTACCGAGAAGATTGCGGGGTCGACTCGCAGGTTGCCTTTATCGCCATCCTATATGTACCTCGACGATGCCGGTTATCCCCGTTGGCAGGGTGAAACTTCGGGTCTCCCTTTCCTGGATTCTTTGGTGGAAAGACATTCAACCGGGACTGGTTAGCAAGCCCAAGTAAAAAAAATCTATACATTCCTGAGCGTGATTATCTATAGATGACTGGTTCCCAGACCGCTCGCCTCGCAAAACTGATGTGAATCCGGAGGCTGTTTGGCACTATGTCACTTCAGTCATACCACCGGATCTAATCGACAAGTACGCATATTCCATTCTTCCGACGTACGACCCCTGACGTCAGGATCAGTTTGGTCCAGTGCTACCTATCCACCTCGTACTACATTATGCCGTTTCTCCACATCCCCTCATTCATGTCGGTGAGTCCCATGATCTTCGACTCGTCGCCCTGCTTGACCGGTTTTTCTTAGGACTACGGGAATCCATCAAGGTGGGGAGAACCGGGTTTCGCGGCACTTATCGTAGCTATATGCTGCCTGTCGTCCCGACACATCGACGATCCTCGTGCCCGTGCGGATCCGGAAGATGGGGGTTCTGCCGGAACGCACTGGTTTGAGCTATTCGGGCGGTTACGGACCACACCCTCAGCCGACCGCCCAACTGTTCACACTGTCCAAGCGGTGCTTGTCGCTGGGGTATATGCCATCGGTGCGGGAAGGCTGTCGAGGGCATTCGCCCTCCTTGCAGAGTCAGTCACCCTTGCCATCGATCTCGGACTACACAGAGATTCCGAGGCGTTCGATTGTTTCGACCCGATCGAGGATGAAGTGAGGAGGCGGACGTTCTTCTGCGTTTATCTCTGGGATAAGCAGGCAAGTGCCAACTTTGGAAGACCGCCTATGATCAGGATGAGGGATTGTGATGTCGGGGAACCTGTCGCAGTGGACGATGAGTTCATCACCCACGAAGGTATCAGGGAGCAGCCCGCTGGAACTCCGAGTAGGATCGAGGTGTTCATGGCCGTCGTAAAAGTATTCGTGGTCCTCGAGTCTGTCCTCAATCGCATGGCACTCAACCCGGTTGGCCGAGCTTCCCCTCTATTTGTCCGTGCGGCAGACATGGCTTCGGGAGGCCCACATTCCCAGGAGCTGGTGGAAGAGGAGTCTCTCTTGGACGAGATTTGCCAGAGCATCTCACCCCACTGGATGTACAGTCTGGAGACGATGTCGAGCGGGGACGTTATCAGGGTGACACAAGCAGAGAGGTTTCACTGCGTGGAGCAATTCGTCCGAATGCTCATTCACAGACATCGGTTCCAAGAACTCCTTGCGGAGAGGTGGTATAATGGTTCAGAAGAGCAGTCGGAGGCGGAGATGAAGGCCATCGTCGACGCCCACACATGCACGCTCCAGATAGTCACAGCCCACATCCACATCGCCACAAAAGGATTGATGACATACTGTGAGCATCTCTCTCACAGTGCTGTTCGCTCTTCCTGACCTTCTAAGTAGACGGCATTCACGTCATCCATCAATTGACCCAAGCGGGACGAACAATCATCGCCGTCTTGTTGAACTGCACCTCGCCTCCCTTACAACATCTGATCCCAACGTCTATGAACGCTCTGCGTTCTTGCGTCGCGCTTTTGAGGCAGTTCAGCGGGCGTTACCTCTGCGGATTGCGTTCATGTGATATCATGGAAGAGTTTTGCCGAGGTATGGCGACCATATCCAATCCTCGATAGCAACCACTGATGGAAAATTTGCAGTTGCTGGCGTCCCGCTTGATGTGCATCATAGATCCGGACCACAAGACAGGAAGACGCCGCGATTGCCTTGGCTGCGACCGGTGCGGAGGAAAACCCCTTCGGCAACAAGGTCGCAGAGCGTCTCTTGCGGTGACCATTACTCCGACCATTCTCACCCATCCCCTGATTCCGGCTCTGACACTGCGCCCTCGGAGATATTCCGCGGGTTAGTCCCAGAGCAACCACCAGTGCTTAACATCTCCCCGGACATGTCCAACGCCCACCTCCAACAATCATCTCCTCTCCTCGATACACCCTCTTCGCAGGACAACGTGTACCATTCGATTTTTACGGAGCTAGGCCTTTCGGATTTTGGGATTTCGGAAACTGTGTTTCGGCCCCCAGATATGTCGAGCACGCAATTCGATCCTGACTTCTCGGTCCTGCTCGGACCCGGAAGTCTTCCTCAATTTAGTGGGGGGATGATGGCTTGAATGTCCACACTTGTTTTCGCCTTGTTTTGGTTATTATCTCGGTTTACGCTATGTTTCTGGAGGTCCAGGATGATCCCTGTCTAATCAAGAATCGCTTGTGCTGTACGTAGATAATTACTTTCCATGATCAGATTCATTTTCATTCCTCCATGCTCCTGTGTCCATGTCCGTCGCCACTGTCATGAATCTGTGAAAAATTCCATTTCATTTTGGAACCAGGCAAGGGATATGAGTGATGCTTACTGCGAGACATGGATCGCCGTCAAAGTTCTCATCGCGTCGAGGTCTGAGGAGAACTGCTCTAGCAGAAACTTGGTCTGTGCGATGGTTTGGTTGAACTCAGTCAACGACCGAGCGAGTTGCGCGGAGTGGCGGTCTTTGGCCTGCGATGCCATGATCCCTGGTGGTGGATGATCGGCAACGTTGAATCCGTGGGAACTTCAGATCACGAGTTCAAACATTCACATCCAACGTGGAACAAAACGGCCATGCGGTTTGCTTCAAGGTTCTGCACGGTCATCATTTCCCTGGCCATGGACGTAAGTTGAAACATCCAAAATGAACCCTTCGCTTTGCCATATACTTCGTCTGGTGCCTCCTTTGTGTGGCGCGTCCCGTCTGCAATGCTTGGAACAGCACGGACCGCTGGATTTGAGGCGAAACTTGACGATCCCAAGGGGCCATGGTGTGGGCACCGTGTCACTATTCGCGGCTCAGCTTCTTGGGATCATTACTGAGCCACTGTTCTCATTCCGCTTGATTTGGGTGGCCGCGATCACGATATTTCCGTCAGCATTGGCCATGGTGGACCCCGCGGAAGTTTATAAAATCCACCGGTGTGCTGGGTTGATCCTACTTGTTAACCTTCGACCCAACGAACTTCCTTCGCACACTTCTCCCTGGTCCGAACGACATGTCGTCTCAGTCAATTGCCAACTTCTACATTCCCTCCGAGGCGGCGATGCCGTCCTACTTGTTTATCCCGGACGTTTTCCCAGGTGGAAGGGTGAGCCCAGGCGAATCGTTACTTTTTGGTCTACTGAAATGTACTACAGCACGAAAGTTTCGATGTTGTTCGCAGTCGCCACAGTCGGAAACGGAGCAGCGATACAGAGAACGTCCATAGCGATCGCCACACGTCTTCTACCAGTGCTAAGAAGGATCGCAGGAGAACTATTGACTGCGGACAACCTCGACCTTCTTTTACTCCAAGGGATGGTGCAACGCAACGAATAGCTCGAATTCTCCCACAACGGACCATAACTCCAAGATCTACCGCCGGAGCTCGATCCATTTGGTTCCAGCCTGAGAATGAACACCCGGACTTCGGAGTTCCACTGGCAGGTATATTAGTGGACAACGGAGTTGAGAGCCTCATGGTTGCGCCTGAGGAGCGAGTCTTTCAAGGGTTCGGTCGCGGCCTCGACGAAATACAGTTCTCTATCCTTGTGAGTGTACAGTTCGTGAGCGTCGATCCATCCGCTAATCCGTGTTTGAAGTGGCCTGGATATGGGCATATATCTTGGATTGCTTCTATCCCCACCAACTTCCGTGAGAAAGTCGGCCATCGGTGCAGACCAATCACCCGAAGACTGCTCGCCACGGCAGTGGCTCAACATTTTCAGGCTTTCATGACTGTAAGTCTTCCTCGTCAGGGTGAATCCTTCAGGTCTTTGACGCTACTTCGCTTAGAATCATTCGTACTTGCGCTTCCCCCACCCCGATCCCAACTGGAAGATTATGAACGTCCGAGAGAACGGCATCAGGTTCGAGGACCTCCGCTTGACGCGGCTCTTCAGTTACAAGGATGAGACTGGCAAATTTAGCTCCTGGCAAGCGGAAATACTCGTCATTAGCGATCCCTCTGCGTACACAAACTGATGTGTTCCACCAACATACTGTATTTTTTGAGCTTTAATGTTTGATATTTATGCAGCGCTTGCCAGCCACACTCGGCGTCTGCTGAGTAATTACCCACGTGCTACAACGTCCGCGTCTACCTCTTCGGTTGAACCTTGTTGAACCTCAGAGGACTTTCGAGCACCACCACTCAGTGCTCTGAACACGATACCAAGTACTGGTCTTGTTTCCCAATACTGATCTGATCCTGTGGCTTGGTTGGAAACCCACCTCGCCCGGGACGTTTTACCACGTCCACACTGCAACCATCCCCAAACACAGATACCGCGAGCGACCTCATGGCTCAACTCGAATCCAGCGAGAAGACATGGGTCTGGGTACCCGATGATATAGAAGGATACCTCTCGGGATGGGTTAGAAGCGACAAGGATGATATGGTCGAGGTCGTGCTTGATGGGGGACGTGGTGTATGCTGCTCTTTTCGATAATTTCTACCAATTTTGACCTAAGGAATCAGATCCGACAATTACCAGGATACAGTTTGTCCAAGAAGAATCCTCCCAAATTCGATAGGGTGGGCGATATTGCCGACCTTTCGTTTCTGAACGAAGCCAGCGTGGTTCACAATCTCCGCCTACGATTCGGCTCTGGGGCCATCTACGTGAGCTCAGGAAGCCTTGTCTCCGCCTTCCTCTACTCACGGAGAAGCAGACATATTCTGGACTATTCTTAGTTGCGATTAATCCGTACCAGCCCCTTCCGCTCTACTCGGACGCGATAATACACCAATACCGCGGAAAGCGGAAGGACGAGAATCCGCCACACATCTTTGCTATTGCGGAGAGAGCTTGGGTGAACATGGGCGACGAACGCGAAAACCAGAGTATTCTTATTACGTCCGTGGACTCGTGATTCTCAACTGGTATTTCGGCTGACATCTGCGTAGTGGTGAATCCGGTGCCGGCAAAACTGAGAGCACGAAGAAGGTTATTTCGTACCTTGCTGCAATTGCCACAGACACACATGCTCCTCCAATGACACCAGGCCATTCTCAATCCCCATCTTTATCATCGTCTTCCTCGTTCGGCGTTATGCCGACTATCGGATTGCCTCGCGCTGCTTCCATGAAGAGGCATAGCAAGCATACGTCGATGAGCGCTTCTTCTTCAGCATCTCACCTCACTTCGAAGGGCAGACTTGGTCTTTTGGAACGCCAGATTCTCCAGGCCAACCCAATCCTGGAAGCTTTCGGCAATGCTCAAACCCAGAGAAACAACAACTCCAGTCGATTTGGGAAGTTCATTCGCATCAGCTTCTCGCCCGATGGAAGCATTGCTGGCGCGAATATCGACTGGTATCTGCTTGAGAAGAGTAGAGTTGTGGTGAGGAGTGAAGCGGAACGCAATTTCCACGTATTCTACCAGTTGATGGAGGCCGGTGGAGCACTGAAAGGTGCGTTCCGCTATCAGCACTTCCTATTTTCGCTTACGTCGGATCAGATACCCTGCTATTGGACGGAGGTGTGGAGAACTACGAATACCTCAACAAGAGTCGGCGGGAAGTTGATGGGATTGACGATCATGAGGAATGGGCGGCGCTCAAGGCGGCCCTCGATACTGTTGGCTTTTCAGCTGCCGAGCAGTTTGATCTCTTCCGCATAGTCGGAGCGATTCTTCATATTGGCAATATTGTTGTCTCTTCTACCCGCGGAGACGATGCATTCTTGGCCGATCCATCACAGGCGGAACGCGTTTGCCATCTCCTGGGAATACCCCTTTCAGATTTCACGAGGGCGGTCTTAAGACCCAGGGTCCTCGCCGGGCGAGAGTGGGTTACTCAGGCGAGAACACGACAACAGGCCATCGACGAGTTATCTGCCCTTTGCAAGACTCTATACGAGAAATCTTTCGGGGCTTTAGTCGAGAGGGTCAACAGGGCATTGGACCGCCCTTCCTCCAAGTCCACCTTCATCGGAGTTCTAGATATTGCCGGCTTCGAGATATTCGATAAGAACGGGTACGAACAGCTGCTCATCAACTACACCAATGAGAAGCTCCAGCAGTTCTTCAATCATCACATGTTCGTCTTGGAGCAAGAAGAGTACGCGAGAGAAGGCATCCACTGGGACTACGTCAACTTTGGGTTGGACTTACAACCTACCATCGATCTCATCGAAGCCAGTGGAAGCGCCATTGGTATCCTCAGTTGCCTGGATGAGGAGTGTATTATGCCGAAGGCTACGGACGCCACATTCACGAGCAAACTGCATGGCTTATGGGCTTCCAATATCCCCGAGGGCGAAGAGGGCCATCTTGGACGCACAAAATACGCACCCGCACGATTCGAACAAGGTTTCATCGTGCACCACTACGCCGGGCGGGTCGAATATCGAACAGACGGGTGGCTGGAGAAGAACAAGGACCCTCTCAACGACAACCTTACGCGTGTACTAGCAAGCTCGTCCGAGCGTTACGTCGCTTCACTCTTTTCCGAGTACGCGGAGGCTCCGACGTCACTTGTAGGCACCCTCGCCGGAAGGCAGCGTGTTATCAAGAAGGGTGCATTTAGGACTGTCGCTCAACGCCACCGTGAACAACTCTCAAGTCTCATGGGACAACTCGTCGCCACCCAGCCCCATTTCGTGCGTTGCATCGTACCGAACCATAACAAGAAGCCAGGGCGGATCGACGTCCCCCTGGTTCTCGATCAGCTTCGATGTAACGGCGTTCTCGAGGGTATCCGTATAGCCCGTCTCGGATTCCCCAATCGTTTGCCATTCGTGGAGTTCCGCCAACGATACGAGATCCTGACACCTGGCGTTCTCCCGCCCGGGTACATGGACGGTCGAATGGCCTGCCTCCGGATGGTGGATGCCCTCGGCTTGGATCAGCAGAACTTCCGAATTGGAACCTCAAAGATCTTCTTTAAAGCCGGAGTTTTAGCCGAACAGGAGGAAAAGCGAGATGCCTTGTTGTTTAATATATTCTCCCGTTTCCAAGCCACTGCTCGCATGTGGACCGCGAGACGGCAAATGAGGAAGATCCTTAACCGAGCGATTGCCATTCGGACGATCCAAAGGAACGCGAGAATCTATGGTGACCTTCGGGACTGGCCATGGTGGCAACTTTATACCAAGGTAGGGACTTCGTCTTCGAGTACGTCTACCTGTTGACTGTTTGATAGGTCCGCCCGCTGTTGGCTGGCACTAGGAACGACGAGGAATTGCGGAGGAAGGAACTTGAATTGGCCCTCGCGAAAGAGAGGGCCGAGAAGGACCAACAAGTCCGTGAAGATTTGGAGAAAGTGAAGATGGGATTGCAGAACGAGAAGAGGAGGGTGGAGGAGGACCTTGCCGCAGAGAGGGCCCTGAACTTGGATAAGGACTCCCAATTGGAGAGAAGCAAGAAGAGGGAGAGCGAGTTGGAAGAGGATGTACTGGCGCTGCAAGCAGACCTCGATACTCTGGACTCCCAACTCGATCGTGCCTTGCAACTCCAAAAGCAGAGCGAGGAGCAACACGAAACTCTCAAACAAGCCTTTGATCAAGCTGCGGAACACCTCGTACGTTTGGAGCGCGAGCAACAGGAGCGGCAGGGCCGAGAGGCAGAGCTCAACGAAGAACTCGCTAAAGCCCAGACGCTTATCTCCAGTTTAGAACACGATCGAGTCGAACTCGAGAAGCTGAGCGAGGATCTTACGGATCTCGTCCGTCAGAGAGAGGACGACCTTGCGCGGCTCAAGGACCGGTCTGAAGGTGCTGTGAACGAACTCGAAGGGAAGCTTGCCTCAGAATCTCAAAGCAGGTCAGTCTATAATACGATTCTTTGTCGTGTTTAGCATTTGCTAACAATATCTACAGAGATCTCCATAAGAACAAGGCGGACGGGCTCGAGGAGGACCTTCGTCGCGCTCGAGAACAACTCACAGAACTTGCTCGTACTGCCACGGATTATTCGAAGATTATCAAGGAGAAGGAAGTTGAGGTCGATCGCGCGCGTAGCGAACTCGAGACCACCAAACGCGAACGCGCTCGCCTACAGAAACACGTCACGGAACTTGAGGCAGACCTTGAAACTCTTTCCCTCGAGATCGATGAGTCAAAACAGACTAGTGAACGTGACCTCGCGGCGCAGTCGAAGCTCCAGAAAGAGTTAGATCAACTCCGTACCCTCCTCGAGGCTAAAACAAGTGAAGAGACCAAACGATCTGAGGTCGAGAGACGTAGGGAGGCCGAGTTGGTCAGCCTCCGCTCCGAGGTTTCCAAACTCCAACGCGACATCGCCGACGCCCGCACCTCCGCGTCGGAAGCGCAGAACAAACTGAAGGTGGACCTTGACACGACCAGCCGCGAGCACAAGTCTTTACAGCAGACATATAACTCATTGCTAGAACGGGAGAGGGCAGCGTCATCGAAACTCAAGGAGGTCAAGGCGAACCTCTCCGCAGCAGAGAAGATTAAAAGATCCCTCGAATCTGATCTTCAGTCCATACGTTCGCGCCAGAATGACACGGACTCAGAGCTCGCTGAAGCTCAGAGGGCTAAGGAGGTTGGTGACTTCAGCTTGAATGCACGTCCGTCGACTGAGTATTCCACAGGTCCTGGAGCGTCAAATTGCAACCTCCCAGGCAAAACTCGCCGACTACGAGGATATGTTCATCCAACTCGAGAGAGATAAAGCCGCTTCTGAACGCCATCTGGAGTCGGTCCGCGAACAGCTCAAGGCTGAGACTACGAAACGTACCGAATCGGAGAGGCTCAGTACAACGAGGAAGCAGGAGATCGCGGCGTTGAAAGATCGTAACATCAAGCTTGACCGGGATCTCAACAAGGCTCTGAAGGACATCAAGAACCTGGAGTGGCAGAACAAACAGTTGGAATCCAAGCAGGACAAGACCATCGTGGAGCACGTACATGTCCTGGAAGAAGCCAAGCGTGTCACCGATCGACAGCTCGCCGACGCTCACCTTGAGTTGCAGAAGAACGCAGCTTACATCACCTCGCTCGAGAAGACCAAGGGGAGGTTGAGTCGCGAGATCGAAGACTACGCCAGGCAGACCGAGCAGGAAGGAGTCGAGATCAGCAAGAAGGAGAGGGCCATTCGAACGCAGGAGCAGAAGGTTACCCAGGCGCTCGCGGAGGCAGAAAAGGAGCGGAAGAGCAGAGAGGCCGGCGAGATGCGTATCAAGCGGTTGCAGGCGGACCTCCAGAACTCGCAGAGGCAGATCACAGATGTCACTCAGCAGATGATGGCCATTCAGCGTTCGAAGGATAATCTGGAGACGGAACTCGCCCGATTGGCTGATTCCACAGAGAGCACTTCGATGGCCAAGATGCAGCGACAGTACGAAGCCAAGATCTCTCAAGTCGAATCGCAACTCGAGGACGCGGAATGGTCCAAGACCACGGCGGCGAGGATCAAGGAGCAAATCGACAGACAACACGCTGAAATTCGTCGCCTGATCATGACGAGTGGACCCAAGGATGAGTCATTCCGAACTCGGTTGCTCAAGGAGTTGCAACTGGCCGACGAGGAAATGGAACGAGAGTTCACAGCCCGTGGTCAGATTCGGGACGCAGGCGTACGGTCGCTAGCGAATCTCACACCCCAGAAGCGCTCACCTCAGATGAATGGCTCCTCCCGCAGCCGCAGAGATTCCCAACCTGAACCACCCAAGACCTCGGACAAGCAGGCGACCGTTTTGCGGCAGCAATTGCAAGTCCTCGAACTGCGTATGGCTGCCTCAGACCGGGTCCGGGAACATCTGGAGAACTCGCTCAACGAACTCAATGCGGAACTCGACAAAAGCGACGGATCTATTCACTCGTTGGAACAGTACAAGGTCAAAACGGCCCGCGAGAACAAGCGACTCCTGGAATTACTGGAAGATGAGAGAGAGGCTCGCAGGGCCGCCGAGGCTGCTCAGATCGGTGGGGACAAGGAATTATGGAACAGATTCCAGAGCACGATCGCCGGCGAACGAGAAAGCTATGCCCGCCTGGAGGAGTCTAGGAAGGCCTTGGTCAGTAATGTAATGTTGAATAACAAGTGCACCTGTGAAACTGACCTTTTCCCAGGTCGTGCAACAACGCGCTGCACAATTGGAACTGGAAGATCAACGTCGCCAAGTCCAAGAACTTTCGAAAGCGAAGAAGCAGCTGGAGAACGAGGTTTCAGAGCTCCGCGACCGCCTCGAACTCGAAGTCATCGCAAAGAACGAGGAAGCGAGTGAGTCGTTACACTATAGCACACGCATAGGGAGTTTAAATCCTGTGTCATTTTTCAAGGTTCCAAACGTCAACTGCAAGTCAGGCTACAAGACCTGGAGATCTCTTCTACTACTTCTACCACTGTTCATTCTGGTGGGTCGTGGGTATTGACTCTAATAACCACGGCTAACCACCTCCATAGAACTGCAAGAGGCCGTCAATAGCTACAAGGCAAAGGCAGAATCATACCTCGCAAAACTGGAGGAGGCAGAAATCGCCAGGGTCAAATCTGCTCGCGCAGAGTCACTCGGTTCGCACAAACCCCGTGGGAATCTTGGGAGGTCACTAACTCCGTTGTACAGCTCGCCGTGCCCTCGGAGACGCACAGAAGGCCCAGGATGAGATTGTTTTGGAAGCCAGGGGGCTCGAGGAACGCTTAAAGGCATCTGGAGAGCGGGTCCGGGAACTCGAAGCTCGTCTAGAGGAAGAGGACAGCGATTCCGCTAACGCCGAGATCCTTCGCCAACGGTTGGCTGAGAGCATGGAAGACGAACGCAAACAGCATTCACAGGACCTCGCGGACCGAGACTTCGCTGCCGATCAGACCCGCAAGAAATACCAGGCCGAATTAGCTCAGCTCAGCGAGGGTATGTTTAAGCAATCGATCGCTTATTTTACCCTGACCCCCGGCCATAGAGCTGCAATCTCAGAGGGAGAGTATGAGCCGCCTCCGAGAAGAGAAGCGTGGGCTTTCTTCCCGGGTCGACGAACTACAACTCCGTTACGATGACGAGGTCTTCAATGGCGGTGCTTGGAAGAAGGAGAAGGAACGCCTAGAAACCAAGATCGGTGACCTGAGCAAGGCCTACGAGTCAGCCACTGGCGCGCAAACCGAACAACAGGCTCAGATCGTCTCCCTGCATTCGCAAGTCCGAGAACTCCGAAGTGTGCTCAACGACGCAGAAGCGGACAGGACACTTCTCCAGAAAGCTCGACGCGCGTTGCAGGCGGAACTGGATACCATCAAACACGATGGCGTCGACTCTGGTGCATCTGGAACCGAATTGCAGAAGGTCATACTACAGAAGCAAGACCTCGAGAGGAGCCTGGAAGAACAGGGCGATCGTGCCAAGATGGCATCTGACAGGATGAAGAAGGCAGAAGCTTTCGCATCTGAGTGTCAGATGGAACTTGGAAAGATCCGCGTTGAGAATTCAGAGCTCGATAAGCTCAATGTGCGTATTGGACTCACCCGACTGAAGTGCACTGAGCGAGTTTTATCTTCCGCAGGCGAGCCTCGACAAGCAAATCAAAGAGCTCAATCTCCGAATCGTGGATCTCGAGACCAAAACGCTATCTCTCAATTCATCCAGACCGTCGAACGTCAACAAGCGACTGGAAACGCGCATTGAAGAGCTACAGAGCCAACTGAATCAGAGCACCAAAGACACTTCAAGGCTCAAGACAGCGGACAAAGGCGGTCGGGAGGCGGCGGTGCAACTCCAAGAGAGTGAGAGGCAGCGGTCGAGGTTGGAAGAGGAGTTGAAATCTTACGAGACTCGCGTCGCGACAATGCGAGAAACAATGGATGAGATGGTGGGTGATTTTTTGAAGGTTGTATTTTCGGCATGACCTTTTTGACCTTGTCACACACAGCAAACGAGCGAGAGCCATCTCCAACTGGCCAAGCGCCGGGTAGAACGCGAAGCAGCTGACTATAAGCAGAAGGCTCTCAAGTACGGAAACCTCTCCATTCTATCTTTGCTAGCGAGGGCTCCTTTCTGACTTCAACTTCCATTTCCTCCCTTACATGCAGTCTTCAGAGAGAAGTCGAGCGTCTACGGAGCCGGCTAGAACGCCCTTCATCCGTGAACAGCTCTCCCCGAAAACCGCCCTTCGACAATTGATTCGTTGACCAACAATGAGTCTTCCGGCCTTCGTTTCCTCTCTTTCCGATCTCGATGTCGCCGCCTTGTCCGTTTATATTTTCACGCCCATCCATGGACCCCTGCCCTCCACGTAAGATTATTGCGTCAGCTCCGTATACGTTTGTCCATCCCCATCCGTCGGCACGTTCACGGGTGTCCGGGGTACCACGCGATTTACGGGCCCATACCACGCACACATTTGTTGATCTCCTTCCCAACTTTCCCACAACACATGCTCTGCGCCACATCGACTTGGTCTTGGCTTACCGTTTCTGATCCCCCCCTCACGTCCCCTCCCCTCCCGTTATTCTCATGTTTTATTGATTTGTGTATGTTACGACCTGTCACGACTCTCTCCTTACATTTCATCTCGGGGTATCTCCTTTTCTTGCTCATGTTTCTGATGTGCTATATATCCCACTCTGACTGTATTGTTAACACACCGAAAAAGGTTTGTAGCGCAGGTTGTGCTTGGCAGCGCCATTCGCATCTTACGGCGACCGCGGCTGAGTCCTAAGACAACGGCATGCGCGCAACCGATCCGGGCTCGTGGTGGCGTCAAATCTTTGACAGCGGTTAGCGTCGATGAGATCCCTATCAACCCCACTCAATTGTACACCGAGAAAATACGTGACGGGCACACGGTAAATCCGTCGGACGTACGAACTGGATCCCCGACATATGTATATACTACAACTAGTGGCTGGGCGAATATATCCAGCCTCGGCTCTAGGACATATCGCACTTCTCTCCGTTGTCCTCGTATATATAATGGGCGGGTAGTGGGACCGGAAGTTGGAACCCCTGTCACTTCCGTGTCCAGACTTACCGAGCTTATCTTAAACCCCCCGTTCTGGGCGCGACAGGCACAGTTGATTCATTGACAGAAACACCCGAGCAGAAACCCAGGGAATCAGGACGGTCGCGCACGTTCCATACTAAGCAACTGAAGGTGGGCGACCCGCCAGCTTGGCTGCCACCAAACCGTCCGACTTCCGATTCCCTTTCTTTCTCTCTAACGTACTTCTGGCGTGGGATAATAATACAAAAGTGAAACCCGGTGGAAAGATTCAGCGGCTCAGGGACTTTGAGAGATGTTGGCAAGCAGCCGCCAAATCCAGTTCAGAAGGGCACATTCTTCAACGTACTCAGGGATCAAGATAGGGCGGAAATGTAATGGGGAATCAGGCCTACAAGGCCGGAGTGTGTCTGTGTGTTACGATAACAAAAGGGCACTAGACAGATATTAAGGACAGGGGGACATGAAGTGACCGTGATATCAAGGAGTCCTTGGGGGATGAGAAAATGAGTGAAACAACCTGGGCATGCGGTAACAACGAGACTGGCAGGACGGTCACATGTGGGTTTAACAAGTACAATGAACCAAGACACCCTGCACGTCAAAGGAGCTACAGGGGGGAAGTGGAAGGGATGCGTGTAGGTGCGGCAGAACATTCCGGGTCTAGGGCGGTTGAGATTGGGCATACCGGCATGAGAGGGGATGTGAGGTATGTATAACAACTGCGGAGACGGAAGAACTGTTTGGCGTCCTCCCCGATTAGATTGGATAGGTACAAACGGAGCAGAAGGGCAATGCACGAGCGCCAGCATACAGACAATGGAGGAGCGCAGTCCCGGGGCGATGGATGTGTGAGGTCTTAACATCCCCCAAGTTTCCACATCTTAACGGAGTCACTGGTGAAAATCGTGTCAGAAATGAATCGTAGATCGTCGTGACCCGCTCAACAGCCCGGTTCGTGGGTGGTGGTGCAGCAAGCATTCGGTCTTGAGGGAAAAACTTACATGCGGAATGCACGCTGGTCGGTATCGCTGGGCCACGTGCTCGCCCAGGTGTCCTGTGCCATCGCGAAGTCAAACTTCGCGGCTGTAACAGGGAATTGGTCAGAAAAGGAGGTCCAACCGGGACAAGAGCGGGTTGCAAACTTACTGCTCGAAGTGTCGTACCACGGCTTATTGCCGATCTCATCTGGGAACCATCCACTGGTACCACCGGCGGACAGGTTGATGATCAGGTAGAACGCTGCACAGCCAATCAATAGTGGAGTGGAGTGGAGTAGGTAACGGTGGCAAAGTCAGCAACACGCAAAGGGATAGACCCTGCAGAGGAGAAGGTTACTCACATTGATCAAACGGAGCAGAAGGAGTGGTGTATATCTGATCGACCACGACCTCTGAACTCCCATTCTGGGCGGTCTTTGGGAATTTGCCTCGATCCCTAGATGTTTTGACAACAAGCGTGACGACCAGACGAAGAAATCGTGAGTTCCGAATTCAAAAGAAAGTTTTCAAGTGATGGACAGATAATGTGTTGGGTTCATTCACCGTTACGGGAACGGTCACGAACGGGAGCCCAACGTGGGGAACGAGGGGAGAAAACGATACGCCGCAAACAAGGACTCACCAGAAACTCTTTCCCTTTCCAGTAACGGTGAGATCGAGCATCGCATTAATCCTATTGTCGACCGAAATGCGCATCCACTGGTCGGTCCACTCGAGTGTGTACGTGTGGAAACCATCGTCATATCCGGAGCGTTTCTTGCTCTGCCAGCCATAGATCATTGCCATGATTGTGCTCATTGGGGCGTAATTGAGCGAAGAGCGAACGTAGTTCACACCCTGCCCCTGGTACTCGATGCTGTTCCCCCGAGCCTCCATGATCTGGTAACACGCAAGGGAAACCCCGATGATCAGTACGGATGAATAGATATATAGGGGCAGAAATAAGAAAACGTCGCAACACCCACACCATCAACAAGTGGAGCGGTGGTGGTATGGGCAGTGGAGTGGGAGAACAGGCAACTCACGTCAATTTCGCCGCTGGCGGGCCAAGCTCCGTACACGTTATCCACTGGGAGCATCCAAACTGCCGGCCACAACCAATCGCTGGAGGGAGACGTTAGAGACAAGGTACGTATTGGTTGCAATGCAAGGACAAGGATACGTACCCTCTCGGAAGTTTTGCCCTGACTTCAACCTTGCCGTAGCGGATGCTGTACGAGTTCTTCGTGCTGATCCGCGCGCTCTGTACTGGTGGTATGACGATTTTTCGGCTAAAGTCCGAACTGACGGAGCAAGCGGATGATGTCGAATTTGTACAATCCTGGAGGTGGCGTCATGTGAGATTAGGTGACAACGAGGGGACGGCAGGGGCTATAGTAATACACACATCGAGCCCGTAGCGACCGCCATTGAAAATGGCATCATTTCCAATCTCCTCAGAAGTGAGGGTAGGGTGGATATACAATTGACCGTTCTGAACGAAAAGATTCTTGTCAGATGCAGTGGTCATTTCAAATTCGTTGTTGCTAATTGAAGTGATTGAGTGAGCTGAACGGTGGCGGCGGAAAGAGATAAACATACCCAAAGCCACCGAGTTGGATGTCAGGAGTCCAGTCGTTGAAGTTTAGGGTATCGAAATTTTCGACAAAGACGGGACAGAGTTGGTTGTCGTTAATGAGGTGGATCGATCTGTAGTCGAAGTAGACTTTTACGGCACCAACGCAGAGACCGACGAGCCACATGAGGACGGTAAGCCACCAGGAGAGTCGGGAGCGATCGCCCTTCTGACCACCGCGCCAAGGCTTGTCTTGGTCAGTAAGTTTCTCGGACAACATGGTCGAAGGCATTGGGGGCTTGGACTTTTTCACGACACCAAGTTGAGGCGTGGAGGCGTTGGGAGTAACATTATTGCCGTAGATGGGTTGTACCGGGGGTGACCAGATGGTCGAAGAGGGACGAGAGGCGGGAGAAAGGAACGGAGACCTGAAGGTAGGGACAGAGTTCGCCCTGGGCAGATGGGTTTGGGACTCCTGTCCCATGTTTCCAGCAACGCTGTTCCTGTAGACATGAGAAGAGCTGGAAGCAGGGGAAGGAGGAGTTCCTGGAGGGCCGCCCATGAAAGGAGGGTATGGGGAGGGCAAGGCATCACCGTCCCTGTAGCCCTGGGCAGAAGTAGGACGATCACGCGGAAAAGAGTAAGAATCAAGGGATGCCCTGCCGTAGTTGCGAGGAGGAAGAGGATCTGGGTTTCCGGGGTGGGACTGGAAGGGGAAATTGAAGGCGGATGGAGGGGGACGACGCATGAACATGGATGGGGTGGCGGCGTCGTTAGGCACCTCTTGGATGTCCTCGGCGGGAGCACCGGCGGCGTAGTCCATACTGGGCATGGATTTGCGTAGCTTGTTCTGGCTGAGAGACCTTGACCTTGGCAAGGGAGGAGGCTGAGGGGTGGGCATGATGATGTTGGTGGGGGTGCGTTCGCGGTCGTTTTCTGAGATTTCTGAACTGGCAGAGAAAGTGGCGGATGACCAAGAAGAGCGGTTGGGAGATGCCATAAAGCGTGCCCGGGGCGGGGTAAGAGAGGCGGAATCAGCCGCAGAAGGCTCATGTTGTTGGGAAACGTCCTCGGTTGTGGGGGGGAGACGGTAGAAGTCAGCGGTCGTGAAAGCACGAAGTCTGGACATCTGGAGGAGATGGTTGCGGTGGTGAAGGAGATTGTGAGGGAACCACGAGGTAGAGAACGAGCGAAGATAAGCAAAACAGCATTTCGATTTTTTTGATTTTCTCCCTGTTGTAAGTTACGAGGGGATTGACAAGCCGTAAGATCGGGAAGTGCCGACCGACAGCGTCCATTCCGGGAAATTGACACAACAGCGCCAGCGTCTGTCCAACAAAACGCGCGGATTGCCTCGTGCTCGCCTCTTTTGCTAACCTTGTGGATTAATTGTGAAATTGTGACTTTGCATCCGCGGCTATGGTTATCTCTCTTCCACGACGAACAAGCTTGTCAATGAGTTCAATTATCACATTTCTTTGCCGCTCACAGTCTTCAACGTCATCACAGACAGGAACGAGCGAGGACGCGAAGGACCCCGACGACTGTCTCTTGGCAATTTCCTCTGGCGTTTCTTCTACCTCTCCAGTCGAGATGTAAAAGCCGGTATCCATCCCCTCGGTTCTTTCCTACAGTCCGTTTCATTTCCGCTCCCACACCCCCTCCTACCTCTGTCCACTTCTTAACGGCCCCGACGAGGGCTCAGCGTTCAGCTCCCACCTCTCTCAGCTGTTCCTAACGACCGCTACGATGGATTACGACAGATACGATGCTATTCTCCATCACATCTTCAAACAGACCCAGGGTGATTCCTGGTTCCGTCCCAATGAGGACCATCTACCCTGCGGTGTAGCCATCCGGGTCGGTGAAGCCGGAGAATTTCGCGTTTTCCCCTACGAAAACATCGGACTTGAGCCCTTCGAGATGGCTGTCGCTGCCCTCAACCCCGCCGTGGCCGTCAAAGTTCGCTCTGCTGCTGTTCATGCAACCCTTGCCGAAGCGTATGTTAGCCTCGATCACCGGATTTACTGCCCCTCACCCGTTTATCCTCAGCGCACCGGATGAGAGCAGCATCTACGTCGACTCCAATACCCGCATCCAAGTCCTCGATACCATGGTGGACCTCCCCACCGCGGACAGGGAGCAGCTCGCCGCATTCATCGTGCGTTTTGTCTCATGGTCGTACCGCAACGTTTACCGAGTAACCTCCTATTGTTTTTGCAGCGGGACGAACGTGTATTGGTCGTTTGGGCCCCCTCCGTCGAGGCCATAATCCCCACTTGCCATGACTTCGAGGACCGTCTCATCAAACTCTTGTGGCGATCCCGCCCCCCAGTCGCCAGTGTTGAAGGAGTAGGATCCGATTCGAACTCCGGTTCTGGCCACTCTTCCCAACCCAACAATCCATTCCAGAGCCCTACTACTTCTCGTTACAGCTCTGTCTTCGGTATCTTCCCTCAGACCCCGACAATTCCAACCTCTCATTCTACTGATCCGGAAAGGGGTGTGTTGACTACCAGGAGAAAGACTAAACGAACCTGGTATGGTAAACAGTACACCGTCGAAGTCGATCCAGGCGCACCGATCCCTCGTCCCACCATGGTGTATGCTTGTGTGTACAACGGTCTGGCTGCCGGACTCAGTCTGTGTAAGCCATCTTCGCCCGTAGGCCGGCGGAAAAAGCTTCTGACTCTACCTCACAGTTTTTGTCTGCAACGGTATTGGTTTTCTGATCAAACAATGGTTACTCGATGGCAACTATATCCGCTTCGCTCTTGCCGCGACGATCCCTGCCCTATGGTGTATATCCCTCTTCTTCTCCCTTCAAATCGTGCAGAACCTCTCCATGATCATCGGTCCTATCGCCCAATACCATGCCAACTCAAAGTACTACTCCGCCATTCGTCCCCGTCCTAACCCCACCGTTGACCGCGCCCTTCCCCACATCACTATCCAAATGCCCGTTTACAAGGAGGGTTTAGAAGCTGTCTTGGCCCCTTCCATCCAGTCCATTAAGAAGGCGATGAAGACTTATGCCCGTCAAGGTGGAACCTCTACCCTCTTCGTCAACGACGACGGTCTTCAGTTGCTTCCCCCCGCCGAGCGCAGCGCCCGCATCACGTACTATACAAACCACGGCATCGGTTGGGTCGCTCGTCCTCCACACTCGAACGAACCGGATGGCTTCAAGCGGGCCGGCCGCTTCAAGAAGGCCAGCAACATGAACTACGCTCTCCAGCTCTCTCTGAAACTCGAGAGACACCTTGAGACCTTGGTCAACCAGGAGAAGCCTAGCTCTCGTCTTGCCGCATACTACCAATCGGGTGCATCCAAGTCTCACAGGTTTAGTGTCAGCACGATCGAAGGGGCCGACCCCTCGACGGAGGGCAGCGAGAACGATGAGATGGCATTGGAGGACCGTGCTTTATTGATGGCTGTTGAGGAAGTACACGAGGCTGAAGGCAAACGTGAGGGATTCAAACCGTGGGCGGCTAACGGACGCGCGATACGCATCGGCGAGATCGTTCTCCTTGTTGACTCCGATACCGTCGTCCCTGACGACTGTTTGAGAGATGCTGCGAGGGAAATGGCCGAATCACCGGAAGTTGCTATCATTCAGCACGAATCTGGTGAGTGACTACCTCCTATATAGCTCCTTTGTCATACTGGATTCTGATCGGTTTGGACTTACGCGATTCCGACGCTTCAGACGTTATGCAGGTTGCCCATCATTACTTCGAGAATGGCATCGCGTATTTCACTCGGAGGATTAATCGGTGTATCTCCTTGGCCTGTGCAAACGGAGAAGTCGCCCCGTTCGTCGGACATAACGCGTACGTTTACGCATCTGGTCCTTATCTCTCCCTATACGTCATTTGATGACATACAATTCCCCTAGTTTCCTCCAGTGGTCTGCGATTCAGGACTCTGCGTTCATGGACTCTGCCGATCAGAAGGAGAAGGTCTGGTCTGAACATAATGTCTCTGAGGATTTCGACATGGCCATGAGGTTACAGGAGAGGGGCTATATCATTCGGTGGTCCACCTATTCCAAGGGCGGATTCAAGGAGGGTGTTTCGCTTACGGTCGACGATGAGTTGAACCGATGGCAAAAATACTCTTACGGATGTTCCGAGCTTCTGTTCAACCCTTTCGTCAAGTGGTTTACCAAGGGTCCCATCAACGCCGCCATCCATCGGTTCGTCTGGTGCGGTGCACCGCTCCACTACAAGCTCGCGATCTTGGCGTACATGTTCTCATATTGTGAGTTTCCCCTCCCCTTCTGTTATTTTGTTATTATTTTGATCATTCCTCACTTTCCACAGACGGCATCGCTGCCTCAATCACAATTGGTGTCCTCAACTTTGTCCTTCTTGGATTTCAGTTCCCCGTGGACAACTTCTACATGCACAGTTTCGAGATCTGGTTGGCCAGTTCCGTCGTGTTCATTGGATCCGGCGCGATTTCGTTCATTCTTCTGGAATACCGGTTGGGATACAAGGGACTCCTTTGGTCGTGCCTTGAGAACGTCAAGTGGATTCCGTTCTTCTTTTTCTTCTTCGGCGGCCTCGGGATCCCAATGAGCGTTTCCATCCTCGCCCATATGTTTTCGTTAAACATCACTTGGGGTGCCACCGTCAAGGAGGTGCAGAAAAGTAACTTCTTTAAGGAAGTGCCGAAGATCTTGAAGAAGTATTGGCTGTCTCTGACTGTCTCGTGGATTTTGATTGCCGGAATGATCGTTTTAAGCACCCCGCTAGTCCCCATTGAATGGAGGGTGGACGGCAGTAGCTGGGGTGTGATTATCCCTCTTGCGGCTACGACTGGATGCCACATTCTCTTCCCGGTACGTTCCTCCATCTCAGGTTTGCAGGGCCAGGGAACTAACTTATCCCCTCTCGTTGCAGATTGTTTTGAACCCATGGCTCATGATCTTCCAGTATTAATCATGCACATATCCCCTATTCTAAGACACTTGTACGGGACACTAATATTGGGCACTTTCTTGCTTCCTCGTTGACCCTTAGCTTGGTTGAATTAGTTATAACACTTCCCTATGTATACCTTAGCTTGCATTTTCCTCCTCATGTTTGTTTGTTCTACTACAACTTGCATCCCCACACGCATCCATCTCCCTTTTTTTCCCCATGTTCATCCTTGGACCTTGCTATCTCCGCGCCCCTTTCTTGCCTTCATTTCGTTGTTCTTCGTTGTTTCCTAGCTAGCTCACGTGTTCTAACGACCCTACGAATTTACGTATGTTTCACGAGACTCGTATGCGGAACAAAACGCGATGGCGCATCTATCATCACCCGATCCCGGACCTGAGCAGACCGGAACAGGCGACAGTTAAAAATCATTGACGGGATCAACTGCGACGGTAACCACGTGAGATGGGTTCCATTTAGCTCTCCCATTGGACTGGTTACGGCTTCTTCCACACCTCAGCTCGTCCCTTCGTTCGTCTTCATTCCCTTCAGCGGATTCCTCCAGTACGGACGGGTTCTGTCCTGTACATATCACACTCTCTTACTCGCGCGAGGCTTGCCACGTATACACGCTAACCCTATTAGCGCTTCACCCGTTCTCTTAACCGACCGTTGATCAACACTCGAAGAGCGACAGGCCCGACGACTGCCAACCCCGTCTTCTGGGCAGCAAACCCTCACCAATCTCATACTAGAACGACAACTTGTTCGCACCCGTCGGAATGGAACTTTCATCTACTGGGAAGAAGAAAATGTCGGCCTTTGGTACGTGTTACTCACCTTCTTATCGACCCTTTCCGGTGCAACGGGAAACGTGTCCCCGAGCGCATATTAACGTGAAAGCCTCTATTTTGTGTGTGTGTGTGTGTGTGTGTGTGTGTGTGTTCCAGCATTCATCATCGTTCTCGACATCGCCGTGCTAGTACTTTCAGTATCAGTGAACATCTTTCAAGAGTTCTTCTGTCAGTCACAACCTGCTTGTTTCCTTGCACGTTCGACCCCACCGAGTACTGATTATCAACGTTTAATGTGACTGGCATCTTTGCAACACAGTCATGGCAGACTTGTTTCCGTTGGTCCTGTCCAGTGTGACGTTGGCGATTCTGCTCCTCCAGTGCGTTGTAATCTGTTCTAGATTAGCCCTGATTGCCAGCGCGCTGACCAGACATCCGTGCATTCTACCCTCTTATCACAGGATCGTGGTCGACTTGACATCCAAGAATGCATTCATTACTCGACCGGTGGTTGAGATACCCTTGCTGGGAACCCTCACGATCGTTTGGCTTGGTAAGTCATGTCATTTTCTGTTCTCGATTCACGGGCCACGCTCTTATCGCGTTCATGCTAACCCTACTACGCACATGCAGCATTCAACTCTTTCTCGACATTGAGATATGCTGGCCTTCCAAACTGTTCGATCTTTCCTGATGGTGCGTTCCGAGATAGAAGAGAAATTGCTACTGCCAGATCACTCAACATACTTTCCGCTCGTGTTCGCTTTGTTCCGACAAACAGATCTTCCCGATGAACGGGCCTGGTGTCGCAACACGCAAGGCCTTAGGGTGATTATCTGGATCGAATGGGCAGCCTGTAAGTTTTCATACTTTGCTCGGGGATTGACGCTCCCCGTATGGCTGTGTCAACTGAACGGCCGTCCACTTTTTAGTGCTAATAACCACCCTCATGCTGACGCGCATA
>Ga0307515_10000842_pt1 | contig 70481 bp, 68 predicted proteins | sample 17_EM_MG_FD_194513 | JGI IMG/M metagenome (GOLD analysis project Ga0307515, IMG submission 194513) | Populus trichocarpa ectomycorrhiza microbial communities from riparian zone in the Pacific Northwest, United States - 17_EM | ecosystem: Host-associated > Plants > Roots > Unclassified | place... | reverse complement strand
AAGAAGTGCTGCCGCTGATGCAGGCCTTCTGGGAGCTGGTGTGCAGCCGCCTGGACGCGCGGCAGTGCGGCGGCCGGCTGAAGCAGTGGCTCAACTACCTGCGCCGCCACCACCCCGAGGCCCAGGCCGCCTATGCAGAGCTGCGCACCGTCAACGACCCGCGCGAGATCGCCCGCTGGTTGCGCGAAGCGCTCGCTGCGTCAACCCACCAAGTGCCTGAGTTCGCCTGATCGCACAAGCGAAGCGACGTGCCCCATCGAGCAACGCCCGCGGAACCGGCTTTGCCGGGCCGCTGGGCGGGCCTTGCAGGCCGCGCCGGGCGAGACGCCCGGCCCTTCGCCAGGCATATCTTGTCCACTGGACAAGATATGTCCGGGCTCAGCCCCTTGGGGGCAGGAGCGCAGCGACTGGGGGGGCCAACAATCACTCCGGTTCGATCTTCGCGTCCTTCACCACCTTGCCCCAGCGCGGCGCTTCGCTCTTGATCAGCGCGGCAAAGGCTTCGGGCGTGCCGCCCACCACTTCGTTGCCCTGGTCGAGGATGGTCTTGCGCAGGTCGGCGTCTTGCAAGGCCTTGTTGCCGATGGCATTGAGCTGCTTCACGATGTCTGCCGGCAGGCCCTTGGGGCCGACGATGCCCTGCCAGTTGAGCACCTCGACGGCGGGGTAGCCGGATTCGGCCATGGTGGGCAGGTCAGGGTAGAGCGCCGAGCGCGTTTTGCTGGTGATGGCAATGCCGCGCAGGCGGCCGCCCTTCAGCGACGGGGCGGCAGCGTACATCTGCTCGAACATCATGTCGACCTGGCCGCCCATCAGGTCGGTGGCACCGGCGGCACCGCTCTTGTAGGCGGCATGGATCATGTCGATGCCGGCGGCGTGCTCGAACAGCGCACCGCTCAGGTGGTGGGTGCCGCCGATGCCGCCCGAGGCGTAGCTGAGCTTGCCGGGCGAAGCCTTGGCGGCGGCCACGATGTCTTTCACGGTCTTGTACGGCGACTCGGTTTTCACCATCAGCACCAGCGGGCCGCGCTCGATCAGCATGATGGGCACGATGTCGTTGAACGGGTCGAAGTTGAGCTTCTTGAACAGCGCGTGGTTCACTGCCAGCGGGGCGAAGTTGCCCATGCCGATGGTGTAGCCGTCAGGCTTGGCCTTGGCGATGGCCTCGGTGCCGATGTTGCCGCCGGCACCGGCTTTGTTGTCGATGATGATGGTCTGGCCGATCAGCGCCTGCATCGCGCGCGCCACCTGGCGCGAGCGGTTGTCGGCGTTGCCGCCGGCGGCGTAGGGGCAGATCCAGGTGATCAGCTTGCTGGGGTACTTGTCTTGGGCGAAGCTGAATTGGGGCAGCAAGGCGGCGCTGCCGCCGGCTTGCAACAGGGTGCGGCGTTTCATTGGGGGAGTCTCCTGGCAGGGTAGTCGCAGAGCATAGCCTCACCGCCGCGTGGGCAGCACTCAGGGAAAGCCCCGCGCCGGGGTTTGCCGAATCAGTGGTGGTGGGCGCTGCCCGCGGCGGCGAGCTGCGCGCGCAGCGTGTCGATCGGCATGTAGCCGCGGCCCACCAGGTGCAGGTGGTCGCCATGCTCGGCAATCAGCGCCGGGAAGCCGCGAATGCCCCAGTCCTGCGTCTGTTGAAAGTCGGCCAGCGTGGCATCGCGCATCTCTTGCGACGCAAAGGCCTTGGCGAAGTCGCCGCGTGCAATGCCCAGCGCGTGGGCCACGTCGGCTAGCACTTCAGGCTGGGTGACGTCGCGGCCTTCGGCATAGAACGCGGCCTGCACGGCCTTGAAATAGCGCCACACCAGGCGCGGCCACAGCGCGCGCACCGTCACGGTGGCGCGAGCGGCGGGCTCGGTGTCGTAGATGAAGCCGGGTGCATGCAGCGCGCCGTGCGGCGCCGGTGCAAAGGGCTGGCCGCTCGCCTCGGCCACGTGGTGCCAGTGGCCCAGCAGCTCGTCGGCGCGGCCGGGCGCCATCGTGTCGGTGGTGAAGGGGCGCAGGCCGCCCATCACCAGCGCGAGCTGAAGCGGCGCGGCGTCGCCGGGATCGTTCAGCAGCTGGTCCAGGGGCTTGGCAAAGCCATAGCACCAGGAGCACATGGCGTCGGCAACGTAGATGAGGTTCATGGGCAGCGATGCTACCCACGATCAATGCACCGCGCCCGGCTGGTGGCATTGCGCGGCCGTTCTGTTCCTGCCCGCGGAGAGGCACACCGGCCTTGCAGTACCCTGAGGGCTTTCATTGCCAGGAGGCCCTGTGAAGACCTTCCAGATCGAATTGCAAAAAGTCAAAGCCATGGGCAACCGCAACGGGCTCGTCGAAGCCCGCATCGACGCCCTGGTGTTGCCCATCAACGGGCGCGGCGACGAGAACCCCAGCACCACGCTGAGCTTCAGCGAAGAGACGGCGCGCGTGCTGATGCTGCTGCTCAAGCAGCAACTGGCCGAGATCGACGGCCGCAAGGCGCGCAGCCAGCGTTGAAGTCACGGGAAGAAACATTGCCGAAGCCAACCGGCCGCGGTGCCGCAGAAGGCGGGCAGCGCTGGCCGCAGGCAGCGCCAGATGGCCGGTTGTGGTCGCCGAGTGGGCGGTTACCAACGGGTCCCCGGTGGGGCGACAATGCCAGCCCGATGCCAAACCCCATCGCTCCCGTCAAAACGCCGCTCGGCGTGGATGAACTGCGCCACCGCACGCGTGGCCTGGGTCAGCGCTTTCGCACGGTTTTGCTGCTGGTCGACGGACGCCGGCCCCTGGGCGACGTGCTGGGCATGGCGCACAAGGCCGGAGCCCACACCACCCACTTCGAAGAACTGGTGCGCATGGGGTTGGTCGAGATCCCGAGCGAGATCGCGGCGCCCGAGCCTGTCGAAACCACCCCGGGTGCCTTGGACACCCCTCGGCTGACGAGCGTCGAGCTCGACGTGTTTGCCGATGCGCCGTTGACGCCGATGGGCGAGTTGGAGCCCGAAGCCGACAACGGGCCGGATACGGTGGCCGACGCAACGCACGGCGGCGCACCCGAAGACGAGCCTGTTGCACGGGTCGCCGAGGTCGAGATGAGTTCTGTGCCCCTACCGGTGCTGCCGAGCCGGCAGCCGGCGGTCGTTGTTCCGACACGGCCCGCGCCTTCGCGCTATGTCGAACCCGAAGTGGTCATCTCGGACACGCCGCGTGCGCCCGAGTGGACGCAGCAAGTGCGCGAAACGCCGTTCAAGGTGGCTGACCACGCGCGCCCCGCGCCGAGCATGACCGACGAGCAGCGCCTGCAGTACGTGCGCGATTTGCTGCTCGACACCTTGCGCCGCGATTCGATCCTCTTCGCCACTTTCGCGCTGGGCCGGGTGCGTGGCGCGACGACGCAGAAAGAGCTGATCAAGCTCGTGTGGGAGATCGAGCGCGATCGTGCCCACACCCGCCGCAACCGCGAGCAGCTGCTCAACCTGCAGCGCGCCCGCGAACTGCTGGGCATGGGCAACACGCTCGTGGCCGGAGACAGCCAGCCCGGGCCCAGCTCGGAGTTCTGACGGCACCGTTTTGCGGTGCTGCTGCCGGCCCTTTTTGGGGCGCCGGCAGCCGGGCGTCAGGCCCTCATCCCCACCGCGAATGAGGGGCCCCCTAATGGTCCTAAGTCACGTGAAACGTGTCAGTCGAATTCCTACAGTTGTCCCATCCTCTTTGCGACAACGCACAGAGGCGCAGGCTTAGGGACACGGACCCTGTCAACTCCTAAGCTTCGTTTCACGTTGTCATCACGGTAGAGCAGCAGGAGATCGTTGCCATGAACACCGAATTTGGTTCCTTGCAGTGCGCGGCTTACGAGTTGCGCTTCCAGTCCCTCTTCCACGAGGGACGCGCCTTGACCTTCCCTTGCGACGCAGGCGGGCATGTGCAGCTCGACTCGCTCAGCGATCGAGCCCGCCACAACTACCTGTACGCACGTGCGGTGGTCGGGCGCGAATATTCGGCTCCCGCTGTCCAGCTGAGCGACCTGCACTGAGCTGAACCGGCCGGCCCGAACCCCTCTGACACAATCACGCCGCGGCAGCGGCGCCGTATTGTGATCATGGATGGCGGTGCACATGGGTTTGTTCTTCTTGGCGCTGGGTCTGGCGCTTGTCTCCCAGATCTGGTTGTCGATTCGAGTCGGGCGGTCCAACACGGCGTTGGCCATCCTCACCTTCTTCATCGGCTTCCCCGGCGCGCTTTACACCTTCTTGCGGCACCGTGGCGACGAAGAAACGTCGGTCACCAAGCCATTCGTCGCCAACCTTGTCTTCACCCTGCTGTTCGTGGCGAGCATCTGGCTGGTCGTGATGCCCCTGCTGGACGCGCAGTCGGCTGAATTCGCGAAGTCTCTCGGTGTGCCCGTATCCGCTGGCGAACGCCCCGCGGCGCCGGCGATCCCGGCCTCGGCGGCGCCATCTGCTTCTGCTGCGTTGACCGCCGTTGCTGTCACCGAGCCTGCCGCTTCGGCGCCTTCTGCCGACCCGATCGAAGCTTTCTCGGTGGCATTGCGCGCCGCGGGCGTGAACCACACGGTCACGCGCATGGCCGCGGCAGCGTCTGCCCCTTTGCCTGCTGGCGTGACGAGCGCCGCGTCGTTCTCGGTGACGGGCATGGGGCCGGGCACGGCTGCTGCCGCGAGTTCGCCGGCCGGCAACGAGTTGTCGGCGACCTTGTTCAACTGCGAGTCGCTCAGCGCCTGCCGCGGCCTCGCCGGTGCGCAAATGCAGCAAGCCGGGCCCGCCAAGCGGCGCGTGCTCCAGAACGGGCTGTTGCTGCTGTCGATGCCGCCCGCCGTGGCGAGCGATGCCGACCTCACGCCCGCCGCTGTGGCGAGCGCGTTTCGCAAGCTCTGAGCCTGTGAACAAATCCGACACACCCGCTCGTGCGCCCCAAACGGCGCCGCTCGTCGTTGCAAATGCTCGCTGTAGCCCGAGCTACAGCTGCGCTTTGCGCCTAGATCGACACCCTTTGGGGCACCCGCTCGGGCGCGCCGGATTCATTCACAGGCTCTGAGGTTTCGCATTGGCCATTCAATGGTTCCCCGGTCACATGCACCTGACGCGCCAGGCGATTGCCGAGCGCATCAAGGAGATCGACGTAGTGATCGAGCTGCTGGACGCCCGCCTGCCCGGCTCCAGCGCCAACCCGTTGCTGGCCGAGCTGACCGGCAGCAAGCCCAAGCTCAAGCTGCTCAACAAGCAAGACCTCGCTGACCCGGCGCGCACTGCCGATTGGCTTGCGTACTACAACGGCCTGCCCGCCACACGTGCCATCGGGCTCGATGCGTCGGAGGCGGCGCCTGCACAGCGCCTGATCGAAGCCTGCCGCACGCTCGCGCCGCTGCGCGGCGGCATGGCCAAGCCCTTGCGCGTGCTGATCTGCGGCATCCCCAACGTGGGCAAGTCCACGCTGATCAACACGCTCACCGGCAAGCGAGCCACCAAGACGGGCGACGAAGCCGGCATCACCAAGGTCGAGCAGCGCATCGTGCTGGCGAGCGACTTCTATCTGTTCGACACGCCCGGCATGCTGTGGCCGCGCATCATCGTCGAGAAGAGCGGTTACAACCTCGCGGCCAGCGGTGCGGTGGGGCGCAATGCGTTCAACGAAGAAGAGGTGGTGCTCGAATTGCTGGGCTATCTGAAGCCGCACTACCCGCAGGCGCTGGTCGAGCGCTACAAGCTCGATGCCGTCTCGACTCTCGATGACGAAGCCCTGCTCACCGAGATCGGGCGCAAGCGCGGCGCCTTGCAGAGCGGCGGGCGCGTCAACCTGCAGAAGGCCGCCGAGGTCGTGGTCTATGACTTCCGTGCCGGCAACCTCGGGCGCATCACGCTCGAAACGCCCGATGAGTTCGCCGTGTGGCTGGCCGCCGGCCAGCTGCTCGAGGCGGAGCGCGCGCTCAAAAAGAAGAAGCGCACGCGCCCGGAGGCTTGATCAGTCGCGCTGCAGGCGCGCCCCGGGGCTCACTTGGTCCAGGTGTCTTTCAGCGTCGTGGTGCGGTTGAACACCAGCTTGCCGGCCGCGTGGTCGTGCCGGTCGGCCACGAAGTAGCCGTGGCGTTCGAACTGGAACTTGTCATCCGCCTTCGCTGAGGCCAGGCCCGGTTCCACATAGGCCGTCACGACCTTCTTGCTGTTGGGGTTGAGCACGCTCAGGAAATCGCGGCCGCCCGCATCGGGCTGGGCCTCGGTGAACAGGCGGTCGTAGAGGCGCACTTCAGCGGCCACGCCGGTGCTCACGCTGACCCAGGTGACCACGCCTTTCACCTTCACGGCGTCGGCGCCGGGCGTGCCGCTCTTGGTGTCGGGAACGATCTTTGCCAGCACGGCGGTGACCTGGCCCGACGCATCTTTCTCGCAGCCGGTGCACTCGATCACGTAGCCGTATTTCAGGCGCGTCTTGTTGCCGGGGTAGAGGCGGTGGTAGCCCTTGGCGGGCACTTCCATGAAGTCTTCGCGTTCGATCCACAGCTCGTTCGTCAGCACGAAATCGCGCTGGCCGCGTTCATGGTGGCCGGGGTGGATGTGAGCGTGGCAGGGCTCCTGGTGCGCGTCGCTGCCGAACACCTCGGTGAAGTTGACGAGCTTGAGCTTGAGCGGGTCCAGCACCACGCAGGCACGTGGTGCCGTGGGGTCGAGGTCGTCGCGCAGTGCGATCTCGAGCGAGCTGTAGTCGATCCAGCCGCCGGCCTTGCTGACGCCGCTGCGCTCGGCCAGCAGCTGCAGGCTCTCGGGCGTGTAGCCGCGCCGGCGCAGGCCGACGATGGTGGGCATGCGCGGGTCGTCCCAGCCGTTCACGTGCTTGTCGTCGACCAGCTGCTTGAGCTTGCGCTTGCTGGTGATGATGTAGGTGATGTTGAGCCGCGCGAATTCGTACTGGTGCGGGCGCGGCTGGGCCAGCAGGCCGAGCGTGCAGAGCTGGTCGAGCAGCCAGTCGTAGAACGGGCGCTGGTCTTCGAACTCGAGCGTGCAGATGCTGTGGGTGATGTTCTCCAGCGCGTCTTCGATCGGGTGCGCGTAGGTGTACATCGGGTAGATGCACCAGGTGTCGCCGGTGTTGTGGTGCGTGGCGCGCTTGATGCGGTAAAGGGCCGGGTCGCGCAGGTTGATGTTGGGGGAGGCCATGTCGATCTTGGCGCGCAGCACCATCGCGCCGTCGGCATGCTGGCCGTCGCGCATCTCGCGAAAGCGGGCCAGGTTCTCGGCCGGCGTGCGGGCGCGGAACGGGCTGTCTTTGCCGGGCGTGGCGAAGTCGCCGCGGTTGTGGCGCATCTCATCGGCGCTTTGTTCGTCCACGTAGGCAAGGCCGGCGTCGATGAGCGCCTCGGCCGCGCGGTACATGAAGTCGAAGTAGTTGCTGGCGTAGTAGAGGTGGCTCTTGCCGTTGGCCTCCCAGTCGAAGCCCAGCCACTTCACCGCGTCGAGGATGGAGTCGACGTACTCCTGCTCTTCCTTTTCGGGGTTGGTGTCGTCGAAGCGCATGTGGCACACGCCCGCGTAGTCGCGCGCCAGGCCGAAGTTCAGGCAGATGCTCTTGGCGTGGCCGATGTGCAGGTAGCCGTTGGGCTCGGGCGGGAAGCGCGTGCGGATTTTCGCCGGATCGAGCGGGCCGGCGGCCTGGTGCGCTGCATCGCCCGGCGTGCCGGCGAAATGGCGGCTCGCATAGGTGCCCTGGGTCAGATCGCGCTCGATGATCTGACGCAGGAAGTTGCTGGGCTTGTGGTCTTCAGCAGGCGTGTGGCTTTTGTCGTCGCTCATGCAAGGCGCTTCAAATCGAGAGGTGGAGTGGCCGAAAGCAGCCGCAAAGTGGTGAGGAGAGCGGGCGAAAAACGGGTGCAAAAACATTGTAGACCGCACCCTCTGCGGGGCCTTTGCCGTCGCATGGGCGGCTTGCTTTACGTACAGCAACATCCGCTTTACGACACCTTACTTACGCCGGTGTGAACGGCCGGCGGGGTTACCGCGTTGTGTGCTCAAGCCGGCCAATTTGTGCCCGGTTCGACAAGGAGAGCACATCATGTTCAACCGCAAATCTTCGATCGCCGCCGCGCTGCTTGCGCTGGGTACCGTCTGCGCCGGCACTGCTCATGCATCCAACGTGCAATGGTCGATCGGCATCAACCTGCCGCCGGTGGCCACCGTGATTGCAAGCGAGCCGGTGTACTACCAAGCTCAGCCGACCTATTACGAGCCGGCCCCTGTGTATGTGCAGCCCGCCCCGGTGGTCGTATACCGCCCGGCTCCGCGTGTGGTGTACCGCCCCGAGCCGGTGTATGCCCCGCGCTACTACGGCCCCGCTGTGGTCCGTGCAGGGTGGTATGGCCATGATCACGACCATCGCCGCTACGACGACCGCCACGATGGCCGTGGCGACTGGCACGATGACCGCGGCCAACCCGAGCCGCGCCGCCATCACCATTGAGACCGGGCTTCATGCCTGATCGATGAAACCAGGGGCCGCCAGCACATTCGCTGGCGGCCCCTTTTTGATTACCAGTTGTCGCTGCGCGTCATGGCTTCCCAGACGCCTGCATTGCTGACCTTGTAGACGCTGACGACACCGTACTTCTGCTCGCCGTCGGCCCGGAAGCGCATGTTGTTGGTGACGGGTGCCAAGGCGTCGATGACCTTGAGCTGGGCCGTCAGCTTCTTGGGGTCGACCGACTGGGCGCGCTGCATGGCCGAGGCCAGCACGTAGGTCACGTCGTAGGCGTAGTGCGCGCCGTACACCGGCTCGCCCTTGTAGACGGCGGCGAACTTGGCCAGGAACTGCGGGCCGGTGTTGAACTCACGCGCCTCGACGATGGGCGAGGTGGCATACACGGCGCGGATGCCACGGGCCATGCCCGGCATCTTGGTGGTCTTGATGGTGTCGCCACCGACGACCTGCATGTCGGTGAGGCCGGCCTTGACCAGTTGCTCGATCAGCGCGCCCACCTGAAAGTCGGCCAGCGTGGTGACGAACACGTCCACGCCCGCGGTCTTCAGCGCCTCGACCAGCGGGCCGAACTCGGTGGTCTTGTCGTCCAGAGACTGGCGAACCGTCACAGGTCGATTGGCCTTGACGATCTGCGCCGCGGCCAGGTCGGCGAGGCCCTTGCCGTACGGGGTGCCGTCGTCGACCACCGCGAACTTGGTCGCGCCGCGCAGCTCGGCTGCGTACGAGCCCAATGCCTTGGATTGCAGCGCGTCGTTGGCCACCAGGCGCAGGGTGGTCGGCAGGTTGAGCTGCGTGAACTCGGGCTTGGTCGAGATGGCCAACTGGGCAATGTCGTGCTGGGCGTAGATCGGTGCAGCGGCGATGCTCACGCCCGAGTTGAGGTGGCCCACCACGGCCACCACGCCGGCGTCGACCAGGGTCTGCGCGACCTTCTTGCCTTCGTCGGCGTTGGCCTTGTCGTCGACGGCGACGACCTCGAGCTTGACCGGCTTGCCGTTGATCTTGAAGCCGCCGGCGTTGAGTTCGTCGACGGCGAGCTGAACGCCGTTCTTCATGTCGATGCCGAGTGCCGCGAGCGGCCCGCTCATCGGCTGGGCCACACCGATCTTCACGGTGTCGGGGATGCGGTCGCAGCCGGAGAGGGTGAACGCGGCGGCGAGCGATGCGGCGAGAAGGGCAGAACGCAAAGAGAACATGGGGAGGCGCCGGGAGTGGAGTTGCAGTGCGTGTGCACGATCTGCGCCAATCCATCGCCCCGCCCGATCATGGACATCTTCGATGTGTGAAATGTCGCGGCGCCGATTTGCATGCACATCGAGCGTGCGTGCGATGCAGGGGGTGTGGCCTGCTGCAGTGCGCTGCGCACGCACGGCCTGCCGGTCGTGGTGCGCCTACTTCTTGCCGCCTTCGTTCTCGCTCTCGCGCCGCATGCGCTCGATCTCCTGGCGGAGCATGCGTTCGCGCAGGCCTTCGCTTTGCAGGCCGACGAAGGTCACCACGCCGTGGATCAGCAGGCCGAACCCCCAGCCGAGGAGCACCGTGCGGCTGAAATGTCGGCCTGAGAATTCGCTGATGAGGTACAGCCCGAGGTTCACCAGCACGAACACCATCGCGTGCTTGTAGAAACCGAGCTTGCGGCGCACCCGGCGGTGCGCTCGCGCTTCGATGCTGTCGGGGATGCGGTCTCGCATCACATGGCCTTGAAGAGATGGGCATACAGGCGGCTCACGCCCAGCTTGTCGGCATGGCCGCGCAGCGTGAGGGTGATCTTGCCGGCCTCGTCGCGCACGGCGGTGGCGATGGCGTCGGCGCGCACCACGGTGCCGCGGTGGATCTGCCAGAAGCGCTGCATGTCGAGCTGCGGCAGCAACTCGCGCAGCGAGATGCGGATGAGGTGCTCGCGCTCGGTCGTCACCAGGCGCACGTATTTGTCGGCCGCCTCGAAGTACAGCACGTCGTCGATCTTCACCATGTGGATCGCGGCACCCACGCCGGCCTGGATGACGCTCAGCTTGGGGCCTTGCATGCTCGGCGCAGTGGCCACTAGCAGGCTGCGCAGCTGCGCCAGAGCGGTGTCCATCGCGCCGTCGCCAATCTGGGGCTGCTGACGCTGCTGCAAGGCAGTTTGCAGGCGAGAGCAGGTCTGCGCCAGGCGATCGGGCGAGACGGGCTTGAGCACGTAGTCGACGGCGGCGCGGTCGAAGGCTTCGAGCGCGTACTGGTCGTGCGCGGTGACGAACACCACCAGCGGGAAGGGCTCGCCCTCGGGCCAGTCTTCGGCCAGTGCGTGTGCGGCCTCGAGTCCGCTCAGGCCGGGCATGCGGATGTCGAGGAACAAGATCTGCGGGCGCAGCTCCAGCGCCTTCTGCACCGCCGCCTCGCCGTGGCCCACGGTGGCCACGACGGAAAGCGCCGGCCACAGGTGGGCAAGCTCGGCCTTCAGGTGGGCGGCCAGCAGGGGTTCGTCTTCGGCGATGAGGGCGGTGGCATTCATGGCATCGGGCGGGCGTTCAAGCGGTGCGGTTGAGGGGGATGCGAACGGTGGCGAGTGTGCCGCCTTCGCCGTCATCGGGGGTGCCGAGAACGAGCGAGGCGGCGTCGCCATACAGCGTCGACAAGCGCTCGCGCACCTGGGTGACGCCGAAGTGCGTGCCGTCGTTTGCAACGTCGGAGAGTCCGGCACCGGTGTCGCGCACGCTCAGCACGAGTTCGCTGCCTTCAGCGCGTGCCGTCACCAGCAGACGGCCGCCATCCACGTGCGGCTCCAGGCCGTGCTTGATGGCGTTCTCGACCAGCGGCTGCAGCAGCAGCGTGGGCACGGCGAGCGGGCCCAGCGCTTCGGGGAAGTCGACCTGCGCCTGCAGGCGGTCGCCCATGCGGATCTTCATCAGCGCCAGGTAGTCGTCGATGCGCCCGAACTCGGCCGACAACGGGTGCAGCATGTTGCGCGACGCAGTGAGCGTGGAACGCATGAAGGCGACCAGGTGGTCGAGCATCAGCTGGGCGCGCGGCGGGTCCATGCCGATCAGCACGCGCAGATTGGCCAGCGTGTTGAAGAGCATGTGCGGCTCGAGTTGCGAGGCCAGCAGCTTGAGTTGGTTCTCGGCGGCGTCGCGCTGGGCCGTGGCGACCAGTTGTTCCAGGCGTTCACCGCGGCCGCGCGAATAGAAGAAGTAGCAGATGACCGTGCTGACCGTGAGCGCAACGAACAGGTAGCCGAGAGACACACGGAACGACCGCGAAATCTTGTCGAGCGTCGAACAGCCGCAGTACAGGTCGCCGATCACGGTGCCCAGCGTGTAGCCGCCGAGGATGCCCACCCCCATCAGCAGCACGCGCCGCCACCCGAGCGGCCAGTCGCTCTGCGGATCGCGGTTCTTGAACAGCAGGCGCCCGAAGTCGATGCAGGCCCAGATGCACAGGCCGATGGCCTGTGAGTACACCATGTGGATCAACGGATCGCCGTTGCGCAGTGCCAGTCCGATGCCGACGACCGTGTTGAACCCGACGACGATGAGGCCGCGTTGCAGGAAATAAGCGGCGCTGTTCTTTTCGGCGGGCATGGTGCTGGGCAGTCTACTTGGCGACGGGGTTCAGGCCAGGGTCAGCGCGCCGGCTGAAGGCGCCGTGCGCAGGATGCGCAGCGAACGTGCCAGGAACATGCCCGACAGCGCGCCGAAGACCAGAGGCATCAGCATGCTGAACACCGTGCCGTGGGCCCAGTCGCGATGCAGCACCAGCGTCACCGTGGTGGCGTAGCGCACCACGAACATCGACCACATGCCGGCCAGCGGCCAGAGGCTGCCTTGCACGGCGTAGCGGCCGGCGCCTTCGTACTGCACCTTGCGCGGCAGGGCCAGCCAGTGGTTCAGGGCCACCGCCAGGGCGACGCCGACGGCCCAGGTTGCCAGCACTTCGGCGTGCAGGCCGAAGGCGCTCGTCACGCCCGACAGCGAAAGCGCACCCAGCGCCACGGGGGCGATGGCCAGGCGGCGAACGGTGACGACGTGGTCGACCGCCTGCTTCAGCCCGAAGTAGGTGATCAAGGCGAGGATGACCCACACCCAGGGCGGGGTGTGCGCGAGGATTTGCTGGATGACGATGGAGAGAGGCAGGTCGGTCGGCATGGGGGTCTCCGGGTTGGGATGCGATGGCGCCACTGTGCCGAGCCGTGTCCGTGCTCGCGAGAGCGGTGCGACGAAGCGATGAACTCCGGCGCGAAGCGTGGGCGGTGCGGCGCGAAATGCAGCACCGGCTGGCTATAGTCAACGCCCCAAGCCTGCGGAGAGATGAATGGACCAAGCCCTTGCGAGCCCGGTGAAGCGGTGGGTTGCCACACTGATCGGTGCGGCCGGCCTGGTGGCCTGCGGTACGCCGCCGTCGGCACCGCCGCAGACCGTGCCGGCGCGGGCGCCTGCCGCATCTGTTGCCCAGCCTGCACCGGCCGCAGCGGCATCGCAGCCTTACAACGATGCCGTGGCGGCACGCTTCCCCGAGCCGGCGGTGAGCTACCGCACCCCGGCGTTCTTCGATGACGGCCGCACGGGTTTCACTACCAATGCGGAGCTGCAATCGTGGGTGCGCGGGCTGGGCAGCTATGGCACGGCCGGCGTACACCTGCTGAGCGTGGGCAGCTCGCAGAACGGCGTGCCGCTCGAAGCCTTGCTCTTCACCCGCAACCCCGACGCGAGCCCCGCAGCGCTGCTGCGCAGCGGCCGGCCCACGGTGCTGCTGATCGGCCAGCAGCATGGCGACGAGCCGGCCGGCAGCGAGGCGCTGCTGGTGCTGGCTCAGGAGCTGGCGCGCGGCAAGCTGAATCCGCTGCTGGACCGCATCAACGTCGTCATCCTGCCGCGCGCCAACCCGGACGGCGCCTTGGCCAACCGGCGCGTCACCGCCAGCGGCATCGACGCCAACCGCGACCACCTGCTGCTCAAGACCCCCGAGGCGCTGGCTCAGGCGCGGCTGGTGCGCGACTACCAGCCGGTGGTGGTGGTGGACGCGCACGAATACACCGTCGTCGGCCGCTTTCTGCAGAAGTTCGGCGCCTTGCAGCGCTACGACGCATTGGTGCAGTACGCGACCACGGCCAACCTGCCGGCCTTCGTGACCAAGGCGTCGGAAGAGTGGTTCCGCCAGCCGCTGCTCAACAGCCTGAAGCAGCAGAACCTGAGTTCGGAGTGGTACTACACCACCTCGACCGACCTGGCCGACAAGAAGCTCTCGATGGGCGGCACCCAGCCCGACACCGGCCGCAACGTGAACGGCCTCACCAACGCAGTCAGCATCCTGATCGAGACGCGCGGCGTGGGCATCGGCCGCTTGCACCTGAAGCGTCGGGTGCACACCCATGTGACGGCCATCACCAGCGTGCTGCAAAGCGCCGCCGACCGCGCGGGCGACCTCGTGAAGCTGCGGCAGTACGTGGACGCTGAAGTCAGCGCCAAGGCGTGCCAGGGCCAGATGGTGGTGGAAGCCGGGCCCACGGCCGCCGAATACACGCTGCAGATGATCGACTCCGTCACCGGCATCGACAAGCCCGTCACCGTGAGCTGGGATTCAGCGCTGGTGTTGCGCGACCTGAAGGTGCGCAACCGACCTTGCGGCTACTGGCTGGCCGCCGACCAGGGCGATGCGGTGGCCCGCCTGCGCAACCTGGGCGTGCGGGTGGAGCAGGTAGCCGCCGTCGGCGTGGTGCAGGGCGAGACCTACAGTGAAATTTCGCGTGAACAGGGTGCGCGGCAAGACGTGCGCGGCACCATCGCTGATGCCGGCAGCAGCGTGCTGCGGGTCGAAGTGCAGACCACGCCCGCGCTGCTCGATGCGCCGGTCGGCAGCTACTATGTGCCGCTGAGCCAGCCCTTCGCCAACCTGGCGATCGCGGCGCTGGAGCCGGACACGCAAAACAGCTACTTCGCCAACCGCATCATCAGCGCCGTCGGCAAGCAGGCGCGAGTGACCACGCTGCCGGGCATCAAGCTGGTGGTGATGCCCTGATGAATGTCAGCCCTTCGGCCCGGCGCTCGGGCCTGACAGTCACCGTCTTTTGCCACCGCCGAAGATGCCGCCCAGCACGCCGCGGATGATCTCGCGGCCCACGCTGGAGCCCATGGTGCGGATGGCCGACTTGGCCATGGTCTGGGCCAGCCCGTCGTGCTTGGCGCCGCGCGGGCCGGTGGTGCCGAAGAGCACGTCGTTCAGCCCGCCGAGGATGCCGCCGCCGGGCGCCGCGGCGGTGCCGGGCGGGAGGTTGCCGGAGCCCTGGGGCTGCTTCTGCGCCGCATCGGCGCCCGCGACGGCGCGGCCCTTGAGCTTTTCGTAGGCCGATTCGCGGTCGACCGTTTTCTCGTAGACGCCGGCCACCAGTGAATTGGCGATCAGTGCCTTGCGTTGCTCGGGCGTGATCGGCCCGATCTGGCTGCCGGGGGGCAGCACGAACACCCGTTCGGTGATGCTGGGGCGGCCTTTCTCGTCGAGCATGCTGACGAGCGCTTCGCCCACGGCCAGCTCGGTGATGGCGGTCTCGATGTCGAGCCCCTGCTTGGCGCGCATGGTGCTCGCAGCCGCTTTCACCGCCTTCTGGTCGCGTGGCGTGAAGGCGCGCAGGGCGTGTTGCACGCGGTTGCCGAGCTGGGCCAGCACGGCGTCGGGGATGTCGAGCGGGTTCTGCGTCACGAAGTACACGCCGACGCCCTTGGAGCGCACCAGGCGCACCACCAGTTCGATGCGCTCGACCAGCGCCGCGGGCGCGTCCTTGAACAGCAGATGGGCCTCGTCGAAGAAGAACACCAGCTTGGGTTTCTCCAGGTCGCCCACCTCGGGCAGCTGCTCGAACAGCTCGCTCAGCATCCACAGCAGGAAGGTGGCGTACAGGCGCGGCGCGTTCATCAGCTTGTCGGCGCTGAGAACGTTGATCACGCCCTTGCCGCCGTCGGCCGTCTGCATGAAGTCGGCGATGTTGAGCATGGGCTCGCCGAAGAACTTGTCGCCGCCTTGCTCGCTGATCTGAAGCAGGCCGCGCTGCACCGCGCCGATGCTGGCGGCGCTCACGTTGCCGTACTCGGTGGTGAACTGGCTGGCGTTGTCGCCCACGTGCTGCAGCATCGCGCGCAGGTCTTTCAGGTCGAGCAGCAGCATGCCGTTGTCGTCGGCGATCTTGAACACCAGGTTCAGCACGCCAGCCTGGGTTTCGTTGAGCGCCAGCATGCGGGCCAGCAGCAGCGGGCCCATGTCGCTGACGGTCGCGCGCACCGGGTGACCCTGCTCGCCGAACACGTCCCACAGCGTGGCGGGGCAGGCGGCAGAAACGGGGGTGTCGATACCGCGCTCCTTCAGCACCGCGGCCAGCTTGTCGCCGACCTTGCCGGCCTGCGTGATGCCGGTCAGGTCGCCCTTCACGTCGGCCATGAAGACGGGCACGCCGATCAGGCTGAAGTTCTCGGCCAGCGTCTGCAGCGTGATGGTCTTGCCGGTGCCGGTGGCGCCGGTGATGAGCCCGTGCCGGTTCGCCAGGGCGGGGAGCAGGAAGCACTCGATCTTGTCGTGCTTGGCGATGAGAATGGGCTCGGCCATGAAGATGCTCCCGGAGCGGGCAAGTAAAATCGCAGTGTATTGAATATGCGGTGCGCCTTGCGCCGCGACAAAGAAGACGGAGCATCGTTTCATGGCGGGACATTCCAAGTGGGCCAACATCCAACACCGCAAGGGCCGGCAGGACGAAAAACGCGGCAAGGTCTGGACGCGCGTCATCCGTGAAATCATGGTCGCGGCGCGCCAAGGCGGCGGCGACGTGAAAGAGAACCCGCGGCTGCGCCTGGCGGTGGAAAAGGCCAAGGCGGCCAACATGCCATCTGACACCATCAAGAAGAACATCGACAAGGCCACCGGCAACCTCGAAGGCGTGCACTACGAGGAAATCCGCTACGAGGGCTACGGCATCGGCGGGGCGGCGGTGATCATCGATTGCATGACCGACAACAAGGTGCGCACCGTGGCCGAGGTGCGCCACGCGTTCAGCAAGTACGGCGGCAACCTGGGTACCGAAGGCTCGGTGGCCTTCCAGTTCAAGCATTGCGGGCAGCTGGTGTTCGCACCGGGCACCAATGAAGACAAGGTGATGGAAGTGGCCCTCGAAGCCGGTGCCGACGATGTGGTGACCGGTGACGACGGTTCGATCGAGGTGCTGACCCCGCCGCACGATTTCGAGGCCGTGAAAGCCGCACTCGAAGCGGCGGGCCTGAAGCCCGAGATGGCCGAGGTGACGATGCGCGCCGAGAACCCCATCGAACTCGCCGGCGAAGACGCGCAGCGCATGCAGAAGCTGCTCGACGTGCTCGAAGACCTGGACGACACGCAAGAGGTCTTCCACAACGCGGTGATCAACGAATGAAAGTCCTCGTGATCGGCTCCGGCGGCCGCGAACACGCCCTGGCCTGGAAGCTCGCGCAATCGCCCAAGGTGCAATCGGTCTACGTGGCGCCGGGCAATGGTGGCACGGAGTTGAGCGAGCACCTGCACAGCCTCGCCATCACCGACGTGAAGGCGCTGGCCGACTTTGCGCAGGCCGAGAAGATCGTGCTCACCGTCGTCGGCCCCGAAGGCCCGCTGGCGGCCGGCGTGGTCGACGAGTTCCGCGCGCGCGGGCTGCGCATCTTCGGCCCGACGAAGGCCGCGGCGCAGCTCGAAAGCTCCAAGGCCTTCGCCAAGGACTTCATGAAGCGCCACGCGATCCCGACGGCGGCCTACGAAACCTTCACCGACCCGGCCGCGGCTCACGCCTACGTCGACAAGATGGGCGCGCCCATCGTCATCAAGGCCGATGGTCTGGCGGCGGGCAAGGGCGTGGTCGTGGCGATGAGCCTGGCCGAAGCGCACGAGGCCGTCGACTGGATGCTGGCGAACGATGCCAAGGACAACAAGCTCGGCGTGCAGCACAACGCCGGCGGCGCGCGGGTGGTGATCGAGGAATTCTTGCAGGGCGAGGAAGCCAGTTTCATCGTGCTGTGCGACGGCAAGAACGTGTTGCCGCTGGCTACCAGCCAGGACCACAAGCGCCTGCAAGATGGCGACCAGGGGCCGAACACCGGTGGCATGGGCGCCTACTCGCCGGCACCGGTGGTCACGCCCAATGTGCATGCGCGGGCGATGCAAGACATCATCTTGCCGACCATCGAAGGCATGGCGCGAGACGGCATTCCGTTCACCGGTTTCCTGTACGCCGGCCTGATGATCGACGAGCACGGCGTGCCCAAGACGCTGGAGTTCAACACCCGCATGGGCGACCCGGAGACACAGCCCATCATGATGCGGCTGAAGACCGATCTGCTCGACGTGTTCATGGCCGCGACCGATGGCACGCTGGACGAAGTCGAACTGCAATGGGACCGCCGCGTCGCATTGGGTGTGGTGATGGCGGCTGCGGGCTACCCGTTGTCGCCGCGCAAAGGCGATGTGGTCACGGGCCTGCCTGGCGATGGAACCGATGCCATGGTGTTCCACGCCGGCACCACCATGCAGGGGGGGGCAGTGGTCACCTCGGGCGGCCGCGTGCTCTGCGTCACCGCGCTGGGTGACTCGGTGAAGCTTGCCCAGCATCGCGCCTACGAATTGCTGCAGTCCATTCAGTTCGATGGGGCGCAGTTCCGGCGCGACATCGGTTTCCGGGCGCTGAAGCGCTGATGAACACCGGCGACGTTCGGGCCTACCTGTTGGGCCTGCAGGACTGCATCATCGGTGCGATGGAGGCCGAGAGTGGCGAGGCCTTCCTGACCGATGGCTGGGTGCGCCCGGCGGGGGAGCGCTTGCAGGGCGATGGCCAATCGCGCCTGATCGAAGGCGGCCGGTTGCTGGAGCGCGGTGGCTGCAACTTCTCGCATGTCAAAGGCCAGGCGATGCCGCCATCGGCCACGCAGCACCGGCCCGAGCTGGCGGGTGCGCCGTTCGAGGCAATGGGCGTGTCGCTGGTCTTCCACCCGCGCAACCCGTATGTGCCGACGGTGCACATGAACGTTCGCATGTTCGCTGCCTTGCCCGAAGGGCGCGAGCCCGTCGTGTGGTTCGGCGGTGGCATGGACCTCACGCCGTACTACGGCTTCGAAGAAGATGCACAGCACTTCCACCGCGTGAACCGCGATGCGCTGCTGCCCTTCGGCGACGACAAGTACCCGCGCTTCAAGCAGTGGTGCGACGAGTATTTCTTCCTCAAGCACCGCAACGAGCCGCGTGGCATCGGTGGCGTGTTCTTCGATGACTTTTCCGAGGGCGGTTTCGAACGCAGCTTCGAGTTGATGCGTTCGGTGGGCGATGCCTTCGTGGGCGCATACCTGCCCATCGTGCAGCGCCGCAAAGAGCTGCTCTACGGCGAGCGTGAGCGTGAGTTCCAGACCTACCGGCGTGGCCGTTATGTCGAGTTCAACCTGGTGTTCGACCGGGGCACGCTGTTCGGCCTGCAATCGGGCGGCCGCACCGAAAGCATCTTGATGTCGATGCCGCCGGTGGTGACCTGGCGCTACAACTGGTCGCCCGAAGACGGCACGCCGGAGGCGCGGCTCTACAGCGACTTTCTGAGGCCGCGCGATTGGGCAGCTGAGGCGGGTGCGTGACATTGCGGGCCGAGCGCCGGGCCGCTCCCAAGCCGGACCGAATCCCCTCGGGGGATCGGCGAACGTACTCGTTGGCCGAGGGGTCGTCATGAAGCGCATCGGCCTCTTTGGCGGAAGCTTCGACCCGGTACACAGCGCACATGTCGCGCTGGCGCGCCTGGCTTTGTCGGAAATGCAACTCGACGAGGTGCGCTGGGTGCCCGCGGGCCAGGCATGGCAAAAGACGGCGCAGCCGCTGCCGGCTGAACACCGCGAAGCCATGGTTCGCCTGGCGATTGCCGGCGAACCGCTCTTCGTGCTGGAGCGCTGCGAACTGCAACGCAGCGGCCCCAGCTTCACGCTCGACACGGTGCGCGAACTGCAGGAGCGCGAGCCCGGCCACGAATGGTTTCTCATCATCGGCCAGGACCAGTACGCCGGCCTGCACACCTGGCGAAATTGGCGCGAGCTGCTGACACGGGTCACCCTGGCGGTGGCCAACCGCCCCGGGCTGATCGCCCGGCCACACGCCGACGTGGAGCGCGTGCCGCACACCGTGGTGGCGCTGCCGATGATGGATATTTCGTCTACCGACATTCGCGAGCGCGTTGCGGCGGGCCTGGGGATAGACAATCTGGTGCCCGCCGCCGTGGCAGGCTATATTGACCAACACCACCTCTACCGAGGTTCTTCTGGGAGCTGAATGGACATCCGTAAACTGCAACGCGCCATCGTCGATGGTCTGGAAGACGTGAAGGCCCAAGGCATTCAGGTCTATGACACCGAGCACCTGTCACCGCTTTTCGAGCGCGTGGTCATTGCATCGGGCACATCGAACCGGCAAACCAAGGCGCTTGCCGCCAGCGTGCGCGATGCCGTGAAATCCAAAGGCTTCCCGGTGCTGCGCACCGAAGGTGAAGACAACGGCGAATGGATCATTGTGGACTGCGGCGCGGCCGTCGTGCACGTGATGCAGCCGGCCATCCGCGACTACTACCACCTTGAAGAGATCTGGGGCGACAAGCCGGTCAAGCTCAAGATCGACCTCGCACCGTCCAAGCTGGTGAAGGCCGCCGAGCCCGACAAGCCCGCCGCCAAGAAAGCCGTTGCCAAGAAGGCACCGGCCAAGAAGGTGGCTGCCAAGGCCGCGCCGGCCAAGAAGGCGGCTCCCGCCAAGAAGGCCGCTCCGGCGAAGAAAGTGGCTGCGAAGAAAGCTCCGGCCAAGCGCGCTGCACCGGCCAAGTCGGCCGTGACGCGCACCGTGGGCGTCAAGAAGAGCGCAGCCCCTGCCAAGAAGCCGGCGGCCAAGAAAGCTGCGCCGAAGAAGACTTCCACCCGGGCGTGAAGCTCCTGTTGGTCGCCGTGGGCCAGCGGCAGCCCGCCTGGGCTGAGACGGCCTACGACGACTTCGCCAAGCGTTTTCCGCCGGAGATGCGCCTGGAGTTGAAGGCCGTGAAGGCCGAGACGCGAGGCTCCAAGACGGCCGAGCAGTTGATGGCAGCAGAAGCCGGCCGCATCGAAGCCGCGCTGCCCAAGGGCGTGCGGCGAGTGGTGCTCGACGAGCGCGGCGACCGGCTCACCACCATGCAGCTGTCGGCGCGCATGAAGGCATGGATGCACGACGGCCGCGACGTCGCGCTCGTGATCGGCGGCCCCGATGGGCTCGATGCTGCGCTGAAGCAAAGCGCCGACGAGACCCTGCGTCTTTCCGACCTGACCCTGCCGCATGCCTTCGTACGCGTGCTGCTGGCCGAGGCGCTGTATCGCGCGTGGACGGTCACGATCAACCACCCGTACCACCGTGAGTGATTTCATTTACCTTGCCTCGCAGAGTCCACGCCGTAGGCAACTGTTGGAGCAGATCGGTGTGCGGCACGATTTGCTGCTGGCCGGACCGGAAGAGGACGCCGAGGCACTCGAGGCTGAGCGCGTCGGTGAGTTGCCTGCCGCTTACGTCGAGCGGGTGACGCGCGCGAAGCTGCATGCCGCCAAAGTGCGGTGGAAGGCACGTGGCCTGCCGCCTGCACCCATCTTGTGTTCCGACACCACGGTAGCGCTTGGCCGGCGCATCCTCGGCAAGCCAGCCGATGCGGCCGATGCCCGCAACACCTTGTCGCTGCTGTCCGGGCAGACGCACCGCGTGATCACCGCCGTCGCGGTGGCTGCGGGTCGAAGCGAAGCTTTGGCAGTGAACGTCTCGCACGTCCGCTTCATGCGGCTCACACCGAAAGAGATCGACGCCTACATCGACAGCGGCGAGCCCTTCGGCAAGGCCGGCGCCTATGCCATCCAGAGCAGCGCAGCCGCATGGATCGCCCATATCGACGGGAGCTACTCCGGTATCATGGGTTTGCCTCTGTACGAGACGGCGCAGCTGCTGAGACAAGCGCGCGTGAAGTTCTAGCGCTTCAACACGAGACCCGTCCCTCCATGCAAGACATCCTCATCAACTGGGCGCCCCAGGAAACGCGTGTTGCCGTGGTCGAGAACGGCGCCGTGCAAGACCTGTACGTCGAACGCACCCTCGAGCGCGGCCTGGTCGGCAACATCTACGCTGGGCGCGTGGCCCGTGTGCTTCCGGGCATGCAGTCGGCCTTCATCGACATCGGCCTGGAGCGCGCGGCCTTCCTGCATGTGGCCGACGTGCATGTGGCCGGCGGCAACGGCGCGCGCATGGAGCACGGCCCCGGTGTGCCGCCCCCGCTGCCCATCGAGCGCCTGGTGTTCGAAGGCCAGACGCTCACCGTCCAGGTGATCAAAGACCCGATCGGCACCAAGGGCGCACGACTGTCGACGCAGATCAGCATTGCCGGGCGCATGCTGGTGTTCCTGCCGCAAGACGACCACATCGGCATCTCGCAGAAGATCGGCTCGCACGAGCTGCGCGAGCAACTGCGCACGCGCATGAACCTGCTGGCCGGCAAGCCCGAAGAGGGAAGCGGTGCCACGTATGCCGGCGGCGGTTTCATCCTGCGCACCAACGCCGAAGACGCCACCGACGAAGAGCTGGCCGACGACATTGCCTATCTGCGCAAGACCTGGGGTGCCATCCGCGAACGAAGCTTCAAGTCGCCGGCAGGCTCGCTGCTGCACCAGGATTTGAGCTTGGTCGAACGCGTGCTGCGCGACCTGGCCAACGACGCCACCCAATCGATCCGCATCGACTCGCGCATGCAGTTCGACCAGCTCGTGACCTTCGGAACCGAGTTCACGCCCGGCTCGGTCGCCAAGCTTGTTCACTACAAGGGCGAGCGCCCCATCTTCGACCTTTACAACATCGACGAAGAGATCGCGAGAGCGCTGGCACGCCGCGTTGATCTGAAGTCAGGCGGTTACCTGATCATCGACCAGACCGAAGCGCTCACCACCATCGACGTGAACACCGGTGGCTACGTGGGTGCGCGCAATTTCGACGACACCATCTTCAAGACCAACCTCGAGGCGACCCAAGCGATCGCGCGGCAACTGCGCCTGCGCAACCTCGGCGGCATCATCATCATCGACTTCATCGACATGACGCGCGAAGAGCACCAGGCCACCGTGCTCGCCGAACTGCGCAAGCAGCTGGGGCGCGACCGCACCAAGATCACCGTGAGTGGCTTCACCCAGCTCGGTCTCGTGGAAATGACCCGCAAACGCACCCGCGAATCACTGGCCCACATGCTGTGCGAACCGTGCCCTGTCTGCCAGGGCAAAGGCCAGGTGAAGACGCCGCGCAGTGTGTGCTACGACATCCTGCGCGAGATATTGCGCGAAGCGCGGCAGTTCAACCCCAAGGAATTCCGCATCGTTGCTTCGGCAGCAGTGGTGGAGATGCTGCTCGATGAAGAGAGCCAGCATCTCGCGGGTTTGAGCGATTTCATCGGTAAGCCGATTTCGCTGCAGGCCGAAGCGGCGGGGTCGCCCGAGGCCTATGACATTGTGCTGATGTGAGCCGTTTACCGGCGCGCTCGATTCAACTATGAAGGCAAGTGAAGTGGAAGATGTGCGCCGTTCAGCTACACAGAGCCGAAGATTTGTCATCTTCGCCGGGAGTTTCAACGAAGACATTGGGGGTGTTGTCGCATTGCACAAGCTGTGCGACATGCTGAGACAAGAAGGGCGCGAGGCCTACCTGTGGCCGGAGAGCTTGCCCAAGTTTGAACCTGCGTCTCCGTTCAGAACTGGTCGACGTGTATGGAGCTACTACCGGCGGCATCAAGACGCGAAGTACAAAACGTGGCCAGGTCTTCAAACACCGATTGCGCGCCAGCGCGACCTGCGCGAAGCGATTGTTGTCTATCCGGAAGTGATCGACGGGAACCCACTGAACGCCAAGCATGTGGTCCGATGGTTGCTGCACAAGCCCGGCTTCCACACCCATCGAATCAACTTCGGTCCTGCAGAGCGCTTCTTCTTTTACTTGAAGGCGTTTGATGACCCGGCTCTGAACCCCGATGGCGAAAATCTGCTCAGGGTGCCCGCCTTCAGCGCCGATTTTTACCGACAGACCAACTTTGGCGAGCGTCGGGGTACTTGCTATCTGATGCGGAAGGGCAAGGGTCGGAAGATCGTTCACGACCTGGCGGACTCTGTTTTGGTTGACGGCATGTCGCACTCGGAAATAGCCGAGGTGTTCAATCGCGTACAGACGTTCATCTCCTATGACACCTACACGCTCTACTCAGTTTTCGCAGCGCTGTGCGGCTGCATATCGATCGTGATACCGGAAGAGGGCGTCACCAAGGATCAGTGGTTTCCCGATCCGAGAGATCGCGATGGTTTGGCCTATGGTTTTGATGACGTTGAGCATGCAGTGCAGACCCGACACCTGCTGCTGGCGTACCTCCAGACACAAGAAGAAGAGACCAAGGAAAGTGTCAGGCGGTTCGTGCACAAGTGTGCTGAATACTTCCCCGTTTGATCTACCTCCAGTCACCTTCATCGACCTGTCGGTGATCCGTTCTATCCGATCCTACGGCGCGGGAACGAGGCCCTGTTCAAGCGCTACAAGGACTCGGACAGAAGGTGTTCCGGGAGAGCGCCTCGCGTATTGGCCGGCGTTCGCGAGTCAGGAAGAGCGGAACCTTTCGGGCAGCAGCGAAAGCACTCTCGGGTCGTCACGATGCAGCGCAAGCACGCTGGTCTTGATGAACGGGAAGCCGCAGCCGATCAACTCGGCCCATCGATGGCGGAGGTCGTTCTCCGTGTGCCCGCCGGGGATTGGCCCTGCGAAGAGGGCTTCGCAGCGAAGGCCTGCTGCGCGCAGGTAGCCGGTCATTCGCGTCTCGTAGGTTGCGATGACCATGTCTTTGGTCGGCAGGCACAGCAGGCCGTTGAAGAAGTTGGTGAAGAGGCTCGAGCGCAATGCCTTGCCTTGCACCACCAGGAAATAGCTTTGCAGATGGGGGCGCGGTTGGGGCGCTTCGGTCAACCCCACCACGTCGGCGGGCGACTCGCGGATTCTTCGGATGATTTGCCGGTATGGCTCGTCATCGAGCGGCCCCACGACGCTGTCGTTGGCCAGATAGAGCCGCTTGCAACCAGGAAAGCCATCGGCGATCTTCCACAGGTGCGACCAAGCCGCAAAATCGAAGCCCAGGTTCTCGCGGACGTACACCCCACGCAGCTGCGTGATGAGTGACGGTGGGATCGCGAAGTCGTTGGGGCCGAGGTCGGTGTTGAGAATCAGCACGACGGCGATGTTGGCCTCGATCAGCAAGCGCAGGTGTGCGGTGACATGCTCCTTGAGAACCGGCTGCGATGCGTGCGTGACGAAGAGGCAAACCTCGTCGGTGGTCTGCGAAGCATCCCAGGCCTTGACGGCCGTGATCGCTGCAGAGTTGCTGTGGCTGGAGTGCAGCAGCATGTCGTCGATGAATTGCTGCTCCCTCTTGACCAGCACGCTGTAGTTGCGACGTCGCACGTACGGCATACGTGCTTTGAGGGCACGACGCCAGCGCCGGAACTTCGCAAGAAACGACTCAGGCGGCCAGTCCATCAACGGTGCCTGCGTGGGTTTGTCGTGCCGTGTCATGTGTTGTCGTGGGCTGGTTCGAGGGTGGGGAAGGCGCGCCGCGATTCTACAAATGCAGGCGCTGCAGCACCTTATCATCGAGGCCCTGCTGAGGGTGATCGTGGGTGACCTTGGACAACATCTCGCGTCTTGAACGCTCAAAAAAGAAGTCGCTTCCCGACGTGACGCTGTGCTGCGTTGATTGCACTGAGCGTGCGCCTTGGGCACTGCAGGCGCTTCAGCGCAGCCGGCGCGAGCTCTCAATCGGTGACGCGGTGTTCTGCGCTGATCAGGCAACCCTTAGAGCGCTGCGCCTGCCGGAAGACGTGCGCGGGATCGAGATCGAGCCGCTGCGAAGCATCGAGGCCTATTCCGAGTTCATGCTCAAAGCGCTTGGGCCTCACATCAAAACGTCCCACGTGTTGGTCATCCAATGGGATGGCTTCGTGCTGAACCCTGATGCGTGGTGTGCAGAGTTCCTAGAGTACGACTACATCGGTGCCCCATGGCGCCACATATCGGAGCTTCATTCGGTGGGGAATGGCGGTTTCTCTCTGCGCTCGCGCCGCTTGATCGACATGCTTGCAGAGCCCGCCTTTGTTCCTTCGCATCCCGAAGACCTGGCCATCTGCTGTACGCACCGCGACGCGCTCGAGCGGCGCGGCATCCGCTTCGCGCCGGTCTCGCTGGCGAATCGCTTTGCCATCGAGGATGGCGTGCTGCAGGCCGACACGTTCGGCTTCCATGGCGCGCAGCACTTGCCGCACCTGCTGGCCCCTGAAGAGTTGCTGGCATTCGTCCAGTCGCTGGAGCCCAAGGTGCTTCACTCGCACTTTTTCGGCGAGTTTCTGCGCAATCTCCGCTGTGCGGCGGCAAACGATGCGGCAGTGCGGCCGGCTTACATCGCTTTCAAGGAATTCCTCACCCGGGCGGTTGAATCTCTCTCGGGCGATGCGGCACTCACCCCGCTGGCGCTCGGCGTATGCAAGGCGCTGGTTCGCCACGGCCAGTACGATGCTGCCGCGCGCTTGCTGCATCTGCGCCGTCTCGCCAGTGGCCGCTGCGAGCACAAGCTCTGGTTGAGGCTGAAATTAAAATCCGCGCTCGCGAGGTTCGCGGGGAATGGCCTGTGATCTCTCACTCGAGACCAATGTGCTGACCGAACGTGTGTTCCGCTATGCCCAGGAAACTTGGCAACCGCCATTTCCACAGACGCTTCCCTCATCGGTGGACAATTACACGAAGCGTCTCTCTGTTTGGGCGGTAGCCCGTCGACGCGCGTCGCGTTCGCTGAATTTCCTGTTCCATGGGCAAAACCATCTGGAGCGTGATCGCATCGACCCGTCGGTTCACCGCCGCGTGCTCTGGATCCACCACGGCATGCCGCAGGTGGGCGACTCGCTGACAGACTTGGCGGCGCGTGAGCTGTTGCACGGCAAAGTCGATCGACTCGACTTGCTCACCGATCCGCATCTGCTCCAGCTGTATCGATCGGACAGGGTCTTCACGAACATCGGTGCCACCGCCGCGGAGCTGCCTGGGCCCTATGACCTTGTGTTGCTGCACAGCGCGTCGTCGCGCTCGGTGAAGGAGAAGTTTGCACACTACCGGCAGGTGCCCTTCGCACACATCTATGGCTACTACACAGGGCCGGAGCTCAATCGCACGCTGTTCGGCTACTACCGGATGGTCCAGCTGCTGGGATTGCCGCTGAGTGAAGACGAGGTCCAGCGTATGGCATGTCCCAGTATGTGGGCGTCGATGGAAGAGGAGGACAAGGTCGAGCGATTGCAGATCCCGCACGACGCGATCGTGGTGGCCGTTGGCGGCGTGCGCGACTGGTGTACCTATCTGCAGTGGCCGCAGGTGCTGCAAGGCTTGCACGCTCGGGGGCTGCGCCGGCCGGTGGTGCTGGTGGGATCCGACAACGGCAAGTCGATGCGCGACCAGATCATGGCGGCCAATCCGGGGCTCACCATCATCGATCGCATCGCGCAGCATTCGTTGGGCGAGGTGCACGCCATCATGCGCCGCGGTGCGATGGTGGTGTGCTCAGATGGCGGCCTGCTGCACGTGGCGCACACAGCTCGGGTGCCGGTGGTCACACTGTTTGCCGGTATCAGCGAGCCGCACTTCAGGCTGACTGCCGCCAACCGAACGACCTGGCTTTACGGTACCGAATGGGTCAACGACGTGCCGGCGGCTGATTTGGTAGATCGAATTCTTGAAGCCATCGGCGATAGATCGCCAAATAGGCCTGCGCAGACCGGTCCCAGGTGAACTTGGCCGCGTGCGCACGGATGGCGGATGCGTTCGCTTGCAGCCGCGGGCCTTCGGTTTCGATGCAGCGCCGCATGGCCGCGGGCTCGAAGCTGTCAAAGTACGCAGCCCACGGGCCACCCACCTCGGGCAGGCTGGTCAGTCTCGACAGGAACACCGGCTTGCCGAAATGCATCGTCTCCAGTGGAGGCAGCCCGAAGCCTTCGGTGAGCGAGGGGAAGAGGAAGCCTTGGCAGTTGGCGTAGAGCCACGTTTTCTGGGCGTCGCTGACTTCTTGCACCACGAGCAGATTGCGCAGGCCGCGTTCGGTGGCTTGTTCGCGAATGTGATCGGAGTCGCTATTTCGCGGCCCGGCCATCACCACCAGTTGCTCCGGCCAGTACGCCGCCAGCTCGACCAGCACCTGCGGGTTCTTCGACGCCGCCATGCGGCTCAGGTGCAGCAGGAATCGGCCAGGAGGCAACCCTTCGACTGCTTCCTGAGCATGGCCTGTGAGGTCCCGCGCGCCATTGGGAATCACGCTTACCGGCCCCTGCCAACCGAGATGCGTTCTGATGTCGCCTTCGACGTGGTGGGTGAGCGTGCTGACTTCGCTGAACTTTCGAAGGCGTGCCACCAGCTTGCCGAGAGACTTCTGCCTCGTATGCGCATCATCGTGGTACAGCGTATTCAGATCGTGAATCGTCAACAGCGAGTGCCGCGTGAAGATCGGTGGCCCCACGCGGCCCAACTGATTCAAGCCGTGCCAGCCGGTGAAATGATGCATGCCCTGCCAGTGCCAAATCTCTTGTGCAGAACGCGTATCCAGGTAAGTCACGTTGCTGCCGAAGCGGCCATGCCACTGCCTTGGCATGTGCAGGTTGAACTGCACTCCCTCGGCGCGCCAGGCCGGTGCGGCTGCGGCGATGCGTTCGCAGATCTGAGTGGAGAACTCGCCGAGGCCGTCGCTGAGCGAATCGAGCTTGCCCAGGCTGATGCCGATGTTGCGCATCAGTCGTCAGACCACGAGGCGGTAGTGCTTGCGGCTCAGATCCCACCCGAACCAGCGTTCCAGCGCCATTGACCAGCGATGCTTGCGTTCACGCCTCGTCAGGTGGTGGGTTGGGTCGGGGATGAAATGTTGCTCGGCCTCGGTGGCGAGCCAGCTTTGCATGACGGCAGGATGCGTGCCGGTGAACGGACGCAGGGCTCGCGCATCAATGTTGCCGTAGTGAACGGTGGGTGCGCCATGCGACCAGTACTTGCTGACCTGGTCCATCTTTGCCTGCATGTAGTCGGTGCGTCGCACATGGCCGTAGTGATAGATGTGTGCGTTAGCCAAGGCAGCTTGCGGATGGCGTCCGCGGCGGTGTTTGTCCATCACGACCCAGAACTGGCCATCGGGTGCGTAGCTGCGAATGGTGTTGCGGATGAGGCGGCATTCGCGCCGATACCAGGCTGGGCTCACCGCCAGCCAATGCGGCGAGCCGTAAAAATGCAGGTAGTCGAACACCAGCGCTTCCACTTGGGGATTGGCATGGTGACGGTCTACGGCCGCGCGCACCGCGGCCAACTCGCCTTCGTGCAGAACTTCATCGCCTTCGAGATAGAAGGCCCAATCGCCGGTGCATGCATATTGGGCGATCATCTTTTGCTGGGCGTAGACGAAGCCGCGCTCCGACATGCGCTCGTTCCAGCGCGTGTCGATGAGGCGAATCTTCGGGTCGCCGATGGCCAGCAGGCGCTCACGCGTGTCGTCTTCGCCGTGGCCGACGGCAATCACGAATTCGTCGACCAGCGGCAACAACGAGCGCACCGAAGCCTCGAACGGGAAGCCCAGCTTCACGCCGTTGCGTAGAAAAGTGAATCCGCTGATCGACGGGGTCATGGTGACGGTTGCAGCCGAAGAGCTTCTTCACGGCTCCACTTCTCGTCCAAGGAGATCAGGCGACTCGCGTCGGCAAAAGCTGGTGGGTTAGCGCGCATGGTGATACGAATGTAGTGATGCACGAAGACGTCGAGTGCAATGTGTAGCGGCTTGATGTCGCCGTGTTCGATGGCGCGTTTCTTGGCGCGGAGGAAAAGGTCCGCGTCGGCAGCTTGGATGCGCTCGTCCCACACCCCCACGAGTTCGATGGCGCGGCGGTTCATCAGTACCGAATTGCCGACATAGCCTTCGAGAATCTGCCCTTCGAAGCGTTGCGCGCGGTCGTGGCAGAAGCGTTCCCAGTTGCCGTACATCCAGTGATGTGCGAGCTTCAGCCAGGGCTGCGTGGCACCGAACAGACGCACGGGCAGGGAGGCACGTTTCCACCGGCGTCTCAATTGCTTGGTGGCCGCGGGCGTTTCGATGCGCTCGATGCCGCACACCGTCAGCAGGTCGAGCCCGTTGCGTTCGGCACTGGCCAGCAGCCGTGTATTCCAAGACGGCGGCACGACGATGTCGTTGTTCAGAAAGGCCAGCCATTCGCCTTGTGCGACTGCGATGCCCTGGTTTTGCGTGTAGGGGTAGGAGTAGTTGGCTGCATTGCGGATGACCTTGGCGCCGGCCGCCTCGAAAAACTCGGCCGAGCCGTCGGACGATGCGTTGTCGATCACGATCAGCTCGTACGGTTGCTGCGTGTAGCGCTTCAGGTGCTCGACATACCAGCGGTTCACCGCAAGCTGGTTATGTACCGCCGTGATGATGCTCAGCTTGGCCATCAAAGCGGGACTTCCACCGCCGGTTTTGCGTCTGTCCTGAATTGCAGCGAATGCAAATGTGCGAACAGCCCTTTGAGCGCCAGCAACTCGGCGTGCGTGCCTTGCTCGACGACGCGGCCACCGTCGAGCACCAGCACGCGGTCTGCTGCCTTGATGGTTGAGAGGCGGTGGGCGATGACCAGGCTGGTACGTCCACGCATCAAGGTTTCAAGAGCCTCCTGCACGAGTCGCTCTGACTCGGAGTCGAGGGCCGATGTGGCTTCGTCCAGGATCAGGACCGGCGCATCTTTGTAGATCGCACGGGCGATGGCCAGCCGTTGCCGCTGGCCGCCGGAAAGCTGGTTGCCGTTGTGGCCGATCATCGAATGCAGGCCTTGGGGCAAGCTCTCGACGAACTGCAGCAGGTTGGCCCCCTTCAGTGCTTGACGAACCAGATCGAGGGTGTGTTCGTTGTCTTCAACCGAACCCAGTGCCACGTTGGCTGCGATCGTGTCGTTGAACAGCACAACGTCTTGGCTGACGAGCGCGAACTGGCGGCGCAGCGCTACCACGCTCCATTCGGTGATGGGTTTGCCGTCGAGCAACAACTCTCCGCTGGTGGGTTCGAGAAAACGCGGCAGCAGATTCACGAGCGTGGATTTTCCCGCACCAGAAGGGCCAACCAGCGCCACGGTTTCGCCGACCTTCAAACGAAGGTTGACGTCTTCCAATGCTGGAGCTTGGTCGCTCTTGTAGCTGAGGCTGACGTTGCGTACCTCGACCTCCCCACGTGCCCGGCCTGGATCGAAGCCGCCGTCTTGCTCGCTGGGCGTGTCGTTGATGAGTGCAACTCCACGCTCGAGCGCAGCCAAGCCGCGCGTGATGGGGCCGGCGACTTCAGACAAGTGCTTGATGGGCGACAGCAGCATCAGCATGCTGGTGATGAAGGCCACGAAGCTACCTGCCGATCCGCCGTGCACGCTGCTTTGCCAGAGTGCGGCGACGACCACGGCGGACAGTGCACAGGCCGATATCATTTGCGTGATGGGCGTCATCGTGGCGGCAGCCATGGTCGATTTGATGGCCAGTCGACGCAAGGCATCGCTGCCTTTGTTGAAACGTGCTTCCTGCGACTTTTCGGCTCCATGCAGGCGCACGATGCGCCAGGCCAGAACATTTTCTTCCACGACGTAGGCCAGCTGGTCGGTCGCCTTTTGTCCTTCGATGGTGAGTCGGTGCAGCCGGTGACTCAGCTTGCGCATGGCATAGGCGATGGCAGGGAAGAGCAGTCCAACGAAGAGCGTCAATGCCCAATTCAGATACAGCAGGTAGGTGAGCAATGCGACCAAGGTCAGCGAGTCGCGGACCAGAGTCTGGACCGAGCCGACCAGCATGCCCGCTCCCCCCTGCGCTTCGTATGTGATGGTATTGGTGAGGCTGCTTGCTGTCCTTTGGCTGAAGATTCCCGGCGATACCGTGAGCAGGCGCCGAAACATGGCGCTGCGCAGCGCTTGCGTGCCGCGGTTGGCTGCCCAGGCAAGCCCATATTGAGCCACCAGCCCCGCGATGCCGCGGACGCCGAAGATACTGATAATGACAGCGGGCACCATCCACAACGGGAAGGTTGGATTCTTGAAGTCGCTGTCAAACAGCGGCTTCATCAGCGCCGGAATCAGCGGTTCGGTGGCTGCACCGGCGATCGAGCCGATGATCATCAGCGTGAAGCCGCGTGTGCTGTTGGCAAAGTAGGGCGCAATGCGCATCAGGCGCTGTTTCAGCGGCAATGTGCTTGATTCGATCATCCAGGGAACTCCGGACGGCGTGGGGGACTCTTCAGAAGCATGAGTTTCAAATACTTGTAGTAGGTGTACTCGGCGTTGTAGACGGCCAGCATCACGCCGTGGCGTCCATCCAGAAAACCCAGACGCAGCACGTAGGTTCTAAAAAAAGCAAACCACCCATGGATCAGCGCCTTTGTCAGACTGCCGTGTTTGCCTCGGGTATGCATGTCGCGCGCATGGCCGCTCGAGTAGCGATCCAGCTTTTCCAGCACGTCATGCAAATCTGGGTAGCTGTAGTGGATCAAGTTTTCTTTGAGATCTCCCACGCTGCCCTGGGCAGTCATGTGAGCGTGCAGAAAGTGATCGGTGAAGCCGGCGACATCGCGCCGCCCCAGCCTCAGCGTGAAGTCGGGCCGCCAGCCGCTGTGCTGGATGAACCGCCCGCAGAATTCGGAGATGCGCGGAATCCGGTAGCCCGCATGTGCCGGCGACGCAATCGCGGCGAGCACCTCGTCGCGCAAGCGGGGAGAGATGCGCTCATCGGCATCAAGCGACAACACCCAATCGCCTTGTGCCATCGAAAACCCCCGCGCAATTTGAGGGCCGTAGCCTGGCCAATCCGTCTCTACCACGCGTGCGCCTGCTTGCTGTGCCAGGGCCACCGTTTCATCGCTGCTGCGAGAGTCCAACACCAGCACTTCATTGGCAAACGAGGCGCTGGCCACGCACTCGGCAATGTTCTTGGCCTCGTTTTTGGCGACGATCACGACAGTCAGTGTCGGCGGCTTCTGCATGTTGTCGAGTAAGGCTCAAATTATCATCGGGCATTGTCTACGATTTGTAGTGACTGCCCTTCGGCACTTCTTTGTACAACCTATGCACTACCTCATTCATCGCTTCTTCGTGCTGCTGCTGTTATTGACTGGGTTGATTGGCGCAGCCGAGGCCCAGTTCCGGGTCGAGATCTCCGGCGTCGGCGCCACCCAGGTGCCCATCGCTGTCGCGCGTTTCCGCGATGAAGATCGCACTACCCAAATACTCTCCGCCATCGTGCGAGCCGACCTCGAGCGTGCCGGCGTGTTCCGGGGCATCGACACCACCGCGCTGATCGACGAAGCCGGCCAGCCGCAGATGAGCGAATGGCGTTCGAAGGGGGCCGATGCGCTCGTTGGCGGCTCGGTCACGCGCTTGGCCGATGGCCGCTTCGACGTGCGCTTCAAGCTGTGGGACGTGGTCAAGGGCAAGGACCTGGGTGGGCAGAGCAATGCGGTAGCGCCTGCCGACCTGCGCCTGGCAGCCCACCACATCGCCGACTTCGTCTACGAGAAGCTGACCGGCGAGAAGGGCGTGTTCTCCACCCGAATCGCCTACGTCACCCGGTCGGGTACCCGCTACGCGCTGCGTGTAGCCGATGCCGACGGCGAAGGCGGGCAGGTCGCGCTCAACAGCCCCGAGCCCATCATTTCGCCGGCCTGGTCGCCCAACGGGCAGGAGCTGGCCTACGTGTCCTTCGAGGCGCAGAAGGCGGTGGTCTATGCCCAGGAAGTGGCTTCGGGCAAGCGGCGCGTGATCGCCAACTTCCGCGGCTCCAACAGTGCGCCTGCCTGGTCGCCTGACGGCCAGTCGCTCGTCGCCACGCTCAGCCGCGAAGGCGGCTCGCAGATCTTCGTGATGGGCCGCAACGGCGAGAACCCCCGCCGCGTGACGAGCAGCCCGTCGATCGACACCGAAGCCACCTTTTCGCCCGATGGCCGCACGCTCTACTTCGTGAGCGACCGCAGTGGCGGCCCGCAGATCTACCGCGTGCCGGTGGCGGGTGGCGCGGTCGAACGTGTCAGTTTTACCGGTGACTACAACATCAGTCCCGCACTGAGCCCTGATGGCCGATATATGGCCTACATTTCGCGGCAGAGCGGGGCGTTCAAGCTCTACGTGGCAGAGTTGTCAAAGGGCGCGACGCCCCAGGCCATCACTGACACACGCGACGATGAAAGCCCCAGCTTTGCACCCAACGGCCGCTTGATCATCTACGCCACCCGCAGCGGCGGCCGCGATGTCTTGATGACCACCACGCTCGATGGCAAGATCAAGGCGAAGCTGGTGTCGACCACGGCCGACGTGCGCGAGCCGATGTGGGGCCCGTACGACCGCTAGCGAACCCCGAGAGTTCGCTGATTTCTTTCTTTATGACAGGAGCTATACCCATGAAAAACATCAAGTTCACCGCCTTCGCTCTGGTTGCCGCTGCCGTGATGGCAGGTTGCGCATCCAATGTTCCGCTCGAGAACAAGGCCGCGCCCGTCGAATCGCGCACGCCGGCTACCTCGTCGAGCAGCAGCGGTGCTGCCACCAACGCCAACTCGGGCAGCAAGGTTGCGAGCGTCGACCTGACCAAGAACACGGCCAACGCCGAGCTGGCGCGCGTGGTCTATTTCGACTACGACAGCTTCGTGATCAAGGATGAGTTCCGCCCTGTCGTCGAAGCGCAGGCCAAGGTTCTGTCGGCAGACCGCACGAAGAAGCTGTCGGTCGAAGGCCATACCGATGAACGCGGTGGCAGCGAGTACAACCTCGCGCTGGGCCAGAAGCGCGCCGAGTCGGTGACCAAGGCGCTCAAGCTGCTTGGCGTGAACGACACGCAGGTCGAAGCCGTCAGCTTCGGCAAGGAACGACCGGCCGTGCAAGGCAGCGACGAAGCGGCCTGGGCCAAGAACCGCCGCGCTGAACTCACCAGCCGTTGAGACCTGAAACCATGCCTCGCTCGCTTTTGATGCGCTCTCGGCCTGCGGCCTGGCTGTTGGCGCTGGCGCTCGTCGCGCCGGCGGCGCAGGCGGGCCTGTTCGACGACGACGAAGCGCGCAAGGCCATCCTCGACATACGCGCCCGGCTGGATCAAAGTGAAGCTCGCAGCAAGGCGTCGCAGGCCGACAACGCGCAGCTGGCGGAGCAAATCAACCAGCTCAAGCGCAGCCTGCTAGACCTCAACAACCAGCTCGAACTCATGCGCTCCGACATGGCCAAGCTGCGCGGCCAGGGCGAGCAGCTGACGCGTGACGTGGTCGAGCTGCAGCGTCAGCAGAAAGACGCGCAGCAAGGCGTGGAAGACCGCATCCGCAAGCTCGAGCCGAAAAAGGTCTCGGTCGACGGCAAGGAGTTCCTCGCCGACCCCGAAGAGCAGCGCCAGTTCGAAGAAGGCATGGCTCTGCTGCGCAAGGGCGATTTCGCTCCGGCGTCTGCGGCACTGTCGGCCTTCAACCGCCGCTACCCGGGCAGCGGCTACAACGCCTCGGCCTTGTTCTGGCTGGGCAATGCGCAGTACGGCATGCGCGACTACAAGGAAGCCATGGCGTCGTTCCGCTCGCTGGTGGCGAGTGCGCCCGATCACCCGCGTGCACCCGAAGCCTTGCTGTCGGTTGCCAACTGCCAGATGGAGCTGAAGGACGCGAAGGGCGCGAAGCGCACCCTCGACGATCTGCTCAAGACCTATCCCAAGTCCGAAGCGGCGCAAGCAGGCAAGGAACGTCTGGCCTCGCTCAAGTAACGCGGGGCCATGAACGCCTCGCTCGACCAACTGGCTCCCGATCTGGAGCGGCGCTTCGGCGGTTTGCGCCGCTTGTATGGCGACGCAGGCTATCAGCGTTTGCGCGCTGCGCGCATCGGCGTGGTGGGGCTCGGCGGCGTGGGGTCGTGGACGGTCGAAGCGCTCGCCCGCAGCGGCGTTGCCGAGCTGACACTGTTCGACATGGACCACGTGGCCGAATCCAACATCAACCGCCAGGTGCAGGCGGTGGGTGCAACGATCGGCGCATCCAAGGGCGTGGCGCTGCGCGAGCGTATCGCCGACATCCACCCGGGATGCGACGTTCAGTTCGTCGACGATTTCGTCACTGCCGACAACTGGCCAGCCTTGTTGCCGCGCGATGTTGACGTGCTCGTCGATGCCTGCGATCAGGTGCAAGCCAAGACGGCCATGGTGCACTGGGCACTGCAGACGCGTTTGCCGTTCGTCAGCGTGGGTGCAGCTGGCGGCAAGCAGCTGTCGCAAGCGGTTGAGGTGGACGATCTCGCGCAGGTCACGCACGACCCCTTGCTCGCGTCGCTGCGGCAACGCTTGCGCAAACAGCATGGTGCCGCGCGCACCGGCGCCATGGGCGTGCGCTGCGTGTTCTCGCGCGAGCCGGTGTCGCCGCCGGTTGATGCGCCAGAGGGCGATGGCAGCCTCAATTGCCACGGGTATGGGTCGAGTGTTGTTGTCACCGCAACGTTCGGTTTCGTGGCGGCCGGTGAAGCGCTACAATGCGTGCTTCGCCGATTTGTTTGAAGCGACCTTTCGAAGCCAGCTATAATCGTGGGCTTTACGGGTTGTTAGCTCAGTCGGTAGAGCAGCGGACTTTTAATCCGTTGGTCGTGGGTTCGAATCCCGCACAACCCACCAGTTTTTCTAGAACGCTTTCACAAGCGTTTTAAAAGTGGGGCTCTTAGCTCAGTTGGTAGAGCAGCGGACTCTTAATCCGTTGGTCGACAGTTCGAATCTGTCAGGGCCCACCAAAATCTCCCTCGCGAGGCAAAGCACTTGGCACGCACCAGCGGCCAAGTGCTTTTTGCTTTGTGGGGCTGACTCTTGCCGGGCCTGCGGCGGCTCGGCCAAGTGCATTTTCTTTGGGTCGATCCTCGGAATCCGCATCGATCGACGCCAGCGAATCTCCTTGCGCTTGACAGAAATAGGGGTGGCCTCTATCACCGCGTCATGCCGCGCACTGACGACCCTTCACGCACCCAACGCCCTGCTGTCCTCGACCTGATCGGCAATACGCCGCTGGTGCAGGTGACGCGGCTCGACACCGGCCCCTGCACCTTGCTGCTGAAGCTTGAATCGCAGAACCCCGGCGGTTCGATCAAGGACCGTGTCGGCCGCTCGATGATCGAAGCCGCCGAGCGCGACGGCCGCTTGAAGCCCGGCGGCACGGTGATCGAAGCCACCGCCGGCAACACTGGCCTGGGCCTCGCGCTCGTAGCGCGTGCGAAGGGCTACCGCGTGGTGCTGGTCGTGCCCGACAAGATGTCGACCGAGAAGGTGCTGCACCTGAAAGCTCTCGGCGCCGAGGTGCACATGACGCGCAGCGACGTCGGCAAGGGCGACCCGGCCTACTACCAGGACTACGCGGCGCGTCTGGCCAAGGAGATCCCTGGCTCCTTCTTCGCCGACCAGTTCAACAACCCCGCGAATCCGCTCGCGCACGAGACATCGACCGGCCCCGAGATTTGGCAGCAGTGCGGCCACGAGCTCGACGCCATCGTCGTTGGCGTCGGCTCCGCCGGCACGATGACGGGCCTCACGCACTTCTTCCAACGCGTGCAGTCGAAGCTCGAATTCGTTCTCGCCGATCCGGTCGGCTCCATCTTGCGCGACCATGTGCTCACTGGGACCCACGGTGCAGCAGGCTCGTGGGCGGTCGAGGGCATCGGTGAAGACTTCATCCCGCCGATTGCCGACTTCTCTTCGGTGAAGCACGCGTACGCTATTTCCGACGAAGAGAGCTTTGCCGCGGCGCGCGAGCTGCTGAAGGCCGAAGGCCTGTTGGGTGGCTCGTCCACCGGCACGCTGCTCGCGGCCGCGCTGCGCTTCTGCCGTGCTCAAACGAAACCGCTGCGCGTGGTGAGCTTCGTGTGCGACACCGGCACGCGTTACCTCAGCAAGGTCTACAACGACGCCTGGATGATCGACGAAGGCCTGCTCAAGCAGCGCCGCTACGGCGACCTGCGCGACCTGATCGCGCGGCGTGCCGAAGACGGCAGCGTGGTCTCGGTGCAACCTGGCGACACGTTGCTCACCGCCTTCAAGCGCATGCGCCTCGCCGACGTGCAGCAGCTGCCGGTGCTCGACGGCAGCACGCTGGTCGGTGTGGTCGACGAGTCCGACCTGCTGCTGCATGTGCAGGAAGACTCCTCGCGTTACAACGAGCCGGTGAAGAGTGCGATGAGCACCGCGCTGCAGACGCTGGCGCCCGATGCCGGCCTGCCGGCGCTGCGCCGCGTGCTGGCCAGCGGGCTCGTCGCCATCGTGGCCGATGCAGCGGGCTTCCATGGCCTCATCACCCGTTTCGATTTACTCAACCACCTGCGAAAGAACAAGCGATGACCGACCCCAAGACGGGCAAGACAGACGGCAAGAAGCAGAAGTTCGCGACCCGCGTGATCCACGCCGGGCAGTCCCCCGACCCGAGCACCGGCGCGATCATGCCGCCGATCTACGCCACCTCCACCTATGTGCAAAGCAGCCCGGGCGTGCACCAGGGGCTCGACTACGGCCGCTCGCACAACCCCACGCGCTGGGCCCTGGAGCGCTGCGTGGCCGACCTCGAAGGCGGTGCGCAGGCCTTCGCGTTCGCCTCGGGCCTCGCCGCCATCTCGACCACGCTCGAACTGCTGGATGCCGGTGCGCACGTGATCGCGAGCGACGATCTCTACGGCGGCACCTACCGGCTCTTCGAGCGCGTACGCAAGCGCAGCGCCGGCACGCGCTTCAGCTTCGTCGACCTGTCGAACCTCGATGCCGTGCGCAAGGCCATCCGCCCCGAGACGCGCATGCTGTGGGTCGAGACGCCGAGCAACCCGCTGCTCAAGCTCGCCGACCTGGCGGCGCTGGCCCAGATCGCGCGCGAGCACGGGCTGATCGCCGTGGCCGACAACACCTTCGCCAGCCCGTGGGTGCAGCGCCCGCTCGAACTGGGTTTCGACGTGGTGGTGCACTCGACCACCAAGTACCTGAACGGCCACTCCGACGTGATCGGTGGCGTCGCCATCGTGGGCAGCGAGCCGCGCCAGGCCGACTGGCGTGAGCGTCTCGGCTTCCTGCAGAACTCGATCGGTGCCATTGCCGGCCCCTTCGACAGCTACCTGGCCTTGCGTGGCGTGAAGACGCTGGCTTTGCGCATGGAACGCCATTGCAGCAGCGCGCTCGCGCTGGCGCAGTGGCTCGAAGCGCAGCCCAAGGTGGCGCGCGTGCGCTACCCCGGCCTCGAATCGCACCCGCAGCACGCGCTCGCGAAGAAGCAGATGCATGGCTTCGGCGGCATGATCTCGCTCGACCTCAAGACCGACCTGGCCGGTGCCCGCCGCTTTCTCGAAGCAGTGCGCATCTTCGCGCTGGCCGAGAGCCTGGGCGGCGTCGAAAGCCTGATCGAGCACCCGGCCATCATGACCCACGCCACCATCCCCGCCGAGACGCGCGCCGCGCTGGGCATCGGCGATGCGCTGGTGCGTTTGTCGGTGGGTGTGGAAGACCTCGACGACTTGCGCGACGACCTGGCGCAAGCGCTGGCCGCGGTCTGATGGCGGCGCTGCCCGTCGTCGGCATCGCCTCCTGGCGCCAGCGCCCATGAACCCCGTCAGCCCCTTGCCACCTCTTGTTGCCCTGTTGGTGGCATTGGGCACGACGGTGCTGCTCGTCAAACTCTTCGGCGCACCCAAGCAAGCGGGGCGTTTCGCTGCCATCGACGGCCTGCGTGGTTACCTGGCGTTCTTCGTGTTCATGCACCACGCCGCCATCTGGTACTTCTATCTTCGAAGCGGTGAATGGAAGGCCGCGCCGTCGAACCTGTACACGCATTTCGGCCAGAGCAGCGTGGCGATGTTCTTCATGATCACCGGCTTCCTGTTCTTCACCAAGCTGCTCAATGGCCGGCGGCGCCCGGTCGACTGGCTGCAACTGGCGGTATCGCGTGTGCTGCGGCTTGCTCCCTTGTATGTGTTCGCGATGATCTGCCTGTTCGCGATCGTCGCGGTCGTCTCCGGCGGGGCGCTGAACGGCACCGGATCGAAGCTGGCAAAGGGCGTGCTCCAGTGGACGCTGTTCACCGTGGCCGGCGCACCCGACCTCAACGGCGTGGCCCAGACCAGCAACATCGTGGCCCGGGTCACCTGGTCGCTTCCCTACGAATGGTTCTTCTATGTGTCGCTGCCGCTCCTCGCGCTGATCATCCGGGTCGATGTGCCGCGCCGCTACGCGGTGCTCGGCGCCGTGGCGATGGCCTTGATGCTGGTGGTGTGGCGGCCCGAGGCGTACCACCTGCTGGCGTTTCTGGGCGGCATCGTTGCCGCGGTGGTGGTGGCTTCTGGTCGGCTTGACGCCGTGGCCTCGTCCAGGTGGGCGTCGGGCGCGGCCATCGCCTGCGTTGCAGCTGCCATCGCGCTGTTCCCCACGGCGCACGGGGTCGCTCCCCTGCTGTTGATCTCGATCGCGTTCACCCTCATTGCGTGTGGCGCCAGCCTGTTCGGGCTGCTCACCCACGCCGTGTCACGAACGCTCGGGGAAATGGCGTACAGCATCTACCTGCTGCACGGCATCGTGCTGTTCGTCTTCTTTCACTGGCTGCCCGGGTTCGGCGTGGCGTTGCCAGGCTCTGCCTGGGCCCACTGGACTTTCATCGTCGGGCTAACGCCGGTGTTGATCGGGCTGTCGTTCCTCACCTTCAGCGGCATCGAGAAGCCGGCCATGCGGAATACGGCACGCGTCACGCAATGGCTGCGCGGTCGATTCGGGAAGGTGAACCCTCTGCCGGTTTGAGCGTGCCGCAAGCAGAGACCTGATTGGTGACATACCTCCTCCGTTCGCCCTGAGCCTGTCGAAGGGTGCGCTGTGCACCGTGCCGGCTTCGACAGGCTCAGCCCGAACGGAGATGGGGAGCAAAGATGGCAACCTGCCCAGCCGGTTCGATGCGATGGCATTTGCACATGGATATTCTTTTTCGTTCCTTCGTCAATGCACTGGCCAAGGGTAGCCTCACGTCTTCATTCATGGAGAGTCCTTCAATGCATTCATTGCGTTTACGCACGTTCGCCCTGTTCGCTGCCACGGCAGCCTCGCTTGTCTTCGCCGCGGCTGCGCGCGCCGACCAGCTCGACGACATCAAGAAGAAAGGCGAACTCGTGATCGGCGTGCTCGGCACCGACGAGCCCAACAGCTTCGTCGACCCGAAGACGCGCGAGATCGTCGGCTACGAGGTCGACATCGCCACCGCCATTGCCAAGAAGATCGGCGTGAAGCCGGTGTTCAAGCAGCTGGCCGTGGCCGCACGCATCCCCGAGCTGCAGCAGGGGCGCGTCGACATCCTGGCCGCCTCGCTCACGCACAACAAGGAGCGTGAAGCGCTGATCGACTTCTCGCTCACCACCTTCGTCACCGGCCAGAAGGTTCTCGTCAAGACCAGCAGCGGCATCACCGACGTGCCGCAGCTCGCGGGCAAGAAGGTGCTCACCGTCAAGGGCGGCACGCAGGAACCCAACATCCGCAAGGCCGTGCCCAATGTCGACGTCGTGACCTTCGAGACCACGCAGCAGGCCTTCCTGGCGCTGCAGCAGGGCAAGGGCGTCGGCTACGTCAACGACGAGGCCTCGCTGGTGAACGACTTCGCCAAGCTCGGCCCGGCGAAGAAGGACTACGCGATCCTGCCGACCAACATCAGCGTCGAGCCGCTCGCGCTCGGCCTCAAGAAGGGCGAGAAGGGCCTGAAGACGCTGGTCGACGGCGTACTGCGCGATCTGGAGTCGTCCGGCGAAGCCGACAAGCTCTTCGTCAAGTGGTACGGCCCAGCCACCAAGCTGCAGTTCGACAAGCGCAGCTTCAAGATCGACAACGACAAGATCTGATTCGGGTGTAGAACGGTCGGCGTAATCTCCTGACGTCCTGACCTTTCGCCCTGCTGCCCGAAACGGAGCGGCAGGGCTTTTTGCGATCTGCCGATGCCTTCTTTCGATTTCGCCCTGCTGCAGCAGGGGCAGTACCACGACTGGCTGGTCAGCGGCCTGTGGGTCTCGCTCCTGCTTGCCGGGCTCACGCTCGTGTTCGCCTTGCCGCTGGCCGTGCTGGTGGCCTTGCTGCGCATTTCGCCGCTCGCGCTGCTGCGCTGGCTGGGCGCAGCGTATGTGGAAGGCATTCGCAACGTGCCGCTGCTGGCGCACCTGCTGTTCTGGTACTTCGGTGCGCCCGAGCTGCTGCCCGAGGCCGTGCGGCGGTGGCTGTACGCCGGCAACATCGAGCTTGCCAGCGCGGTGGTGGCGCTCACGCTCTACACCGCCGCCTACATGGCCGAAGACATCCGCAGTGGCATCCGCGCGATCCCGCTGGTGCAGTTCGAGGCCGGGCGTGCGCTGGGTTTCGGCTTCTTGGCGACGATGCGGCGCGTGATCCTGCCGCAGGCCTTGCGCGTGACGGTGCCGCCGCTCATCTCGCAGGCGCTGAACCTGTGGAAGAACACAAGCATCGCCACCGTGATCGGCGTGGCCGAGATGATGTACCAGGCGGCCAAGGTCGAGTCGACCTCGTTCCGCAGCGTCGAGGCCTTCGCCTTCGCCACCAGCGCCTACCTCGCGGTGTCGCTCGTGATCACCGGCCTCGGTGCGTGGTACCACCACCGCTACCCGGTGCGCACCGCATGATCGAGCTCATCCAAACCTATTGGGTCTACTTCCTGATCGGCCAGTACCCGAAGGGACCGCTGGGCGGGCTGGCGCTCACCGTGCTGCTGGCGGGGCTGGCGCTGGTGCTCGCGCTGCCGCTGGGCGTGGCGCTCGGGCTTGCTCGCGTGAGCCCTTTCCGCATCATCCGCTGGCCGGTCACCGCCCTCGTGTTCGTGGTGCGCGGCGTGCCGCTGTTGATGGTGGTGTTCTGGGCCTACTTCTTCTTGCCCAGCGTCACCGGCGTGAAGACCGACCAGTTCGGCACCATGCTGATCGCGTTGGTGGTGTTCGACGGCGCCTATCTCGCCGAGATCGTGCGGGCCGGCATCCGCGGCGTGCCTAAGGGGCAGTTCGAAAGCGCCCGTTCGCTCGGGCTGAGCTATGCGCAGACCATGCGCCGTGTGATCTTGCCGCAGGCGCTGCGCCACATGCTGCCCTCGCTGGTGAACCAGTTCGTCGCCACGATCAAGGAAACCTCGCTCGGCTACATCATCGGTTTGACGGAGGTCTCGTTCATCGCCGCGCAGATCAACACCCAGGTCTTCACCCGCGGTACCGAGGTCTACCTGCTGCTCGGACTCACCTATTTCGTGCTCTGCTTCGGGCTGTCGCGCTTCGCGTTCTGGCTCGAGCAGCGGCTGGCGCGGCGAAAGGACTTGCAGCCGCTGCCGCAACCTCTGAAGGCATCCGCATGATCCGCTTCGATCAGGTCAACAAGTGGTTCGGTTCCTACCAGGCCCTGACGGACATCAACGAGACCATCGCCGAAGGCGAGGTCGTGGTCGTGTGCGGGCCTTCGGGTTCCGGCAAATCGACCTTGATCCGCACCATCAACCGGCTCGAGGCCATCCAGTCGGGCACGATCTCGATCAACGGGCAAGACATCCACCGCAAGGGCCTCGACGTCAACGCCTTCCGCTCGCAGATCGGCTTCGTCTTCCAGCAGTTCAACCTGTTCCCGCATCTGTCGGCCACTGACAACTGCACGCTCGCGCCGATGGCCCTGAAGCACTTGTCACCTGCCGTGGCGCGCGAACAAGCCCTGGCGCTGCTGGACCGTGTGGGCCTCGCGCACAAGGCGAATGCCTATCCGTCGGAATTGTCGGGTGGCCAGCAGCAGCGCGTGGCCATCGCGCGGGCGCTGGCGATGCAGCCGCCCATCATGCTGTTCGACGAACCCACCAGCGCGCTCGACCCCGAGATGGTCGGCGAGGTGCTGCTCGTCATCCGCGACCTGGTGCGCGACGGCATGACGCTCGTGGTCGTCACGCACGAGATGGGCTTTGCCCGCGAGGTGGCCCACCGCGTGCTCTTCATGGACCAGGGCAGGGTGCTCGAACGCGCGACGCCCGACGACTTCTTCAACCGCCCGCAGCATGCGCGCGCGCAGCAGTTCCTGTCCGACATCCGCACGCCGTTCGCCACGGTCTGAGATCAGGCAGCGCTGTTGATCGCCACCGGGCTGCGCTCGGCGAACTGGCCGTTCCAGTAGGGGTAGTAAGGGTAGGGCGGCGTGGTGGCGCTGGCAGCATCGAGCCGGGCGACTTGGTCGGTGCTGAGCTGCCAGCCGAGCGCGCCCAGGTTCTGCTTCAGCTGCGCCGCGTCGCGGGCACCGATCAGCACGCTGGCCACCGTGGGCCGCTGCAGCAGCCAGTTGATGGCGATCTGCGGCAGCGTCTTGCCCGTCTCGGCCGCCACCTCGTCCATCGCGTCGACCACGCGGTACAGGCGTTCGTCGTCGACCGGCGGGGCAAAGCCGGCGGTCTCGTGCAGGCGGCTGCCTGCGGGCAAGGCCTGGCCGCGGCGCACCTTGCCGGTCAGGCGGCCCCAGCCAAGGGGGCTCCACACGATGGCGCCCAGGCCCTGGTCCTGCCCCAGCGGCATCAGCTCCCATTCGTAGTCGCGGCCGATCAGCGAGTAGTAGCTCTGGTTGGCCACATAGCGCTGCAGGCCGAGCCGATCGGCGGCAGCCAGTGATTTCATCAGCTGCCAGCCGGAGAAGTTGGACACGCCCAGGTACCGCACCTTGCCGGCGCGCACCAGGTCGTCCAGCGTGGACAACACCTGCTCGACCGGTGTCATCGCGTCGAAAGCGTGCAGTTGCAGGATGTCGATGTGGTCGGTCTGCAGGCGCTTCAGCGCCGCGTCGGTCGCTTCGATGAGGTGGTGGCGCGACGAGCCCACGTCGTTCGGCCCGTCGCCGCTGCGCAGCGAGAGCTTGGTCGAGATGATGGCCTGGTGTCGCCGGCCCTTGAGCGCTTCACCAAGGATGGATTCAGAGGCGCCGCTCGAATACACGTCCGCGGTGTCGAAGAGGCTCACGCCGGCGTCGAGGCAGATGTCGACGATGCGGCGCGCGCCGGCCACGTCGGTGTTGCCCCAGGCGCTGAACAGCGGGCCTTGCCCGCCGAATGTGCCGGCGCCGAAGCCGAGTGCCGGCACCTTGAAGCCTGAGCGGCCGAGAAAACGGTGTTCCATGGTGATGTCCTTGTGACAGTGGTGAATCAAGCGAAGACGGAGCGCGGCGAGGTGCGAGCGTCGGCGCGGTGGCTCCACAGCGCGATGCCCAGGCCCACCAGCGTGATGAGTGCGGCCACCCAGCCGAGTGACTGAAGCCCCGGCCCGTGCTCGACCGTCACACCGCCCACCCCCGCACCGATCGCGTTGCCGAGGTTGAAGGCGGCGATGTTCAGGCTCGACGCGAGGTTCTGCCCCGCGCCAGAGGCCTGCTCCAGCACGCGCATCTGCATTGGTGCCACGGTGGCGAAGGCGGCCAGGCCTAGCAGCCCGACGAAGGCCACCGCCATCCATGGCGTGCCGATGGCGAACTGCATCGCACCGAGCACTGCAGCGAGTGCGGCCAGCGTGCCCAGCGCGGCCGGCATCGTGCCGCGGTCGGCCAGGCGTCCACCGAGCAGGTTGCCGATGGCCATGCCGCCGCCGAACACGAGCAGGATCGGCGAGACCGTCGATTCCGGCACGCCGGTGATGCGCGTGAGCAGCGGTTGGATGTAGGTGAACACCGTGAACACACCGGCGTAGCCGAGCACCGTCATCGCGAGGCCACGCAACACCTGTGGCCGGAGCACAGCCGCCAGTTCATCGCGCAACGGTGCGGGGGCGGCATCGGCCGCATCGCCTTGCCGACTGGCCGGCACGAAGAAGGCGATCACCGCGAAGGCGGACGCACCGATCAGCGTGATGACCCAGAAGGTCGCGCGCCACCCGAACTGCAGCCCGAGCCACGCGCCGGCCGGCACGCCGAGCAGCGTGGCCACGGTGAGGCCGGTGAACATGATCGAGATGGCCGAGGCGCGCCGTTGCGGCGGCACCAGGCCGGTCGCGACGACCGCGCCCACGCCGAAGAAGGTGCCGTGCGCCAGCGCGGTGACCACGCGGGCGACCATCAGCCACCCGTAGCTGGGCGCTAACGCACAGGCCAGGTTGCCGAGCGTGAAGATCACCATCAGCGCCAGCAGCACCGCCTTGCGCGGCATGCTGCGCGTGGCGATGGTGAGCAATGGCGCACCCACCGCCACGCCGATGGCGTAGCCCGATATGAGCAGGCCGGCGGCCGCGATGGAGACATGAAGGTCCGCCGAGACCTGCAGCAGCAGGCCCATGATGACGAACTCGGTGGTGCCGATGGCGAACGCACCGGCGGAGAGGGCAAGAAGGGCGATTGGCATGATGGAAGCAACTGTGCGGCGTTTGTCGCTCGGTGACTAGAATGCCGGCCGGAATTTCACTTGTGACTTCAACTCACAGTAGGGGATTAGATGCCGCGCATCGATGTCAACCGCTCCGGCGAGATGGAAGCCTTCGTGCAGGTGGTCGAGCGCGAGGGCTTTTCGGCCGCAGCCCGCGCGCTCGGCATGACGCCTTCGGCCGTCAGCAAGCTCGTCGGCCGGCTTGAAGCCCGCCTGGCCATCCAGCTGGTGCACCGCTCCACGCGCAAGCTGCAGCTCACGCCCGAAGGCCAGCAGTTCTACGAGCGCAGCGTGCGCGTGCTGGCCGACATCGACGAAGCCGAGCGCAGTGCCGCAACGAATGCGGTGCCGCGCGGGCGTGTGGTCATCAACACCAGCATGTCGTTCGCCTCGCAGGTGGTGGTGCCGCTGGTGCCGCGCTTTCTCGAGCAGCACCCGCAGATCAGCCTGGACATCGTGCTCACCGACCGCGTGGTCGACCTGATGGACGAGCGTGCCGACATCGCCATCCGCTGGGGGCCGCTGCCGTCGTCCGACCTGATCGCCCGCTACCTCGGCGAAACCGGGCAGTCCATCGTCGGCTCACCGGCCTACCTGGCGAAGCACGGCACGCCGCGCAAGCCTGCCGACCTGGAGTCGCACCACCAGATCGACTTCAGCTACCGGCGCCGGCTGCCCGACTGGCCGCTGCGGGTCGACGGCGAACTGGTCGACGTGCCGGTGCGTGCCAGCGTGCGGGCGAGTGACGGCGAGGCGCTACGGCAGCTGGCTGTGGCCGGTGCTGGCTTGGCGCGGCTGTCGAAGTACCACATCCAGGCCGACCTCGATGCGGGCCGGCTCGTCCCGGTGCTGGAGAAATTCAACCCTCGCGACATGGCGCCTATCCATGCGGTGTACCTTGGCAAGGTCGAGCGGCTGCCGTCGCGCGTGCGTGCGGTGCTCGACTTCCTGGTCGCCACCGTGTGCCCGGACCCGCGCTTCAAGCCCAAGCGCGCTCCGGCTTCGCCTTGAAAGGACGGATCATGAATCGCAGTGTTGTGCTGCTCGCCATTGCCGGCCTGTCAGCGTGCTCGTCATACGGCCCCGGCTCGCTGAGCAAGGATGCGACCGTCGAGTCCACCCTGCAGACAATGGGCAGACCCACCGCCGACGTGGCGCTGCCCAACGGCGAGCGCAGGCTCGAATATGCGCGCGGCCCTTATGGCAAGCACACCTACATGCTCGACTTCGACTCGCAGGGCCGCCTGCAGCGCTGGGACCAGGTGCTCACCGAAAGCCGCTTCAACGTCATCCGCGCCGGCATGACGGCAGACGACGTGCTGTCGCAAATCGGCCATGCCTCCGAGACCTACTACATCGGCTGGCAGAAGCAGAACGTGTGGGCCTACCGCTACGAGACGCCATTCTGCCAATGGTTCCAGGTCGGCCTCGATCCGCAGGGCAAGGTGGTCGATACTGCGTATGGCGCAGACCCTCTTTGCGTCGACGACAAGCACGACTTCCTCTGACTTATGAGCATCACTGTCTACGGCATCCCCAACTGCGACACCGTCAAGAAAGCCCGCACCTGGCTGGCCGACCACCAGGTCGACATCGCATGGCATGACTTCAAGAAGCATGGCGTGCCCGCCACCGAACTCGACCGGTGGATCAAGGCAGTAGGCTGGGAAAAGGTGCTCAACCGCCAGGGCACGACCTGGCGCAAGCTCGACGACGCGACCAAGGCATCGGTCACCGATGCGGCCTCGGCCAAGCAGGTGATGCTGGATCAGCCGAGCGTCATCAAGCGCCCCGTGGTGCAGTGGGCCGACGGCACGATCACCGTCAGCTTCAGCGAGGCGCTGTTCGCGCAGCAGTTGGCCTGAGCGCGAACCAAAGCTGGCTTGATTGGCGACGAACTCAGCCCACAGGCTTCAGAGAGACCGTCACCCGGTGTCGGCCAAGTGCTGTCCTGTCCTTGGCGACCGGCAGGTTTGGGGTAGCTCGACGGCGGCATTGGCCCATGGGAAGTCGATCCGGGGCTATGCTGCCTGAAAACCAAGGAGAGATCACTTGCTCAACACCACGTTCAAACCCGCCTACCTGAACTCGCTCATGACAGCCGGAGCGGACCTCGAACTTCCGTACAACGATCTGGCGCCTCATGCCAACGACAGGATGACTGCGGCCTTGGAGCTTGCGAAGCACGCGAAGGAAACCCAGCGGCACGTCAAATTCCTTGCGATCAGTGCAGGCACGTCGGGAATCAAGCACCTTGCCGAGGAAGGTGCCGGTTACGTCACCTTCTCTCTCGTGCACTGATCCATCTGGCCGTCCCTGGCCAAGCGGTCGCGATGTTCGAAGTTGCCCTGTCTGTTCGTGAGCCGTCGACGAGGTCCACGACGTGTTGGGCACCATCGACAGCTTCGGAATGCTCTCGTGCATTGGAGCTGCGCATGTTGCCAGTAGGCCCCTTGCACCCTATGCAGCGCGAATGAGCGAACTGCGTGCGGCAAATAAGGCGCGTCAACTCGCTGCTGACGCACCTTCAACTGGCGCTTCGACTGAACTCCGTGCAGTTCACATAAACCCGCGCCGGCGGCCTACCGCACCTCGGCCGCTGAGAGACCCTTCAGACGATCTTCACGCTCAGGTTGGGCAGGCCGTCGATGTGGCACTCGATCACGTCGCCGCGCACCACCGGCCCTACGTTCTCGGGTGTGCCGGAATAGATGATGTCGCCGGGCATCAGCTCGAAGGCTTCTGACAGCTTGCTGATCTGCTCGGCTACGCTCCAGATCATCTGGTTGAGGTCGGCGTTCTGCTTGGTCTGGCCGTTCACCTTGAGCCAGATGCTGCCCTTGGTGACGTGCCCGAGCTGGCTCGCCAGGTGCAGTGGCCCGAGCGGTGCCGACTGGTCGAAGCTCTTGCCGATCTCCCACGGCTTTTTCTCGTCGCCCATTGCGCGCTGCAGGTCGCGGCGTGTCATGTCCAGGCCGATGGTGTAGGCGTAGACGCAGTCGAGCGCATCGGCGATCGCGATGTTGCGGCCGCCCTTGTGCAGCGCCGCCACCAGCTCCACCTCGTAGTGGTAGTTCTTGGTCAGCGGCGGGTAGCGGTGGTCGGCCACGGTGCCGGGGGCCACGTTCTGGATCGCATCGGTCGGCTTCTGGAAGAAGAACGGCGGTTCGCGTGTCGGGTCGGAGCCCATCTCGCGCGCGTGCGCTGCGTAGTTGCGGCCGATGCAGTAGATGCGCCGCACCGGGAACACCATGTCGCTGCCGACGATGGGGACGAAGGTGTCGGGCACGCTGAACGGCGTCTTCGCGCTGCCGGTCTGTGCGGTGCCGGGCAGGGCGCACCCGACGAGCGCGCCCAGACCCAGTGTGGCGGTGGTTCCAAACAGGGATCTGCGGTCCATGCCTTGTCTCCTTTTGTTGTCACTCTCCGTTCGGGCTGAACTCGTCGAAGCCGGCGCAGTGCACGGCGCACCCTTCGACAGGCTCAGGGCGAACGGAGGGTGGTGATGTCGATCACTCGCCGATTAAGCCGCCAGCAACTGCCTCAGCACGAAGGGCAAGATGCCGCCGTGCTTGTAGTAGTCGACCTCGATCGGCGTGTCGATGCGCAGCGTGACGCGCACGTCGCGGGTGCCGCCGTCCAGATCGTGGATCACGAGCGTGGCGTCTTGCTGCGGCTTGAGTTCGGTGCCCAGCAGCACATCGAACTTCTCGTCGCCGGTGATGCCCAGCGTCTGCCATGAGTCGGTGCCCTTGAACTGCAGCGGCAGCACGCCCATGCCCACCAGGTTGGCGCGGTGGATGCGCTCGTAGCTGCGCGCCACCACAGCCTTGATGCCCAGCAGGGCAGTGCCTTTGGCGGCCCAGTCGCGCGAAGAACCCGTTCCGTATTCCTCGCCCGCGAACACGATGGTCGGCGTGTTCTCGGCCATGTACTTCATCGCGGCGTCGTAGATGAACATCTTCTCGCTGGCGCCACCTTCTTGGGGCTGGAACAGCGTCACGCCGCCTTCTTCGCGGCTGCCGTCGGGGCCGGCCGGGATCATCAGGTTCTTGATGCGCACGTTGGCAAAGGTGCCGCGCACCATCACGTCGTGGTTGCCGCGGCGTGAGCCATAGCTGTTGAAGTCGGCCTTGCTGACCTTGTGCTCCTTCAGCCACTGGCCGGCGGGCGACTGCTCCTTGATCGAGCCGGCCGGCGAGATGTGGTCGGTGGTGATCGAGTCGCCGAAGAGTGCCATCGCACGCGCGCCCTTCACGCCCGAGTCGGCCAGGCCTGGCTCCATGTGGAAGCTGTCGAAGAAGGGCGGCTTGGCGATGTAGGTGCTCTTGGGCCAGGTGTAGGTCTCGCCTTTCACGCCCTGGATGTTTTCCCACAGCTTGCCCGGCTTGGTCTTCACCTGTGCGTAGTTCTCGCGGAAGGCCTTGCCGTTCATCGCGTACTTCATCAGCTTGTAGATCTCGTCGCTGCTCGGCCAGATGTCGCCGAGGTAGATGTCGCGGCCGTGCTTGCCCTTGCCCACCGGCTCGGTCATCAGGTCGCGGTTGGCGTTGCCGGCAATGGCGTAGGCCACCACCAGCGGTGGTGAGGCGAGGAAGTTGGCCTTCAGGTTCGGGTGGATGCGCGCCTCGAAGTTGCGGTTGCCCGACAGCACGGCCGCGCACACCATGTTGTTGGCGGTGATCACCTCGTTCAGCTCGGCCGTCAGGTCGCCGGCGTTGCCGATGCAGGTGGTGCAGCCGTAGCCTGCCAACGTGAAGCCCAGCTTGTCGAGGTACTGCGTCAGCCCCGCCTTGTCGAGGTACTCGGTCACCACGCGCGAGCCTGGCGCAAGCGAGGTCTTGATGTGCGGGGCGACCGTCAGGCCCGCTTCGACCGCCTTCTTGGCCAGCAGGCCGGCGGCCAGCAGCACGGCCGGGTTGGAGGTGTTGGTGCACGAGGTGATGGCGGCGATCAGCACGTCGCCGTTGTGCACCTCGAGCCCGCTCTTGGTGGTGTAGGCCTTGGGCAGGTTCTCGGCCGGCTGGTTGAAGCCGTTGGCCGACACCGGTTTGCTGAAGAGCTCGGTGAACTCGGTGCGCATCTTGCCGAGTTCGATGCGATCTTGCGGGCGCTTGGGGCCGGCGAGCGAGGGCGTCACGGTGCTCAGGTCGAGCGACACTTCCTTCGAGTAGTGGATGTCGCCCGAGCGCGGCACGCCGAACATCTTCTGTGCCTTGAAGTAGGCCTCGAAGGCTTCGATCTCGGTCTTGGTGCGACCTGTGCCCTCGAAGTACTCGATGGTCTTCTCATCCACCGGAAAGAAGCCCATGGTCGCGCCGTATTCGGGTGCCATGTTGCCGATGGTCGCGCGGTCGGGCAAAGACAAGGTGCTCGTCCCTTCGCCGAAGAACTCGACGAACTTGCCGACCACCTTCTCCTTGCGCAGCAGTTCGGTCACGGTCAGCACCAGGTCGGTGGCCGTCACGCCCTCGCGCAGCTTGCCGGTGAGCTCGAAGCCCACCACATCGGGCGTCAAGAAGTACACCGGCTGGCCCAGCATGCCGGCCTCGGCCTCGATGCCGCCCACGCCCCAGGCCACCACGCCGATGCCGTTGATCATGGTGGTGTGGCTGTCGGTGCCGACCAGCGAGTCGGGGTAGTACACGCCGTTCTTGTTGTGCACGCCACGCGCCAGGTATTCCAGGTTCACCTGGTGCACGATGCCGAAGCCCGGAGGCACCACGCCGAAGGTCTCGAAGGCCTGCATGCCCCACTTCATGAATTCGTAGCGCTCGTTGTTGCGCTCGAACTCCAGCTTCATGTTCAGGTCGAGCGCGTTCTTGGTGCCGTAGTAGTCGACCATCACCGAGTGGTCGACCACCAGGTCCACAGGCACCAGCGGCTCGATGGTGCGTGGGTTCTTGCCCATGTTGACCGCCACGTTGCGCATGGCGGCCAGGTCGGCCAGCAGCGGCACGCCGGTGAAGTCTTGCAGCACCACACGCGCCACCACGAAGGGAATCTCGTCGACGCGGTCGCCGCTGGGTGACCAATTGGCCAGCTGGGCCACGTGTTCGGCGGTGACCTTCTTGCCGTCGCAGTTGCGCAGCACCGACTCGAGCACGATGCGGATCGAGATTGGCAACTGGTTCACGTTGGGGAACTTCTTGGCCAGCTCGGGCAGCGAGTAGTAGCTGCCGGTCTTGCCGGAGGCGGTCTTGAAGGTCTTGAGGGTGCTGGGGAAGGCGTGATCGGCTGGCTTCTTGGCTGTGGCCATGGGTGCGCTCCTGGGCTGTGGTGAGAAGGGGATCCGGCCGATTGTGCCCCTCGGGTGGACAGCAAGCGTGACAGAAGTCCGCATTTCCCTGAGCCGCACTGTGCTGTTGCCGGCGGGCGGCGTCATCCTCTGTTCAGCCGTGGAAATGGCCCTGAAAAGCCGCTGAATTGCCCCCTTAATGGCCCGACCGCCCGCGAAAGGCGCTGCCCACAATCGATTGACGTGAACCTGCCCATCGTTTCCCCATGAAAAAGTCGACCGCGAAGCCCCCGGCCGTGGCGGCAAGCCCCGCCGCGGCTGCCTTGTCGGAGTTCGACCGCGAGCTGGCCCTGGCCCGCTCGGGAGGAATGGCGCTTGCCGATTTGATGAACCGCGCCTCAGCGCTGAGCCAGGTCGGCCGCACCGCCGACGGCGCGGCGCTGTATGAAACCTGGATCGCGCACACCGTCTCGCCACTGCAGCACGTGGCCTGCTTCAACTGGGGCACGCTGCTGGGCGCCATCGGCCGGCATGTGGAAGCCGAGCGCGCCTACCTGCGTGCGCTGGCGCTGAGCCCCGGCTTCCTGCAGGCCCGCCTCAACCTGGGCCACCAGCTCGAACACCTGGGCCGCACCGACGAAGCCCTGGCGCAGTGGCAAATGGTGATCGACAGCGCCGATGCGGCCATCGAGCTCTACCTGCACGCCATCAACAACTCGGCGCGGCTGTATGAAACGCAGCGCCGCTACGACGAGGCCGAGCGCTGCATGCGCGCCAGCCTCGAGCGCAAGCCCGACCAGAACGACGTGATCCAGCATTACGTGCACCTGCGCCAGAAGAAGTGCGCCTGGCCGGTCTACGAGCCGGTGGGCGCGCTGACGCAGAACCAGCTGCTGCTCGGCACCTCAGTGCTGGCCATGCTGGGCGCGAGCGACGACCCGGCGGTGCAGCTGCTGTCGGCGCAGCGCTTCGTCTACGAACGCACCCCCAAGCCACCGGCCGTGCCCTTCCACGAAGGCCAGCCCCAGCGTACCGGCAAGATCCGCATCGGCTACCTGTCGGGCGACCTGCACATGCACGCCGTGGGCCTGCTGTCAGTCGAGCTGCTCGAGCTGCACGACCGCGAGCGCTTCGAGATCTACGCCTTCTCGTGGAGCCGCGACGACGGCACGCCGCTGCGCGCGCGCATCCGCAAGGCCATCGACCACTACATCCCCATCGGCGGTGTGGACGACACCACCGCGGCACGCCTGATCGCCCAGCACGGCATCGACATCCTGGTCGACCTGCAGGGCCTAACCAACGGCGCGCGGCCAGCCATCGTCGGCATGCGCGGCGCGCCTATTCAAGTGAGCTACCTGGGCCTGCCTGGCACCTGCGCGTTGCCCGGCGTCGACTGGATCTTGGCCGACCGCTTCGTGATGCCCACCGAGCTGCAGCCCTACATGACCGAGCGGCCGATCTACGTGCCGCACTGCTACCAGGTGAGCGACCGCCAGCGCGAGGTGGCGCCCAAGCCCACACGCGCCGCTTACGGCCTGCCTGAAGACGCCTTCGTCTTCTGCTCGTTCAACAACACCTTCAAGTTCACCGAAGACGTGTTCCGCAGCTGGATGCGCATCTTGAAGCAGGTGCCGAACAGCGTGCTGTGGCTGCTCGCCGACAACGAATGGGCGCTGGCCAACATGCGCCGCGAAGCCGACGCACACGGCATCGGCCACGAACGCCTGGTCATGGCGCCGCGCGTGGCGCCGCCGGAGTACCTGGCGCGCTTCCAGCTGGCCGACGTGATGCTCGACACCTTCCCCTACAACGCCGGCACCACCGCCAGCGATGCGCTGTGGATGGGCCTGCCCATCGTCACCTACTCGGGCCGCAGCTACATCTCTCGCATGGCAGGCAGCCTGCTCACCAACGTCGGCCTGCCTGATCTGGTGACCTTCTCATTGCAGGACTACGAGCGCCTCGCCGTGACGCTTGCCAACAACCCGCTGCGCGTGGCCTCGTACAAGCGCTACCTCGCCGAACACGGCCGCGAGTCGAAACTGTTCGACGTGCCGGGTTTGGTGCGCGACATCGAAAACGAGTTCGAGCGCATGGCGCTCGAATACCGCGCGCGCTGATCGCCCATGTCTGCACGCCAAGAGCCCTTCCTCGATCCCAACGCCGCGGCGTTGGCGGGTCGGGATGCGCCTTCGGCACCGCAGCACAGCAGCGACGCACTGCTGCAGGCTCTCATCTGGCTGAACCGCCACCACGGCCGCGAGCGTTCGGCCGAATCGCTGCTGGCCGGCACGCCGCTCGATGGCCTGCTGGGCCCCGACCAGGCGGTGCGGGTGATGCGCGAGGCCGGCTTCAACGCCGGGCTGATCCAGCGCAAGATCTCCGACATCCACGCGCTGCTGCTGCCGGCGGTGCTGCTGCTTAAGAACGGCGACGTTGCCATCATCGTGGCGCGCAAGCCGGCGCAGAAGGGCGCCGACAGCTACGACGTGGTGATGCCCGGCCCCGAAAGCCACAGCTGCCAGGCGACCGAGGCCGAGCTGGCCGGCGAGTACACCGGCTTTGCCTTCGTCGCTTCGCCCAAGCCGATCGCGCCCAGCAGCAAGGAGCACGAAGCACTCACGCTCATCGACCCGAACAGCCACTGGCTGTGGGGCACGCTGCGCCGCTTCACGCCGTACTACCGCTCGGCGCTGCTGGCGGCCATGCTGAGCAACGTGCTGATGCTGGCCAGCGGCCTGGTTACCTCGGTGATCTTCGACAAGGTGATTCCGCACCAGGCCTTCGTCACGCTGTGGGCGCTGGCCACCGGCGGCATGATCGCGCTGGTCTTCGACCTGATCGCGCGCCAGCTGCGCACCCACCTGATCGACGTGGCCGGCAAGAAGGCCGACCTCATCATCGGCTCGCTGCTGTTCCGCCAGACGCTGGGCGTGCGCATGGAGCACCGCCCGGAATCGGCTGGCTCCTACGCCCACAACCTGGCGCAGGTGGAGGTGGTGCGCGAGTTCTTTGCCGGCGCCACGCTGTCGGCCATCAGCGACCTGCCGTTCATCGTCATCTTCATCGCCATGACCTTCGTGGTCGGCGGGCCGCTGGGCTGGGTGCTGGTGGGGTCGATCCCGCTGATCCTCGGCGCGGCGCTGGCCATCCAGGGGTCGCTGCGCCGCTCGATGGCCGCCAACATGATCCACCAGGCCGACCTGCAGGGCCTGCTGGTCGAAGCAGTCGAAGGCCTGGAAGACTTGAAGGCGGCCGGCGCGCAAGGCCGCTTTCTGCGCCGCTTCGAAGACGCCACCGCCGCCGGCGCAGAAACCGCACTGCGCGCGCGCAACCTCGGCGGCCTCACCAACAACATCTCGGCCATGGCGCAGCAGCTCGTCACGCTGGTGATGCTGGTCGTGGGCGTGTACCTCATCCACGCCGGCTCGGTGACTGGTGGTGCGCTGATCGGCGCCATCATGTTCGCCGGCCGTGCCGTTGCGCCGCTCAGCAGCGTGGTGGGCCTGGCCACGCGCTACCAGGGCGCGCGCGCCGCAATGGTGTCGCTCGACCGCTTGATGAACCTGCCCACCGAGCGCGCGCCGGGCGCCGCCTACGTGGCCAACCACCAGATCACCGGCCGCATCGGCCTGCACGACCTGAGCTTCGCCTACCCGCCCACCGCGCCCGACCAGCAAGCGCCCAAGGTGCTGAAGAACGTGAACCTGAAGTTCGAGCAGGGCGAGCGCGTGGTCATTCTCGGGCGCATCGGCAGCGGCAAATCCACCGTGCTGCGCCTGCTGGCCGGGCTGTACCAGCCGACCGAAGGCATGGTCGATGTCGACGGCATCGACCTGCGCCAGATCGACCCAGCGGACTTTCGCGCCCGCGTGGGCTTCGTGTCGCAGGAGCCGCGGCTCTTCAAGGGCACGCTGCGCGAGAACGTGCTGATGGGCCGCGCGTCGGTTGACGCCTCGCGCTTGAGCGAGGTGGCCCGCGTCACCGGGCTCGACCGCCTGGTCGCCTCGCACCCGCAGGGCTGGGAGCTCTCGGTCGGTGAGATGGGTGGCCTGCTGTCGGGCGGCCAGCGCCAGCTGGTGGCCCTGGCGCGCTGCCTCGTCACGCAACCGCAGATTCTGCTGATGGACGAACCCACCAGCTCGATGGACGCGCAGTCGGAAATCATGTTCCTGCGCCAGCTGAACGAAGCCATCGGCAAGCGCACCGTGATCATGGTCACGCACCGCCCGGCCGTGCTCGAACTCGCGCAGCGCGTGATCGTGGTCGACGGCGGCAAGATCATCCTCGATGGGCCCAAGGCCCAGGTGCTGGCTGCGCTGTCGGGTGCCAAGCCGGCGGCGACGGCCACGCCTGAGACCAACGCCTCGCCGAACGTTCACCTGCATCCGTCCACCCAGCCGGTGGGGCGCCAGGCGTCCGTCTAGAAATGAAGCCCCCACGCTCACTTCGTTCACTGCCCCCCGAGGGGGCGCGTCAGCCCCTTGGGGCGGCCCGGCGGTTCTGACATGTTTTTCAAACGCAAACCCAAGGCCCCCGAGAGCCGCGACATGGCCTACATGGCCGACGTGCGTGCCGCGATGGTGGTCGAGGCCACGCCGAAGACCACCTGGGCGCTGTACCTGATGGCGATCATCCTGATCACGGCCATCACCTGGGCCGGAATGGCCCGCGTCGACGAGATCACCCGCGCCGATGCACGTGTGATCCCCGACGGCCGCGAGCAGGTGATCGCGAGCCTGGAAGGCGGCATCCTGCGCGAGCTGAACGTGCGCGAAGGCATGCAGGTGTCCGAAGGCCAGGAGCTGGCGCAGATCGACCCCACGCGCTTCGAGTCGCAACAGAACGAAGGCCAGGCCAAGCGCATTGCAATGCTCGCGACCATTTCGCGCCTGACGGCCGAGGCCAGCGGAAAAGCGTTGCAGTTCCCGAAGGAAGTGGCCGACATGCCTTCGATCGTCGAAGGCGAGACCGATGCCTTCGATGCGCGCAAGAAAGCGCTCGACGAAGGGCTGCGCAGCAACCAGCGCAGTGTTGAGCTGGTGATGAAGGAGCTGGGCGTTTCCGAGGCGATGTCGGCCAAGGGCTTGATGTCCGAAGTCGAGGTGATGCGCCTGCGCCGCCAGGTCAACGACCTGCAGCTGCAGAGCCACGAGCGCGTCAACAAGTTTCGCCAGGACGCGAGCACCGAGCTGGTCCGCGCGCAAACCGAACTGAAGCTGCTCGACGAGCAGATGGCCGGCCGCGCCGACGTGCTGCGCCGCACGGTGCTCACCTCGCCGGTGCGCGGGCTGGTGAAGAACATCCGCACCAACACCATCGGTGGCGTGGTGTCGCCGGGCGCGCCGATGATGGAGATCGTGCCCATCGGCTCACGTGTGCTGATCGAGGCGCGCATCAAGCCCCGCGACATCGGCTTCGTGCGCCTGGGCCAGAAGGCCGAGGTGAAGCTCGCCGCGTACGACTACACGACGTACGGCGGCCTGCAGGGAAAGATCGAATACATCAGCCCGGATGCGCTAGGTGACACCGAGAAGGCCGCGGCGGACCAGACGTACTACCGGGTGACGCTGCGCTCGGATCGGTCGACGCTGAAGGAGAAGGGCAAGCCGTTGCCCATCTTGCCTGGCATGACCGGGACGATCGAGGTGCGGACGGGTGAGCGCTCTGTTTTGAGCTTCATCTTGCGGCCGATGATGAAGTCGAAAGAGGCCTTCAGCGAGAGGTAATTGGCCCCCCAGTCGCCTTGCTCCTGCCCCCAAGGGGCGCCAAGCGGCTGGCCGGGAAACCCGATCCAGCGCTTGTTGCTCTGAGCGCGCTCGGCTTTGCCATCGCGCTTTGAGCGGGTTCACCACCGCTCCTCCCAGTATCGAAAAATGGCGGGCAAACCGCCTTGCTTTCGGGGCATCACCCACGGGGTGATCGCGGTGTACTGACGGGGTTTTCTGCGCTTGTGCGCAGTCTCTCGGTCAGGAGCTTTGCCCCATGAATTTGTTCACGCCCCATCTGCTGCGCTTGTGTGCCGCCCTGGTGGCTGCCGGCGCCTTGATGCCGGCCGTTGCGCGCTGCATCGACGAAGACAACGTGGAGACGCGCACCAGCACCAATGCCAACGGCGTGCCCATCGATGCCGGTTCGGCCCGCGCCAACCTGCAGAACATGGTCAAGGAAGCATTGCGCCGCAGCCAATCCATCGGCTCGGCCAAGCTGCTGGCCGAGGCCGCGGCGATCGATGTTGATGAGACCAAGGCCAGCCGCTGGCCGCAGCTCACCGCCAACGGTTTCCTCGGCACCACCGAAAGCAAGGCGCCCGACGTGATCGAGTCGCGCGGCAAGCAAGGCCGTGTCGGCCTGGCCATCAGCGCGCCGCTGTTCGATGGGGGCCGCACGTCGGACCTGATCGACTGGCGCAAGAACCTCTCCGAAGCTGCCCGCCTGAACCAGATCAGCTCGGAAGAGCAGGTCGCGCTGCAGACCGTTTCGCTCGCCATCGAGCGCAGCCGCTACCGCCTGCAGGTGCAGGTGTACCAGCAGTACGCACGCAAGATGAGCTGCCTGGTCGAAGCGCTGGAGACCATCGTGCGCGCCGACAAGGGCCGCACCAGCGAACTGGTGCAGGCACAGAAGAACCTGCAGCAGGCCGAGATCCAGCAAGCGCAGACCGTCTCGCTGGTGCGCCAGATCGAAACGCGCCTGCGCCGCTTCGTGGGCGACGGCCTGCCGCCGACCGAGGGCCTCTCGTCGCTGCTGCTGACACCGCCCGCGCTGCCCGACCTGATTGCCCAGGCCGAGCGCGCCCCGGACATCGAGCAGATGCAATCGCAAGCCCTCGCGGCCGAGGCCTATGCCCGCTCGGTCAGCGCCACCCGCTGGCCGCAGGTGAACGTGGTGGCGGGCAACAACTACGTGCGAGGCACCGCTCCCGGCTCGAACTGGCAGGCGGGCATCACCGTCAACGTGCCGCTGTTCACGCCCACGGTCGGCTACACCATCGACTCGTCGGCCAAGCGCGCCGAAGCCGCCAAGCTGCAGCGGCTCGACGCCATCGAATCACGCAAGTTCCGCATGGCCGACGTGCACGAGCAGGCGCTGTCGTCGTTCGACCGCGCACGCCGCACCATCGACGTGCTGCGCGACAGCGACCGCGTGCGCAATTTCACGTTGCAGCAATGGCAGCAGCTCGGCCGCCGCTCGCTGTTCGACGTGATGGCTTCCGAAGGCGAGCACTACGGCCTGCGCGTGTCGTACGTGAACGCGCTGTACGACGGCGAGCAGTCCACGGCCTTGCTGTATTCGCTCGGCCTCGGCATTGCCGTCTGGCTGCGCTGACGTGATGGAGACCCCCTTGAACGGACAATTCGTCACCCTGCGGCCGCTGACCGCGGCCGATGCCGCCATGACCCTGCGCTGGCGCCTGTGCAGCCGGGCAGTCAACCTGAACCGTGGCGCCCAGACCGAGGCCGAGCAGGCGGCCTGGCTGGGTTCACGCCCGGCCAGCGAATACAACTTCGCCATCACGCTCAAGAACGGGCAGGCGGTGGGCACGGTGTCGCTGCTCAACATCGACCGGCAGCACCTGCGCGCCGAGTCGGGCCGCTTCCTGATCGGCGAAGAAGACGCGGTGCGCGGCATCCCGGCGGCGGTCGAGGCGATGAAGCTTCTCTACGAACTGGCGTTCACCGAGCTCAAGCTGCTGAAGGTGTATGGCTCGGTGGTGTCCGACAACCCGCTGATGCTCAAGTGGCAGAAATTCCTCGGTATGAAAGAAGAAGGGCGGTTGCGCCAGCACTATTTCATCAATGGCCACTTCCAGGATGCGGTGATGCTCGGGCTGCTGGCCGACGAATACCGCCGCGATGCCTTGCCGCGCATGAACATGCTCATCGCAGCAGGCCGAAGCCGGGCCGGCAAGACCGGCTGAAGTTGTCGAATCAATTCACCCTCAAAGAGACTCACCATGGACCAGGAACAGCAAGTCCTCGAATGCATTTACAAGGCCCTGCGCTCGCTCAACGAGGAGCGCGCCGCCAATGACCAGATCGACATCGGCCCGGACACCTGCCTGTTCGGCGAGAGCTCGGCCCTCGATTCGCTGTCTCTCGTGTCGGTGGTCGTGGACCTGGAGACGCTGGTCTCCGACACCTTCGGGCGCTTCGTGAGCCTGACCGATGACCGCGCCATGAGCCGCGACCCGGTGCCATTCACCGACGTCGGCGCGCTCAAGAACTACCTGATGGAACTGCTCTCGGAGCAGGTCGCCGCATGAGCGGAATCTATGACGGCAAGGTGGTGCTCGTGACCGGCGCCCGCCGCGGCGTGGGCCGCCTGATCGCCGACCACTTCCTGGAGCACGGTGCCCAGGTGGTCGGATTCAGCCGCAACGAAGAAGCCGGCGAACAGCGCCCGCGCTACCACCCGGTGGCGGTGGACGTTGCAGACGCCGACTCCGTGACCCGCGGCTTCGACTGGCTGCGCAAGAACCTGCAGCGCGTTGACATCGTCGTCAACAACGCCGCGGTGCTGACGTCGCAGTACTCGATGATCATGGGCGCCTCGTCGGCCCGCAGCATGGTCGAGACCAACCTCTTCGGCACCTTCATGGTGTCGCGCGAGGCGGCCAAGCTGATGAAGCGCACGAAGTGGGGCCGCATCATCAACATCGGCTCCATGGCCGCGAGCCTCGACCCGATCGGCGACTCGGTCTACGCGGCCACCAAGGCGGCCGTGAGCACCCTGGCCAATGTGATGGCCAAGGAATTCGCGCCCTTCAACGTGACCTGCAACACGCTGGGCATCACGGCCATCGAGACCGACATGCTGGCCCAGCTGCCGCGCGACAAGATCAATGCCGTGATCGCCGGCTTGCCGTTGCCGCGCTTCGCGACGGCCGACGACATCCTGAACGTGGTGGACTTCTTCGCCGCCGAGCGCAGCAGCTACATCACGGCTCAGACCGTCTTCCTGGGCGGAGTGAACTGAGAGCCTGTGAACAAATCCGACACACCCGCTCGTGCGCCCCAAACGGCGCCGCTCGTCGTTGCAAATGCTCGCTGTAGCCCGAGCTACAGCTGCGCTTTGCGCCTAGATCGACACCCTTTGGCGCACCCGCTCGGGCGCGCCGGATTCATTCACAGGCTCTGAGCGTGGGCATCGAAGGCGCCTGGGCGCGCGGCGACGTCCGCACCATCGTCAACAGCGACCTTCGCTCCAACACCTACCTGCTGGCGACCGGCCACGGGCGCGACTGCGTGGTGGTCGACCCTGGCCTGGACCGAGCAGCCGTCGAGGCGGGCCTGGCCGCGAGCGGCTGGGCGCCTGTGGCGGTGCTGTGCACCCATGGCCACTTTGACCACGTCGGCAGCGCGGCCTGGGTGCAGAAGACCTTCGGCGTGCCGGTGCATCTGCGCGCGGCCGACCTCAAGCTCGCCAAGCTGGCGAACTTCATGATGGCGGCGTTCAAGCTCAAACAGCGCATTGAATTGCCCGATTTTTCACTGATCACCGAAGACACCGCTTCCGTAGAGTGCGGTGGCAGATCGTTCCGCTTCCATGCTTTGCCGGGGCACACGCCCGGCAGTGCCGGCATCGCGGTCGACGACCTGCTTTTCTCGGGAGACTCGTTGTATGCACGCAGAACGGCTTTGTCCAGCCTGCCCGGTGAAGACCACACCGTGCTTCGCGCCTCGCTCACCGGCTTGTTCAGCTGGGTGGCTGGCAGCGTGCGCGTGCTGCCCGGCCACGGCGGCAGCGCCACCATCGACGAGATCCACCAGCACAACGAAGAACTGCGCGCCTTCATGGCGCATGGAATGACGCAATGACCGACGCTCGCCTGCCCTCGGTGTCCATCATCGGCGTGGGGCACCACCTGCCCGCCGCCTGGGAAGACAACGAAACCCTGTGCCGCAACCTCGACGTCACGCCCGAGTGGGTGCTCGAAAAGACCGGCATCAAGCGCCGCTACATCGCCGCGCCCGACGACACCGCTTGGGGCTACGCCGTAGCCTCGGCCAAGCAGGCAATGGCCATGGCCGGCGTGAAGCCCGAAGACATCGGGCTGATCGTCGCGTGCACGTATTCGGGCGACTACCTTTTCCCGCCGCTCTCGGCCAAGGTGCAGCAGCAACTGGGCGCCGTGAATGCGCAGATATTCGACCTGCAGGCCAACTGCTCCGGCTTCGTCTCGGGCCTGACCGTGGCCTCCGACCGCATGCGCGTGGACACCGACGTGCGCTACGCACTGGTGATCGGCGTGGAGATGTCCACCCGCTACATCGACCGGCATGACGCCAACACCGCCATCTACCTGAGCGACGGCGCGGGCGCTGCGGTGCTCGGGCATGTGGACGCAGGCGATGGCATCCAGGCCTCGGCCTTCCACACCGACAGCTCGAACTACGACTCGGTTCGCTTGCGCGGCGGTGGCTCGGCCTACGCGAACAACGGCCGCGCGTTCGACCCGACGCTCGACCTGATGGAGATGAACGGCCTCGCCACCTGGAAACAGGCCATCACGCACCTGCCGTCCACCATTCGCAAGAGCTGCACCAAGGCCGGCGTGGACCTCAAGGCCGTCGACTTCTTCGTCTTCCACCAGGCCAACCTGCGGCTCATCGAATACATGGTGCGCAAGATGGGCTTCGACATGAGCAAGACCTACACCAACGTCGCCGAGATCGGCAACGCGGGCTCCGCCTCCGCCGCCATCGCACTCAGCGAGGCGGTGTTGGCCGGCCATTTGAAGCCCGGGCAGCTGGTGGTGATTGCCGGCGTGGGGGCGGGGTTCAACTTCGCCTCCAACGTGTGGCGCTGGACATTGCCGGTGCAAGCAGCATGAGCGTTTTTGCCGACTTCGAGCTGGTGAAGGAAGGCGACAGCCAGTCGCTCGTCAAGCAGATCACCGAGGCCGACATCCGCCGCTTCGTCGAGATGACGGGCGACGACAACCCTCTGCACGTCGACAGCGCTTACGCCAGCGCCACGCCGTTCAAGGAGATCGTGGTGCACGGCATGCTGGGCGCCTCGTTCATCTCCACCGTGATCGGCACCAAGCTGCCGGGGCCTGGCGCGCTGTGGGTGTCACAGGCCATGGATTTCAACCTGCCGGTGCGCCTGGGCGACACGCTCACCGTCACCTGCACCGTGCTGAAGAAGCACGCGCGCGACCGCCTGCTGGAGCTGGAGACGCGCATCACCAACCAGCACGGCCAGACCGTGCTCACCGGGCAGGGCAAGGTCAAGCTGCTGGAGCCGCCCAAGGCCAAGGCGGCGGACGCGCAGGCCCGGCTCAAGGTGGCGGTGGTCACCGGTGGCGCCGGCGGCATCGGCCGCGTCATCTGCCGCAAGCTGGCGGCCGATGGCTTCTCGGTGGTGGTGAACTACCTGTCGGGGCGCGACCGCGCCGAGTCGCTGGTGCGTGAGCTGAACGGCACCGACCACAAGGCCGTGGCGGTGCAGGCCGACGTCTCCACGCCCGAAGGCGCGCAGCGCCTGGTGCAGGAAGCGCAGCGCCATTTCGGTGGCGTGAGCGTGCTGGTCAACGCCGCGTCGCCGCGCATCGTGGCCAAAAGCATCGACGAGCTGCAATGGGATGACGTGCAGCAGCAGTTCGACGTGCAGCTCAAGAGTGCCTTGCTGCTCGTCAAGGCCTGCAAGCCGGGCATGGCCGCTGCCGGCCACGGCCGCATCATCAGCCTCACCTCGCAGTCGTGGGACGGCACGCCCGTTGCCGGCTGGACGGCCTATGCACTCGCGAAAGGCGGCCTGGCCACGTTGACGCGCTACCTCGCAGCCGAGCTGGGCCCAAGCGGCGTCACCGTGAACTGCGTGTCGCCAGGCATGACGGACACCAGCTTCATCAGCGGCGTGTCGGAGAAGCAGCAGCTGATGGTTGCGCGCCAGACGCCGATGCGCCGCCTCGGCGAACCAGAAGACGTGGCCGAGGCCGTGGCCTTCCTCGCCTCCGACAAGGCGTCGTACATCAGCGGCCAGAGCCTTCGGGTGAACGGCGGGGGCTCGATGTCATGGTGAGCGCGGCACTCGAGGTGCTGCGTCGCGCCGACGCACCGATGATCGACGTGCTGGACGCGCTCAAGCAGCTCGACCGCAGCGAAGAGAGCTTTCGCCCGCTCAAGCTCGGCATCGCCGCCAACGTCACCGTCGATTTGCTGGGTAATGCTTTGCGCCGCCACGCCTATCTGGCCGGTGTGCGGCTGCAGGTGCTCAAGGGCGACTACGACAACCTGCTGGGCGACGTGCAATCGTTCGCCACGCAGGGCGTGGACATCCTGCTCATCGTTCCCTTCTTCGACAACCTTCAGCCTTCGTTCGAGATGCAGCTCGACAGCCTGGACGACGCCGCGCGCCAGGCGCCGGTGGCCGACTACCTGGCACGGCTCGAACTCGCATTGACGCAGGCGCAAGGCATCGGCACCGTGCTCGTGGCCGGTGCCCATCTCTGGAATGCGGTCGACGGCGGCAGCGTGCAGGCCCAGGCCGTGGCCGGCTTCAACGCCGCGCTGCGCGAGGCCGCAGCCCGCCGCAACAACGTGCGCGTGATCGACACGGCGGCCCTCGTTGCCGGCCTCGGCACACGCCAGGCCTTCGACGCACGCTTCTACTACAGCAGCAAGGCGCCTTACACGCCGGCTTTCCTGCAGGCGCTGGCCCGCCAGATCAGCATGGCTACGCGCGCCTTTGGCAGCGTCTTCCACAAGGTGCTGGTGCTCGACTGCGACAACACCCTGTGGGGCGGCATCGTGGGTGAAGACGGCGTCGGCGGCATTGCGGTCGACCCCTACAACCACCCCGGCAACGTGTTCTGGAACGTGCAGCAGCAGATCGTTGCGCTCGAACGCCAGGGCGTGCTGGTGTGCCTATGCAGCAAGAACAACGACGCCGACGTGCTGGAGGTGCTGGCCACCCACCCGCACATGGTGCTCAAACACACGCACTTGGTGGCGCGCCGCGTCAACTGGGACGACAAGCCCGCCAACCTGCGCGCGCTGGCCGCCGAGCTCAACCTGGGTCTCGACAGCTTCGTCTTCGTCGACGACTCGCCGTTCGAGGTGGAGGCAGTGCGCGAGCAGCTGCCGCAGGTGCGGGTGTTCCAGGTGCCCAAGCGCCTGGCCGACTACCCGGCGATGTTCCGCGAGATCTCCGAACTCTTTCTTGCCGGCGGCGTGAGCGCCGAGAGCAAGTCCAAGACGCAGCAGTACAAGAGCCTCGCTGAAGCCTCGGCGCAGCAGGCCGCTTTCGGATCGCAAGAAGAGTATTTGCGCTCGCTCGGTCTCAAGGTGCATTTGCACCGCGACGCCACGGCGCAGATCGCCCGCATCTCGGAGCTGGTGAACAAGTCGAACCAGTTCAATGTGACCACCCGCCGCCTGATGCCGGGCGACGTGGCGCAGCTGATGGAGCGGCCCGACGCCACGGTGTATTCCTTCACGGTCAGCGACCGCCTGGCCGACCACGGCATCACCGGCGTGCTCATCACCGAAGACGAATGCGAAGACGAAGGCGATGCGGTGAAGGTGCATTCCTTCCTGATGAGCTGCCGGGTGATCGGCCGCGGCGTGGAGTTTTCGGTCTGGAAGGCCGTCTTCGACGACGCCCGATCGCGCGGAAAGACGGTGTTGCATGCCGCTTATGTGCCGTCTGCCAAGAATGCCCAGGTGGCAGACTTCTTTGACCGCCTTGGCCTGGTGAAAACCGGCGAAGGCACCGACGGAAGTCGCTACTACGAGGCCCGGGTGTCCGACGTGACCCTGGCAGACAGCAACTGGGTGGAGCTCATCAATGGTTGATCACGCATTGGTCAAGAAAGTCATGGCATCGGTCCTGGAAGTCGAATCGGCGCAGATCGCCGAAGACGCCAGCATGGACACGATCGGCAGCTGGGATTCGCTGCGTCAGATGAACCTGGTCTTGGCGCTGGAGGAATCCTTCGGCATCTCGTTCCCCGACGAGGACGCGGCCAACGCCACCTCGTACAGGCTCATCTGCCTGGTGCTGGAAGAGCAGCTGGCCGCCTGAACATGAACTGGCTGCTGGAACGTTTTGCCGCGGCACCCGCGGAGAAGGTCGCCTTCGTCCACCTGGGCGAGCCCACGACCTATGCCGACATGTCGCGCCACATCGCCGGCTTCACTGCCGAACTGCAGCAGCGCGGCGTGAAGCGCGGCGACACGGTGGTGGTGCTGGCCGACTACGCGCCCGACGTGTTCTGCATGATCCTCGCGCTGGCCTCACTGGCCTGCATCGTGGTGCCGATGACGCGCGGCTCGGTGATCGAAGAAGGCGAGGCGCTGGCCATCTCCGGCTGCGACCACCTGCTGAGCTTTGCACCCGATGGGCTGAGCTGGACGCTCGAAGCACGCAGCATCCCCGCGCCCAACCCCATGCTCGATGAGTTCCGTGCCACCGAGCGTGCCGGCCTGGTGCTGTTCTCTTCGGGTTCGACCGGCAAGCCCAAGGGCATGCTGCACGACTTCGGCCGGGTGATGGACAAGTTCCGCACCGCACGTGCGCCGGTCGTCGCCATTCCCTTCCTGATGCTCGACCACTTCGGCGGCATCAACACCGTTCTCGCCATCACGGCGAGCCTGGGCACGGTGGTGACCGCGGAGAACCGCGCCATCGCCACCATCTGCGAGGCGATCGAAAAATACAAGGTCAACCTGCTGCCGACCACGCCGTCGTTCCTGACGCTGCTGGCCGCCACCGACCTGTCCACCAAATACGACCTGAGCTCGCTCAAGCGCATCACCTACGGCACCGAGACCATGCCGCAGGCCACGCTGGACCGCATCCGCGCGCGCTTCCCCGAGGCCGAGCTGCAGCAGACCTACGGCCTGTCGGAAGTGGGCGTGCTGCGTTCGCAATCGCGGCCCGATGGCTCGCTGTGGGTGCGCATCGGCGGCTCGGGCTTCGAGACGCAGGTGCGCGACGGCATCCTGTGGATTCGCTCCGAATACCGCATGGTCGGCTACCTGAACGCGCCCTCGGCCTTCGATGCCGACGGCTGGTTCAACACCCAAGACAGGGTGGAGGTCGACGGCGACTGGTTCCGCATCCTCGGCCGCATCACCGACCTCATCAACGTGGGCGGCCAGAAGGTCTACCCCGCCGAGGTGGAAGACGTGATCCTCACCCTGCCCAACATCGCCGACGTGGTGGTCACGGGCGAGAAGCACGCATTGCTGGGCCACATCGTCGTGGCCAAGGTGCGCCTGCACGGCCCCGAGCCGCTGGACGCGCTGCGCCTGCGCATCCGCAAGGCTTGCCTGGCCAAGCTCTCCGGCTACAAAGTGCCCGCGAAGGTGTCTTTGCTGGAGCAAGAAATCTACTCCGCCCGCTTCAAGAAGATGCGGCGCTGATTCGGGCAAAACAGGCCGGAAAGCCCCCCGCTTTCCGGCCTTTGCCCGAGATGCAACTGCGGTGTACTGGCAGGGTGCACAACAACTGCCGAAAGACCTCTCCATGGGCCTGATGACCGAGACCGAACTGGGCAACGCTGCCGCATCCGCACAGCAACGCTTCTGCTGGATCGACCCCTCTGCCCAGGTGGCCGCTGACGCCAGGCTCGGCCCGCACGTCTTCATCGACGCCGACGCCGTGGTCGGTCAGCAATGCCACATCGAAAGCGGCGCCCACCTCGCGCGCGGCACGGTGCTCGAGAACAACGTCTTCGTCGGCGCCCACGCCGCGTTCGCCACCGCACCCGGTGCCACGCAGCGCCCGGTGGTGGTGAAGGCAGGTGCCTGGATCGGCGCCAACGCCAGCATCGTCGCCGCCGGCATCGTGATCGGCGCCAAGGCCATCGTGAGGCCCGGCGCGGTGGTGATGCGCTCGGTGCCGCCCGGCGCCATCGTCGAGGGCAACCCGGCCAACATCATCGGCTACGTGGATGCGGCCAAAGGCCCGTCGCCGGCGCAGATCGCGCAATCGCAAAGCCGCGCCAGCGTCGAGACCACCCAGGTCAAAGGCGTGACGGTGCACCACTTTCCGGTCATCCCCGACCTGCGCGGCAACCTGAGCGTGGGCGAGTTCGACCGCCAGGTGCCCTTCAAGCCGCTGCGCTACTTTCTGGTGTTCGACGTGCCCAGCCGCGAGCTGCGCGGCGAGCATGCGCACCACCAGTGCCACCAGTTCCTGATCTGCCTGCGCGGCAGCTGCTCGGTGGTGGCCGACGATGGCGAACACCGCGTCGAAGTGATGCTGTCGTCGCCCGACCGCGGCCTCTATCTGCCGCCCATGACCTGGGGCATCCAGTACAAGTATTCGGCCGACGCCATGCTGCTGGTGTTCGCGTCCGACTACTACGACCCCAAGGACTACATCCGTGACTACGCCGACTTCATGGCGCTGGTCGAGGCCCGATGACTCCACCCCGGATCCGCAAGGCCCACCGCTTGTGGGGCAACACGCTGGTGCTGATCGACGCCGGCGTGGAGTTCTCCGGGTTCATTCACCACCTGCGCACCGAAGGCGACCGCGCGCGCTTCCTGCACGCCACCTCGCCCGTGCTTGCCGACCAGGTGGCCTGGCTGCGGGCTTACGCGCGGCGCAGCGAAGAAGCCTATTTCGTCATCCAGAGCCGCAAGGGCCAAGCCCTGGGCACGGTGCGCCTGGTGGGCTCGCGCGGCGACACGTTTTCATGGGGCAGCTGGATCCTCAAACCCGGCGCGCCGTCGACGGCGGCATTCGAATCGGCCTTGATGGTCTACACCTACGCGCTCGACGTGCTCGGCTTTCGCGACTGCGAACTCAGCGTGCACGTCGGCAACACCCGCGTGTGCGCATTCCACGAGCGCTTCGGCGCCGTGCGCACGGCGCAGTCTGGTGACTACCTCACATATTTCTTGTCCAACGCGGCGATCCGCGCCACGCTGGCGCGCTATTTACGCTTCTTGCCCAAAGGCATCACGGTAGAGGGTTGAACATGATTCCGTTTCTTGACCTCAAGTCCATCCAGCTCGCCCAGCGCGAAGAGTTGACCGCCGCGTTCAACCGCGTGCTCGATTCGGGCTGGTACATCCTCGGCCAGGAGGTCACGCGCTTCGAACAGGAGTACGCCGACCACTGCCAGGCCAAGCATTGCATAGGCGTGGCCAACGGGCTCGATGCACTGGTGCTGGTGCTGCGTGCGATGGACATCGGCCCGGGTGACGAAGTGATCGTTCCGTCCAACACCTACATCGCCACCTGGCTGGCGGTGAGCCACGTCGGCGCGACGCCGGTGCCGGTGGAGCCCGACGATCGCACTTACAACATCGACCCTGCGCGCATTGAAGCGGCCATCACTCCGCGTACCAAGGCCATCATTCCCGTCCACCTGTACGGGCAGCCGGCCGACATGGCGCCCATTCTTGGGCTCGCGAAGAAACACGGCCTGCGCGTGCTGGAAGACGGTGCCCAGGCTCATGCCGCGCGCTACCAGGGCCAGCGCCTCGGCGCGCACGGTGACGCAGTGGCGTGGAGCTTCTACCCCGGCAAGAACCTCGGTGCCATCGGCGACGGTGGCGCGGTGACGACCGACGACGAAGCCCTGGCCCAGCGCATTCGCGTGCTGCGCAACTACGGCTCGCAGGTGAAGTACCACAACGAAGTCATCGGCTACAACTCGCGCCTCGATGAACTGCAGGCGGCCTTGCTGCGCGCCAAGCTGCCGCAGCTCGATCGCGGCAACCAGCACCGTGCGTCGATCGCACAGTGCTACCTGTCCGCGTTCGCCGGGCTCGACCTGGTGCTGCCAGCAGTGCCGGCGTTCGCCGAGCCGGTGTGGCACCTGTTCGTGGTGCGCCACCGCCAGCGCGATGCGCTCGCCAAGCGCCTGGCCGATGCCGGCGTGGCCACGATGATCCATTACCCCGTGGCACCGCACCTGCAGCCGGCCTACGCCTCACTGGGCTTGGGAGCGGGTTCGTTCCCGATCTCCGAAGCCATGCACGCCGAAGTGCTGAGCCTGCCGATCGGGCCGACGCAGAGCGATGCCGATACCGAGCAGGTGATCGCTGCCGTAAAGCAGGCGGTGGCCTCGCAGGCCTGAGGCTGAGAGATTTTGAGTTTCCCTGCGGCTTCTTCTGCCGTTCGGGCTGAGCCCATATTCCGTTCGCCCTGAGCCTGTCGAAGGGTGCGCAGTGCACCATGCAGGCCTCGGCAATCTCCGCTCGCCCTGAGAGCCTGTGAACCTTTCAAAATCCCAGCCGGATTCGACGCAAGGAGGCTTCGGCGGGCTTGGGAAGGAAGCGACGAGTCGATTCGAAGGGAAGTTCGTCCGTCGAGGCGACTTTGCGTTGATGGAGGGCCTGCTGAGCCGCAAAGGGC
>Ga0307515_10000841_pt1 | contig 70532 bp, 78 predicted proteins | sample 17_EM_MG_FD_194513 | JGI IMG/M metagenome (GOLD analysis project Ga0307515, IMG submission 194513) | Populus trichocarpa ectomycorrhiza microbial communities from riparian zone in the Pacific Northwest, United States - 17_EM | ecosystem: Host-associated > Plants > Roots > Unclassified | place... | reverse complement strand
GTGTAGATGGGTAGCTATATAGATACATAGTAGATACATTGATACATAGATGAGAATACAATCTGAATATGTGAGTTTTAACAATTGTTGAACGATAAGTAGTAGCTATGATTTCCAGGCGCACCTGAACCATTCCAGGCGCACCTGAAGCATTCCCAAAGAAGATGTTTTTCCCTGACTGCTCTAGTGTGATTCGAGGTGCTTCCAGCCTTGTCACAGGCGCTCCCAGATTTGTCACCAGCGCTCCCAGACTTGTAGCCGGCACTCCTGGGTGCACCCAAAGTTCTCTCCGGCGCACCAAGGTGTTCCCAAACCTATCACAATCACTACCATGGGACTCCGGTACCAGTCATCGGAGATCTCAATTACTCAGAAGGCTGGCCGGAATGCCCACCTACAGTCTGATAGTCTTCTCAAATTGACGCATCTAAGTTTACACTCCACATCCTCTCAGACACTTCTGGAGTCTTCCAGAGACTAAAATACGTTTTGCTGATGCATTGTCCAGCTAGATAACACACGGTAGGCATTGACAATGATTATGTGCACTACTGATGTCGTTTCATTTAGATACGCCAGCTAGGACAACAACATTGCCTCATCAAACACTGACAGCAGTAGTCCCGCATTGTCATGTGAATGAATCCGCCAGTATGCCCCCAGCACATAGTAACTTATTTATATGAGGCCTATGGTTGATCAGGCTACGGACCGCCTGTCTGGGAAACATCGTGATGTCACACATAGGTTTTCTGTACTGGTTGTTACGTGAGTGCCAAAGTATTCTCACCGAAATCCACAATGTACCATTCCCCCGCCTACGGAAGAACCCCCAAAAGTCCAATGATTATTTTGGAAATGTGACAACAGCTGAGCTCTGGAGTGTGGCGAACATTCTCAACACAGGGGATGGAGTGACCATTGAGCTGTTGACCAATAGTGAGGAAAACAGGCAAACAACATCACTGAAACGAAGGAGATGCTGAGATCGACATTGTTTTCCACAACTTAGTTTGACCAACATTTCCAACTGCTCCCTCTAGGGCGAGAATACTAATCCGTCACAGAGTATGCAGCTGTGCGAGTTCTATTGTCACCGTCCGCCAGATAAGCCACATTTCGAGACAAACTTGTCGTTGGGAGCCATAGATCTACTCTCAAAATGAGATCAGGAGAGAAGGGACGGGCAAGCTAATACTCTTCCCAGTAAGGGTCTACACCTATCAGTTTGGCAGTAGGTATACTGCATTGCGAAAAGCTTTGGCGTTACCTTGACCGAGATTTCTCATGGCCTGTTAGTGCCGCAATTCAGTATGTTATTAATATTACCGCCATATCACGCCACATTACTGGTGAATTACCGTGAGTTATGGGATTTTATGGTTGGTTTGTATGCAGTTATACTGTTTGCATGATATTATGGTCTCTTGTGTGTGAGAGTTTCAACTGACACATTTGATTTTTATACCAATTCTGATACCGACAAGGTGTGGTTCACATACAATAATGATTTGTCACAAATACCTGTTATATCATAGCACTCATGTCATTAATCAAGATATATGATACTTTTTTGGTGTAGAAGTCGTTAAAGTAAATATATACACAAAGCTCGACTATTCTACTACTTCCGCAGTAACTCTCATCACTCCAGCAAAGCGATCCCGAATGTCAACTCAATGCCGCAGTCAAAGTTGACTGTTGAATTCCGAAACTAGGTTGGCGGTGAGAGTAATGGATACTCGACACATGTATACTGACCTTCGGAAATGTGAACATACAAATGAAAACTTTGTTTGACATGTGGAGCAGCAGTGTGCGACCATTCTGACACAATCGATATCTGTCTCATGAGACTGGTACTCCAACAACTACCTCGTATTCATCACTGCCCTTCTCTGATATGTACAGCTCTGGTATGGTCTCTGACCATTGTTGTCTGATTAATGTGGTTCTGACATTGCCCCTGATGATCCCGGCTATGACATTGCACTCTGACCCAGTGTCTGACAATTCTGGCTCTAATAAATGCGACCCTGACAAGAGTGGCCATGACAGGTGTGGCTCTAACAAGTGCAGCTTTGACGTAGTCCCTGACATGGTCTCTGACAATCCTGGCTGTGATAAACATCGCTCAGAGCTGATCTAACAATCCGGGCTGCGATGAATGAATTCCATCTCTGTCGGGCTCTGAAGGAGATTCATGAGAACCTAGCTCTCCTTCAGAGCCTCGACAATTGAATCTTGGATCTAACGAATCTTTCATTCTTTACATTAATCAGTCTACTATATGGCTAAGTAATTTGGCCATGAATAGTGTGGCTCTGACAAGTGTGGCTTTGACAGGTGTGGCTCTGACATGTGCAGCTCTAACATAGTCTCTGACAAGTTCCCTGACAAGGTCTCTGACAATCACGGCTCAGATAAACATGGCTCTGACTAGTGCACTCTCACATGACCTGACGATTCAGGATGCAATAAATGTAACTGACACGTGGGACTCTGACATGGACTCTGGCTCTGATTGGCTCTGACAAGGTGCCAAAAACTGCACTGAATACCAGGCGGCCCTGTTGGGATCATCATTTCCAATGTTTCTACTATATCATGTTATAAGATTCCAATGAAGCGACCTGGTTGAGTAGGTGTTGGTTATGATTACCACTGGGAACAAGTTGCAAGGCTTAAAGAACCAAAGAAACTTTCACAAAGCACTGTTCTGGTTGCAGTGCATCTTGACAAATTGATATTCCCCGCTAACTGTTCTGCATCGCAGATGACGGATACTTCGAATCCTCTATCAGCAACAGGTCATGATGTACTGTGCGCAATATTACACTCCCAATAGCATTGGCTTCCCCTGTATTGATTCTATAGATAAAAAGAACGGCGTATGACAGATTGCCAGGGCAAAATACTTGTTGACATACCAATCAATGGTTTTGCGGTGCTCAATCTCCTTCAATCGACTTATTGTCGAATTGATTGCCTTGTAGGCCCCACTTCTCTGCACACCTTGCCGTGTGAACTACAAGTGTCTCAGGAATATGCTGCAGCGTTATAGTGACTGTGATGCCATTCGCTTGGTATATGTTTTCATCTAGAATCTGTGATACACGGGATCCAGAGGTCCATAGGTGTAGACTGGTGATCTTATCTGCTTGAAATGTCGAAAAATTGGATATCGGAGGATCGATAAACTCTGATTTGCCAATGGCCTCTGGAAATGGCAGAGTGGCATTCGTATTGAATTTGCTCAACACTCCGTCCATGTGAGGTGTCAAACTCAGTGATGATTCATTGAACTCCAGATTATCCCCGACAAGAAGCTTTCTGCATACAGCTGCCATCAGCGAGAGGGGACTGGATGTAATGATTTGATGTGAGATAGTCACTCTGATCTCGATATGAAATAGGTCCATGTCCCATCATAACAGCTTTGGAAGACTGTTAACAATGTTAGCACAACAGTATCCATCCTTGATGACGTTTTTGTAAACAGCTTCACATATTGTGCTGTCACTGGGATCAGTAGAGCCCATTTCCTTCATACATTCTATATTGTGGAGAAGGGGATGAATTTTGGGTATCTTGCTCATACTGAGGCTCAGGCAGTATGGTGGGATGAGGTGAATGTTGCTGCCGACGCCACTAAGCGCCAGCTGTTGGTATTTGTACATGGTTTTGGTGTGGGAGTGGTCGCTGGCAATCAATTTGAAGCTGGTAACCGATTTGATGAACCCCAAGTTGTTGGGATGCCTGTCAAGAAGAGGAGCGCGCGCTGAAAGCCAGACCTTCACGATGTGCTTATATGTGGCACCGGTACATTGATTCACGTGGGTAAGTATGTCTCCAAATTGGCATATATCAGAGAAGCTGGGAATTATGGAAAATCGTTCTTCTATCAGGTTCAAACCCTTTTCCAGGCCATAAATATCTTTCCGAAAACCAAAATCCATTACCAGGTGTAATCTTTCAATAAGCCATTCAGTAGCTGGTGCCACCGGTCAACATTCATACAGTCATATATATCAAAACCTGCATGGGCATTGGCAAAATTTGTACCTTCCGCAAACTTCCACAACCCCACCTCCGCAGCAGCTGTAGTTGACATATGATGGTAGTGTGGTGTATGGCGGCAGCTGAACCTGCGGGAGAAACAAGGCATGTCATCGAGGCTTATCTTACATCTATGGCATCAATCATCTTTCACCATAGCTATGGTGCACTGCACTGGTTTGTCTGCAAGGAAGGGCAGAATTTGCGGAAATGCATGACCAGGGCGACTGTCTGCACCCAGAACCCTTATTTCGGGATTTGCCGTCTTCAGTGGAGTGCCCATTATCCTTGCGATGGATCCATAATAGCCCGACCTATAGGTGATGGGCAATGGTCTGTTTGAACATTTCGGTGAACGACCAATTACTATTAATAAGCTCCTCTGAATCGATCATCTCCGCTCCTTACAGGGGATGTTGATACTGAATCGAACCGTGCAGGCCATTGCGTTGTTGCCTAGGGGACAAATGTTGATCCACCTCACATGGGTTCCTCTGATGTGTTAGCAAAGAGTGATGAGATTCTACTATCTGGACAAATCTGGTCAACACTAGAGCCGACAATCATGACACGCTACATGCCCTGATTCACTGAAACCAATATATTATCTCACCCATGCTCTGTGACACACCATCTCTTACAATTGGACTCTGATGGTCTCTGACAAGCTCTCTGACACACTCTCTCCCAATAAAGGAAACTTGCTGGTGTTTCCCACCAACAATTTTGGGTCCAGATCTCACTGTATATACATTGGTGACTGGAATCTATTGGTTTGACCGGCGCATATGAGAGAAGGTTGTTAAATAGGGAATGTCCTAGAATAGGTTGTACCACTGCATTTGTGTTCAGATACCAGAACGGACTAGAGGTTCCTTCCATATTAACAGAACTCTCCTCACATCACCATACATGTGAATCCATTTTTCAATGTCCACAATGAGTTGAGAAAGCTGCTCCGGGTGTTAGGTATTGGCGTTGGGTACAATTAGTCTTCATTTGACGACATTTTTGAGTTTCGTTTTGCATAGGTTGGTATCCACAATAGAAAGACGCCATTGCCATTGTTAGGGTATAGCAAACGGAACAATGGGGTCACATTCATCATTCACAAATGAATCAACTTGAACTGGAGCCTCGATGAGGGCTCCCATGCTGGGGAACATCTCTGTCACAGGTGGCTTGCTGAATGTAGAGTTGTCAAATAGGGGAATGTTGTCTGCTGGTTGGTAGTCTAGCCCATGTCAGACAGCAAGATGGCTAGAATGTGGCTGAAGATGCAAATGTTGTCACGGCTCAAGCTGCGAGTGATGGATTGGGGGATACTGAGGAATGGTACTGAGTGGACGGAAAGGAATTGGTGGTACGGAAAGGCGCAGACGTGGATAGACGCGGGGATGGTGTAGGAATGTTAGGAGATTGTGGCGGTATAATATGCTATGATAAGGAAGTTGGCTGAGGTGTTGCGACGTCGGATGATGTGGCATGGTTGTACTGATAAGAGTTGTGCTGGTGGTGTGTCATATCATGGTTGGATATTCGGGTGGTACATTGGAGCATGGGGAATGATTTGAAGGTTGTGGATGAAGTGTATATAAAGAGAAGTTGTTGTGCTTGGAGGATTCCCTTTTTCTCAGTTTACTGGTTCTCTTGTTTAGCAAAGCAAGCACGACATTGAACTAGCTCCAATCTTTGTCTTGTCTTGACTCCATCGATACGAACTTCGATCTCCCGCCTTGAATCCGATATCACGGTTTAGTTACCAATATCACCTACGTCTACCCCCGCCCGTTACTCTAGAACGAATCTCTTACAACGTACTTGATATTGAATGTACCGTCAACATTGTTTGACCCCTTGATTTGACCTTGCATGGTATTACTGTGAAATCACAGACCGTTAAATCTCGATTTGCTACCTGTGTAGCCACGATCTTGTGAACTCGGATGTGCCTGCACCCTTCGAAAGGCTGTATGTACTGCAACGAACCTTGTTCTGTCACCTGTTTGGTATACATCGGACCGGATCATCGGTCGATTCACGTTCCCGATGATGGTCTTGATGAGCTTCTACGACTTACCGGATTTGATATCCGCCAATACCCATATCGATCCCCATATTCGAATGCGAGAGTGCGACAGTAACTGTATCTCCTGAACGAATTGGTTTGACCTCGCCGGCACTGATTGTTCCTTCTCCGAACCTGAACCTTTGATTGCGTTTGAGAGCATCAAAGGATTATTGATTACTGAGGTAGACGACCTTATCTTGCTTGCTTACTTTTGGGAACAGTCAGACGTTCCCTCTCATTGGAATACTGATTGGACGGAAGCCGCCGCATCCGGGGGAGGCTTAGAACTCGACGACCCCGTTTATGGTCATAACTGGACTAATTATTGGGGAGCCCACGCTTGGTTAAATTGTCATCCCTAGGACCCTTGTGACTGCGAAAGACACGGTTGTTTAGGAACACATTCAACAGAAGGACACGCACCAGCAGCAGCAGCAACAGCAAAACCTGCGCCAGTGCCTGTGATTGTTATTGAACCCCCGACACCAACCCCCTCGGGAATTGACCCATATGATTGGCACTGGTAAATGTGCTTGATTCATTGCGATGATGGGATCAGACAAGCACGATTGGGTGGCTCTGGTGTCCGCGGACGTCCAGGACATAATAGGAGGAATTGTCAACAGGAACCTGTCGGAGATCGATTTCGCGGAGAGACAGACACTGCTCGAAGAAGCACTGGGGGTGCTGAGGAGAGTAGCACAGTATACCGAACTCGCGGCCATGGTACAGAGGGTGTGCGACCACCCCGCACTGATAATCGAGTTACAGAATCAGATTACAGACCTGCAGACACAACTGGTCCTGCCAGCAGAGTGTGATCACTCGATGTTCGAACAACAGCTGGAGACATTGAGGCAGGAGTTGGAGGAAGCCAGGAGAATCCCGAGGACAGTGGGGGCAGACCACGATTTACGACATGAGCTGGACGATATGACATGGGACGCCAGACAATCGGAGGAAGAAGTCCACGCCTGAAGGACGCAGTCAGCCACTGCGCTATCCTTAGCAGCCTGGGTAGCCCCAACTCGCCCCCAGCAATCCGAAGACAGAGGACAGAAGTTTCCCGACTCCCCGGACTTTTCATGGTCGGATCGCGCTCAGTTGGGAGGGTGGATAGCTCAACTGTGAATGGTAATTCAACACAAACCCCCCAGCTGTCCCGACGAGCAGTCGAAGATGTGGTACGCATTCAATCGCCTGAAGGGAGTGGCCTTAGGCCAGATTTTGCCACACATCCGGGAGAACGGCGAGATAGGGCTGGAAGACCTTCCAGCTTTTATACAACTCCTGGAAGCAGCTTTTGGGGACCCCGACCGGGTAGCCCCCGCCGAACGGAGAATGCGGGAGTTTCAACAAAAGAACCATGAGTTCTATCAGCACTATGCTGAGTTGAAGGTTATTGCTGCAGATCTGGATCGGAATTCTTCGGCCTTGCGGAATGCTGTACGAATGAGGTTGTCTGAAGCGATGAAGGACTCATTTACGTATAGCGAGATGCCCGAGCAGCTTCCTGCGTTTGTGACAGTTTGTCAATAGCGACATAATCAGATCCGATAATGACGCGCGGAGAAAGCGGCACAGAACAAGGGGGGAGTGACAGGTTTTGCCTCTTCCCCCAGACCTCCGGCTCCCCCTAAAGATCCCGCAGGAGCTCCCGCTGGAACAGTGGTTGGATATACTGGACCTGCACCAATGGATCTCAGTGCAGGCAGGAGGAGGATTTCCGCAGAAGAAAGAGCAAAAAGGTTTACTGATCGAATATGCTTGTATTGTGGTGGGTTTAATCATAGGGCTGCGGAGTGTGCGGCAAGGAAGCAGGCCCAGATGTTCATAGCGGATGGAGCGGAGGTCAAGGAAGTCGGTGCCGGGACAGGCCCCGAGGAATCGGGAAAAGAACTAGTCAATTGAAGAAGGATGCATCTTCAGTTGACGGTAATAGTTTTGCTTTATATGCTTTGAAATGTTTTGGAATTTCGTGTCATTCAGTTACCAAGGTGGAGGTATTGGAAGGATCAATGGAAGGGAAACATTTAGTTATAACCTGCACATTGACCGTGAATGATCGAGAAATACCCACACATGCACTGATTGACTGCAGAGCTACAGGCATAGCATTTATGGATCAAGATTTCGCTCGCCATCATCAAATACCACTTCAAGAGTTGAAGGAGAAACGACAAGTCGAAGTTATCAATGGAAGACCTACAGAATCAGGGGATATTACACATGTTGCGAAAGTCGGAATCATGATCCAAGATCATCAAGAACAATTGCCGATGTTTGTTACAAAATTGGAACATTATCCAATTGTTCTTGGAATTCCCTGGCTACAACTACATGATGTTGCAGTACAGTTTGCATCTATTATGGTTACCTTCGGGTCACAGTACTGCACGACACATTGCCATGATGCACCTGTTACGCCATAGGGAGTTACGGAGGAACCTCGTCAGCCAGTTTATCCTCCTGACAGGATATTTGAATCACAGATACGCCCTCAAGGACGCTTCTGAGGAAATATTGTTATGCTCAACGGGTCTTTATTCTTCCGGATGGTGAAGATTGGACAACTGACGATATTTAAGGCATCACTTTACGATACTAATACAGATAGTGAAACAAAGGATTTGAAGGAACGCCCTCTGGAGGAGATTGTTCCCGAACAGTATTATGAGTTTCTTCCTTTGTTTAGGAAAATATTAGCAGATCGACTACCACCACATCGACCCAATATCGATCATGAGGTACGTTTGAAAGAAGGGGAAACGCCAACATGGGGACCTCTATACTCAATGTCAAGAACGGAGTTGGTAGTTCTGAAGGAATGGCTGGAAGATGATACGTCCAAAGGGTTTGTTTGTTAATCATTGTCACCTTTTGCAGCTCCAGTCCTGGTTGAGAAGAAACCTGATGGAGGATTACGGTTTTGCATAGAGTATCGAGATAATAATCGCAAGACAATGAAGAATCGATATCCCCTTCCCTTGATTAAAGAGACACTAAATATTTTGGGAAGAGCTAGAATATATACGAAGCTAGATGTACGAGGAGCTAATCATCTGCTTCAGGTAGAGGAAGGAGACGAACCTAAGTTAGCCGTTCGAACAAGATATGGCCTATTTGAACCTACAGTTATGCAGTTTGGGACAACAAACGCACCAGCAGATTTCCAGGGATATATCAATGATGCTATAAGGGAGGCTTTGGACGATTGTGCATCAGCATACCTGGACGACATTCTAATATACAATGATTCCGAGGAAGAATATGTCAGCCATGTGAAATGGATTATTCAGCGTCTGCTGGAGGCAGGACTGTATTTGAAACCAGAAAAATGCGAGTTTCATAAGGAATCAGTAAGATATCTAGGGTTAATTATATCGATGAAGGGGATTTCTACGGATAAAGATAAGGTGGAAACCGTGCGGAATTGGAGCTGGGAAAAGCAGACTAAGAATGTACGACTCAATCACGTCTTTGAAGTACAACAATTTCTCGGGTTGTGCAATTATGACTGACGGTTCATTACGAAGTATTCTGGAAGAGCGGAACCCCCCACAAGGCTAGAAAAGAAGGAAGAACCATTCGTATGGGAATCAGAGCAACAGTTGGCATTCGAAACCATGATCACCGCGTTTGGAACTGCACCAACCTCTGTCACTTTGACCGTGAGAGGGAAGTTATTATTGAAGCAAATGCTTCTGATTATGTGTCGGCAGGAGTATCATCCCAACGACATGTTGAAGGAGTGTTGCACCCTGTGGCATACTTCTCAAAGAAACATTCACCGGCGGAGTGCAATTATAATATATATGATAAGGAGTTGATGGCTATTATTAAGGCACTTGAGGAGTGGAGACTCAAGTGCGAAGGTGCTGCATACCCATTACAATTGATCACTGACCATAAGAATTTGGAATACTTTATGACAAAAAAACTTTTGAATCACAGACAAACTCGATGGTCAGAGTTTTTAACACCCTTTGATTACGAGATAGTATATAGACCAGGGAAATCAAACGGCAAGGCGGATGCATTGACAAGGAGGCCAGGAGACCTCCCTGAGAGGGGGGATGAAAGATTGAAAAAGATAGAACAGGTGGTTCTAAAGCTGCAGAACCTGCCGAGAGAGTTGTGTTTGTTGGCGGATAGCCCGCCCGCTCAGGGCGGTCCTTCTATCGCCGACCTTATGACTGACGCATATGAGCCTGATCCGTTATCAGGGAAGATACTGGAAGCTATACGTACGAATGGCAGCCTGAAAGAGATTATGGTAGCAGAGTGTACAGAACAGGATGGGAGAATTCAGTATCGAGGGAAGTATTATGTCCCAGAGAGAAATCAGTTACAGTTACGATTGATACAGGAACACCATGGTACTGCGCTTGCCGGACATCCAGGAAGGGCAAAGACGTTTGATTTTCTGGATCGACTGTATTATTGGAACGATATGCAGAAACAGGTGGATCAGTGTGTACGGAATTGCCATTATTGTCAGCGGTCCTGGACTTCCCGGCATTCAACGTTTGGGGTTCATCGACCATTGCCAGTCCCGGCGAAGCCATGCGAGGATATTTCGATGGAATGTGTGGTAGGGCTACCGGTGTGTGAAGGGTTTGATGCGATTCGTGTGGTAGTAGATAGAGTCTCCAAAATGCGACATTTCTTTCCCTGCCATACAACGATTGATGCCATCGAGATGGCCAAGTTGTTGTTACGAGAGATTGCACGCCTCCATGGTCTACCGGCGACAATCGTTTTGGATCGAGGTCCTCAGTTTGCCTCAACCTTTTGGGCACAGATTGCCAGTCGTTTAGGGATTGACTGACGAATGTCAACAGCGTTCCATCCTCAGATGGATGGCCAAACTGAACGAATGGATGCCAGTATGGAACAGTGCCTGCAAGTGTTTGTCAACCACCAGCAGGATGACTGGGTATAGTGGCTTCCTCTGCCTGAGTTTGCTGCAAATAATGGAATATTGGAGACAACTAAGTGCACTCCTTTCTTTGCGGTCCAAGGAGTGGACCCACAGATGTCATTTGCAGCAGAACCAACGAAGCAACAAGATCATCGACGCCGGAATGCTGATCAGGTCCAAGCCACGATGCAATAGATTCACGAGCACCTCCAGGTTGAGATGAGATGAGGCCAGGCAGTACAGGAAGACGGTACCAACCAGACCCGGATTCCCGCACCAAATATACAGGAAGGAACCCAGGTCTGGCTGGATGCTCGACATATACGAACCACCCGACCTATGCGAAGTTGGATTGGAAGAGGTTGGGACTGTGTAAAGTCCTTCGGAGGGTATCTCCAGATGCCTATGAGTTAGAGTTACCTGCATCCAGGCGAATTCATCGAGATCAACCCATTTCGCTTTGGGATCCAGTGATAGAGGACCCCCTGATTGGACAACGAATAGAACCTCCTCCTCCGGTAGAAATGGATGGTGAAGAAGAATAACAGGTATCGAGCATCGAAGCTAGTAGGATATATAGGAGTGAGTTACAGTATTTGTTACGGTGGACTGGATATGACTCCCTGACTTGGGAACGTGCGAAGTTTGTGGATGGTCTACAAGCGGTGGATGAGTTCCACCAACGACACCCACAGGAACCAGGGCCATTGGACAATGTTCTCGGAGGACCTCGAACCTAGGAGAGGGATACTGTCACAGCTCAAGCTGCGAGTGATGGATTGGGGGATACTGAGGAATAGTACGGAGTGGACGGAAAGGAATTGCTGTTACGGAAAGGCGCAGACGTGGATAGACGAGGGGATGGTGTAGGAATGTTGGGTGATGTTGGCGGTATAATATGTTACGATAAGGAAGTGGTCTAAGGTGTTGCGATGTCAGGCGATGTGGCGTGGTTGTAGTGATCAGAGTTGTGATGGTGGTGTGGAAAATCATGGTTGGATATTCGGGTGGTACATCGGAGCATGCGGAATGATTCGAAGGTGGTGGATGAAGTGTATATAATGGGAGGTTTTTGTGGTTGGTGGATTCCCTTTTTTCTCTCTTTACTCGTTCTCTTGTATACCAAAGCAAGCACGACTTTGAACTAGCTCTGAGCTTTGTCTCGTCTTGACTCCCTCGATACGAACTTTGAGCTCCCGCCTCGTTTCCGATATCACGTTTGAGTTACCAATATCACGTATGTCTGACCCGGCCCATTACAAATGTATTCAATGGCAGTGAAAAGTGAGATCACATTGTCGGGACAAGACCCTGCCGCACAAAGTGCACATTATAGACAGCATTATTGAAGGTGAAATGTTTGTGATTAAATCCTCCCTGGAAATTGATGATTGTGAGGCTCCTATTATGCGTTCCAATGCGGTGTATTCAGCCAACCCTGAATGGACTTGGATGCTAGCCTAGCCTCGTGATATTGTTGTATCACACACTATCTTTTGGTTTGGAGTATAGTATCGTCAGCCCCCTTTGCTTCCTTGTGTGGAATGCTGGGAAGTTCTGCTTCAAAGCCCCATTTTCGGCTACCCTAAACTGAATGGCCTGAGTTGAAGTCTCAGCTGCACTCCAATCAGGATATCTACACAACAACCCCTCAATTCTTTCTGAACCATGTTGTGCACAGCCTTACAAAAACCCACCAACATTTTGGTATCTACCTATTCCCACTTGTCTCAACCAAACAGCATTGTGCTTCTTCAGACTATCCAGACTTCAATCTGCATCGCTTTCTCAACCTGATTGAGTTGAACATTCCCCTCAGAGTACCAATGGGTGTCAGCGTAGGCATCCAAGTGAGCGTGGGTCTGAGCGCATCCAGTACTAGTTTGTATATAACCCATATAATCCTCACCTATTGACTCAGATCAATGATAGTTCACTTCATGACCATGATATCAATTCAGCGACAATTATATCCACTCAGCGACCCACATATCTGCTGAATAACCATCATTATGACATGAACATGAGATCATTGGAGATGGCCCACTGGCGTTTCGATCTGGACAAATGAAATCTGTGCCAGCATGCCAAAGAGGTCTACCCAGGACATAAATGCTGTGAGTTGCCAGTCTGCATTCAGTGAAGGCCTTGCAGAAGTCCTGGCATGGACAAGTGAACACGACAAATCCACATTCCATGTATACACCAATATTGCATTGAATACTGAGGTGCGAGGTGTAGCAATGATGTTTGACAATGTGTGTAAATTCGACTCTGACATGCATCAGTAAAAACTAAATCTCCTTCATTAAATTTATTTACTTTATTGTATGCGCAAACTCAAAAAAATTGAAATTGAGGTTTTCCTGCAATATGGCATTGCTTCAATGTTCCCGAGTGTTGTTTGAGTTGTCGCGATGCCATTGTCAAGCATCACGACCACTGTACCCACTGTCGTGAATGTGACAATGAGCACTTGATGAACGGTTCACACTTCCTTCCGCAAAATCCCAAATCTTCCTTTGGCATAGACCTACGTCACCCAATTCAATCAGTCCTCGAAATGATTGTAGGACTCGCTCCATATGTGCAATGATGCGTGTAGGGCTTGTTTTTAAAGACACTCATGGCTAAATTTGACCAATAATAGTTACCGTGCAGAAGTGGTTCACGATATATGATTTGTTGATACAGGATCGTCAGTACATTGCAGTTCAACTGTCGGGGGAGGGCTATGCATCATTGCGATTCTGATTTCCCGCGTTTGAGATCATACTTCAGTACACCATCAGTTCGATTCTATTTACTACTATTATGATATATCGACGAAACCTAGAATAAAATCGCGCATAAAGGAAATCGTAAATCCAATTGCTGACGCCATTTCTAAACTCCAAGCGGTGATGCACCCTCGACAGTTGTACTTCAATCGACTAATCCCGTATTTTCAAAGCTGGTCATGTTGGTGATCAAATTGCTGTTGATGTTGCTATCGCTGTAGGGTACGGGCTGGCTGCTGGTGGCGATGGCAGACCCACTCAGAGGCAGAACATCTTACAATCGCATACAAGCTTCAGCGGCAGCAACAAAGCTGCTGAGACAATTAACGGAATGGTAGCGCTGCTGTATCAGCTCCTCACGGACGGAATCAAGGAAGGCTTCATTAGGCTTAGCCATGGGTACGGGTAACCAGCCAGCGGTCTGGGTTTGGACCGCAAAAACGGGTCGGTTCGGTTCCAGGCACGTCCCACAACCCGAGCAGCTGACTCTTGGCGGGCCACACCCGGACCTGTACCCGTCAACCCGCGGGTTTCACCGTCTTTGCATAGACCCGTTGGTACCAATCTCCAGTTCTGCGTTTCGGGTTTCACATTTCTGGTCGCATTCGGATATGCTACCGTTAATCGTAAAATATTGACGCTGGTACGTCACAGTGCATTTTTGAAGTATTAGCCACCTTGATGTTCAAAACAAGCATTCTCACACGCCCAATCACAGCCTAAAAATCAGCGTCCCCAGAGCGTCAACAGAGCATCAACAGAGCGTCAACAGAGCGTCAATGATATTTGGTCTTGCAATCTGTTTTGCCTATAAAGGCAGCCAATAAAACATGTATGAATGACTACTACCAATCGGAGGCGTGATTTCGCAGGATGCATGACGAAAAATTGTTGACGCTCCATTGATGCTCATTATCATGATGGGGCAGGGAAGGTATTGCAATCTGTTTTGCCTATAAAGGCAGTCAAAAATGCCTCTATGACTGTCTACAACCTATTGGAGGTGTGATTTCCCAGGACGCTTGACCAAAAATTGTTGACGCTCCGTTGACGCTCATTTTGCCATGGCTGTATCCGCAATATGCAATCATTCAATTTGGCACAGTGCATCATTCACATTGTTCGGGCTGCCTTTCTGGCATTTTTATTTACTTTCTTCTTGATCACTACTTTGTTCTTAAATAATACATAAATATATTTAATAATAATCTCCAAAATCCTGTGTCTTTCGCTCAACGCTCGTCATCAGGTGCATGATCGCTCAATTCGCTGCTGTTGTCTTCAAAATGATTGTTAGCTGCATTGCCACACCATAGAGAGTGTATTAACCTTCATCAGTCAGCATATCCGGATCAAAATCGGTATCGTGCTCGGTTTCCTCATCAATGACAAATTCCCCACGGGGAAGCGCTATATTCCAATACGCATATCTGGCAGGCAAATTGTCGATTTGAGAACATTGAACGCCGGAAATGTTATGGGTTGGGGCGGGTGGTGTGCCCGGCAGTGTTGGAGTGGCCTCTGGAGTCCGCTCTCGGCGTCAGTCGGGTGGAGGTGCACTTGTTCCTTTGCATCCCCATTGTGTCTGCGAATTCTGTGCGGTGCCATTTTGGCAGGGAAGGCAGCTGGCCGTTTGGTTTTGACGGAGCATTGCCAGGTGTCTGTGTATCGCAGCCTTCACCTTTTTGGGCGCAAGAAACTCAACACCCCGCATCTTCTCTTCTCGAACCTCGGAGCGTGGTTTCTTAATCAGGTATTTCGTCTCCTCGATTGCGGTGCATGAAAAGCCTTCTCTGGCCATTTTGGCCATATTCAACGCCAGGCGCATGTTGGACTGTTCCAGCTGTACCCGACCTCCTTGCCTTGCCATAGTTGCAGACATATTGAAAACCTGCGAGACATTAGTTGCTGCTTCTAACAATGAAATTTGGCTGTTACCTCTACCATATACGCTTCTGTAGCCACCTCTAAGGTGATTGATGCCTGCTTCGTCCACTCACGGGGATGCTTATCAGCAAATTCAACTGCAAAAATCCCCGAGCTGACAACATCATGATGTTCGATTTCGCGAACTGTGCGGACTCATGCCTTTGTCGACCGTGGAAATTTCCCGATATGGGCAGCGATAAATTCTTTGCATAGCTCTCTACGAACACCCACTGTACGTTATACAGTTAATTGACCGCCGATTGCCTCGATATGGATACACTCACATCCCACCGCATGCTGCTTCTTATTGTTCCTGCATGCAGTCTTGCGGACGATTTTTAAATGTGCATCCTCGGTGATATGTTTGGTGGCTGCTTTCGCAGCGTCGCCGTGAACTAACTTGTGTCTGCGCACTCGTTGTGTGCCAAGAATGTCCGTATTTGTTGGAGCGCCCGCCAATTGGGCGGTATTCGATCCGCTCTCACCTGGCTGAGCTGGTTGTGTATCCATGGTGTGCTGGTGTGGAATAGGAGAGGAAGATGATAACAAGAGGAAGTGGGAAGCCCTGCGGACTACATAGTTAGCTTCTTGTCAGAATGGAATGAGTAGCAGGCAACACGATCGTTATGCTCAAGATGAATCCTGCTGAGTACGGCTGCAAGTTGCAGGGGTTTCCCACCGCCCCTCAATGGGCAAAGAGTCAGTCTGATGTTGATTGTTTGGTATCTGGGATAAACTGCGGTGTACGACCGCCGCAATCGCCTAATTGCTATATATCAATAGGATGTTGTTCGAGGGAAAGGGCGTCTGCTGATGTTTGTCTCGAATAATCCCCGGGATATTGCATGAAAATGACGCTAACAATCATGTCATGATGTACGGTTAGCGTCACTACTCCTGGTTTATTGACAGTCAAGAGGGAGATTTTGCTTTGTTCAAGATGAGTAAACGTACTAACCTTGACATCAAAGACGCAGCATGCCTCCATATTGTCCATAACTTGCAACATCCAACATCCAACATCTCTCCCAATAACAGTCAACACGAAATACAATGGTCAATGCCTCAAAAATGGATTTTTCGTCACTTCAGGCTGGCAGATACAGCAAATCGACAAATCTGTCAACCCAACGGCGTCATCATGCGAATCAAGACAAGAGCGGCTTGGAAGCATAGAGAGTCCGAGCACTTGGGGCATTGCGCAGCTTGGGATCCAAAAAGAATCTAGCAGCCGAGAAACGACGAGAAATGCATTTCTCAAGCAATGAAGAGAAAGAGAAATGGATTGAGGATTATGATGGGAGAGAGACCGCTGGGGCAAGAAAGCGAGTTGAAGACGCAGAGGCAGCAGTTCTGGAAGAGCAGGACGATATGAAGCATGCTGAAATCGCGGGATTGACGTACAGAGAGCCCGAAAAACCATTTGAGCAGATGCTGGTTGCTATTGGAGACAGTATGAGTGATCTTGTAAGTTCCGACGATGGGGAGGCTGGGGAAGATGAGGATGATGAAGAGATTGAGCAGGGCTAGCTGAGTGAAGATGACGAACCCGGCTGGGTGATGGGCACAATCACCAAAACGGTAAAGCAGCGCATGGAGATGTTGCGGCCGAAGCAGATGAAGCTCGACCAATTGACTCCACCGGGATGGGAGGATGCAGCCGACTACTTCCGTGAACAAGATTAGAAGTACGCCACATTGGAATTGAGGCTTCAGGCAGTCATTCAGCTGCAAACGATTGATGACGCTCCGGCATATCTACCGACAACATTTGGAGAGCAACTCGAGAGTGTTGACATTGTCCCCGGAATATCGCAAAGGCCGCAAGGGACTTCTCGACCAGGAAGTATTCATATCAGGTAAGGTTCGGTGAATCCGCAGTCAAATCCAGCATAACTAGCGGTGAACCAGCTGCGGAGCCCGATTCGTCAATGTTGCTGAAAGCAAAGCCAGTTGAACCAGTAAGCTCTGTTGAAGCAGTAAGCTTTACCCCTGCATATAGCCTCCAGCTAATTACCATATAGATATCGGACTCCGATGAAGAGATAGTGATGGCTCCTGCGTGTGCGGAAGATTAGATATGCAAACTGTAATTGTCGACGTCCGATCGCAGTGAAAAGCAAGTTGTTTACAAATTTTGCTATGTGTCAGCTTTTTCTTGATTTCAGTGACAATATTGTGAGACATGATAATTTGTCTGTGCATGTGCAAGGGTCGAACGCACCATCTGAAAGTTCTAGAATCCAAATCGCACTGTAAGACGGCCAAAACGTGCAATTTCTTTCTGCAAGTGACTGTGAAGTGACAATGCAAAAGCAATATTAGTGACGAAATGTGCTAACAAAAGATAAGTGGGTGATTCCATACGTGTCATATAAAGACCGGTCAGTGCGCATGACGAATCGATTTGAACGACAACCGTCATGCTAAATTCATCCAGGTATCCAACTGCATAACTCTCCGCACAGTCCTGGTGCACATGGTTGAGATATTCGAAATTGCATGTGGTACGTCATGGAAATCGAGGAGAAGGAGCTGGATAAGGAATGGTGAAGAGGTCGAGCTATATTTACGCAGAACTAGTGAAATGATCCACATGCCGTCAATTGCCGGCCGAAAGCGCGGGAATGTGATAGGGCCACCTCATTTCTCACTCAGATGGCATAGATAGCAGTTTATCAGAATTTGAAGGGTAACAAAACTCCTGGATGCAAACGGTAATACATACAAACGCAATTCTGGAGGTTAATAATGAGTATACGATTTGTTGCATACAATTATTGAGTGTACAAAGGCGGTTTCAAAGTGAATAATGTGAGCGTCAATAGAGTGTCAACGATGTTGAGTCTTACACATTCAGCAATCAATGGGCTGCATTGTCACATCCTTCCAAAGTGGATGTAGAGGTCGGCGTTATTATGAAAAAGGTGAATGAGACACTCGTTGCCACATCATAAAAATGAGCATCAACGAAGCGTCGACAACCATTGGCATTTTGTCATGACACATCCTGTAGGCTGCGTGGTGACAGTACGTCATAATCAAAATATCGGCCGCCTCTCTATGGAACAATGGTGCTAGCAGCATTTCTACTATGTTTCAAAAATGAGTGTCACAAGAGCGTCAACGACTTTTGGACTTCCATCAAGGAAAATGCATGAGCCGTGCGGCGACGTTACCCCATAATCACGCTATCGGCCGCCGCTCTAGGCAAAACCCCTTGCAACAACATCACTACTATGTCCTAAAAATGAACATCAACGGACCGTCAACGACTTTTGGCCTTGTATCATGTAATATCCTAGGGCTGTGCTGCGACATTGAGCCATAGTCAGATTATCGGCTGCCTTTCTAGGCAAAAATGGTTACTACGCCATCGCGACTATGTCGTACAAATGAGCGTCAACGGAGCGTCAATGACTTTAGCCCATGCATCTTGGAATATCCGAGGGCAGTGGGGCCACATTAACATATAATCGCACTATTGGCCGTGTTTCTGGGCGAAAATGCTTTCTACGGCATCGGCACTATGCCCTAAAAATGAACGTCACCGGAGCGTTGACAACTTTTGACCATGCATCAGTGAAAATCCGGGGGGAGTGCGGCGACATTAACACATAATCGAACTATCGACCATCTTTCTAGGCAAAAATGCTTTCGACGACATCGTCATTATGCCCTAAACATGAGCGTCTACAGAGCGTCAACAAGTTCTGGCCATACATCTGGGAGAATCCGAGGGCAGTGCGGCGACATTAACGCATAATTGAACTATTGGCGGGCTTTCTAGGCAAAAATGCTTTCGACAACATCGTCACTATGCCCTGAAAATGAGCGTCAACGGAGCGTCAACGATTGTAGGCCTTCCAACTTTGAAAATCAAGGGGCTATGCGACCCCAATGATCTACAATCCTACAAGTGGCCGCCGTTCTAAGCAATTGTGCTTACGACAAGATCGGAAGCATGTCCCACAATGAGCGTCAACGGAGCGTCAACAATTTGTGTGCTGGCATCTCAGATAATCTAACCGGAATGGAATGCAGATAAACCACAATGATTCTATCGACAGCCTGTATTGGCAAAAATGCAAGTGACGATAGCGCGTCCCCCTCCCACAATTCAGCGCCCACGTTGCGTCAAGGCTCCGAACGCTACACCACAGTAAACTGCACTATGCCGTTCCTAAATGGAGTATGACGCGGTCAGTCATTGCAATCTGTCCTTGTATTCAACTTCACAAATATGCATGCAATGGCTTATAGATCTGATTATTTTCCTTGTAGCTGTAGAGTCAATATGTAAGAACCTGCAGTCGGCTTTACTGTATCGTTATTTTCAGCAGTCTGTCAAGTCATAATACCCAGCATCCTAATTTCTAATGCCATGTCCGATACAAAATCTTTGATCACCTCATTGCTCGAGGTTGTGATCTCTTCCAAAAATAAACCTGTCTTTATATGCGATTTCAGCGACCTTACATTGCAAATCATCTTTGATGCTTGGTGGGCTTCAATGAATGAAGGCTCGAAGCAGCCTATTGCTTCGAACAATTCTAGACATGCGCCGTCGTGGCGATTCTATTTACACTGCAGAATTGAGGAAACCGGCAGCCCTGGCATCGTATCTATCGTTCGTCATCAAGTTCTTTGCCATCCATCAGAACGTCGCACCAGCTCAATGGGGAAACACTTGGTGGCAAAAGCTCACATCGCAAAGTTGAACGAATTAACAGAGTCAGAGGTAACTGAATTGACTAGTTCGGCCCTGGATGAAACGGCTTTGGCCATCCGGAAGAGGCAAGGAAGTCGAGGAATCACAATAGTCAGTTTGCAGAGGAAAATCAGATTTGATATTCAGTCAAATCCATATTGATCGAAATGACAGACAAAACGTTCCAAACTGGCAGATGAAGACGTTGACAGTTCCGAATTTCACCAAGACACGTGGAATCGCTACCTCATGTAAGGATTTGTTTCGGCACTCATTCCATGGAACGCCATATCACATCTTGTGCTACGACGGTCATATAAGGCATTATGCGACGACCTACTCCTGCTGTCCAGTACAACCCTTAGTAACATTTGCCGGAGGGAATATGCACAGACTGTAGATGCATTTAAGAAGCAATTGCCGTTACAAAAGAAAGTTAGTTTAGCTTTGGACGGATGGACTTTAACGAACAAACTAGCCATAACGTTGATCATTGCTTACCATATGGATCAAAATTGGGCATTGCGTGAAGTGCAACTCGCTTTCGATGAGGTTTATCGCCTGTTCTGTTACCATTTCGAAATCTAATTAAAGATGATAGGGCAAGGGCCAACATACTGGAGCAAGGCTAGCCGTACATTCAAAGGACGTGCTTGATCGTTTCGAGCTTACCGACGGCCATTCGCTTGGTATTACAACTGATAATGCTTTCTCAGACTACTCAATGACACGCGAGCTGCAATCAACACTTGAGGCCTCCGGAATCGAGTGGCCGGTATTGAGGAACCACATACCATGCATGGCGCACATCATACAGCTGGCTTTAGGTGCATTCATGAGCAGTCTCGGTGTAAAAGGCCGCACCAAGTCGTGGGAAGCCCATGAGCGCGATCAGCAATTTGGAGAGAATGAAAGCATAGACATTGGGAAGGGTCAAAGACTTCGAAAAGAGGGCAATGCTAGAATCAACAAGGTGTTGGCCATGAGACCAGGTTTAGCAAGGATAATTGAGAAAGTATGTATTTCATGAGATTTTGAAAGTCCTGAAACTGACCTTCATATAGCAGAGAATTGTTGGTGTATTAATTACGCTGAGACCTGGTCGCCGAAACGAGTTCATTGACTGTCAAAAAGCCAATGTCCGCATTGCTGTAATTCTGATTATGGATGAGAAGACACATTGGAACTTTACTCTGGAGTTGCTCGAGCGCATCTACTGATTACGGGAATTAACATGCCAGTGGCTTGAAAACCCAAAATATTCTGAATACCAGCCACTATTCACAACTCAGGATGAATGGACGATTGTGAAGTATGTCATGGAAATATTGAGGCCATTTCAAAATTGGACCCTTTGGATGTCGAGAGGCATACAGTCACATTGCATCACGTTATCACAGTGTACAATGACATGTTCGATCACATGGATGGTGTAATGCGAGCTTTGGCTAAGAAGAGGACTCCATGGAAGCAAGACTTGTTCTTCGCAGTGAAGTTAGCTGGACAGAAGCTTTCCAAATACTATGCTGAAGTGACTCCAACGCCAGGCATGCTTCTGATCTCCGCACACATACTCGATCATTTCCGGAAGTTGCAATCGTTTCGGAAGTGGGACACGGGAATGGATATTGATCCTGAGGACGAGACATCCTACACTACACAATACCAAGAGGCCTTTCTGAAGCATGTGGAGAATGAATATTGTGCAAAACATCGACGTGTGCCGGTCGATGAACTCGAAACGATACCCAGCAGCATTCTCGTCCCCCCTTCAACAGCTTCAGGGTCCTATCAATCATCCATTGATCCATATGATTTGGCCAGCTATGATGAGGAATACTTAACGCCTAACAATCTGGCTGAGACGACACCCTGACGAAGCGATTGTGCAGTCCGCTTATTGACCGCCGCCAGGCTCTATTTTGAACCGCCGCCTGAAGCACCAAAGAAATGGGGACAAATTAATCCCAATCTGAATGATTACCAACCCAACCCAATGTAGATTAGCAGTACATTTTGGTTACCGGACATAACCGATTGGTGGCACAAACAGGAGGAACCGCACTCACATTATGCCGATCTCTCCAACGTTCCGCGCAACATATTCTCTATTATAACGCGTGGTCCAGAGTGGAGGCCAGTTTTGCCCTTGGCCGAGATGTTATTGGCTGGAGGCAGTCAAAAACCACAGTCGAGACCCTTGGCGAAGAAGTGGTTGTCAGGCAGTTCGCTCCAGCCAATAATGCTATTTTGGCAGGCACTGACCCAGAATTGTATTCTACAATCACAGAAAACGACTCGGGAATGAAGAAAGAGGCGGAGGAAAGGAAATTGCACAGAATGGCCAAGGTTCACGACTGTTTGGAGATGTGGCATGGCAGCCAAAACCTACTTACTACCCAGAAGGAATCTCGCACTCATGACATGCAGATGACCGCCGTAGGATACATTTCGGACACTGAAGAGATTGTCAAAGCATCCTGGTCACTCTTTCAACATGATGGTGCGGCTGAATTTAAATTGTCAGAAAGATCACCTTTGCGATCAGCTTTGTCTGCAAAGGACCTCTCTGGAGGACGAACTCAAATCTTAAATGTCGGCTGAATCCGGAGAATCAACCGTCATCCAGTCGAAAGCGACGAGGACAGCGCACCTGAAAGCATTTGGGACACCAATGCTTGGCTAAACTGAAATGGCCACTTGGATTTCCCAAATGACAGCGAAGAGGATTGCACAGCGGACGACGAATCTGATCCAGAACCGAACCCTGGCATTGAGGAACCACAATGCCCAGAGCAGCAGGATGTGAGCGCTGCGCCTAATGTGCCCAGATTGGTTCAGCCAACACGCATGTCAAAGAGACAGGCTGAAAATGTGTTTGTGATGGACAATGCCATAGAAACATGGAGAAATAAAGAAGGGAAGAAAAAGTAGGGCAGAATGCGTCAATGGTTCACCAGCTTTATGTGGCTTGACCGAGCGGTTCAGTTAGAGATATATTATGGGCAAATGGTAAGAAGTAGCGTGTAAATATCAGTTCATCAATAGATGTATAGCAGGTGCAATGAATCTTTTGGCATGAAACATCATTTTAGCCGTGCGAGAGTGAACGGTGCAAGATTAGTATGCCACTAGGCTTTGCCACAGGCTCGAGTCTCAACCATGTAGAAAGACAACCGATCAAGTGAAATCAGGATGAAAACAATTATCGACTGCAGCCGATGCTGAATGGACAATACATTAAAATCAGCGTCAACAGAGCGTCAACGATTTATGGTCTTGTAAGTACGTTAATTCACCTGTGACTTGGTCGTTTTTATGCATAACGGACGTATTGGCAGCATTTATTGGCAAATAAGACAGCAACACAGTCACCGCCCCATTCTTAGCATGAGCGTCAACGGAGCGTCAACGGTTTCTTGTCATGTCAGTATGGTAATTCATGAGTGACTGGGTCGTTTTTATACATAACAGATGTATTGGCAGCTATTATTGGCAAAAGAGATAGCGACACGGTCTCCACCCCATTCTTAGCATGAACGTCAACGGAGCGTCAATGATTTGTGATCTTGGAAGTAGGGTAATTCACGAGTGACTGGGTCGTTTTTATGCATAACGGATGTATTGGCAGCTATTATTGGCAAAAGAGATAGCGACACGGTCTCCGCCCCATTCTTAGCATGAGCGTCAACGGAGGGTCAACGATTTGTGGTCTTGGAAGTACGTTAAGTCACGAGTGACTGGGTCGTTTTTATGCATACCGGATGTATTGGCAGCTTTCATTCGCAAAACAGATAGCGACAGGGTCACCGCCCCATTCTTAGCATGAGCGTCAATGGAGTATCAATGATTTGTGGTCTTGTAAGTACGGTTATTCACAAGTGACTGGGTCATTCTTATGCATAACGGACATATTGGCAGCTTATATTGGTAAAAGAGACAGCGGCACGGTCACCGCCCCATTCTTAGCATGAGCGTCAACGGAGGGTCAACGAATTGTGGTCTTGTAAGCACGGTAATTCACGAGTGACTGGGTCATTTTCATGCATAACGTACGTATTGGCAGCTTTTATTGGCAAATGAGATTGCAACATGGTCACCGCCCCATTCTTAGCATGAGCATCAACAGAGCATCAACAATTTTTGGCTTTGCATCTTGGGTAGGTTATGTTCCCATTGGTTACAGACATCCATTTATGAGATATTGGCAGCCTTTACTGGCAAAAACAACAGCGACATACTCCCTGCGGCATCTTGAAAATGAGCGTCAACGGAGCTTCAACAGTTGTAGAACTTGAAAATTTTGTAATCAAAGCATCGCTCGGATTTTCGCGTACATAACTGTATTATTAACCGCCTTGCTAGCCAACAATACTATTTATTGATGGTGAAACACAGATACCAAATTAATCGATATTGCAAACTGCTCAACTAGCAAAAGTACATTGTTGGTTGCTGAAAACACGATTCTGATAAGATACTATTAACACACTGCAAATACAAGAGCCTTATATGAATCTATAGATGGACCTGCTGGGCAACCCGCTTACAACCCGCCCGATCCACATGGGTTGCGAGTTTACCATGCAACCGTACCCAAGTGGGCAGTTCTGGTTTATTGACGACCTGGACCGCCAATTCGGCAACGGTTCGGTTTGGACCCGGACACGCACACGAAGTGACGGTCCGGAACCGTTGCTAACACTAGTCCTCATCGAAGCTGCCCTGATCGCTGGGAGGATGTGCCATCGGTGGGTCCGTCACAGTTGAGTGGATCGTTCAGCAGATGATGGTGCGGATATTGTTCACCTTGTTGGCTTGATCCTGGGGCAAGGAAGAACGACAATCCGCCTCAAGATGACGAAATACATCTTTGCATGCATTTTCAACCACGTGATTAATGATTCTTTTATCGCACTTACATTGTGCTCCACCTCCTGGACCAGACTCTAGCGGGACCCTAAACTCGGCTGTTTTCCAGGCCTACAGACAATGGTGTATGGCCCTCCCACTGAGGGCAATGAATATGAGGTTGATTTTATCAATCAATGATCTATCTTTCATTCCAATTTGTCGTATGCCACAGAAGTATGTGCAGTGAATATGATCCACAATTTCAGTGTCCGCAAATTGAAACTGGCACTTCAAAAGTGATCGTCAAGACAATAATTAAACAAGAAGGGAAATTTGAACTTACCTCACGAATGACTGTTGGCCATGTGAACCTGTCCTTGGCCAATAGCCAGGCAACGATCTTCCGGATCTCTGTCCGCAACTGTGATCCAAATCCACCAATTGAGTCGATCTAGGTCCTGCAGCGGTTTACCATTGCTTCACGGGAGCAATAAATCTTTGGGAGAGCCTGATGCGGAAGGTCAGCGATGAAATCAATCGTTGAGATAATTTATTTACCACTGAAATTTAGGTAAGTGGAGGGTCTGAGTTTCTGTGGGCTGGCGATTTCCGCATACTGCCAACTGTAAATATGGGCGGCCTTCACTGCATTAGTGTCATAAGGATTCAAAATCATTGCGTAATTGATAGCTGTAGGCATCACACATGCCATGGCCATTGCCGGAATGCCTGAAAGCATTTTCTGGGCGTTCTGTGCTGTGCTGAAGATGAGGCCTGTCACGTGGTCAACAACAGGCTCATATCGCCGCAGATATCCAGCATTCCATGCAACCAATTGCTTACCAGCTGAGTTTGAATCCTTCCTGTAGTAAATATATACATTAGCGAGCGGATTCAAAGATTCAAATGCTAAATCGGATACCATCTTGGATGCCAGCGGTGCAAGCCCGCATTCATCCTCTTCCTCCGAGATGATATAGACATCCCATCGCTCATGGTGTACCAATTCTGCCGACGTAGAAGTAAATCGAGTTGCTGTAACTCATGTTTCAAGTGTTGAGGTGAAGCAATCTTTTGATCCCTGATGGCCTGTCGCCTTCCTCGATGGTCGCCGAAGAGGCTAGTGGTCAGATTTTGAATTGTCATCACAACCATCAGTGTAATTTTAGGTATCACTTTGAGATAGTTATCGAGATCCTCGTCGTGGACAGATCATCTGCTCATCCTGGTGTTATAAGTACGAGCAGGAGCGGAAGTGCGGCATCTTCTTGTTATGATTCAAAATGGCGGGTAGTGATAAGTATGAAATATTAACGCACTTAGTAAACGAAATGTGAATGAATGTAGAGTAAATGAATTAATGCATTGTGTAAAGGGAAGAAAGTGTTGAAATGATGAATGTATCGTCATGATGCGGCATTTTATCCTGTCTACAATTCAAGGATCTTGGCTTGTCCCGCCACCCGCACTTCCAATTCCTTGGATGGACGGAAACTCGCAACTAGGAATGGCAGGTGACCAGCATGCCGCAGGGTTGTTGATTGGCTTTCTTTGACAAACATCATTATCACAACAAGCTAATAAGTGTTCTTGTTTCACGAATCATCAGGGCTAACCTCTGCTGTGTAAAGATTCCGAATTACCAATTACATGATCGCCATACATGGAGTCCTATCACTGCAACTATCCCTTTCGCAAAAATAAATTTCTCAATGATTAATCACAACATCGTGAACTCTCAACACAGCCCTTCATGCATGAATATGAATGATGTAATAATAAAATAAACAAAACACCAATAAGAGACCCAAAACCTCACCAAAGAACTCCAAACTATCACCCTTCTGTCCACTCTCCAAAATGCCAGAAAAATACCCACCCACAGCGCAAATCCTTGAACAACCATCCAGCAAGTCCATTCCATCCTCACAACGACGCAGTTGCCGCTGGGTACCCGAGCAGACTCCCTGGCAATTTCAGGTTGATGTCGCACGAACCGAGTTCCCTAGGTCAAACTCACCACAGGTCGAGCATACGAGAGATTAGTACTGGGGGTGGGCTAGGTGGAGTTTCAATGGCGTTATGCCCTCCACCGGGTAGCGGGAAGTGGGAGGGAACGACTGTGCCTGAGTCAGAAGTAGGTGCTGCATGAGCTAGTTTGGCCGTAGTTTAGCCGACGGATGGACAGGAAGTTTCTGATGGACAGGGGTATAAAAAGATGTTAATCAAATGCCATGACCACCAGTGGTCGGCCGGCTTATGGTAACTTAGCTGGGCACCCCTTCGGGGTGAATGCAGAATGATTACAAACAAACAAACAAAGTTGCAGCTGGGTGGCTGCTTGTACTCTTCGTATTGGCCAAAGAGCCTGCAGCGGGAGGATTCACAATCTGATCATGCTCGGGTAGCCTACTCAAATCCTCATCACCAACGATGCTTTGCTGGTAATCGGCAAAGAGACCAACATCACGGTTTCAGATGACTTCAAGGTATCAATGCTGTCTGATAATCCTCTTTAGAACATTCAATTCAAACTTTTGGAAACCTGATTTCATCCTCATGAAACTTCTTGGATTTGGGTGCCACGTCTGACAATAATCATCTGATTACTCCCCGATATCGTCGATCATATCCTTGGCTGCAGGTGGGAGGATGTCATCGAGAGGAAGGTAGCTGTGGCCACCACTCATAGGCGTCAGGGAACCAGCTGTGCCATCGCCTTGTTGACCACCATGAACGACGCAAAAAGGTGTTTGATTGTTTACTTTTGTCGCAGCGTTTACCCATCTGGCAGCAGTATTGTTATTGAATCTCGGGTTATTACTACCCGCTTACGTTCCACGATGTCCATTACGCTCCTCCCGGCAGCCTCAAACCAGTCGGATGTTCCGGGTGCGGTCTGGCCGACCGGCGATTGCAGCCTTCACGATTAACAAGATGAATATATCAAATGTTGATGTAACTCTCAGAGGTACCGATTCATCATCCCCAGGCCACTGCCATTCGAACAGCTGAGTATTGGTTTCACCCACCCACTTCCCGGCAATGTGGGGATCCACATAGCCAATGGTGAAGCGACATGGCTCAAAGAGGAAATCGGTCGAGGCGTCGCAACGTACATTTATCAGCGAAGACCTGTGACCGGAGGTTTCTTCCAAGTCGTCCTCTGAATCTACACATCATCAGGAAGAGCAAAGGAAGCATCGGAATGATGCAATACATACCAATGTGTACAAGTTTCCTCGTCATAGTTGGGGTTTCTTCGAGCCTGTTCATCATTCACTGAAGACCAATCTCCGTGAACTTGTCCAGTCCTGCCTTGAGTTTCTGGCGATCGAGGTCAGTCTTGTCTGCCATGAACTGTGTCCAAACCCACCATTTAGTCTCCAGATCTCTGATTCAAGTAACGCAACAATCGATTACGAGAGCCCTTTGCTTGGGACCGGTGCCTTGCTTGTTGATCATGCTCATGGACTGGGCAATGTCCCAGGCGCGCTCCGTCACTTTATTATCTATCCATTGTGTTGTCAAGCCACCCTTATCCTGCCAAATCCCCATGGTGTCTGCTGCACATTGGGTGACTCCAACACCAGAGTTCTCGGCCCAGATGCGAACTTGTAGAGTCGGCATCTGGAGTGTATTAGCATCTGCAACGACTGATTTTGGCAACCATGATGCATCATATTACATTTTAGGTTCTCAACAGAGGTCAATGATTGAGTGGTGGATATCGAATGCTTCTTATTCTAAACCTGCATCAGGAGTAATGAATTTATCGTCAAGGGTGACGCAATGCGGTAGCAGAGGCGAGGAAGCTGTGTCAAAGGATCTGGAGATTGTAAGTAAGGTGGGCAGGCAAGGCGAATATATATATTGGCTTGGAGGGGTTTCTTGATCCTGCGACATCATCTTGGCTGCAATTCAGCTATGAGGCAATTTGCTTAGCATCATCTAAGCGCCCTGATTTGTTGACTGAACACTTAACTTCATCAACAAGACAACTAAAAGCATACTCTGCAGTCATATCACACCCGGTTGGCCTTGCTCTAGTTCTTGAACCAAGCGATGACTTCGGTGGGTCGGTATCTAAGCAGAATGCATGGTTCATGTAAGGTAGCAACTTAACATCAAGTGACCACCATAAATCTAGCAATGGGCATAGGAGGGTCTTGTGAGGGTGTAAAACAATCGCCCTGACAAGCTGAATGCAGATGCAGTATGCTATTCAAGATGGAAGGGATGTCGAAATTCAGAGAGCGATTATACAGTTTGCAAATATGTGAAGGAGGACGAGAGAAATCCTACGAGAGTAGTAGAACCCCTGTTTGGAAAAAGTCAATTGCGGTGCAGCTCTTTCCAAAGACAGCCGGCATGTACTGGTGGAGTAGCTAAAAGAAAGTTGAGATGGTTGTTAATGTTGTTGCAACTTGTCATTTTGCGGATGAATCATGGATCTTCTTCAACAGTGTCTTTACAGCCCGAAGACGTACTACTACAGTGGCGCTTACATAACTCACCTCCATCTCAAGCACAACGAAAGAAGAGTATAACTATCTGCCGAACAACTGCCATAGGATGGTTTTGTGAAACGAGCACAATAGTATTCTACTTCCATTCGTTCATGAACTACATCACGACCCTTTTCTTCACAGTTCCAATCATCATTACAGTCATACACATGCCAACAGCGAGAATTCTTGAATCGATCCATAGCAACCGCCAGTTCTGACAGGTATTTATCGTACTCCACACTTGGAGAACTGTCTAGCGTGCAAGTCTACTTGTAACGAGTATTTCGATCTCTTCGAGGATCACATTGATGTGTGGTCACTGTTACCATCAGCGCTGGAGTTCCGATTAGCGCACCGGTGCATCAAGTACAGCTTGAGCCGAGCTGCTATCAAGGAGTGTTGCAGGAACCATACTATTGCAACCGTCAACAACTTTACTTCGTCCCACACTGTATTGCAAAGGTAGTACGAAATATCGTACACGATTGGCATCAACTCTTGCAATTCCAGCAATGTGCGTTACAATCATTTGGCCGATCCAAGTAATCTTCGTGATGATGATTACACATGTTTCTTCTACCGCAATCCTGTGGAATGCTTTGAGTTCCTCATGCAACAGTCTGAGTTCGGGCAACCTATGTCGTATGCTCCAGCAAAGGAATTCAATGATGTCAAGAAACCTATCCACTCAGGGTGAAATCAAGCAACTGGTGGTGGAATTAACCGGTACGTTACATGAATTTCGTCGTAGCTACGATGATTTTTACCGCTTCAGTAGCTACGGCGGCTGCTTCGAGCTATGATTGTCCCTTTAGTTGGCAGCTCCGACCAGACACAACTTACAAAGTATTTGGGCGACAACAAGGAATGGCCGGTATATTTGAGTGTTGGATACATCAACTCGACGATTAGATAAAAGCCTCTGAATCTTGCACGCATCCTTGTTGCCCTTCTTCCCATTCCTCTGAAATATCACTTTAAAGGACATGGAATATCAACTGGCATGAAGGACCAACAAATCTACAATGGAGTGGTTTGAAGGAATGTCTTCGAGCTTATTTTTCGTCCTCTCCAGGCGCTTTTCAACAGTGGAAAGCTTATGCTTTGTGCGGACGGTCAGATGAGGCAATGTTATCCTGTCATCTGTGCATTGACGGCTGACTACTTCGGAAACGTTCACTGTCATTAAATCAAGCAGCCCCATTGCCCTTTTTGCGAAGAACCAAAATCGTCATTTGGAACAAGGAATTCATCATCGTGGCAATTGAGAGACCATCGGCTATACTTCCAAAACATGAGAGTGGTGACTCGGGGAGTTGAGACAGAGAGACGGGAAGCAAGACAATATCTGGAAGATCCAGCGGTTGGAACCTCAGAAGGCGTCTTCTGGACTATGAAATGCATCTCTCCGACGACTATTATCGTACCCGATAATCTTCATACCATCTCTCTCGGTATCCTTGAGCACTTGATGGCCAGGGTGACGTCCTTCATAGCACAACAATCCAGGATTGACAATGTCAACTAGCTGTGGGCGATGATGCCTCCATATCCTGGCTTCACTTGATTCAACCCGCCATACAGCCAGATGAAGCATTAGAGTGGAACGGAGAGGAAAGCATCAGGGCATGTGATTGTTCCAGTTTTCGTGGCGACTCTATTCAACCCTTTGGCAAGCCAAATGATTCCCTTCACAGAAGCCCTGATGTGCGTCAAGAGCCTATTGTATTTTCAGCTTATGGCACGGTTCCGGTACCATACTGATGCCACCATCGAGTAGATGGGGAATTATCTTCAGGAGTTTCATCGTCACAACGATGTGTTCAGTCAATTCAGCGGCAGAAAATCTACAAAGAAGGTCTCCGACGCCTTGAACAAGTAGCTTACTTTGGGCAAACAGGAGGAACAGGAGTGTGACCCCACTACGAATAATCTTTCTGCGGCTGCAAAGCATTGTCACATTGATGAAGGTAAAACACAGATCAAGTCAGAAATTGCACAACATATTGTCGACAAATCGGAATTCATCTTTGTGAAGATGTATCTCCTGAACCACTTCTCTGACCGTATCCGCCAGCTTGGCAACATCTTAAATGTAAGCTCTGAACTCCCTGAAAAAGCAATGATGGATCTTAAACAAGCGGACTTACAATCGAATCCTCGTGAGGCCGCCATCCTGATTATGAGAACGAAAGCCTGAAAGCAGGTATTTTAGTATCGAGAGTTTAATGCAAACGCTGCAACACAACATCCCGACAATGATATGCCTCTAACCAACATCCCTATCAAGTGAATGATCAATAAGCCGCGACCAGAAATCAAGACCCTTAATGACTAGGCCGAGTGGTGTGCAATGTTGAAAGGGGAGCTCCTAAATCACATTGCTTGGTGTTATTAGAGATTTGCCGACTTCACAGACTACGTCGATCACCATCGGTATTTCAGTTATCTCAACAAAGCAAACTACATTTGGTACAACGCAGTCGCTATTCCGGCGACGTCTTTTGAAAGCCACCAACAAGGAGTTCATATGGTTAAATGCACTGGGTCCACAAGGTGGAGAAACCATAAGCCACCAAGAAATGATACATTCCTTCTCAGGATGGGGACGAGTCTGGATAGACTGTTTAAGTCCATTGTGGGAGACTTTCCTGCACGCTTGAAGTGTCTTTTCATCGTTGAGGATACTGAATAGAGCATTACAGAGCTTCTTGCCTTGGTTCAGACGTTTGCAAAAGGGCGGATACGTCAGACTGCTGGTATTGTGATTGTCAAGGAGAGGCATCAACCTCCGAGGCAACCGTTGCACGAGGGATGCTACTGTCTCAAGCCTCTTTTGGAACTCGGCACTACTTATATAGTCTCCAAATGCGTGACCCGAGGAGCTGCACACCCTCTTCGGCTGACGGCGCAGCCATATAGCTCGCAGTGGTACTTCACCAACAAGAGTGACTTGAAAGCAGTCCATTTTCATTGCCTGTAGATTATTCGACTCGATGCTTAAAGTAATCGTTGCAGTGATATATAGAAATCTGATGAGTGTTTACTCTGGGTGTCTGAATTTTTGCAATAGGAGTTGTGCAAGCTTGTGTATAATCGATGTTTCAAGGGATTAAATTGTTAAGAATAGTCTTGATATCAATGGAACAGTTCAAAAAACTGTTGAAACGATTAAAATCTAGATGACCAACGTGAAAGAAACATGTGCAATAAACTAACCTGGATGACTAAACACATTTTGGGATGGTGCAACGATGCGATTGCATCAGTGAACCCGTGGAAGCATTCTGAACGATTACAACTGACTCGCTCTGATTATATGTGGCGAATGCCACGAAGGATCGTTGTGTGGGGTCCATTTTCGGAAACCAGTTACACTTTTTGCTGATGTGGGGTTTCTGACCTTGAGTCTCTGAGATTGACTGATATGGAACTGATACATTGGACTTTTCTGACGTTTGTGAGACATTGGCTGATATCTCTAGCTATCTCCTAGCTCCTACACCGGAAGCGAAGCTCAATGATGATGATGTCCGTACAGAGTATATTCTAATATCATGTATTCAAAAAAGAGTCACCTGAATAGGGACCACCACCACCAAGGAGGACCACCCGAGCCCTGCATGATAGTCAAAGACCGCAATGAGCCCCATTGCAATGGCAAAAACTGCATCAGGCCCTATGCCAAATATCACACCCGCTCCTTGATTAAACCATATCTTGGGTGCTACTACCACAGCAATTAATCAACGCACTTTACATATTTGTGTTAGATTTTCTACACCCGCAATTACAAGGCAAACAGCATTGCAACCCAGGGGCGATTCAGTAGTTTTGGGTAGGAGAACACCTCACAGAGGCCTAATAAAATCGGCACTATCGTACAGAACACCGTCTCAAATTGAGTCGGCGGTTGTAGGGGATGCTCAGTTGCCTAGGTTCGACTCAATTCTTGTCAACAGCTCTGGCAGTGCCCTCCAGTGACCCTGTTTGGGACGGATTGATGCAGGTGATCCCTTGCCACTTTCACTTGTAGATTTCAGCAGCAGGAGGCCAAAAATGTTTACAACCAGCTCACCAGCTCAATGTGTTGTAGGAGGAACCTTTCTTGGAAATTGACACTAAAAAGCCAGAGAAGACCATCTTGAACATTATATCACATGGATCAAGGATGATCACCCTGTAGATAATGCGGAAGAGTTGAGAAGGCCTTGAGTGGTGAGAGACATCAGAAAGAATCATAATCAGCCACATTGTAATGACCACCCTGTCGCCTGGATTACTCGACAATATGACCCAGCAGTCTACTAGTGGACTGTTCGTTCCTGTTTAGTGAGTACAACGTCCACCCAGGGTGATAGTCCATTTTTCAGATTTGCACTGATTGACAGTCCATTTGACAAATTGAGCTAGGATGACTGTCGGACCTCAGAGAAATTGCAGGCCATCTGATGGTGACATTAGTTAACATCAAGAAGACGGTGATGCTGGATGACACCGACAATGAAATCGAACACAGCAAGTCCAACCCCCTCGACCCGGAATGAACTTCAACTGTTAGGGTCCAAGATGTTTGCAAAGATAGCGAGACTTTAGTCATTGACTTACTGGACCATTCCGGAGACACAATCAGCGCCAATGACTAGGATGATTTGGAGGAGGAGGAGGAATGTGAAGGGAAGGAATACCTACCGGGGATGCCAGAGGACAAGGACCATTCTGAAATGGGGATAATGCCAATTACAGAAATGCACCACTGAGTCATTCCCCCAGCTGGACTGTTGAACAGGCGGACCGAGATTTTGATATTCAAAACATGGGAGAAGATGCTCAGGTAGATGCTGACTTCAACAACATTGCCGTAACGGAATTAGAGGAACCCAATCATACTGTTTCACAGGCACAGTGGGAGTTCCAGATGGACATAGTCAATGTCGACTGGAAAGTCACTGTCCAAGTCGGATGGTCGCTGTCAGAGCAGTAGAGTTACTGCCAGAGTAGCCATCAGAATCATGAATGAAGCTAATGTTTACTTGCAGGTTAGCGGAGGTAATGGATAAACAGCAATTTGAGAGCGAAAACTTGGATGAGTCAATGCCGGCATTATGCATCATCATGGAGATCAGAACATTCAAGCTGCTCCACAAACCCAGGCAGTTACAACGGGACCAAATTATTGCAGTAAATTGGATACCAGAGAAGAAGAATCGCTTGGTGAAGGGTGGTTTATTGTCTGATGACTGCAGTACTGCCAATATTAGACCCTGCTGTGTCCTTGAGAAATACTGTTCACCACACTAACAATCATCAGACTCTGACAGCACTAGCTATAATATGTCACCTGGATAATGTCTATGAACAAAACATCCAGAATCCACCTCCTGGATTTGACAAATTAGACATTTACATGTACTTCCACCAAGGGCAGGTTGAACAGGGTGACCAGGTTGGAAGGTAGCCACAAAAGCTTCTGTGTGAGGTCCACCACACAACTTTATTTCTAGGGTTTGTCTGGAATACATACCACTTTACTGACTTCATGCGAAGGGTGAAATATCCCTACACTGATGGCGGCAGAATGGGAAGCTGTGGTGACTTCGTCCACAGAGTGAACTCCACATCTCCATTACGGTACTGCTTTCTGGCATGGGCATCCTATCGAGCCACTGTCCATAGTGAACAATGACCAACACTGGTGCTACCAACGATTGAGACGTTCTACCAGCGGTTCAACCAAGAGGAAGCCCAGGGTTACCAATGTTGTGGCACTGGTATCTTTATTCGGTTTGTCTTGGATGTGGCACACTGGCTGAGAACAAGCAGGACCCCATTTGGAAAGTTTAGGAAGGGCAATTGCACGTTGCTTAAAATGGACTCCCACAAGTGTAATATGCATATGGTGTCCTGAACACTTTGTCAGACGCCACAATACCAATGGATGTTAATGGCAACACCATTGGTAAATACCCTCGAAGATTTGTATTGGATTTGGCAATTTCTGGAGGGTTCATGCTGGTTGACCCTATATCTGCTACCAGATAGATTCGACATCACGCTGAATATTGATGATGATTGGGTCACAGAGAGGAGTATTCTGTCAGGTAGTCAAAGTCTTGTGCACTTTACGCCAGTTGGAGATATGTACAAGAATGGGCTAGAATTCGCAGCACTTGTTCACTGCACACCAACAACCTGGGATACTTATGTGTTGCCCCTACTTGGTGAAATGGAGAGATGAAGAGAGGCCATGAAAATATCGGAAAAATTGACTAGATGGCACCGCTACGAGGAAAGTATTCTGAAGAGAGCTTGTGTGGTTTTATGCACACAAATTGTATAGTGAACAATGGTGAGCCATTTCGCATTCGTGATCCTAACGCGCATCATCAACATCCCAGCTATGCAAATACCCACCGAATTTGTTTCATTCACAAAGTCCTCTGGAGCTGGAAAGTTTTACAATAATCTGGTAGACAGTAACTAGAAGGGGCTGAGAGAGCGAATCACCGGGGTCGCCTCTGCACAGGTCACAATGATGGTCAAGACGTAGCCGTTTGGCCCTCTGTGCAGTTTGATTCGCTTCATCTCCGTAGGGCATATCCCTTGGCCAGCCTTGATGGATCCAGAAATATCACCGTCCATGAACATATGGTTATTACCATCATGGGTAACGGACACTGGCACACTGAACCTGATCGTGCTGAGGACAGCTATTTTGGAGGTTTGAAAAGCTTTCCCAGGGAAGACAGACCAAGCACATCCGCATGAGAAGGTTGAGGGTATGATGTATGTTCAGATTGATGCTAAGTTGCAGTTGGGTGCTCCAGAGTTTGCTTGGCACAAAGACTATCTCCGGAACACCTTGACAGTGAAAGACAATTGAGAGAATGTAATTCAGTGGGTATATTGGCCACTTAGCCAATGGCTTGTCAGATAGGTTAGCACTCCTTCTTAATTCCACATTCTGCCACCTATATCCACTCTGACATTGAACTCTGACAAACACCAACTCTGACACTTAACTCTGACATCGACTCTTCCTATGACAATAATACAATCTCTGTGCAGTTCTGCAGCCTCCTAAGCTACAATTGTTTTGCTATCCATAGCTCAAAGTGTGCCAAAGAGTGTGCCTCTGTCAAGAAGTTATTTATCAACTGCGGGCCAGTGAGAGTCCTTGTCTTGTTCTATCTGAGAATCAATGAAGGCTTGAAGCAACATTATAATTGCCAAAATTCTGTCATGGTAGAACAGCATATAAATTACTCAATGGGACATCAGGCATCATCATGTCTCAGGCGGATGGGTCAACAGCAAACACAACTCACAATACACTTGGCATACCTCACCACGATCAATCAGTTGATTTCAAACACCGAGCAGATGAGGCAATAACTACAGCTATATGCGGTCTGGGTGCTCCAGCACGCTGTGAATGATAACATTGATATTGATGCTGATGAAGTATATGCTACCTTGATCAGAAGATTTCCACACAGGCACCCAGGTCTGCTGGAATTGGTCAATATAACAATATACTAATAGTCGTTAGTCAATTTGTGATCCTTCTATACTTCCCCAGTTTGGGTTTGAAGATTTTTTACTATGGAATTGCTTCTTGGGTTTTGAATCTGTCTTTCGGTTCGCAGTTCAAATCTCTGTGTGGGTTTTCGGGTTCGGCCCTCTGGGATTTTGGTCGCTTTTGGGATATCTCACTGATGTTTTTTTGGAAGCTGTTGATCTGTATAGCTGACAAAGACTGATGAAGGGAGTAATTTAGTTGTTGACTTTGACTGCCAACCAGCCTGACTGCGACTGACAACAGCCACTCTGACAGCAGCCACTCTGACAGCAGCCACTCTGACAGCAGCCGCTCTGACAGAAGCCCTCTGATAGCATCTCTGACAACAATTTGACAACCACTCTGACAGTGACTCGCCAAAGAGTTTGCCATGAACATGCTACATGAACAAAAAGTCTTCATCATTTAACGATGTGAACTCTCTATTGGTGAGTGCTCTTCAAGCAGATTGCCCAGCATGTACACTACAGTCAAGGCGACAATAATCAATGGTTTTGGTACTTCCTAAAACCATATTGAAGACACACCATGACTTTAAACAATACTGAAATCCCTCAATATGGATGAAAGCTAAGACTAACCCCTGAACACAAAATGGAGCAATCACATTCGATATCTAGTGCGGAAACCCATTTGTGCAATCCAATGAGACGTTGATATCACCAGGAGGTAAGCTCAAGTTTGTCATTAGTGTTTATGCCCGTTGGAGATATGAGAGACACTCAAAGTGGGAAAGAGGTATGCATTAACTGAGTGCAATACGTACTTCACTTTGCAAGGATTTGATGCACATGCCGGCATAGCCGATACACAAAGGTTCCGACCATTTCGTCCTTGGGTCAATCGATTCATTATTGTCTGACCGCCACAATTTGAGGCTTTGGGAAAAGTGGCGAGTTGTAGCAGCCATTGTATGGTTGTTAGGTAGAGAATATTGTGGGTAGAGAATGGAACTCTATGCCATACGGGAGTACAAATTTTAGTGTCTGTGCTGGTACCACCAACATACTCCACAACCTATATATATACTAAACACTTCCAACATAAAGTTGCCTAGAGCAGAGGATGTTCCTCACAGTAAATTACAATGGGTCCGTCAGTTTGATTCATCTACCTGATCATTGGGCCACACAGTAAACGACAATGGTTGCGTCACATTTATTCATCCATTTCAATCGCCTAGAGCAGTTGTGAGTAAAATATGCCAATCAGGCACAACTCGGCTCTGACAAGGTTGAACACACAGGTTGCACAGCCAGATCACTCTGACAAGGTCGCTCTGACAGGGTTGCTCTGACATGGTCGCTCTGACAGGTTGTTCTGACAGGTTGCTCTGACAAACAGATCCTTCTCTTCTAACAAGCTCAGTGCCAATTGCGTAAGGCCAACACGAACTAATTCATCCACTTTAGATCCAGATACAGTAGTGGTCACAAACCGGATAGTGGATATGTGCGGCCTGTTGTGTCCAACCAAATATTTCCCAGCTGCCTTTCTTGGGATGTGGGGGCCAAACCACCAACCAACACCAACTACAACCCATAAGGTTATGCATCGGACATCACTCAAGTGGGTGAGTCTCCTATCTAGTGTTGTTCTGTACCTAGTCCTGAACATTGGCGAACTGCACTGCATATCTCATCGACCTCGAACCATGTACAGTTTTATGATGTTATACTACTTGCAATGCAATATTGAAATTGCAAGGGCTCCATTTTGTTTATCCTCAGGTCGGGTCAGTGGCCGTTGCCAGCGCAACACCAGTGGAGATATCTGGTTGGACATGCGCGAGCACACCATTTGCAACAACTTCTGCCCCTTCGACTCACAGGCCAGTGAAGACCGAATTGTGCCATATTGAGATCCACATCTGTGGTGTAATCCGCAGGGTGAGATCCCAGAGTGGTTGCTGGAGCAGGGTTTCATAGTACAGCCCAATGTAGGCGTTTGTGGGCAAGAATATATTCCAGAAGATTGGCAGATTACTGAAACTTATCAAAGTGGTATAATATCAATTCTAACTTATGGAACATATAAAACTTACTCTCGACATGGGAAAGTCCAGTATAACTCTGACTCTGGCATGGGAGAACAAATGCATCCGGTATAACTCTGACAATTACTTTAACTCTTACAATTTTGCTAACTCTGACAACCACTGTTCTCTGAGACAGGAAGCAACCCTACCTATAATGAGACATTATATCAACCTTGACTTGGGAGTCCCAACGTATACAGTATAACTTTGACACTGACAACTTCCCTAACTCTGACAACAATGCTACCCTGATTGAGAAAGCACCCCCACCTAGAATACGCCATTGCTTCAACTCAGACTCGGGTGAACCCACCATATACGGTATAACTTGGCCTTTGATAATTACCTTAACTCTGTCAATTTCGGTAAGTCTGACAACCACCCTTCTCTGATATGGGAACAAACCGCACCGATGATACTGCATTTCTTCAACTTAGAATCAGGAGACGCAACGTATCTGGTATAACTTTGGCTCTGACAATCACCCTAACTCTGACAATCGCCCTAACTCTGACAATCACCCTAACTTTGGCAATTACCCTAACTCTAGCAATAAGCCAAACTTACCACAACCCTACTCAGACACCGGAAATAACTTCACCTCTACCAAAATTACATTAACTGTGTTACCAAAGACCCCATGTATACGATGTCATCTCAACTCGCAAAATGCACTTGATTCTGACGTTTTTACAGCATAACTTCAACATTCACATGGATCATAACTCTGACGTGGGAACCAATATTGTTAGGTCTATTATCACCTCTGACAAGGTTGGTTTCAGGTGAGGTGAGATAGCAATGTAGTATACAATTATGGTTGACAAGCCGTGGATACCGTGTACATGCAAAGCCGATACACCCAATGCAAACCTGCAGAGCAATATACAATGCAGAGAATGGCCAAACGAACCAGATCGGGCAACAGCACCCGAGACTGTGTTAGAGAATCCAGATGTTGCAGTTGGCGTACTGATTTACATTCCAGTGGCGGGTCCCAGCGCAGTTGCAGTGACAATTATAGTCAAAACTCCGGCGCCAGTAGTGGTCGGACAGACTCCAATCACAATGGCAAATAATGGCACAAAGACGGGGGCGATAGTGGCTGAAATGAGAGCTTCAAGCGCCAGGATATGAGTGATCGCGATCCGGCTGAAGATACAATGCGATCACCACATCAAAGAACCCACACATGAAATATCTGAAGTCATTCTTCCAGTCTGCACACACGATAAGGGGTAATGACACATTCAGCTCGACATTTGTGTCTCACTGACAATTGCTATGCGCGGACACTAAGTCCGTCCAGCAACCAGCAATGCGTTAGTTGGAGTGGAAATGACCATCCTTAGTTACAACTGACTATGTCCAGTTGTGGACACCTAGTTCGTCTGACAACCCACACCGGGCAACCAGAAGCAGTAATGACCATCCCTACATTGACTGACAACAACTAGGCGCAATCCATCACTGTGTCTCCTGGTAACCCAGGGGGGGTAAAAACCACAACCGCATCCGATATAATACTCTCTAGCTGGCAACTAATAGTCATTGCGGTCACCCTGTCACACTCCTCCAGGGAACCACCAGCACTATAGTCAGCAGGTAAGTCAAACATTTCTTCATTGGCTTGGACTTTGCACGACCTCTATGACTTAGGCAACACCTAGATGCAAAAGCGGAATAGGTCCCCAATCGATACTGGCCACCGGCACAAGTGTAGGTTGGGGGACATTGGTGTGCCAAAAGATTGGAGGAACGTTGTTTGAGATTCATTCTTGTGCAGAATGCCTAGGGAAGTCGCCAACCCAGTCGATGTCGACAAACTGTCCGAGGAACGATACAGGATAGCAATCCAAATTCTGTGCTCAGCATTGAACGAGTTTGATGTCTCAACAGAAGCTATCCACACAGCATGTATTTGCATGTTTCAGGCCCTGTGCAGGTACACTGACAACCAAGATAGCGGATCACCGAACAGCTACCGAAGGAGTCTTCATTGAATAGTCTCGGTAAGTTGTGCCTGACCAACCAGACACTATGTTTCGGACCCTTTCAAACGATAACCACCAAAAGCTAGTTGAATGGCTATACTCTCCTTGCACGTACCTGTATCATCATTGAGACTGCGTGAGAGAAGTATGACTGAACGCAATTGAGTCTACAACTGGCCACACAATCAACTTAGATACCGAAAAAGGGGTTTCTGCTTGGTTCGCTTTCAGATGTAATAGCAAAAACCTTCTTCCAGAACCAGACTCGTATTTTCACCTGATAGCCATATACATCCCACTTCACTGATGAGGTGACAGCACAGGGTTTGATACGTGCTACAACTGGATTCAAGCATTACATGAACAGCAGGGCAGGTGGCTGTTTCCACCGGACGGTATTTGAAGCAGATACCTAAGAGTGTATGCAGACCACCATTTTGGACAGTTGTATCTGAGATTTTGGCATGTAAATATTGTGATCTATTCAAACAATGGGAAAGTATCGCGCCAGAGATGCAAAAAAAGATCTGGTCTATTCATATGGACAGGATTGACGCAAACAATGGTGATGATCAGGAGGATGTAGCTGCCACACAGTGTAACCCGGAGATGATAATCGACGATGAGGAAGTGTAGCTGCACAAGTATGTCGTGGGCATTACTTGGATGATTTATCATTGGAATACAATAGATGGAAAACTAAATAAATTGATTCAACCTATATATGGTTCTAAAATCAAGATGTGAATGGCTATCAGTGCAACACCTTTCTAGATTCTAATAATCGACTGTGAGTCCTGGCAAAGATCACCGTGAGTACATATGCGGACTCTGCCAGTTACCGGTGGGCTCTGGTATGATGAGGTTGATAGCATGAGAAGCCTCTAACAAGTTCACAGCGACTATACATGCGGACTCTGACAACTGCCAAAGGGCTCTCAGATGACCAGTGTGATAGCATGATATGCCTTGGAGAAGATCACAGCTACTATATGTGCGGACTCTGACCACTGACAGTGGGCTCTGACATGACTATGGCGATAGCATGAGAAGCTTCTGACAAGCTCAGGGCGGCTATAGGTGTGGATTCGGAGAGCTGACAATGGGGTCTCAAAAGACACGGGCGACAGAATGTGGAGAGTCTGGCAAGATCACAGTAACTATTCGGACAACCAACTGTGAGTTGTGATCAGACAGTTCGATTGAACAAATAGCCTCCGCCACAAGATCCATAGTGCAGATCTAGCATACTTGATTACACCATGTCATGTACAAACATTCTCACTATCACCATGAGAGTACCTAGTCAGTACACCAAAGGGAAGGGGTAAGGTAGACATACTACTGTAAGCTTACCATGTCTTACTCGGTTATTATCCACATCATGCACAGTTGCTCTGAGCCAAATTCCATTGTCAGTCATTATGTCTGTTACAGGAAACGACCGGAGGTTATATAGCTTATAGTAAATTACACGTTGTGAAATGACCTTTTCAAGATATATGGCTGTTGGGAAACACTGGCCACTCTATACTTCCACAGTGAAGAACCAATATCGACCAGCACTGGGCATGTAGATACTACCTAGGATGCATGGATTGAAGATTTTTAAGAGAGTACAGACAGGAAATCCTTGTCACTTCATTTGGATAATCAACAGTAACAACTACATATTCAAGCTTTGCACTCGAATCTTCTAGATCATGTTCTATGACATACAGGTGGTGCTTACAAATGCCAAAGTTTCGTTTAAAGCTGTTATATACAACTACTTACATCACAACATTGACTACTTTGTTGTAAATGACAGCAATTGTGTTCTACTCAACATGATTATTGAGAAAGTGCACCTACAATGGACATGACCGGAACTGCAGTGGGTTCAAAAGTCTGATCTCTAGCATGAAGTCGCAAAGTACACTCTTGGAGCTGCAGAGATCTGCACTCTGGAATTGTTCATTAGTGTGAATCTGATAGACATGTGGGTAACTGGAATGACTGTATTTGGGGACTAGCAGACAGTGGATTCTGTGTCAAATTTGCAGCTGTTTCTTGGGTTGATAAACTTCTGCTGGCAGATTGTTAGCAAAAGTGCAAAGGTAACAACACAAATATTTAATCTGCAGGAGAAAATTAAATTTTCTACAATTTCTACAGTACATGCGTATACATGGACAGGGGATGCCAACAATGTGTACCGGCACTGAAAAACAAATTTTCTCCAACTACGGATCAGGAAACAATATGAATACGCAAATTGGAATATTCCACAGAGCGAATTCAATGGCCACTCAATATCAGCCATCCCCAACAAGAATGTATATTTCAGATTACCCAGATGAGTCCACATTTGCTGTGAAGTATGCTATTGGGTCAAACTGAACAACCCAACTACCACACAGAGACTCTGAGCCATTTGTCAGACAATGAAGCAACAGGATTAATATCTTGCGGGAGCAAATCGAAAGATAGGCTACCAAATATACCCCAGAAACCTCAGGTGCTGGCAAATATCAACAGTTCACTCCTGGTGGTAGACTTGATGTGCAGTGATTGTCCACTTTAACAACTTCTGGATTGAAGATGGGCAAGGCAAGAAGATCTCAGGTGATGGACAATTGAGATGAGCTAACCAAGCAATCCACTCTGAGAAGCGGATGGCACTGCTTCCGGGCACTGTGGCAGCTACCACCATCAATTTAGCATATGGTGACTGGTTGGGAAAACAATTTTCCACTACATCTATTACACCCAATGTTATGTAACCACCTGCAGTGTTTAGTACCTGCCACAACAATTTATAATTAAATTGAGTCCAGAGCTATTATAGATTAATTACAAAAAATACATTTATCATGTGGTAGGTGTAGGATAATATATCTTCCGACTACATGTATTTGGGTATACTGACTACATAGTCTATGGGTGAGAGTGGGAGAATTTCTATATAACAGAGTGTGATTGAGTGTGATTGGTCTAGACTATGGATAATGTGGCCGAGGCTGATTATGTAATCACACTGAATTGTCAGAACTCCATCGCCTGTTGGAGTGGGTACTGTAATCATGTTAGAGGCTCTGTATGCCATTGCCACAGTCTTCCCCAAGCTCACCATTTGTACCTCGGATTATCACACACACCCACCCTTATCATTTCCAAGTCTCTGTATACTATTACTCTCATCTTGGTGGACTGCACTGTCAGCTAACTGAGTGCTCATGTCGAGTCACTGTGATCTTGTTAGAAGAGTTTAATGCTATAACTAGTGTCTTTTCTGAGTCCACTATCCATTATTGGGGTATGAACATATACTCACAGTAAGCATTTCAGATGCTTCTCATTCTATAACCCTGGCTTTTCCACAGTACTGTGTCAGATATTTGAGTTTGCACAGATAATTGGTGTGGACATGTTGAGGTGCATGGTTGACTAACACAGTTGATACAGGTATTTTGCAGATTCATATTGTGATCATTATTTTAAGAGCATTGAAATATGGGTTCACATTGTCATATATTACCGAATCCAAAGGAGCTATATGGAGTGTTATCAATGGTTCTGGACCATCCTGTTGGGAGCGGGTCCGGGTAGAAACCGGACCATTGCCAATTTGGGGATCCGTATCATCATTATGCTTAAATCATCAATTTGGGTGCGATTCAATGAAAATCACACAAGCTGTCTGAATCGTGAGGGCTGCCTGCTTGATGTACAGCAGCTCCGTCTGTTGATTGACACAATGCTCTTGCTTTTACGGTTTGCGAATAGTATTTAACCAAAATAACATATTCAACATTGAATATTCACTTTTTGAATGCGTTGCGGGTTGCGATATCAATTATTTTGGAATCAAGGTTGTTGCTTTTGTGTTGTGTATTTAGGACTACTAAGGCGGTCAGTAGTTCTGTTGTGAGCTCAAATATCTGCTTGTTGCCTTGATTACCCAATATACAAGACCTAAAATTGTTGACGCTCCGTTGTGGATCATTTTCAAGATAGGGCAACGCAGATATTGCGTACTGTTTTGTTTGCAAAGGCTGCCATTTGAAGGTATATGAACTATTGCGACAAAGCGACACTTAGATTACCAAAGATGCATATACAGAAATTGTTGATGCTCCGTTGACGCTCATTTTCAGAATGGGGCAGGGAGTGTGCCGCTGTTGTTTTTGCCCATAAAGGCGGTCAGTATTTCATTTATGGATGTCTGCAACCAATCACCACTGAGATAACCCACAATGCAAAGCCGAACATCAGTAACGCTCGCTTGATGCTTATTTTCAGAATCGGGCAATGACTGTGTCACTTTCTCTTTTGCCTATATTGGCTGCCATTACATTCATTATGTCTAACCACTACCAGGCAACTTGTTAATTACCTGTCTTGAAAGACCAAGAATCGTTGACGCTCTGTTGACACTGAATTTGTGGATGTGGTAACGAAGATATCAAGCATTGTTTCACCAGAAATATCCGCCAATACATTGTGCATGAAATCTAACCACAAATCAACACTTTCTTAACCCACGATGCAAAGCCATCAATCATTGACACTGGCTTGACGCTCATTTTCAGAATGCGGCAGTGACTGTGTCACTTGGTTTTTTGCATATGAAGCAAGTCAATACATCTGTTATGCTTAAGAGCGACCGAATCACTTTCCAATTACCTTGCATACATGAACAATAATTGTTGACACTCCTTTGACGCTCATGTTACTGAATTGCGTTGTCAATATCGGCTGCAATCGATAATTGTAAGAATAATCATTTCGACCTATTAGTTGCCTTTCTGCCAGATAACTGCTCAGGCCATTGGCAAAGCGGAGCTCAGTAATTGTCTTGCACAGGTTGCACTCATTCCACGAAAATTGATACATCATGCTGAATGATTCATATGTCGTGCAATACATCTGTTTATGAACACATATTCCCATGCTACTGCTCAATATTCTCTTATAATACTTCTCTAAGTGAAATTGTTGGTCACGCAATATATATGGAACCTGGTGAAAACATGTTGACCCGTTCTGTCCTACTTTTTCTTGTTTCTTTTAATCCTCCTTCTTTCCATTGCAGTGCCCATCATCAACCCCATTTCAGCCAGTTACATTGACCTCCATGTCAGCCGAATCAATCTGGGAAAATGTGGTGCGGCACTGATATCCCGGTGCTCTGGGATTTCCGGACCCTCAATGACATGGTCTAGCTGTGAATGCGATTCAATCTTTGCCACCCTGTTGACTTCGTCCACGTTAAGATTTACCAAGTCACCATTCCAGTTACGCCAATTTTCCGTGTCGGAAATGCTATCAGGCGGACATTGCTCCTCACTTTCGGCTAGATGATGGTTGATTCTTTTGATTCGGCGGACATTGAATACTTGAGTTTGTCCTCCAGGGTGGTCCGGTGGAGCAAAAGCTGCGGGCAATGGTGATTTTTCTCGCAATTCAAATTCAGCCACACCATCATGTTGTAAGTTTGACTAGGATTCTTTGATGATCTAGTCAGTATCTGAAATGTAATGTACAGCTGTCATTTGCTTGTTTTGGGCGTGAGATTCCTTTTGTGTAGCACGTAGGTTTTGGCTGCCCTGCTACATCTCCAAAAACTCGTCGAGCTTGGCCATTCTGTGAAATTTTTTCTTCTCCTCAGCATTCTTCGATTCCAAGTGGTTTTCAGTCTCTATGGTATCCACTGATGGGTATTCACCAGCCAATATTCCGTTATTGGTTCGAGGAGACTGCCTTACTATGAAGTTTTCAAGAAGGCTCTCGCCAGTGGTTATGGACTATCTGCAGCCCATAGAGGCTTGCCCGAGAGAAATACTGGCCTCCACTCCGACACCGTGGTTTATGAAGGGATTACGTTGCGGGCCAGATTGGAGTGATCAGTGTACTTTCAGCACGTGTCCTCTTGCAGTAGCCACCAGTCAGTGATATCCGGTAACCACAATGTGGTGCTAATCTACATATGGTCGGAGTGGTCATCATGCAGAATTGGATTAACTTTACCCCAGTTCATTGGAGCCTAAGGCGGTGAATTCAACTAGAGCCTTGGGGGTATCACTCTGTGTGCAGCACAACCATTTCGTCCGTGTGTCATCTCAGCCATTCTTGTAGGAGTGACGTATTCTTCAACATCGTTGGACAAATCATATGTGTCACGGCGGCATGTGACCGAGGCCTGGTAACAGCCATTCTGTATTGTCCGCTCGCGACGAGCCTTAGATCTCTCGCGATAATGTTACCTATACATCTACATCTACTATCACTCGCATCCATGTTTGCAAGCGAATTCCTATCATTACTATAGGTATACCTATCAGGCCGAACGCAGGCATACGTGCCCTTACACTATTATCGCTTTTTCGGTAAACGGATAAGTTTCCCTCACTGGATTACAAGTTGACGAGTTTTTACGCCTTTTTCCCACACGCCACACCATGGAGTCAACGATTGAGAACACTGCCCCGCAAACACAATTTCGAAGCATCATTAGTGCGAAGCACGATCGGTTGACCGTTCCATCATTCAATTGAGCCCCTGATGGCAGCAGAGTTGAGATCAGAGACCAATTGGCGCCGAAGCCGCGTCACCGGCAATGAAGACGATGATAATCATGAGTACAGGACACCACCCAGCCAATGACAAAATTGCATACGATCGATCCAGATGAGTTCAAGACGACATCAATTATTTCGAATGGCTGCAATCGACCACCACACACCGGAGAAATCGCGACTGCACCCTTGAATGCGTCAGTTCACGGCGCAAACCTACAGAGCTCAGACCAATTGGTGCACAAGGCGGGTCACCGACGGTGAAGACGACAATCACGAGAACAGGACAAGACTCTTCGACCCTGCCAATTGGTGAAAATGAATACAACCACTCTAATTGAGTTCAAACTCCATTCCTACAAGTCAATTGAGCGCGATCACCAGCCCAAGCATTTACAATGGACGGAGTGATCTTACCCCCGAATGCCGCATATCGAGAATCAAGGCGAAGTCAGACGATTTCCAAGTCAGCACAGTTATGACTACATTTCTCCCAATTGAGCGAAGTGCACCTATCTCAGTTTGCGTGTACACCTACAGCTGTAGCAACCTGGAAGAAGCTCCCCTGCAGAAGCAATCTACGGCCAACCTACGGCTAATCATACCTACGGAAGAGGATCTGGCACGAACGAAGTGCACTTATGGAGGAGACACTCTATGATTGAAGCACTCATACTGCCACGAAAATCTGCATGAGCGAAGTGCACTAATGGAGATGACACCCTACGATTGAAGGACATTGAGAATGAGAAGCTTTCCCTCGATTGAAGCGAACGTATAGCGGCGACACATTGCGCAGCGTGAAGTGCATTTACGGTTTCAGACCCCCGCACTTCTGCACACCGACTATGACGACTACGACGACTTCAGTGACTATGATTGTCTCAGAGCACAAGTAATATGGACAATCGAAGTTCAGCTCCCATATGAATGGTCTCCGACTGCAATTTCAATGACGACAACGTCGCAATTGACAAATCGAGCGCCGACGATCCTGCAACACTCAGCCAGCAAAAACAAAAGTTGGCGGCGCAGGCACTAATGGCGACTCTAGACGAAGTTCGACCCCATCAGATCTCACCAGAATCATCAGTCGTCCTTCAGAGCCCGAGGGCAAGAATGATATGTCAATATCTAAACGGCACTGAAACACTGGATTCGGCAAACATAGTTCACAAAGTACAATACCGGACAGAAGTGGCGAGAGGCAATGCGTAAGGGCTATTGTCGACTGCGGCGCAACCATCATCATTATGACATCGAGGCTTCTCAAGTGACTCGAGATATCACATCAGGCACCACTCATCACCACCCCCGCCATGACTGGAGGTGTGATACAACATGCAAAGGACACCGGAAGAGGCGGATCACTGTCTAGTACCTGGACTATCTCGCACCGGTAGACAAATCAGACCTCCTAGTCGTGCCAATGCGTGCATACGATTCAGTACGTGGCTTACCATGGTTCCACACACAAAATCTTGACATCGACTGGGCTCGATTGACACCCTGCGATCACCGAGTGCGAGTGGAGCGGAGGAATGACACTGGTGACTACGGCGGTGGCATCGAAGGTCTCACAAGCTGATGCCGATAACCATAATATCAATGACCAGCTTCTGGGGCGCGGTCCGGGTATACAGACACTTGGAGCAACCGCATTCAATGATCTTCTAAGTAGCATTGAAGTTTTCGTAGCATTTGCCCGACAGACTGGGGAATGCATATGGCAGCTGTGAGTGACTTCGGAAGACATCACTCTGGATTCACCAGGTGAGAATACAGACCCAAGCGCTGGACGCGACAAGCAGGGAGCAGCGGCGGTAGTTGTGGCAGAAGAGCTGCTCCGAGGAGACCCTTGAATGACTGCTTCCGGATCGCTGAGACCCGAAGGGAGTGACTGGACGCCAGGGCTTGGCTCCAGTGTGGGCGAACCATTAATGACAAGGCCTCCTGGATCTTCCTTTCCACTGCTTCCATCCTTTCATGATTCTTTGACTAACATAGATGGAGCAGCTCCGAGATATTCCCAACTGACGAATGACAATTGAGAGTGAACAGCGCACTTTGGAACAGCGAAGACTTATGAAGCAATTGGGAGCCCGGGCACGACGTCCCTGCAAGAAGCTATCATTGAGAGAATGTCAATTGGACTGACGAGCGCCAATATGCCCGTCCCGGAGATGCTCGGAGATGGATGACAATCAATTTTTGACTATGGTGACATACACGGAGTTATGTGGAATCTGCCCTATATAATATACTTTCGATGACAATCTACGAGACTAGCAATTGAATGCTGAGGTGCAGATATATGTACCGGCTGCCTTGCTGTACTGAGTACAATCCCGACAACTATTGAAGAGATTACAATGCCAATTTCAATGCCGAATACAATGACGTTTACAATACGGAATACAATGCCATATCTGTTATAAAGTGACATTACTATCCCGAATGAGATCCTGACTCAGACTCAGCAATTCCGAGCTACACAGCTACGTTGACAATTGACGACTGCAATCGACTTCCGAATCAAGCTCTTCCAATCGATATTCCCTACGAAGCCATCTGAGATCAGTCCCCGGCGAAGCAACGACTTTTAAAAGAAGGGGATGACCCTACTGGAATTGCAACCGCTACCGCAAACAATTACCAGCCGGCAAGTGCAGGAATGATACACCGTAAGATCCATTCACCAATTGGGAATGCTAGCAGCGTCAAGTGTACCTGGACATGAATCGACTAGTGGACTCAGAGAACGACAATAAGTCAACCGAGTCAAGTGATGGCAAGCACACCTACAGATAGATCGACTAGCGGACTCAGGGAGTGACAATAAGCGCACGGAGTCAAATGATGGCAAACACACCTACAGATGAATCGACAAGCACACCCGGAGGAGAGCCATCCTGTAAATACACCAGAGAGATCACACGTCAAACGAGCTTGATCCATGCCAAACGAGAGCAATAGGCGACCGAAGCAGTTCGGAACGCGATACCGAACCACTGCGATGCCGCTACAGGATTGGTCCTGAATGAGAATGAATATGACAACCGCGCGTACCGAATAGTCCACCGAATAGCATCACAAGAGACAGTCGAGACAATTACCAAGAGATGATGACCGAGATTTCAGAACAACAGATATCACTGCCGAAGGACTTCACATGGAGATCGAATGAGACGATTACCGGGAGCGCTACTGTACCAAGCAACTGACCGAGACACTTACCGAATGGCATACCGAAGAATCAACAACTATCGCCGAAAGGCATACCGAACTGAATTCCAAACCAACTCACCAGAGGCCTACCAAATGACTACAGAGAAACACACGGATATTCAACCGAGACTGCCTACCAAGATGGCCTGAGGGAAGTCGACCAAGAAGGGACAGAAGCCATTATCCGAATGAGTTTTACGGAGAAGCAGTCCACCAAGACCCAACCAGATGCCGAATTGACAGATGCGCAATCCGCATATGCAATGCAGCTTTCAGAGAGCAGAAGCGCGCTCCTATCGCGGTGAATATGACAACCCAGTGTGGAGCTAACGTTATATAGGGATCAATGACATACCGCCCACACGTGATGCAATTGGCGCATTCTACCACCCTCATATGGTCAGCAGCGAGTCACATATGACAACCAACCTGTATGACGATGCCAGGAGCGGAAGCTCACATCATTGCCCAACGTCACGACGAGACGCTGTTGCAATGACGTCGAGATTGAGCGCATTGGGACGCCTCATACGACAGTAAGTCAACATGCAGAACAAGTCAAGACAAGGGGTAGCCGTTGCAATGATGTCGAGATTGAGCGCATTGGGACGCCTCATGCGACAGTAAGTCAACAGGGAGAGCAAGTCAGGGTATTCATTGGACAGCGGGCGATGCAGAAGGACGACCGAAGCCGAAGGAAGATAGTCTGTACCAAATTACATGGCGAAGCAGAAATTACAATTACAAACCCGAATCACCAATGAATCCCAATATCAATTCGGAGATCAAAGTTACACTGCTACCAAGCAACAAAGGCAATCGACAATCAATATGAAGTTCTCGACGGAGCAACGAATATTCAAAACAGGGAGAGAGCTGTGTCAGATCAGTCAAGTCCCACCGACAAGTCAAATGTACGCCGAGAGGCAAGTAGACCAGATGGTCAACGAAGCGGACTTCCAAAGACGATTGCCGAGTCAATGCCACTTACCGACGACTACCGGCTGCAAGATATATTCTCCAGAGCATGCTTAAACACTGCACAGAGCTCAGACAGTGCTAGTGCGCTTGAACTTGGTAAGTATAACCATCTTTAGAGATGCTCACTTGCTATATGTCAACGAATGAGACGAGACTAGACAATTGACGTATACGATCGCCGGCTAAGACTGATGCCGGCAGCAAAAGCTCCCATCGATGCCAAGTTTTGAGCGGAGGACCACACTGATCCTGACCAAAACCTATGCCGAGACATTAGCCACGAGTGAGGTATTGGATGGCAGATCAGATGGTGTATAAGTTCAGGAGTGGAGAGAAGGAGGAATTGAGGTCCAAGGCTCGGGAGCGGAGGAAAATTGGTCAATAGAGTTTCGGAACTCAGGACTGGAGGAAACGTCAGCAACGACCCTAATTTCCATCTGAAACACCCGGGTGTTCCGGACGGCTCTGACGGCTCTGACGGAACCTCGTACGCGCTGACGGAGAATTACACGCTGTGCGTCGCCCAGGCGACGGGCTGCGTTGCATACGTACCTCCTTTACTTTGTGGTGACGTATACACATCATCAGAACGACACGTGTGTTACACTCTTCGCAGGGGCTGCAGTTATGCTGAAGCCGTTTTTCAGGAGAGTATCAGACCATAGGAGGGCATCCCTGCCGGCCTTCAGAGTAACTGGGAGCGCCGACGACAAGCCTGGGAGCACCTGGGAGCGCCGGCGACATGTCTGGGAGCACCTCGAATCACAGTCATGTATTCAGTTTGTATTCTCATCTACGTATCTATGTATCTATATAGCTACCCATCTACACACGCTACGTCTGGACTGGCTGCAGGCGGTTATACTCCGATGCCGTGATCGTATACACCCCGTCACTCTGTCCACCTCTGTTACCCCTGTATCTCCGTACAACCGCCGTCGCTCATTAACGATGTACTTAGAGGATGTGATTGAGCGAGTTGAGACTTGCACTTGGAGGCCGAGATCGAGTGAACTCAGAGATGCACTTGGAGGCCAGGATCGAGTGAACTCAGAGATGCACTTAGAGGCCGTGATCGTGCGAACTTGGAGGGCGTAATTGAGTGAGTTGGAGATACACTTGGAGGCTGTGATTAAGCGAGTTTCGAGATGCACTTGGAGGGCGTGATCGTGCGAAATTGGAGGCCGTAATCGAGCGAGTTTGGACATACACTTGGAGGCCGTGATCGAGTGAGATTGGACGAGTACTTGGAGGCGGTTGATGGACGGCGCGACGGGTGCTGAGACTCTATTCCTCAGTTAGTTAACTCGCAACCGTGGGAATGTGACAATGTCACTTTACCTTTTAGCTCTCATGGAGAGCTGTCTGATGGCGGTCTATCGTGTAGGGAGGCACGCCGGAAGCTGACGCGACATTCAGGGGTCAACTCGTAATCATGAGAATGAAGGGAAGACAAACAATCTTGGGTAGATGCTGTACTCTGTGTATGCTTTACTCGGTGTATGCTGTACTCAGTGTGTGCTGTACTCAGTGTCAACTCATGATCATGTCATGGAGAGATAGAGAGGGATGACTTAACTTTGTGTTCTGCGATGATGGTTGAGTTGTGGATGAGAAAGAGAGAGAAGGAGGATGAAGATGTAAATAATATGGAGGATACGAGCGGATATGAGAAATCAGGGGTACGACTTGCCAGATCCGGTTGAGAAGACCTGGTATCGGTGGTATTGCCCTCTGGATCGGGACTCACACCTGCGGTATCGGGGATGCTCAATTGACTCGCACAAGAAATTCTCTATGTCCCAGTTTCTCATGATGATTTCCCCAATCTCCTCTGATCTCTCTCTTTCTTGTGCTCAACTCTACCATCACCTAAGAACACGAAGTCAAGTCATCCCTCTCTATCTCTCCATGCCATAATCATGAGTTAACACAGAGTACAGCATACACCAAGTACAGCATCATCCCAAGATCGACAGTCTCCTGTGCCCAGCCAGTTTCTCATCTCTCGGCGGATGTTGTAATCAACTCTCTACATTCCCACAATTACAAGTTAACCAATGAATAGGGTCTCAGCTGCCATCACGACTCCCTCCCAAGCGACCGCCTCCACGGACTCCTCCAATCTCGCTCGATCATAGCCCGCCAGTGCATGTCCAAACTCGCTCGATTGCGGCCTCCAAGTGTATCTCCAGACTCGCTCGATTACGGTGTGCCAGTTCGCACAATCTTGGCCTCCCAGTGTATCTCCAAACTCGCTCGATCACGGCCTCCATATGTATCTCCAGACTCACTCGATCACAGCCTGCAGGTTTGCACGATCATGGCCTCCACGTGCATCTCCAAACTCGCTCAATCACGGCCTCCCAGTGCATCTCTGAGTTCACCCGATCTACGGCTCCAAGTGCATCTCAAACACGCTCGATAAAGTACATCATCAAGGAGCGATGGCGCTTGTACGGAGATATAGGGGTAACAGAGGTGGACAGAGTGACGGGGAGTATATATTCGGCAGACCCCGGCGTAGATAGACGTCATCTCATTTCCATCTCCTCTTATCATACAATGGAAATTCACACTCTATCTGTCCCAACATTTGGTTTCACTCGCTCTGTCCGAGATTTCTTGGAGCTGCGCAATTGCGTGGATCCTCACGGCCAGGTAGTATCATATCCTCTCACCGTCTTACGCTCCTGGAGCATAATGTAGAAGGAACGCGAGGAGAGATTTTCCCAGCGTCACCAATTGCAATCCTGATGCAACCATGTACCCAATGAACCCATTCCGACGTATTGTCACAGTTGGCCACAACGCCAGAGTGTTTGTTTAAAATAGGAGACCGACAGAGCCAGAAGACGCGGCGAAACGGCGATCGGAGGGATATATGCAATGTGATTCGTGGTATTGACGCCGGGCGGGGAGTAATCCGCCACTGGGGTGTCTCTGACGGCTCTGACGGAGCGCGTCCACTGTGACGGATCTATTCCGCCCGGACGGAAATGTTTTCTGCTGATGATGTTATCAATTGGGCGTCCCTTTCATCTGTTTCTCTTCTCTCTTGTTTTCTCTGTACTTTATTACCCCATTGGATCTCGGCCCGGTATAAATAGCGTCGGCTCGGGCGTTGCCACCTCCGGATCTCAGTCAATGAGAGGGGGAGGTTCCCCATGCGCAGGATCTACCGAAAGGCTACCGTACGGTGCCAATCTGTAGCGGGACTTTTGAGTCAGTACGAGTACGTATGTGGCATGATTGTTTAATGCTTTCCTTTCCTTTCCTCTTATACGGTATATGCCGCCCAGGAGCTCTGGGCGTAAAGAGGGGGATCATGTACCGGCTGCACATGACCAAGGTTGGGTAACGGCCATTCTAGATAGTCGGCTTGTGACGAAGGTTTGGTCACTAGCGATAATCTTACCAATTCATCTACATCGAGTATCACTTGCATCCATGTTGGCACCGTATTACTATCATTACCATATTTATACCTATGAGGCCGAACGCAGGCATACGTGCCCCTACATTATGGCTCAACAGAAGATTGACCAAATTTAGAAGCCTTTGCAGAGGGGAAGAGATTCAGGCCCCGAACGTTGTCGTGGTTAATGACGGATCATTGTCGATGTTTCGCACAGCATTCATTCTCTACATCCATCAGAATCGCCTCTTGGTATTGGGTAGTATAAGAAGTCTCATCCTCAGTATTAATATCCATTCCGTAGTCCCCCTTCCTAAATGATCACAACTTCCGGAAAGAATCAATGATATGTACTGAGATGAGAAGCATTCCGGTCGTTGCAATGACTGCACAATACTATATGGACACCATCTGTTGTGCGAACTTCACAGCGAAGTAAAAGTCTTCATCCCATTATGCCATCTCCTAAGCTAAGATTTGCATAACGCCATTGATATGATGGAACATGTCATTGTAGACAGTGAAAAGGTGATTGAGTGTAACCGTATGCCTGTTTGACATCCAAACGGTCCAGTATCGGAATGCCCTTAAAACTTGCTTGACGTACTTGATAATGGTCCACTCATCCTGTATTGCGCAGAGCGGCCAGTTATGATTATATATGGGATGTTTCAACCACCTCGCGGGTGTATTGGCGTAATCAGTGTGCTCACTAAACCAACTCCAGTGTCGAATTCTGCCATGTTTTCACATCCATAATCGCTACTCAAGTGATTGGTACATTTGCTTCTTGACAGTCAACGAACTCATTTCGATGACCAGGTGTCAGCGTAATCAATACACCTAGCATTCTCTGCTATATGAAGTTCATTTTCAGGTCTTTCAAAATGTCATGGAATACGTGCTTTCTCAATTATCTTGGCTAAACCTGGCCTCATGGCCGACACCTTGTCGATTCTGGCATTGGCCTCTTTTAGCGGTCTTTTACACTTACCAATGTCTGTGCTTTCGATGTCTCCAAATTGCCGACTGCCCTCAGGGGCTTCCCAAGACTTGGGGTGGCCTTCTACACTGAGACTGGACATGTAGGCACCTAAAGCAAGCTGAATGACGTACGCCATGCATGGTATGTGGTTTCTCATTGCAAGTGACTTGATTCCGGAGGTCTCAAGGGTTGATTTTAGTTCCTGGGTTATAGATTAATTTGAGGAAGTATCATCAGTCATGATTCCTAGTAAACAGCCGTCGGGAAGCTTAAAATAATACAATAGTTCCTTCCAATATATGGCTAGCCTAGCTCCAGTATGTTGACCCTTGACCAATTATCCTTAATTAGCTTTCCAATTAGGGAAAGAACAGGCTATCAACCTCATTCAAAGTGAGTTGAACTTCTCACAAAGGCCTATTTCAATCCATACAGTAAGCTTTGACCGACTTTATGACCAATTGGTTGGATTATGTCTTCCTGTCCGAAGCTAAGCTAACCGGATTTCCTGATCGCAAGTGTTGCTTCATTGTCTCCACTGTCAGTGAGTATTCCCTCCTGCAAATGTTGCTAAGGGTGCAGGCGGACGGAAGCAGCCGCTCACTGCGTTATGCATTATCTGACCATCATTGCTCTGAGTGAGATGTAGCGTTTCATGGAGTATGAGCCAAGATAAATCTTAACATGAGGTAGTGATTCCAGGAGTCATGGTCAACTTCAGCAGTTACGAAGTGCTTTGCTACCAGCTTGGAATGTTTTGTCTGTCAATTGTATTTATCTAGATAAGAGGTAACTGTTGAATATGAATTTCCTTGGCAACTAGCTATTGTGATTCCTCAACTGCCTTGTCTCTTCTGCATGGCCAAAGCTGTTTCATCAATGGTTGTAATTTTCAATTCAGAAACTTCCCACTCTGTTAATTCGTTCCACTTTGCATTGTGGGATTTTGCTAACATGTGCATATCAATTGTGCTGGTCCCATGTTGTGATGAACGGTGAAAAACTGTGATGACAAATGATACATATAATGCCAGGGCTGCCGGTCTCCTCACTTCCACAGTGCAAATAGAAACACCACAAAGTCGCATATCTAGAATTATTCCAAGCAAGAGGATGCTTCGAGCACACATTCATAGCAGCCTACCAAGTATGAAATATCATTTTTAAAGTAAGGTAGCTGAAATTACAAATAAAGACAGTTAAAGATTTGGAAGATATCAAAACGTTCAGTAAGACGGTATTGAATGATTTGGAAACCGACATGGTGGTAGGAATTCCAAAGCTGCGCAATTCGAGTTGAGAGACTGTCAACAGTTACACTATTTCGAAGTACAATACTGGTTCTTCAATACTTAATCTCGAGATACATGCAAGACAAATGTAAGTCCTGTGAGACATTGCATGCATAGTGGTGAAGTTGTATACAAGGACATATTGAAAGAGTGAGCATTGAAAACCGAATTTCGGAAGAATGCAAGGCAGTTCGTTGCTGTGAATCTTACAGAGCCACACCAAAACTGTTACCACTCAGTTGACAATTATCTTTAGGAAGCGGTAGCGGCATTAGTGGTAGCATTTGTGCCCATAAAGGCGGCTAATAGTTTGATTATGAGTAAATGTTGATGCTCAGCCCTTGGATTATGCAAGTTGCAAGATGAAAAATCGTTGACGCTCCGTTGACCCTCCATTGATGATTATTTGTAGATCATTGCTGCGCTGTGGTCGCTAGGACTTTTGTCTAGAGAGTTGGCTGATTGTTCGTTTATGGCATAAGGTACACCCGCAGCCCTTCAGTTGTCAAAAACCGCAGGCTAGTAATGTTTAATGCTGAGTTGATGCTATTTTTTTGGATGTGGCACCGAGCGTGGCGCTTGCCTTTTGCGCAATAATGCAGACCAGTGCATTGACATTGGACGGATATTACAATGCAGCCCTTTGATTGCCGAAAGTGGAAGACAAAAAATTGTTGACTCTCTGGTGACGCTCACAATAATGACATCCAAACAGTCAACGTACTCTCATACATTGCATGCTACAAATCATATAGTCATTATTGACAACCAATATCATGTTTCTATGTATTATCATTGGCTTCCAGAAGCTTGGTGGCCTCTCAATTTCTAATGAACCACTATCCACGTTATTTGAGTGATGGATGACATGACAATATCAAAATCCCGCGCTTTTGGCCGGTAACTTATGTCATGTAGATCTTTCCAATAGTGTTTGATTACTGTATCCTGACCTCTTCAGCTTTCCTCACCCAGCTCCTTCTCCTCGATTTCCATGACCTATCAAAAGCAATTTTCACAATCTCAACCATCTGCACAAGGTTTGTATGGAGAGTTATGCAGTTGTATGAATTAATGAATGCTGCATGATGGTGGTTATTCAGACAGATTCGTATTGAACATTGACCGCTCCTTCTATGACTTGTATGACATCACTAACATAAATGTTGTTAGTAAATTTCTTCAATAATTTAGTTTTGGCTTTCTCACTGAAGAGTCACAGCCAGAACAATATCGAGTGTGTTAGGTGTCTGAAAGCCTCAGTTGGATACTAGAACTTTCATATGCTGCGTATGACCCTTGTACATGTACAGAAAACTTGTAGTGTCTCACAATTTGGTCACTGAAATTAGGAGGAAGCTGCAAAGCAGTAAAATTGGTACACCCATTTCTTTTCGTAGCGATATGACATCAGAAATAGCGATTTGCCTAAGTAGTCTTTCGGTGACGCAGGAGCCATCACCATGTCTTTGTCGGAATCCAACTTTTATGTGGTTAAGAGCTGGACAGGTACAATGCTGTAGTAAAAGCTGATGGGTTCAACAGGCTTTGCTGTCTGAACAGGTAATGAAGTTGGCTCCATGTAGGGCAGAAAACACCCTTGCCTTTGTGTGACTGTGGCTTTCCGGAACCTAGCTGCATATGACAACATGCGGGTCCAGATGATCCATGCAGCATTTGCGACATTACGTGGACGATATCACGACACTCCATATGCTATCCACCTGATTTGGGGAATGTCCAGCGGGAACATTATCCGTTTGTGGTGCACTAACTGCCGGAACACTGAATTCGATCGCGCCATTCTGCTTATGTCTTTCGCTGAAGTAGTAGCCCACCGCACCTTATTCCGGATCAGTCAATCTGTCCAGCTTCATCATGTTCTGCCGAAACCTCTCCATGCGCTACTGTACCACATTGGAGATGGTGCCCATCACCCAGTCGGGTTTCTCGTCATTGCTCAGCTTGCCAAGCTGTGTATTTTCATCGTCGTCATCTTCCCGATCCTCCTCAATGTCAGACCTTGCAAGCTGGCTCAGACTGTCTCTGATAGCAACAATCATCTCATGAAATTGGGTTTCAGGGGCTACGGTTGTCAATCCCTCATTGTGACCTATCCTCAAATCGTCCTGCTCTGGCTTAATCGCTGTTTCTGCAGCTTCAACACACTTTCTTGCCACAGCGGTTTCTCTTTCAACATAATCCTTGAATCACTTCACAGTGTTTTCATGACTGGTAGCAACGGTTCCGGAGCTTCACTTCGGGTCCCGGTCCGGGTCCAAACGAAACTGTTGCCAAATTTGCGGTCCAGGTCGTCAATCGGCCTGAACTGTCAACTTGGGTACGGCGTGATGGTTAACTCTCAACCTGTCCGAATTGGGCCCGTTGTCAGTGAGTTGCCCAGCTGGTCCATCTGTAGATTCATATCAGGATCATGTTTTTACCGTTTGTTAATAGTATCTTATCAACATCGTGTTTTCAACAACCAATAATACATTTTTGGATCTTTTGCAGTTGGCAAAATGGATCAATTTGGAATCCGTGTTTACCTTTGATATATTGGATTTATGCCTATCAAGGACGTCAATGATTCAGGTATGTGCACGAAGATCCGCACGATGCCTCAATTACGAAATATCCATAACCTTCAACTGTTGACACTCTATTGACACTCATATTCAGGATGCGGTTGGGAGCATGTCGCTGTTATTTTTGCCCCTGACGGTTGCCAATATGTCATACATGGATGTCTCCAACCAATCGGAGGATCAATTACATACGATTCACAGTGCACAAGCATTGACGCTGAGTTGATGGTCATTACCAGAATGGGGCGGTGACCATGTTGCTGTCTCTTTTGCCAGTGAATGATGCGAATACATCGGTTATACATAATAGCGACCCGATCACCGTTCATTTACCATAGTTACAAGACCGGAAATCACTGACTCTCTGTTGTCGTGCATTCTGGGAATGGGGTGGAGAATGTGTTGCGGTGTCGTTTGCCATTCAATGCTGCCATTCCGTCGGTAATGCATAACAGCTACCTGATCACTGATCAATTACTGTACGTACAAGACCACAAATCGTTGAATCTCCGTTGATGCCCATTCTCAGAATGGGGCAGTGACCGTGTTGCTGTCTCATTTGCCTTTAGAAGCAGCCAATTCCTCGGTTGAGAATGACAGCGACCAGATCACTGTTCAATCTCACATGATGAAATTTTCTATATCTTACCAAAGATTCCTTCAGCCTGCTATACATCTGTTTCTCAACCGATATTTACAAGCTACTGCTCACCATTCGGCCATAATATATATCTAACTCAATCTCCCACTCAAGATACATTCAGAAGATGGTGAAACATTTACGCATTCTGTCCCACTTGTTCTTCACTCCCTTATTCCTCCTCGTTTCTATTGCATGAACCATCACCAAGACCGTGTCAGCCTGTCCTTGTGACTTACGGATTGGCCTAACATATTCCGGATCCTTCTGTGCAGCACTCACATCTCGCTACTCTGGGAATTCCGTATGCTCGATGCACTTACCTTGCTCCATTTCAGATTCAAAGTCTGTCACACACTCGTCTTCAATGTGATTAGGATTATCCAAGTGGCCATTCCTGTTTGGCCAATCTTCGGTGTCAGAAATACTTTTTGGTGCAGTATCCTCATCAGTGTCGAATGGATGATCTGTAGTTCATCGCATTCGGCAGCCATTTAACATTTGAGTTTGTCCTCCACGGAGGTCCTTTGCTGACAAAGCTGGTGGAAAAGCTGATTTTTCTGACAGTTCAAATGCAGCCACACCATCATGTTGAATGAGTGACCTGGATGGTTTGACAATCTCTTCTGTGTCCCAGATTTATCATATGGCTGTCATATGCTGGTGTAGACCGCGACATTTCTTCTGTGTAGCACGTAGGTTTGGGATGCCCTGCAACATCTCCAAAAGGTCCTGGACTTTGGCCATTCTGTGCAATGACGTTGCCTCCTCGTCGTTGATCATTTCCGAATCGTTTTCTGTGTTTGTCCTATCCACTGCTGGGTTATCGCCTGACAAAATACTGTTATTGGCTCAAGGCAACTGACTTAAAACGACATCTCTGTGAAGGGTCTTGCCTGTGGTTTTTCACTGCGTCCAGCTGATAACATCTGGCGGAAGGGAAATACTGGTCTCCACCCCGACACCATGTGGTATGATAGAGAATATATCTTGCTCCACATTTGAGAGATCAGTGTACTTTGATTTCATTTCCTCTTGCTGGCGCCACCAGTCGATTATGTCCGTTATCCAAAATGTGCCGCTAATGTCCATCGGGTCAGAGTGGTAATCATTCAAATTTGGAACAATTTCCGCCCAATTCTTTGGTGCTTCAGGTGGTGAATTCAATAAGAGCCTGGTGGCGATCAATATGCGTGCTGCGCAATCCCTTTGTACAGGTGTCATTTCAGCCACAGGGTTAGGCGTTGAGTATACTTCATCATCGGTGAGAACATCATCTGGATCAAATGATGATTGACCGGATACTGAAGCCATTGCACAGGGGACGAGATCGTTGCTCAGTTAGCTATCGGGTTGATTGACTGGCACACGTCAATGTTTCGCACAGTATTCATTCCCCACATACTTGTGAAAGGCCTGATTGTTCAGGGTAGTATGGGATGTCTCGTCCTCAGGATTAATATCCATTCCCTGGTCCCACTTCCTGTACGATCACAACTTCCAGAAAGGATTTAGGATCTGCGCAGAAATCAGAAGCATACCTGGTGTTGCATTCACTTCAGCACAATATTTGGACAGCTTCTGTCCAGCTAACTTTACGGCAAAGAACAAGTCCTCCTTCCCCTCAGTCTTCTTTTTAGCCATAGCTCGCATTACACCATCCATACATTTGAACATGTCATTGTAGAGTGAGATAACGTGATGCAATGTGACGGTATGCATAGTCAAAATCCACAAAGTCCAATATTGCAATGGCTTCAATACTTCTATAACGTACATAACAATGGTCCATTCATCCTGTGTTGTGAAGAGTGGCCGGAAATTGGTGTATGTTGGATTGTGGAGCAAGTTGCAGGTGAATTCGGGTGATAGGTATACTCGCTCACGCAACTCCCGTGTTGAGTTCCATCGTGTCTTCGCATCCATAATAGGGAGTACCGCAATGTGGACGAGGGCCATTTGACAGTGAATCAACTAGTTTGGATGACCAGGTGTCAGCGTAAGTAATACAGCCAGCATTCTCTGCTATATGAAGGTTAGTTTCAGGACTTTCATAATATCTTGAAATATGAACTTTCTCAATAATCTTGGCTAAACCTGGTTTCATGGCCGACACATTTTTGAATCTAGCATTGCCCTCTTTTCGAAGTCTTTGACTCTTTCCAATGTCTATGCTATCACTCTCTCCAAATTGCTGATTGTGCTAATGGGCTTCCCAAGACTTGGTGCTGCCTTTGACACCCAGACTGTTCATGAATGCACCTAAAGCCAACTGTATGATGTGCGCCATGCATGGTATGTGGTTCTTCAATGCAGGCCACTAAATTCCACATGCCTCAAGTGTAGATTGCATCTCGCATGTAATCAAGTAATTTGAGGAAGCATTATCTGTTGTAATTCCAAGCAACCGGCCCTCGTTGAGTTCAAAATGATCAAACACGTCCTTCAAAAGAATGGCTAGCTTTCCTCCAGTTTTTGGCGCTTGACCTATCATCGGTAATTAGCTTTCGAAAGCGGAAAAGATTAGGCTATCCACCTCATCAACACAGAGTTTTAAATCTTGCAATGCCCAATGTCGATCTATGTAGTAAGGAATCACCAAAGTTATGGCGAGTTTGTTCGTTGATGTCAATCCATCACAAGCTTAACTAACTCTATTTCGTGATGGCAATTGCTTCTTAATTACATCCACCGTCAGTGAATACTCCCTCCGGCAAATGTTGCTAAGAGTGGTCACCGCAGGCAACACTAGTTCACTGCGTAATGCTGTATGTGAAAGTTGGAGCTTGGAATTAGACATTGGGTTCCATGAAATATATGCCGAAACAATCCCAAGGTGATGTAGGAATTCCACCTGTTTTGGTGAAATCCGGAAATGTCAAAGTTCTTAGCTGCCAGTTTAGTGCATTTTTTCTGTCAGTTCAGCCAATATGGATGAACCTGGATGTCAAATATGAATGTCCTCTATGAACTTGCTATTGTGACTCCTCGACTTGCATGCCACTTCAGGATGGCCAATGTCATCTCATCAACCATCGAGCTAGTCAATTCGGTAACTACCGACTCAATTAATTCGGTTCAGATTGCGACGTAATCCTTTGAGAGCAGGTGTATCCCCATTGAGCTGGTCCCATGTTCGGATGCATGGAGAAGAACCTGATGAAAAACGATGCGTATGAATCCAGGTCTGCCCTTCTCCTTAATTCCGCAGTGCAAATCAAATTGCCATGAAGACGCTTATCGTCAATTATTCCAAGCGACAGGTCATTTCAAGCCCACATTGATTGAAGCCCACCAAGCGTCGAAGAAGATTTGTAATGTAAGGTCGCTCAAAGCACGACAAAAGACACAGTCATTTTTGCAACAGATCATAGTCTGTAGCATTGAGGTATTTATAGATTTTGAATCCGGCATGGTAGGACAAATCAGAAATCTCGGCATTGCGACCTGTGCCAGTGCTGAAAGTATAGTTGTAGTACAGTCGTATCCGGGTTCTTCAATATTGACTCCAGAGGTACAAGCAACGAAATCAGATCGGGGGGACATTGTATGCATATTTGTGAAGTTATATACGATGACTTATTGAAAAGACTGACTGTGTCAGATTTCATATAGGAACAGCGCAATGCACTTCATTACTGTGTAGCTTACTGAGCCTCCAATGGAATTGATGAGACTCCGTGGGCGGTCAATTGTAGGAGGCGGACGCGATAACATCACTAGATGTATTGCCAATACTGGCTGCCGATAGGTTGATTGTGGGTTAGTTGAGTTCCATTGCCATTCAATTATCCAAGATGGTAGATGAATTATCGTTGATGCTCTGTTGATGCTCCGTTGACGCACATTGTATTATATCTTCAGGCTGTTGTCAGCTACATTTTTGCCTTGAAAGGAGGCCGATAGTTCGATTAAGGAACGATGAGGTCACTCAGTCCATTGATTTCACTAGATGCAAAGCCTAAAATCGTTGATGTTCTATTCACGCTCATCTCTAGGGGATAGTTAGGATTTTGTCCAATGCATTTTTGCTTTGCAAGGTTGGGGATTGCTCAATTATGGATTCATGTCGTTGCACAGTTTCTTGTTTGTCCAAGATGCAAGGCCTAAATTAATTGACATTCCGTTGGCGCTCATATTTAGGCCATAGCAGCGATGCTGTCGCAATCATTTTTGCCTAGAAAAGCAGCCAATCGTTCCATGGTGGTTTGATGTCGCCAGATAACCCTTGGATTTTCTGGGATGCAACGCCAAAATTCTCTGACCATCCATGGATGCTCATATTTAGAACATCCTAGCGATGTTGCCATGACCAGTTTTGCCCAGAAAGGCGGCTGATAGTTCGATTATGAGTAAATGTCGCCACGCAGCCCTTTGAATCTTCCCAGCTACACGCCGAAACTTTTTCTATGCTTGGTTGTCCCTCATTTTCCTTATGGTGCACCGATCATGTCATCTGCCTTCTTCAGTATTACGCTGATCAACAAATTCATCACGTGACAATGCAGCCCGATGCTTACCGAGTGTGTAAGACAAAAAATCATTGACGCCTTGTTGACTCTCACATTAATCACATCGAAACAGCTTTCTTACACTCAAGAATTGTATACAACAGATTCTATACTCTTCATTGACATCTGATATTGCAATTCGGAGTATTATCATTTGCTTCCAGGATATATGTTACGTCTGAAATTCGGATCAACCACCACCCACATCATCTGAGCGAGAAATGAAGTCGCGCAAATGCATTCCGGCGCTTTTTGGTGCAATTTCACGGCATGTGGATCCTTTCACTAGTTTTTGGTAAATATAGCTCAACTTGCCCATTGTGCCTCATCTAGCTCCTGCTCTTCAATTTCCGTGACGTACCATAAGCACTTTCAAATAACTGAACCATGTGCACAAGGTCTGTGCCGAGAGTTATACAGTTGGATGCATGGACAAATGCAGCATAAAGGTCGCCATTCAGAAAGATTCCTATTGGACACAGATCGCTTCTCATATGTCTAGTATGTCATGACTCACTTAAAAAATGTCTGTATAATTCGTCATTGATTTAGCTGTTGCTATCTCAATTAACTGTAACCTGCTAACAGAAATCGAAAGTGTTAGCCATGTTACAGCCTGATTTAGATACCTGAACTTTCGGATAGTGCATTTGACCCTTGCACAACACAGATAAATTATCATGTCTCACAATGTGGTCACTGAAATCCGGTAAAAGCTGTCAGGTAGCAAAATTGGTGCACACATTTCTTTTCACCAAAATATGACATCAAGATTACCAATTTACGTCTCTATTCCTCCGTGGACCCAGAAGCCGCCACCATGTCTTCGTCCGAATCCTATTTCTATATGGTGATTGACTGGAGAGGCTATATCAAGAGGTAAAAGCTTACGAGTTGAACAGGGTACGCATTCTGAATGAGTGTTGAATCTGACTTCGCGGCTGGGACAAGACTGAATATACTCATGGTCGACTGCGGCATGCGAGAATCCAGCATAGTATGACTACTTCCTGGATGAGAAGTCCCTTGTGGAATTAGCGATATTCCGGGGGCAATTTCAGGAGACTCCATACGCTATTCAAACATTGCCGGTGCAGGTGCTGCTTCATTATTATCCCTTTGGGGTTGAATGACAGCCGGAACCGTCGATTCAGAGGTGCCTTATAACATATCTTCATCAGGGAAGGAATCAGCTGCATCCTCCCATCCCGGTTGTGTCAATTCGTGAAACTTCGTCTGCTTCTGCAGTAACCTCTCCATGCATTGCGTAACCATTTTGGAGATTGTGCCCATCTCCCAACCGGGTTGGTCATTGTCGCTCTGCTGACCCTGCACTGTCTCGTCATCATCCTCATCATCCCCATCGTCCCCATCGTCGGAACTTGCAACATCACTCAGACTGTCTCTAATAGCAACCATCATCTCCTAAACAGTGTATTTGAGCTCTTTATTTGTCAATCCGGCATTCTCAGCTGTCATTGTATCATCCTGCTCTTGCTGAACCGCTGCCTGTGCATCTTCAAAACGCTTTCTTGCCTCAGCGGTCTCTCTCTCAATATAATGCACAATCCATTTTTCTTTCACTTCATGGGTTAAGTAGTGCATTTCTCTTTGTTTCTCGGCCGCTTGCTTCTTTTTGAATCGCCAGCGGCATAATTCCTCAATGGCTCGGACTGTCACTGGTTCCAAGCCACTCTTGCGTTCATTTGCTTGATGACGTCATTATGTGGACTGCTTTGTTGATATGCCATATTTACCAGCCTGAAGTGGCAAAACGTTCTTTTTCAGAGTATTGACCATTGTGGTTTGCATTGACTTTGTTGTTGGGTGAGATGATGGATATTGCAAGATATTGGCAATATTGACGCAAGCAGCATCTTTTATTTCAATGTTGGTACGGTTACTCATCATGAACAAAGCAAAATCTACCTTTTGACTGGCAATACGACAGGAATAGTTAGGCTAACCATACCACCAGACTCCATTGCTAGTGTCAGATTCATGTAATATCCCGGGGATTCTTTGAGACAAACATCAGCAGACGTCCTTTCCCTCCTACACTGTTCTATTCGTGTCTGACAATCCTGCGATTTCAGCTGTCGTACACTGCCATTTATCCCTGTTAACAAACCAATAACATCGGACCTACCTACTGCACATCCCTGGGCGGTGGGTAACCCCTGCAACTTCCGGCCATACCCAGCAGCATTCATCTTGAGTATAATGAACATCTTGGCTGCTATTAATTCCATTCTGACATGAAGCTAACTATATAGTCCTTAGGATTTCCCACATCTTTTCGTTATCACCTTCCTCTCCTATTCCAGACCAGCAAATCATGCATACACAACCAGCCCAGGCAGCGGAGAAAGGATCCAAATCAAGCTGATTGGCGGGCACTACATCAAATACTTCACTCATTGGCACACAGCAAGAATGCACACACCAGTTAGTCCACCGCGACGCTGCCATTGCAGCCACCAGAAATATCATGCAGGATACACATTTAAATATCATCTGTCCGACTGGAAGCAGCAATAATAGGAAGCAACATGCAGTTGGATGTGGGTATATCCATGTAGTGGTAAACGGCTGTCAATTAACCGTATGATATACAGTGTGTGCATGTAGACAGTTAAACAACCAATTTATCTCTGCAGGTAACTGGAAACCTCCATGGCTGACAAAGGGATTTTCGTGCTCATTTCGTGAATTACAACATCAGGATGTTGTCAGCACTGGGAGTTTTGCTGACAAATTTCCTGATAAGTATCCCCGTGAGTGGACAAAACAGGGTTAATTCACCTTTGCGGAGGCTAAGGAACGGAATATGGTTGAGGTATTCGCCGAATCTCATTGTTACAACCAGCAACTAATTTCTTGAGGGTTTTCAACATGTCTGCAACTATGGGAATGCAAGGAGGTCGCATACAGCTGGAACAGACTCACATGCGCCTGGCCGTGAATATGGCAAACATTGCCAAAGGCGGATTTTTGCGCTCTGCAATTCGGGAAACGCAACAAATGAGCAAGAAACCACGCGCCGAGGTCCGAGACGAGACGAAGTTGGGTGATGAGTTCTCTGGGCATAACAAGGAGACGGCTATGATAGAAAGACACCCGGCAATGCTTGGTCAAAACCACATGGCCAGATCTCTTCGTTACCAAAATGGTACTGCCAATTATCCACAGACACAATGGAGACACACAGGGACCGTCGCACCTCCACCTGACAGACACAGACAGCCGAGTCCAGTGCCGACACCGGCACCGCCCAAAATGTCACCCGCCCCAACTGTTAACAATTCCGGAGTTCAAGGTTTCCAAAGTGTCAATTTGGTGGCCGGATATGTGTATTTGTAACAAGCGGGGTCGGTCGTAGGTGATATTGGTACCAAGAATGTAGTATTGGAAACAAGACAAACAGCGCAGGAAGTTCGTGTCGAGGAAATCAGGACAAGCCAAGGGTAGAAGCTGTTTCAAAGTCGTGACTTGCTTTTCTATCCTACAGACCGAGCAAAGAGAGAAGAAAGGAAGTCTTCCAATGTCAACAACACTCTGTGTTTATACAATCCGTCTGCCACACTAGAACCAGTCCGCATCCTCCGATGTAACATCCGAATCTTATCCCATGATTATACACACCACCAACCCAACTCCTTATCAGTACAACCATGTCACACCACCCAACATGGCAACACCTCAGGCCACTTCCTGATCATACCAAATTACACCACCACCATCTCACCGCATCCTCCGCGTCTTCCAATGTCTCTGCTTTTCCGGAAAACCATTGTTTCCACACAATTCCTAAACTCCTGTCATAATTCCTAAGTACCTCTATGGTTCTTCGAACAGTGACAGTATTCACGTTCATCTCTTGCGTGTGCTGAATTTGTTAGTCTTCATAGATCTGCCCAGGATAGGCAGCACAATACAGCTCTTGATCCGCATACACTAACTAATGAAGGAACATCCTATGGTTAGTACACTATCTGCTGTGTGGTAATGCAGATAACATCCATTTTGAAGACCACAGCAGCCAATTCAGCGAACCTGCAAGTGACGATGAGCATTGATCGAAATGCACAGGATTTTGGAGTTTATTATTATATATTTATATGTATTATTAAAGAACAAAGTAGTGATCAAGAAGAAAGCAAATGAAAACGCTAGAAAGGAAGCCAAAACAATGTGAATGAAGGTCTACACCAAATCGAATGATTCTATATTGTGGATACACCCGTGGCATAATGAGGGTCAACTGAGCTTAAACAATTTTAGTTCAATTATGTCTGGTCGATGGAAATTGATTTTGTCATTGTTATACAGAATCGAAGTATTGGCCGCCTTTATTCACAAAAAGCATTGCAACACTCTCCCTACCGCTTTGTGACAATGAATGTCCAAAGAGCGTCAACGATTTTTGGTCATGCGTCCTGGGTGATCACACTGCCCCTAGGTTGCAGACAGTCATAAATGACTCATTGGCCGGCTTCACAGAGAAAACAAACTGCGATACCCTCCCTGCCCGATCTTGAATATGAGCGTCAACGGACCATCAACCATTATTGGTGTTGCATCTTCCATAATATGAGTGGCACTTGATCACAAGCATCCAGAGACAATGATATGGTAGCTGGTAAAGGAAGATAGATACTGTAACGGGCGGGATTGGGCGCAGGTGATATGGATGTTGCCGGACTGAACTCGAAGTGCGTATCGAGGAACAAGAATCAGAATATTTTCCAAAGTCGTACTATTGCTTGCTATACAAGAGAACGAGTAAAGAGAGAAGAAAAGGAAATCCTCCAACACCATCAACACTCTCTTTATATACAATTCGTCTGCCACCCTCGAACCATTCCTCATGCTC